>Ga0156246_1133_pt1 | contig 20291 bp, 28 predicted proteins | sample RifCSPlowO2_12_FD_107893 | JGI IMG/M metagenome (GOLD analysis project Ga0156246, IMG submission 107893) | Candidatus Rokubacteria bacterium RIFCSPLOWO2_12_FULL_73_47 | reverse complement strand
GTGTCCCACGCTTGGCGGATGATCGCCGAGAGCGAGTTCGATTCGCCTTCCATCCGGCGCAGCACCGTGGAGAACTCCGGCTCGACCAGCCCCAGCCGCTTGTCCGGCTCCCCGTGGTCTACGATGATCGTCTCGTAGCCGACGACGCGGCCGTGTTCCTTGATCGGTTGCTTCTCCTCGCGGGGGTCCCGGACGTGATAGATCAGCCCCTCGCCCGAGGAGGCACCAGACCGTTCACGCCAGGTCGGATCAGCGCGACGGATCAGCTCGCGCGGGCCGGACCAGCTCATGCCTTTCCGACCCTTGCCGGTCGGGCCGACGAGAAGGACGTTCTCCCGTAGCGGGTGACGATCGGAGGAGACGCGCGCGTGAGGGCCAGGACCGATCACGTTGCCGACCATCACCAAGACCGAGATCAGCGTCGCGGCGGGGTCCGCTTCCGTGTAAGGATCAAGCGTGGCCGTCACACGGCCCGCAAACCCGTGACGTGCTGCCGGCGCGAGGATCGGCGAGGTCTCCATTCGCGGCAGCTCGTCCAGCGCTGCCGCCGGTTCAGCCGCGCCGGCGAGGTAGTCGTCCACGCCAACGCGCCCGCTCATGCCGCCACCGCTGGCAATAGGACGACGCGCACTGTCGCACCGCGCGCCTGGAGGGCGTCCACGAAACGCTCGACCGCGCGTGTCACGTTCGGGTTCGTACGGACATCACCGTCCGGTACCAGCTCGACCGTGCGGCCACGGAGCCGGAGATAGTCGAAATCGGACAGGAGGGCCCGAGAGCCGGCCTCGTGCCAGCACTCGACGCCCTCGAAGCCGACGGCTGACCGCCCGAGCTGGGCCACGCTAAGCGCCTTCTTCGCGCCCTCGACCACGTAGAGCGGCGCATCGCCGTGACACACCGGCTCGAGTGTCACGATGGGGAAGAACAGCCGCGGGGCGGCCCCACGCGGTCCCAGGTACTTCACGGTGTTGCCGCGCCGGTCTTCGTAGCCAGGGAAGATCTTCAGTCGGACGTGGTTCATCCAGCCGCCGCGGGGGTGCGCGAACGGGATCACGTACGCATGCCGCACCCTTGGCGCCTCGAAGCCGAGTAGGCGGTCGATCATGTCGGGCGGCACCGAGCGAATCTTCTGGTTGTTGATCGTCTCGTCGCTGAGTCCGCTCTTGCGAAGATCGCCGAGGTGCTCGGGGTGAAGCGTCGAATGCGCGTACGCACCCGAGAGCAGGAAGTCGAGATGCGGATTCACGCGGCGTCGTCTCCGTTGAGCCGCTCGCGTCCCCGCCGGAGCGCCGCGATGATATCCGTCTCCGCGACGCCCAGGATCTTCCGCGACGTGCCCAGTCGGGTGAGCGGAATGCCCGCCCGCTCGCGCCAGCGCCGATCGCGGAGCGTGCTGATACGCACGCGCAGGCGTCGAGCTGCGATGCTCAGCGGGACGATCCGTGGCGCATCCAGGGCTTGCGTGGTCCCACGGTCAGCGCGGACCTCGTTGTCCATCACGATTTCCCACTCGACTATCTCGCAATATCGCCTGTTGACACAATGACAAAACATTGTTACCTTCGCCGCAGATAGTTGCGTCACGAAGGGAGACCGGGGTGAAGCGCAAGAAGAGGCCGGTAGCGCCGAGTCCAGATCCGGAAGCAATCACGCGCGGGCTTCTCGCGGCGCGCGAGATCGCGGAGCACGACCGAGCCCAGCTCCTGGCCAAGGGTGGCGAGGCCGCAATTCTTAGCCGAGTGCTCGCCTTCCTGCATCCGCACTTGAATCTGCGGGACGTGCCGTACTCGCATGCCTACACGTGGTGGGCGTTCCTGACGGGCCTGCATCCACAGGAGCCCGGTGTCACATGGTCGTCCGAGGACCGGACCGGGCGCACCCCGATCGAGCAGATCGAGAAGCTCCAGGCTGGGCTCCGCGCCGGCGTGAAGAAGCTCCTGGCCGGGGGCACGTGGGATCTACCGACCCCGCCGGAGGCTTCCATCCGCCGTCTGACGGCGACGCCGAATTGGTCCGCCGTCGCGCCGCGGAGCTCTGGTGCTGCGCCGCCACCGCCGGCCACGTATCAGTGGTGGTGGCGCATGACAGATCCCGCGTCCATGGCCGTGTTCGCCCTCGCGTCGCTGATTCGCGACCATGGGCAGCGACTGCGTGCGTGTGCGGTGTGCGGTGCTCCATTCCTCGCGGTGAAGCGACAGGTCTACTGCGGTCCTGCGTGTACGAAGACCGGGCAGCGCCCGAGAAAGACGGAGGCTTGAGTCATGACCCACGCGATGCCTACGAAAGGGAGGATCATCACCCGCACGTGGAAGGCCCCGGGACCAACGGGGCGCAAGATCCGGAAGACGAGCTTCGGCTACTCCGTGCGGATCAACGGAAAGCAAGAGCGCGTCGTCAACGCGGCGTGGTCGAAAGACGATGCCTTGGACGCCTTGAACCAGCGGCTCGAGGAAGCGAAGCGGCCACCGGGCGAGGCGCCCGAGGAGCGGACGCTCGGGCAGGTCGCGACCGAGTACCTCACGCACAAGGCGAACGAGGGGAAGCGGAGCTTGAAGGAGGACAGGCGGATTCTCAACGTGCGATTGGTTCCGCACTTCGGCGCGGACCTCAGGGTCCGGGATCTGCGCCCGGCCATGATCGCCCAGTACGAGAAGGCGAGGCTCGGCCAGGTCACCGCCTACACGGTGGCGAACGAGCTCAGCGTCTTGCGTCACATGCTGAGGCTCGCGAAGAAGTGGGGATACCTGGACGCTGCGCCAGACGTGGAGCTTCCGCGGAAACCGGAAGGGCGCATGCGCTACCTCGAAGAGACGGAGATTCCCAAGCTGCTCGACGCCTGCGCCACATCGCGGAACCCGTACCTCAAGACCATCGTCATCCTGGCCTTGAACACCGGGATGCGGCGAGGGGAGATCCTGGGGTTGACCTGGGAGCAGGTCGACCTTTCCAGCGCCCGGATCACGTTGTACCGGACGAAGTCGGGCAAGCCGCGGGGGCTCCCCATGAACCGGGACGTGTACGAGGCCCTGATCGCGCTGGAGCCCGACGCCGATCGGCGCCATGGGCTACTCTTCCGGCGTCGCTCAGGCGCCGCCTGGGGTCAGATCCGCACCGCCTGGAAAGGGGCGCTCAACAAGGCCAGGATCAAGGCGTTCCGGTTCCATGACCTGCGCCACACGGCTGGGAGTTACCTCGCGATGCGGGGGGCCACGATGCGCGAGATCCAGGAGATCCTCGGGCACGCGGACGTGAAGACGACGCTCCGATACGCGCACCTGTCGCCGGGCCATCTGCGAGGCGCCGTTGCCCGCCTGGAAGGGCTCACGTCGTCGCCGAAAAGTGCACATGAAGTGCACATGGAGGGTAAAATCGAGGCGAGTGCTTCGTAAGTCCTTACGCCCCCGTAGCTCAGGTGGATAGAGCAGCAGTTTCCTAAACTGCGTGCCGGGTGTTCGAGTCACCCCGGGGGCACCACTTACACAACGCCAGCTCAGCGGGCAGCCTGCTCTTCCGAGGTCGCGAGTGGACCGGTCAGCCGGACCACGGCTCACGCTGCACAGTCAGACGCGCGAGAGCATCGGCGGCCGCCCGAAGTCTCCGTGACGAGGCGCGGACTTGTGTCTCGACGCTCCTCAGTTTCTTGATCAACGCCTTCTTCTTCGCCTGGTCCCTGGAGATGACCGGCAGGGCCGTGAGTCGCCTGGCCTCGACGAGCCCGCCGCACCGGCACGCCAGGAGCCGCTTCGAGCTGCGCCTCAGCATGATGATCAGGTGTCGTTGCTTGAACGTCAGCATGGGGGCCTCCAGTTCGCGGGGTCGCGTCGCCCGCGAGCCTTCGCTCTGGGCACCTCAGCGGGGCACGACCGTGGCCCCGGAGGACTCCCACCGGATCTTGGTCTTGTCCACCGTGATCGCTGGGGCCGTGAAGGCTGCCGGGCAGTCGGGAACCCGGCGACCCCGCGCGTCCGTGCCCTCGAGATAGAGGACGAGCTCATAGGAGCCGTCGGGGGCCATCTTGAACTCGAACTGGCTCCGGATCTGGCAGTTGGGGACGCCGGGGAACACCCCGGGTTCGATCGCCCGGACGCGGGCGTCTCTCACGGGCTGGCCGTCGGAGCTGGCGACCCGGCCCTTGAGGTGGATGTGGGCACCGGGGCCGTCGTGGGCGTGCGTGGTCGACGACACGCTGGCGGCGAGAAGCGTCCCCACGAGCGCGCCGAGAACAGGAGCCAGGCTGCCCGTCCGCATCGCGTCCTCCTCGTGCCGGCGCGGTCCGGCCGCGCCTACCGTTGCTGTTGTACGGCCGTGGCGAGGAAATCCACGCCGGTGACCTCGCGGCTCTGGCGTCCCGCCGTGGCGAGGAAATCCACGCCGGTGACCTCGCGGCTCTGACGCCCCGCCGTGGCGAGGAAATCCACGCCGGTGACCTCGCGGCTCCTCCGGCCCGCTGTCGCGAGAAAGTCGACGCCGATGACCTCGCGGCTTCGCGTCGCGGGACCCCGCTTCTCGAGCGCGGGAGGCTGCGACGCTCCCTTGCGTTCCGTCCCGGGCCGCAGCGGTATCGCGAGGGGACCTTTCGGTGGCGGCTGGGCGTGAAGGTCCGTCCCCGCGAGCGATGCAAGGAGGATCGAGGCCAGCAGGGCGCGGGTCGCACGACCCGAGCCGTTGCTCCAGGCCATCGCGCTATCCCCTCTTCCGACGGGTGTCGTGGAACTCGAGGCCTCGAGCGTATCACGAGACATGAGCTCGGAGAGTCCCCGCGCGCCTACACGGGCGGGGTATGCAACATGATCCCGGAGACGGTGAGCCTGCTCGGCAGGTGCGGACCGTCTCCGAGGCGACGCGTGACCGGGTGCTCGAGGGCGTGGGCCGCGTCGTTGAGGGCGTCGCCGCCGCCCACGGCGGGGGAGCGCCTGAGCTGGTCTGCGGGCGGGGCCTCCGCCAGGTCCCCGCGGCGGCAACGCCTGTGCCACGTGCCGAGCGGTCGGATTGGGCAGGGAATCCGGCGGCCTGGCCGGTGGCCGCCAGCGCCACGCGGGCCCGGCCGTTCGCGGGTGACAGGGATCCACGTGTCAACCGATGCACGCCCACCTCCGTCTATACCTCGATGGACCCTGCGTCGGACGGTGGCAGGGGGTCTCGGGAACGCGAGGTCGAGGCCCTCTATCGAGTGCACGCAGCCCGACTGACGCGACTGGCGCGCCTGCTCCTGCGCGATCCCGAGGAGGCCCGGGAGGTCATGCAGGACGTCTTCGTGAAGGCGATCCGCGCGGCGGATGGCCCCGGCAGACCGCAAGCCTGGAGCCCGTGGCTCACGCGGGTGACGGTCAACGGCTGCCGGGACCGCCACCGCTCCAGCTGGTGGCGTTTCGCCGGCAAGCGCCGGGTGCCGCTCGAGGCGCTGGACGCCGTGGACCTCGGGCCGACGCCGGACCGGGAAGCCGCCTCGGCCGAGACCCGCGAGCGCGTGTGGGCGGTCGTCCGGCGCCTGCCGGCGCGCCAGCGCGAGGTCTTCGCGCTCCGCCACTTCGAGGGGTGGTCGACCGGGCAGATCGCCGAGAGCCTCGGCGTGGGCCCCGGCAGCGTGAAGCGTCATCTGTTCCGCGCGGTGGGGCGGTTGCGGGCCGCGCTGGGGGAGCGGCGATGAGGACGTGTCTCAGCGACGAAGCGCTCGTGTTGCTCCACTACGGGGAAGGGGCGCCGCCCGAGCGCGACCATCTGGCGAGCTGCCTGGGGTGCGCGGCGCGCGCCCAGGACCTGCGCCGCGATCTGGCGGCGCTCGGCGACGCCCTCGGGCAGGCGCCGCGCGGCCACGCCCCGGCCCGGCCGCGCCGCGTCGCCGCCGTGGCGGCCGTGCTGCTCGGGCTGGCGCTGCTCGCGGCGGGCCAGGCCGGGCTCTGGCGCGTGTCCGGCTGGGTGGCGGCGCCCCGCGCGGGCCTCGACGTCGAGACCGTCACCTTCCTCGAGGACGTCGCCGCCGTGCTGGCGGCGGAGGGCGACGGGAGCGGGTCGCGGCTCGACGCGGTCGACCTCGCGATCCGCGGCGAGAGGTCGGAGCTGTTCGACTCGATCACGGGGACGAATCCGGGAGGAGCGGGACGATGAAACGCCTGTCGAGGGTGCTCGGAGCGGTCGCGATCGTCGGGCTGGTCGTCGTGGGCGCGGCCCACGCCGAGCGCCCGCGCGGGTTCGAGGGCTCCGGCCACTGGGGCGCCGGCGGCTTCGGGGTCCTGCTGCGCGGCGCAGGGCTGACGGAGGCGCAGGAGGCGCAGGTGCGGCAGATCGTGGCGAACCATCGCGCGGAGTTCCAGCGGCTCGGCGGCGAGCTGCGCGCGGCGCGCGCGGCGCTCGATGCGAAGCTCTACGGGACCGACCCCGTCGCCGCGGTGGATCTCGTGCCGCTCGTCGAGCAGATCGGCCGGCTGCGGGGCGAGCTCACTCAGCAGAGCATGCAGGTCGCGCTGGAGATCCGCGGCATCCTGACGCCCGAGCAGCTGGCGAGGGCCGCCCAGATGCGGCAGCGGCTCGCCGAGCTCCGCACGGAGATGCGGAGCCTGCTCGGCGGCCGCCGCTAGGGCGGAGGGGTCCATGAGACGAGCGACGGCGGCTTCGTTCCTCGCGCTCGCGTTGCTCCTGGCTGTCGCGACGCCGACGCACGCCTGGGGACGCAGAGGCTGGCATGGGCATCGCGGCGTCCGCACGCACGTCGTCATCGGCGTCGGGCCATCGGTCTGGTGGCGGCCGTACCCTTACTGGCACTACCCGCCGCCCTACTACGTGTACTCGCCTCCGCCCGTGATCGTTCAGGAGCCGCCGGTCTACGTCCAGCAGGCGCCGGCGCCTCCGGCGCCGCCGCCGGCGTACTGGTATTACTGCCAGAGCGCCCAGGGCTACTACCCGAGCGTGCCGGCCTGCCCGGAGCCCTGGGTCAAGGTCCCGCCGAGGCCCGAGTGATGCTGCGCTCGTGCGGCCTCGCCATGGCTGCGGCGCTGGCGCTCGGCGCGTGCGCCACGGTCCCGTCGGGACCGGGCGTGATGGTGCTGCCGGGCGCGGGCAAGAACTTCGACCAGTTCCAGCTCGATGATGCCATCTGCCGCCAGTGGGCGGCCCAGCAGACCGGGATCACGACCGGTCAGGCGTCCAGGGAGAGCGCGGTGGGCAGCGCCGTCGTGGGGACAGTCGTCGGCGCCGCGGTCGGTGCCGCGGTCGGCGCGGCCGCCGGCAACCCCGGCATCGGCGCGGCCGTGGGCGCCGGCGGCGGCCTCCTCGCCGGGACCGCGGTCGGAGCGGGCAGGGCCGAGGCCTCGGAACGCTCGGTGCAGCGGCGCTACGACACCGCCTACATGCAGTGCATGTACGCGAAGGGGAACCAGATCCCGGTCGCGCGGGGCTCCGTGCAGCCGTACACGGCCCAGCCGCCGCCCAGGCCGCCTGCGTCGGGCCCGCCGCCGGGCCTGCCGCCAGGGGTGCCGCTGCCGCCGCCCGGGGTGCCGCCGCCGCCGCCGCCCGGCCCGGCGCGCTAGCTCAGGCCGCACCCTCGACGAGGATCGTTCCGGACCGTCGCGCCGCCCCGCCCCAGGTGGCGGCCGCCGTAGTTGGCGATGCTCGCCGGCACCCGTTTCCGGTAATGCTCGAGCGCCGCGGCGTCGTGGACATCCATTTCGGCCTCCTCGGGTGAGCGTGCTGGCCGTATACTACGCGTGTGACGCGATCGTCCCTCCGGGTGCTCGCCCTCGCGCTTGCGACGCTGCTTCTGGTCACCGTGATGACGCCGGCCAGGGCCGAGGCGGACGCGATGACCGCGCTCGCGGTGGCGGGCCTGGTCGTGGCGGGCGTGATCCTGCTCGGCTACCTCGTCGTCGCCAACGTCAGCGAGGCGCGGCGGGCGGACGCGGGACGCGGCGTCTGGCTGGCGTGCGCCGCGGAGACCTGCGGCGCCGTGCCCGCTCGTGCACTCGTGCGCGCGCCGGCCGTCGACTCGGAGGCGCCCTGACGCCGGCGGGCGGCCGCCGGACTTGCGTAGGGAGACTTTGACCGAGACACCGCGCGCGGCCGCCAGGGAACCCCTTCGCTGCGACTGGTGCGGCGAGGAGATCCTCAGCGGGCACGCCGTCTTCTACCTCGCGCCCGAGCGGAGGCTCGTGCACCAGAAGTGCCCGCGGAAGCGGACGGCCTCCGTCCGCGCGGCGCAGACCGCCCGCCAGCCCGAGTAGCCCCGGGCGGCGCCGCTCAGCGCGCGCCCGCGTCGCGCCGGCGCCCGGCGCGGAGAACGCCCGTCAGCACACGCGTCTCGTAGAGCTCCTCGGCGAGGAAGAGCCCCGAGGCGCCTGCGGCCACTGCCAGGACGGCGCCCCGGATGCCCCGGAGGACCCGCTCGTTGCGACGCGCCGGGGAGGCCTGCCGATTCCGGGAAGCTGGTAGACTCCTGGGGCAGGGAGGCTCCCATGCAGGGCGCGCTTTGCAGCATGCGCGAGGCCGCGGGCCTGGTGCGCGACGGGGACCGCGTCGCCTACGTCGGCTACATGAAGCTCGAGCCGGTCGCGCTCTTCCACGAGCTGCTGCGCCAGGGGCGGCGGGACCTGCACCTGGTCCTGGCGCCGAGCTCGGGGTTCGTCGCCGACCTCATGATCGGCGCCGGGGCGCTGGCCGACGTCGAGTTCTCCAGCCTGTCGTTCATGGAGTATGGCTTCGCCCCGAACTTCCGCCGCCGCGCCGAGGCCGGGAGCCTCGCGTACCTCGAGCACTCCTGACCGGCGATCATGAACGCGCTCCAGGCTGGAGTGATGAACGTGCCCTTCGCCCCCGTGCGGGGCCTGCTCCACACCGACTACATGAAGGTGCGGCCGGACTTCCGGACGATCGCCAACCCGTACGATCCCGCCGAGGAGATCGCGCTGGTCCCGGCGATCGCGCCCGACGTGGCCGTCTTCCACGGCTTCCGGGGTGACCGCTTCGGCAACGTCGTGACCAGCGGGACCATCGACGCCAAGCTCATCGCGCAGGCCTCGCGGGTGACCCTCGCGAGCGTCGAGCAGGTCGTGGACGGCGACCTCGCACGCGAGCCGCACACGGGCGCGCTGGTGTCCGGCATGCACGTGACGGCCGTGGTCCACGCGCCGCGCGGCGCCCACCCGACGGCGTGCGCCGGCCACTACGCGGACGACGCGGCGCACATCCGCGAGTACGTGCGGGCCGCGGCGGCGGACGAGACCTTCCGCGCCTACCTCGAGCGCTACGTCCTGGGGACGCGCGATCACCGCGCGTACCTCGCGCTTGTGGCGGAGGCCCGGGTGGCGGCGGCGGGCCGGGCGTGAGCGGCGACTTCACGGCGGCCGAGCTGATGGCCGTCGCGATCGCCCGCCGGCTTCGCGACGGGGAGACGATCGCGGTGGGCTCGGTCTCGCCGATCCCGGCGAGCGCCTGTCTGCTCGCGCAGGCGCGCCACGCGCCGAGCGCGCGCCTGATCCTGCTGGGCAGCCCCGAGCACTTCCCGTTCGACGGCGGCCTGCAGGAGTTCTATAACTTCGCCGTGCGGGGCGGGCTCGACGTGTTCTTCGCGAGCGGCGCGCAGATCGACGCGCACGGCAACTTCAACCTGAGCGTGATCGGTGACCCGGCGCGGCCGCGGGTCCGCCTGCCGGGCGGGCGCGCCAACGGGGTGCTCGCGTTCGTGGCGCGCCGGCTGCTCCTGTTCCGCACCGAGCACAGCCGGCGCGTCTTCGTCCCCCGCGTGGACTTCGTGACCGCACCCGGCACGACGCCGCCGGGCGTCTACCGCCTCGGCGGGCTCGAGGCGGTGATCACGGACCTCGCGGTCCTCGAGTTCCGCCGCGAGCCGGGGCGCCTCGAGGTCGGCTCGCTGCACCCGGGCGTCACGCTCGACCGCGTCCAGGCCTGCACCGGCTTTCCGCTCGTGGCCCCCGCACCGGTGCCCGTGACACCGGCGCCCGCGCCGGAGGAGCTCGCGCTCCTGCGGGGCCCGGTGCGCGAGCGGCTCGAGGCGTTCTACCCCGAGTTCGTCCGGCAGCAGGCCTAGAGGGGAAGGCGGCGTGGGCGACAGGGTCGAGACGGCCGCGACCGAGGTGAGGATCCGGGGGCTGGTGGTGTCGGCCGCGTAGCGCGCCGGGACCCGAGGGCGTCATGGCCCAGCTCTTCCGCTCCATCGTCACCAAGAACGTCCTGCTCTTCGTGGTGATCCTGCTGGTGGCCGTGGTGCCGCTCGCGCTCCGCTACTATCAGGACAGCCGCGACTACGAGATCCAGAACCTCGCCTCGAAGCTCGAGTTCTTCGCCCAGCGCGGCGCCACGTGGGTCGACGTGGACGCCGCCACCCGGCTCCTGCGCCCCGCGGACCGGCGGACGCCGGCCTACCGCTCCGTGCTCGCGGCGCTCCAGCGGATCGAGCGGGAGTTCGGGGTGGACAACGCGGTCCTCATGCGCCGCGAGGACGACGGGCGCTACACGTACCTGGCCGCGGGCCACGACGGCTTCGAGGTCCGCTCGCCCGCGGAGATCCACACGCTGTTTCCCGCGACGTACACGGCGACCAACGACACCTGGCTCGCGGGCGAGATGATGCACAGCCGGCTCTTCGGCGGCAAGGTCGGTGACGCCGACTACGACCAGTTTCTCCAGATCAACACGCCGCTCAAGAAGAACGGCCGGGTCGTCGCGATCCTGATGCTCAACAAGTTCGCCAACCCGGTCGCGGCGGCGGTCCGCGTCAAGACGATCAAGGTGGTCGCGCTGAGCGTCGGGCTGCTGGTCGCCGGCCTCGCGCTGTTCGCGCTCGTCTCCGCGCGGATGCTGCGCCCGCTCCGGCAGCTGACGGCCGTGGCCGGCGAGGTCGCGGCGGGCCACCTCGGCGTGACGCCGCCGGCGCCGCGCAGCCACGACGAGGTCGGGCGGCTCACCGCGACGTTCGGCAGCATGCTCGAGGGACTCCGCCAGCGCGACTTCATCCGCGACACGTTCGGCCGGTACGTCACCAGGGAGGTGGTGGACGAGCTGCTCGGCTCGCCCGACGGCCTGCGGCTCGGCGGCGAGGCGCGCGTCGTGACGATCCTCGTGAGCGACCTGCGGGGCTTCACGGCGCTGGCGGCCGCGCGCGCGCCCCGCGAGGTGCTCGAGATCCTGAACCGCTACCTCGAGCGCATGGTCGCGGTCGTCCGGCGGCATCGCGGCACGATCGACGAGATCCAGGGCGACGGCATCCTCGCGTTCTTCGGCGCGCCGCTCGCGGCCCCGGACGACCCCGTCCGTGCCGTCGCCTGCGCGATCGAGATGCAGCAGGCGCTCGCGGCGTTCAACGGCGAGCAGGGGCGGCTCGGCCGGCCCGAGCTCGCGATGGGCGTCGGCATCAACACCGGTGAGGTGATCGTCGGCAACATCGGCTCGGAGCAGCGCACGAAGTACGGCGCCGTCGGCAGCCCCATCAACATGGCCTACCGGATCGAGTCGCACACGGTCGGGGGACAGGTGCTCCTGTCCCCCGAGACCTACGCCCGCGTGCGCGACCTCGTGGAGCTCCGCGGCACCGTGACGGCCGCGTTCAAGGGGCTCGACCGGCCCCTCACGCTGTACGAGGTCGCCGCGCTCGGCGGCGACTACCGGCTCGCGCTCCCCGCGCCGCCCGGCGAGGAGCTCGCGGCCCTCGAGCCGCCGATCCCGGCCGCGTGCTTCCCGATCGAGGGCAAGGTGGTGGCCACGACGCCCATCGCGGGGCGCGTCCTGCGCGCGTCCGGCGCCGCGGCGGCGCTGGTCCTCGAGACGCCGGTGGCGCCGCACACGAACGTGAAGCTCGTGCTCGACCCGGCCTCCGGGAGCGAGGCGGAGGTGTACGCGAAGGTGTTGCCGCGGCGGGAGGGGCCGGAGGGCGGGGGCGAGGGCGTGCGCGTCGGCCTCACGAGCGTCTCGGACGCCGCCCGGCGGCTGCTCGAGGCGCGGCGCCGACAGCCCGGCCGGGAGGCGTAGCGGCGCGCGTCAGCCCGGGCCGGGGGTCTGCTCCGCGTCGATCGCCGAGACGCGGCCGTAGGGGAGCGTGAGCGGCGCGGCGGCGCCGTCCGGCTGCAGCACGAGGCCCTCGTCCGTCACGTCGAGGAGCGTGCCGGCGACCGGACGCGGGGAGTTCAGGATGGACACGCTCACGCGGTGCCCCTTGAGCATGGTCGCCTCGGACATCCAGAGCAGCGCCATCGCACGGTTCAGGTCGTGGACCTCCTGGATGTCGCCGATCCCGGGGACGGTCAGGCCGGCGGCCGCCTGCGACCGCCACTGGCCCGTGACCGCGGGCGGTGTCGTGGCCGCGGGAAGCACGAGCGCCCTGCCCGCCACTGGCGGCGCCGTCGGCGGCGCAGCCCGGGACGGCGGCGCGGCGGGCGCGGCGGCCTGGGGCTTGGGCTGCGCCGCATCCTGCGGCGGGCGCGCGAAGACGCTCGCGCGCGCCTCGCCCCCGGGCGGGGGCGCCACCAGCGGCTGCAGGGGCACCCCCGGCGGCTGAGGGAGCGTGGCGGGCGGTGAGGCCGCCGGCGGCGCGGCGAGCGGCGGCGCGGCGGCTGGGGTGGGCCGCCGGGCGGAGCGCGCGGCCTGCTCGGCGGCCTTGCCGAGCGCCTGGATCTGGTCCGACATCCGCCGCATCAGCACGCGGAAGATCTGAAAACCGAGAAGCGCGATCGCCAGGGCCAGGCCGAGCCCCACCTGGGCCTGCCCCCGGGAGAGCGCATCGAGGCGGTGGAGCGTCCAGACGAAGATGAGCAGCGGCACGATCGCGGTGACGGCGAAGACGGCCGCCGCGGCCTGTCGGAGCGGCCGTGCCCTCGCCCCCGTCGGTCGCGCTTCTCCCGGAGGGTCGGACGGCGACGCCATCTCTGTCGATGCTAGGGCCAGAAGGGCGCCGCTGCGCAACAAAAAGCGCGGGGCCGCTTGACCGCCGGAGGGGCCGCGTCTACGCTGGCGGGCATGCCATCCGGCCGGCCGCTCGGCGAGGTCGCGTCGCTCTTCCTGAAGCTCGGTACGATCGGCTTCGGCGGCCCGGCGGCGCACATCGCGCTCATGCGCGACGAGGTCGTCCGCCGCCGGCGCTGGGTGAGCGAGGAGCGCTTCCTCGACCTGCTCGGGATGACCAACCTGATCCCGGGCCCGAACTCGACCGAGATGGCGATCCACCTGGGCTACGGGCGTGCCGGCTGGCCGGGACTCCTGGTGGGCGGCGCCTGCTTCATCGTCCCGGCGACGCTGATCGTGCTCGGGTGCGCCTGGCTCTACGTGCGCTGGGGCGCCGCGCCGCAGGCCACGTGGCTCCTCTACGGCGTCAAGCCCGTCATCATCGCCGTCGTCGTCCAGGCCGTGTGGAGCCTGCTCCGCACGGCGGTGAAGGGCCCGCTGCTGGCCGCGATCGGCGCGGGCGTCGTCGCGCTCTCCCTCGCCGGCGGCAACGAGGTCGCGCTGCTCCTCGGCGGGGGCGTCGTCGTGGCGCTACTGCGCGCCGGGCGGCGGCTCGCTGGCGCGCTCGTGGTCGCCGCGGGCGCCGCTGCGCCGGGCGCGCTGGCGCACGCGGGCGGCGGCGCGAGCTCGGGGGCGCTCGGCACGCTGTTCCTCGTGTTCCTCAAGATCGGCGCCGTCCTCTACGGGAGCGGCTACGTCCTGCTCGCGTTCCTGCGCGGCGACTTCGTCGAGCGGCTGGGGTGGCTCACGGACCGGCAGCTTCTCGACGCCGTCGCGGTGGGCCAGTTCACGCCGGGGCCCGTCTTCACGACCGCGACGTTCATCGGCTACGTCCTGGGCGGCGTCCCGGGCGCCCTGCTCGCGACGCTCGCGATCTTCCTGCCCTCGTTCGTATTCGTGGCGCTGAGCCATCCGCTGCTCCCGCGCGTGCGCGGCTCGGCGTGGGCCGGCGCGTTCCTCGACGGCGTGAACGTGGCGGCGCTCGGGCTCATGGCCGTGGTCACCTGGGAGCTCGGGCGCGCCGCGATCGTCGATCCGCTGACGGCGGGGCTCGCGCTCGGCGCGGCGATCCTCCTCGTCCGCTTCCGCGTCAACTCCGCGTGGCTCGTGCTGGCGGGGGCCGCGGCCGGGGGCGCCGCCGCGCTGCTCGCGCGCTGAGCCGCGCCCGCCGGGGGGCCCGCGCCCCGGCCTCCGTGTGGGCGGCCGCCCGCCGCCCGGCCCTCCGGGCGCGTCGGGCCGGGCCGGGGCTTTTTGACTTTTGCCTCGCCGGCGTGATTGGCTGTGGGCGGCATGCAGGCGCTCGGGGTCGGCGACCAGGTACGGCTGCGGGAAGGGGACGCGGCGCAGGCGGGCCGGGTCGTCGGCCGCTTCGACGACGACGACGGCTCGTGGATTCTCGTCGAGTGGCCGGACACGACGCGGCGGGCGTACCTCGAGCAGGACCTCGAGCGCGTTCCCGCGTGAGCTGAGGCCTCCCGCGCCGCCGGGCGTTCGCCGGCGCGCCACGCCGCGAAGCTCCTCGCGTCGGTCCCGCCCGCGCCTCCGAGCACCCCGGGGTCACGTACAATAGGGCGCGCGCCACGAGCCGCGCCCCGAGCGGCGCGCGCACAGGGAGGTCCCACCATGGCCCAGACGATCGGCGGGGAGCGCGCGCGCCCGGGGTTCGAGGAGATCGTGGGCTCGGACGGCACGCTGTGGGAGGTCGAGACCGCCGGCGCGGGCCCGCGCGGGCGCCTGCCGCTCACGGCCGAGATGCTACGCGAGCAGCCGAGCGGCGACGTCTTCGGGCTCACGCAGAACGCGGGCATGGGGTGGGACCCGCGCGAGCTCGGCCGCCCGCAGTACCTCATCCTGAGCACGCAGGGCGGCCTCCGCGCCCCCGACGGCCGTCCGGTCGCCCTCGGCTACCACACGGGCCACTGGGAGGTCGGCCTGCTGATGCAGGCCGCGGCCGAGGAGCTCGACCGGCTCGAGTGCCTGCCGTTCGCCGGCTACTGCTCGGACCCGTGCGACGGGCGCACACAGGGCACGATCGGCATGCTCGACAGCCTCGCGTACCGCAACGATGCGGCGCAGGTCTTCCGGCGCCTGATCCGCTCGCTGCCGACGCGCCGGGGTGTCCTCGGCGTCGCGACGTGTGACAAGGGCCTGCCGGCGATGATGCTGGCGCTCGCGGCGATGCACGAGCTGCCCTCCGTGCTCGTGCCGGGCGGCGTGACGCTGCCGCCGCGCGAGGGAGAGGACGCGGGCAAGATCCAGTCGATCGGCGCCCGCTTCGCGCACGGCGAGCTGACGCTCGACGAGGCGGCCGAGCTCGGCTGCCGCGCGTGCGGCTCGCCCGGGGGCGGCTGCCAGTTCCTCGGCACGGCCGCGACCTCGCAGGTGGTCGGCGAGGCGCTCGGGCTCGCGCTCCCGCACGCGGCGCTGGCGCCCTCGGGGCAGCCCGTGTGGACCGACATGGCGCGGCGCTCGGCCCGCGCACTCGTCGCCCTCGCCGCGCGCGGGCTCAGCGTCCGCGACGTCCTCACCGACGGCGCGGTGCGGAACGCGATGACCGTCCACGCGGCCTTCGGCGGCTCGACGAACCTCCTGCTGCACCTGCCGGCGATCGCCCACGCGGCCGGGCTCCGCCGGCCGAGCGTCGAGGACTGGATCGACGTGAACCGCCGCGTGCCGCGGCTCGTGGACACGCTGCCGAACGGTCCGCACCCGACCGTGCGCGCCTTCCTCGCGGGCGGCGTCCCCGAGGTCATGCTGCACCTGCGCCGGCTGGGGCTGCTCGACGAGCGCTGCCTGAGCGTGGCGGGCGAGCCGCTCGGCCGGCTCCTCGACTGGTGGGAGGGGAGCGCGCGGCGGCGCACGCTGCGCGAGCGGCTCCGGGCGGCGGACGGCGTGGACCCGGACGACGTGATCATGGACCCCGAGCGCGCGCGCGCCCGCGGGCTCACGTCCACCGTGACGTTCCCGCGGGGCAACCTGGCGCCCGAGGGCTCGGTGATCAAGAGCACGGCGATCGACCCCGCGGTCGTGGACCCGGACGGCGTCTACCGCAAGACCGGCCCCGCGCGCGTGTTCACGCGCGAGCGGGCGGCGATCGCCGCGATCAAGAGCCAGGGTCCGGACCGGCTCCGGGCCGGCGACGTCCTCGTGCTGATCTGCCGCGGCCCGCTCGGCGCCGGCATGGAGGAGATCTACCAGATCACCGCCGCGCTCAAGCACCTCACGTGGGGCAAGCACGTGGCCGTGCTGACCGACGCGCGCTTCTCCGGCGTGTCCACGGGCGCGTGCATCGGCCACGTGGGTCCGGAGGCGCTCGCGGGCGGGCCGATCGGCCGGGTGCGCGAGGGCGACCTGATCCGGATCGTCGTGGACCGCAACCGCCTCGAGGGGAGCGTGGACCTGGTCGGCCACGACGGCCGCCAGTACGGGCCCGAGGAGGGCGCGCGCGTGCTCGCGGCGCGGCCGCCGCGCGCGGACCTCGCGCCCGACCCCGAGCTGCCGGCCGACACGCGGCTCTGGGCGGCGCTCCAGCAGGCCGGCGGCGGCACGTGGGGCGGCTGCGTGTACGACGTGGACGCGATCGTCGCCGCGCTCGCGCGCGGCGCGCGCTGACCGGAGGGACGCGGAGCCATGGGACTGCTCGACGGCCGGGTGGCGGCGGTCACGGGCGCGGGCAACGGGATCGGGCGCGGCGTGGCCCTGGCGCTCGCCGCGGCCGGGGCGGCGGTGGTCGTCAACGACTACGGGGTGGGCGTGGACGGGCGGCAGCCCTCGCGCGGCCCGGCGGAGGCCGTCGTCGGGGAGATCGCGGCGCGCGGCGGCCGGGCGGTGGCGAGCGTCGAGAGCGTCGCCACGATGGCGGGCGGCCAGGCGGTCATCGACGCCGCGCTCGCGGCCTTCGGCGACCTGCACATCCTGGTCTGCTGCGCGGGCATCCTGCGGGAGCGGATGATCTTCAACATGAGCGAGGAGGAGTGGGACGCGGTCCTCGCCGTGCACCTCAAGGGCCACTTCGCCGTCATGCGCCCGGCCACGCGCCACATGCGCGAGCGGCGCTACGGGCGCATCGTCACGTTCACCTCCACGGCGGGCCTCGAGGGGAGCCCCGGGCAGCCCAACTACTCGGCGGCGAAGGCGGGGATCGTCGGCCTCACGCGCTCGACCGCGCTCGCGATGGCCAAGTACGGCGTCACGGTCAACACGATCTCGCCCGAGGCGGAGACGCGCATGACCGAGCGCCTGCCGGACACGCGGCGCGCGCAGGTCGCCGGCGCGGCGGCGCCGCCGGAGGCCGTCGCGCCGGTCGTCGTGTTCCTCGCGAGCGACCGCGCGGCGCACGTGACGGGGCAGATCCTCCACGTGCGGGGCGACCGCGTGGGCGTCTGGTCGCACCCGGCGCCGCTGCGCACCGCCGTCCGCGACGGGGGCTGGACGCCCGAGGCCCTCGCCGACGTCTACGACCGCGTGCTCGGCCAGGACCGTCTGCGGCGCCTGGACGCCCTGCGCATCCCGTGGCCGCCCGCCGCCGGGAGCTGAGCCGGCGCCGCGCGGCGCCGCCGCCGCGGCGGTGCGCGTGGGCGGGGAGCGATCCGGCGATGGTGCGCTACCACGACCGCGAGTGGGGCGTGCCGGTCCGCCGCGACCGCCGGCTGTTCGAGTTCCTGATCCTGGAGGGCGCGCAGGCCGGCCTGAGCTGGGCGACGATCCTGCACAAGCGCGCGGGCTACCGCCGGGCGCTCGCCGGCCTCGACCCGGTGAAGGTCGCGCGCCTCGGCGCCGCCGACGTGCGCCGGCTCCTGCGCGATCCGGGCATCGTGCGCAACCGGGCGAAGCTCGAGGCGACGATCGCGAACGCGCGCGCGTTCCTCGCCGTGCGACGCGCGCACGGGACCTTCGCGCGTTACGCGTGGGACTTCGTCGGCGGGCGGCCGGTGCAGAACGGCTGGCGCACGCTCCGCCGCGTGCCGACCCAGACGCCGACGGCGCGGGCGCTCGCCGCCGACCTCGCGCGGCGCGGCTTCCGCTTCGTGGGGCCGACGATCGTCTACGCGTTCATGCAGGCGGTCGGCATGGTGAACGATCACGTCCGCGACTGCTTCCGCCACGCGGCGCTGCGGCGCGCGGGCCGGCGGGGAGGCCGACGATGAACGACAAGCGACGGGTCCGCGTCGCCGCGGTGACGGAGATTCCCGCGGGCGAGGGGCGGGTGGTGGAGGCCGAGGGCGTGACCCTCGCGCTGTTCAACGTGGAGGGGGCGTTCTATGCGATCGACAACCGCTGCGCGCACCGCGGGGGTCCGCTCGGCGAGGGCGAGCTCGAGGGGCGGGTGGTGACGTGCCCGTGGCACGCCTGGCGCTGGGACGTCACGACCGGCGCCAACGCCAACAACCCGGCGGTGCGGGTGGCCTGCTACCCGGTGCGCGTGGAGGGCGGGGCCGTGCTGGTGGAGGTGGGCTGAGGGCGGGCCGGGAACGCGCGGGCCGGCTCGTGGGTTACACAGCCAGCGCAGTCCAACTCTCCACCCCACAGGAGGTCTACGTCATGGCGCGTCTCATCCTCGCGTCCGCCCTCGTCACGGCGACCCTGCTCTCGGCCGGTCCGGCGCTCGCCTTCCAGTGCCCGAAGCTGATCGGCCAGATCACCGCGACCGCAGGCAACCGGTTCGACGCCGCCGCCGCCGACGCCCGCGCGAAGGCCGCCGGGGCCGAAGCGCTGCACAAGGCCGCCAAGCACGCGGACGCCGTGAAGCTCGCGAAGGAAGGGCTCGCGCAGCTCGGCGTGAAGTAGCGCGCGCTCGCTCCGCCCGTGCCCGGCGCGCGCCCGCGGCGCGCCGGGCGTGCTTGACACCCTCCGGGCTCGTTGCCTAGCATGAAGGTCGTGGAGGCCCTGGAGGCCGTCCTCTCCGTCCCACCGATGGTGGTCGGTGTGGTGCTCGCGACAGGGCTGGGTCTTCTCCTGAGCTGGCACACCTGGCAGCGGTGTCCACACTGCGGGCGGCTCGCCCGTCGCGTCACGCAGGGCTGGCGCCGCTGCCGCGCCTGCGGCCGTCAATACCGACGAGGGCTCCGCGTACGATGAGAGCGCTACTGCGGCTGCTGGGCCTGGCCGACGCCGACGCGCCCGAGGCGAACGGGGTGGTTCCGCCCGCCGACGCGGCCACCGTCGTGGGGCCGGGCATCGCGATCAAGGGCGAGCTGCAGGGGCAGGGCACGATGACCGTGCTCGGCCGCTTCGAGGGCGACATCGTCCTCGACGGCGACCTGCACGTCGGGCCCGACGCGCGCGTGGACGCCAACATCTCCGCGCGCACGATCGTGGTGGCCGGCGTCGTGCGCGGCAACCTCTCGGCCGACACCCGCGTGGACATCCTGCCGAGCGGCTCGCTCACCGGGACCGTCAAGAGCGGGAGCTTCGCGGCGGCCGACGGCGCCACGGTGAAGGGCGAGATCTGGGTGGCGCGCCAGGCGCCGCCGCCGGCCGAGCGGCCGGCGTGAGGCGCCCGTCACGGCGCACGCTGCTGCTCGCGGGCGGCGCGGGGTTGGTCCTGGGCCTGCTCGTCACGGGGGGCTGGTTCTGGCAGGCCGCGACCGAGCGCCAGGCGCAGACCGCCTACGCCGCTGCGCTCGTCACGGCGGCAGCCGCCCAGGCGACGCCCGAGGCGCGCGCCGCCGCGATCCGTGAGCTCGAGTCGGTGCTGGCCCGGTATCCCTCGGGGGCGGGTGCGGCACAAGCCGCCTACACCCTCGGCAACCTCCGCTACGCCGCCGGCGCCTACGCGGGCGCCCGCGGGGCCTGGGAGATCGCCCTGGCGCGCGCGGCGGGCGCGCCGACGCTCCGGACCCTGGCGCGGGCCTCGATCGGCTATGCCTGGGAGGCCGAGCGCAAGTACGGGAGTGCGGCCGAAGCCTATCGGGCCGCGCTGGCGGGGCTCCAGCCGAAGGACTTCCTCTACGAGCAGTTGCTGGTGAGCCTCGGGCGGGTGCAGGAGGTCACGGGACAGAAGGCCGAGGCCGTGGCGACCTACCGGCGGGTGCTGGCGGAGGTGCCGCAGGCACGCCAGGCCGACCAGGTGCGGGCGCGGCTCCTGGCCCTTGGGGCCTCGTAGGCGGCGCGATGAGACTTCTGATAAGGGGCATTATGTAAACTTCGCCACGTCCCCGTGGCGAGCGTCAGGCGCTGCAGTCCGCGCCCTGGACCACCTGGCGCCGCCGGATCTGCTGCCACGTCTGGCGGAGCGCCCGCGCGTTGATTCCCCGCCCGTCCTCGGACGGCTGCTCGAGCAGCGCAACGAACCCGGCCTCGATCTGTTGCGCCAGCTGCGCCACCCGGGGGTTCCGGGCCGCCGGCTG
>Ga0156246_1025_pt1 | contig 21478 bp, 23 predicted proteins | sample RifCSPlowO2_12_FD_107893 | JGI IMG/M metagenome (GOLD analysis project Ga0156246, IMG submission 107893) | Candidatus Rokubacteria bacterium RIFCSPLOWO2_12_FULL_73_47 | reverse complement strand
AGGACGTGCAGGCTCCGCGTTCGCTAGCGGGCGCGCGCCAGGACGTGCAGGCGCCACGTGGTCAGGATGTCCAGGCGCCGCGCGGTCAGGACGTGCAGGCTCCGCGTGGCAAGCAGGATGTGCAGGCCCCGCGCGGTCAGGATGTCCAGGCCCCGCGTGGCAAGCAGGACGTGCAGGCGCCGCGTGGTCAGGATGTCCAGGCCCCGCGTGGCAAGCAGGATGTGCAGGCCCCGCGTGGTCAGGATGTGCAGGCGCCGCGTGGTCAGGATGTCCAGGCCCCGCGTGGCAAGCAGGATGTGCAGGCCCCGCGTGGTCAGGATGTCCAGGCGCCGCGTGGCAAGCAGGATGTGCAGGCGCCGCGTGGTCAGGATGTCCAGGCCCCGCGTGGCAAGCAGGATGTGCAGGCCCCGCGCGGTCAGGACGTGCAGGCTCCGCGTGGCAAGCAGGAGGTGCAGGCCCCGCGCGGTCAGGACGTGCAGGCTCCGCGTGGCAAGCAGGATGTGCAGGCCCCGCGCGGTCAGGACGTGCAGGCTCCGCGTGGCAAGCAGGATGTGCAGGCTCCGCGTGGTCAGGACGTGCAGGCTCCTCGCGGTCAGGATGTGCAGGCTCCTCGCTCGCTCGCCGGCGCCAAGACGACCGGCAACGCGTGGAAGCTGGTCCGCGAGGCTGAGGCCGCGTGCAAGGCGGGCGACATGACGACGGCGAAGGCGAAGGCCGAGGCCGCCATGGCGACGCTGAAGTAGCAACTCCACTGCAGCCGACGAAGGCTCCAGGGGCCCTCCCCTGGAGCCTTCTTTTTTCTCTCCCCGCGCGCGAAGGTATACCATTCCGCCAGATGGGTAGGTGGCCGGCGCTGCTCTCGCTCGCCCTGCTTCCCGCCTCCGCCTTCGCCGCCGAGATCTCCGTCCAGGAAGCGCTGCTCCGCGCCAAGCCGGCCGTCGCGCTCGTCGTCGCCGAGGTCGGGTCCCAGGTGCGCGTGCGCTGCACCCAGGGCGTCGAGGTCACCGTGGCGCCGCCGCCGTTCCGCGAGACCGGCACCGGCTGGTTCGTCAGCCCGAGCGGCTTCATGATCACGAACGCGCACGTGGTCTCGCCCGCCCACCAGCCGACCGAGGCGGTCAAGCACCTGCAGGCGGAGCGGGGCGTGCGCCAGGCCTGCGGCGACCTCGCCTCGGGCGCGCTCGCCGCCGCGGTCGCCCGCGCCCGCGTCAAGCTCGAGCCCTCGCTCTACGTCATCCTCTCGAACGGCACCCGGCTTCCGGCGAAGATCGCCAAGTACAGCCCCCCGCTCGTCGGCGAGGCGATGTCCGGCCGCGACCTGGCGCTCCTCAAGCTCGACGCCGCCGACATGCCGACCCTGCCCCTCGCCGACTCCTCCGGGGCCCAGCTCGGCGACAAGATCCACATCCTCGGCTTCCCCGGCGTCGTCCTGAGCCACGAACTCCTCAACGCCTCGGCCAAGGCCGAGGCCTCCGTGACCAGCGGCGCGATCTCGGGCTTCAAGCAGGACGTGGCCAACCACCCCGTGATCCAGACGGACGCGCCGGCGGCCTGGGGCGCGAGCGGCGGGCCCGTGGTCACCTCGCGTGGCGAGGTGCTCGGGGTGCTCACGTTCGTCTCGCTCTCGGGCGGCGACGGCAACATCGTGCAGGGCTTCAACTTCGTCATCCCCTCGGCGGCCGTGCGCGACTTCCTCAAGGGCACGGCGGCGCCGCTCGACGAGCCCAGTCGCTTCAACGCCGCGTGGCACGCCGGCCTGCGCGACTACTTCGCGGGCAACTACTCCAGGGCGGAACGCCGGTTCGCCGAGGCGAACCGCCTCCTGCCCGAGCTGCCCGACGTGCGCCGGCTCAGCGCCGAGGCCAAGCACCCTCCGCCGCGGCCGTTCCCGTGGGCCGCGGTCGCGGGCGCGATCACGGTGCTGAGCCTCGGGGCCTGGGGCGTGCTGGCGTGGCGGCGCTGGCAGCGCAACCGCTACCGCATCCGCCCGTCCGAGGTGGTGCGCTTGCTGGAGACCGCGCCGGAGAAGCCCGTCCTCCTCGACGTGCGGGACGGGGCGACCTACGACAGGAGCCCGGTCAGGATCCGGAACTCGCTCCACGTCCCGATGGAGGCGCTCGAAAAAGGCGACGCCGAGCTCGCGGCAGACCGGGCACGCACCGTGGTCGCCTACTGCACCTGACCCGACGAGGCCACGAGCGCCCGGGTGGCGCACAAGCTCCGACAGCTCGGGTTCCGCGACGTGCGGATCCTCAAGGGTGGGCTGGGAAGCTGGGCGAACGCGGGCCTGCCGCTCGAGCCCAAGCCCACACCCCAGCCGGGCTAGGCGTTCAGCCGGCGGGCCTCGTGGACCACGCGGTCCACGAAGCTCCCCGCGAGCCCCACGGAGGCCGCCGGGTCGAGGAGGCGGTCGAGGTCGTCGTCGTCGAGCGACGCGCGGGCGCGCGGGTCGGCGAGCAGCAGGTCGCGGAAGCTCCCCCGCCCCTCGAACGCCGCCATCGCCGCCTCGTACACGAGGTCGTGGGCCACGTGGCGACCGAGCGTCTCGGCGAGCCGCAGCATGATCGGCTCGGAGAGCAGGAGGCCGCCGAGGCGGTGCAGGTTCTCCTTCATGCGGGCGGTGTTGACCGTGAGCCCGCGGATCACCGCGAGCGACCAGTGGAGCGCCCCGGCGGCCAGGCACGCGGCCTCGGGCACCAGCACCCACTCGGCGCGGCCGACGCTCATGTCGCGCTCGTGCGCGGCCACGGCGGTCTCGAGCGCCGTCGTCGCGAGCCCGCGGAGCAGGCGTCCGATCGCGACGATGCGCTCGGCGTGCGCGGGGTTCCGCTTGTGGGGCATCGTGGAGCTGCCGACCGTGCCGGGCGCGAACGGCTCCTCCAGCTCCATGATCTCCGAGCGCTGGAGCTGGATGACCTCGTTGGCGATGCGCGCGAGCGTGGCGCCGATGAGCGCCAGGAGCACGACGAACTCGCTGATCGTGTCACGCGAGGCGTGCCAGGCGATCGGCGGGGCGCCGAGGCCGAGCCGCGCGAGCGCGGTCCGCTGGACCGCCTCGCCCCGGGGCCCGAACCCGGCGAGCGTGCCCACGGCGCCGGCGAGCTGGCCGACGAAGAGGCGGGGCGCCGCCTCGTCGAGCCGCTCCACCTGGCGCACGCACTCGGCGACCCAGGTCGCGACCTTGAAGCCGAACGTGATCGGCAGCGCCTGCTGCGCGTGCGTGCGCCCCGCCATGAGCGTGTCGCGGTGGAGCTCGGCGAGGTCCGCGAGCTCGAGCAGGAGCGTGACCGTGTCCCGCCGCAGGATCGAGTGCGCCGCGCGGAGCTGGAGCGCCATCCCCGTGTCGAGGATGTCCTGCGTCGTCGCGCCCCAGTGAACCCAGCGGCCGCCGTCGCCGGCGACGCGCCCGAGCTCGCGGACCAGCGGGACGATCGGGTGCGCGGTGACGCCGAGGTCCCGCTTGACGGCCGCGAGGTCGAGCTTGTCCACGTGGGCCGCGGCCGCGATCGCCCCGGCGGCCTCCGCGGGGATCAGCCCGAGCTCGGCCTGCGCCGCGGCGAGCGCCGCCTCGACGTCCAGCCAGCGCTGCAGCATCGCGCGCTCGTCGAAGACGGCGCGCATCTCGCTCGTGGAAAACTGATCGCCGAAGAGGTGGAAGTCGATGACGTGGCTAGGCACCGCTCGCCCGGCCTCCCGCCAGGAAGTGGACGTGCACGTGGTAGACGAGCTGGCCTCCCTCGGGGCCGCAGTTCACGCGCAGCCGGTAGCCGCGCGCGGCGAACCCCTTCGCCTCGCCGAGCGCGCGCGCCGCGAGGACGCACCGCCCGACCGCCTCGGCGTCGCCCGGCTCCATCGCCATCACGGACGGGATGTGGCGCTTGGGCACGATGAGCACGTGGACCGGCGCCTTCGGGTAGATGTCCCGGAACGCCAGCACGGCGTCGTCCTCGTACTCGATGTCGGCCGGGCTCTCCCGGGCGACGATGCGGCAGAACGCGCAGTCCTTCACGGAGCCTCCCTGCACGCTTGCTATAATAGCCGAGCCCCAACTCGCGACCGCCAGAAGGAGCTTTCGATGGGAACGTGCCCCAGGTGCAAGCGCAGGATCCGCAAGAACGGTAACCACGTGAAGCTCGGCTCCACCTGGTACCACAAGATGTGCCCGGCCCGCGCCGCCACGGCCAAGCCCCGGGTCTAGTCCGACCGCCCGCCCCCCGCCCGAGCCCCGCATGCACGCAGGATTCGTCGGCACCGGCAACATGGGTTCCCCGATGGCCGCCAACGTCCTCAAGGCCGGGCATCGGCTGACCGTCTACGACGTGCGGCCCGAGGCGACCACGGAGCTCGAGCGGCTGGGCGCCGAGCGCGCCGCCGACCTCCCGGCGCTCGCCCGCGCCGTCCGCGCCACGCTCCTGAGCCTGCCGAACGAGCGCGTCGTCGAGGCGGTCGTCCTCGGCGCCCCCGGCGCGCCGGGGCTGGTCGAGGGCGCGCAGCGCGGCGACGTGATCTTCGACCTCTCGACCGTGAGCCCCACCAGCACGCGCCGGCTCGCCGCGCGACTCGCCGAGCGCGGGGTGCGCCTGATCGACGCGCCCGTGAGCGGCAGCGTGAGCGGCGCGCGCGCCGGGACGCTCGCGGTCATGCTCGGCGCGACCGCCGCGGAGGTCGCCCCCTGGGAGCCGGTCCTCCGGGCGATCGGCACGAGCCTCTTCTGCCTGGGCGAGACGGGCCGGGGCAACATCCTGAAGCTCCTCAACAACTACGTCGCGCTCACCGGCCAGGCGGTGCTCTGCGAGGCGATGGCGCTCGCCGACCGGCTCGGCGTCCCGCGCGACAGCGTCGCCGACGTGCTCGGCAAGAGCTCGGGCGGGAGCTTCATCCTCGAGCGCAAGCGCGCGGCGCTCGCCGCGCACGACTACCGCGCCGGCTTCTTCGTGGACCTCGCGCGGAAAGATCTCGGCCTGGCGCTCGAGCTCGCCGGCGAGGCGGGCGCGCGCGCCGAGGTGGGGCGCGAGGCGTGGCGGCTCTACGGCGAGGCGAGCGAGCGCGGCTTCGGCGCCCTGGACAGCTCGGGGCTGCTCAGGCTGCTCGAGCCCCCGGAGGACGGCCGGCGCTGAGACGCCGGCGGGACGACCCGCCGGCGCCGCGCTCAGAGCCGCGAGGCTTCGCCGTCAGCGAGCAACGCGTAGCGGGCGACGACCGGGCGCCCCTCCCACAGGCTCTCGGCGAGGCCGAGACAGCCCTTCTTGCACCGGACGCCGCCGTCACCGAAGAGCGAGCAGGACAGGACGTCCGACGGCGCCTGCGACCCGGGTGAGGTCAGGAACGCCGCGCTCACCCGCCGCTTCGAGAACGGGCACGTGAAGGACGCGCGGGCGACCATCGCCGGGTGCGGGAGCAGGTGCGCGAGCGGCACGAGGACGAAGACCGTCACGAGCAGCGAGAGCAGCGGGGCGAGCAGCACCAGGAGCGCGAGCCCGGTCAGGATCGTGCCCAGCCACTCCATGGCGTCACCTTCTTTCGGGCGGCCACCACCGCCACTTCAGACCATGGCGCCGGGCCGGGGGGCGCGCAATCCCACAGTCGCCTCAGTGCCGAGGGGGCGGTTGCACTAGCCCGCGGACGCCGCGGGCCCGGAGAACAGCGGCTCCTCCATCGCCCGGTGGCGAAGCAGCTCACCCGCGTCCCCCGGCGTCCACGCATCGGACGCCGTTGGACAGGGGCGAGGGTCAACTACGCGATTTCTCGCTCGAGGTGTCCATGGTGGAGGGTACGGGAGTCGAACCCGTGTTTGAGTCGCGCCGCGCTTTCGCCAATGGTGTCGGATGCGCTGTCCTTGGAATTCGCAGACTTGACGGCGGGAATGAAACAGCTGTTGGAGTGCCAGCGGACGCCGGGGCTCGTCTACCCGCGCCGGCGCCTCCGCGGTCGCCGCCCGAGTGACCCGATCCTCTGGCGCGCGCTGATCCGCGCCGCCACCACCAGCTCCTTGAACGGACGAGCGCTATAGAGCGAATCGGTCCCGACGCTCTTCTTGATCGCTCCGGCGGCCGTCACGAGGTCCGCGTAGATCTGCTCGAGCTCGGCGACGGTGGGACGGTGGCGGCTGCGCGCCAGGGCGTTCGTCAGCACCCGCAAGACGCCGCGAGGTGTCCCGCCGTGCACCAGCTCGTCCGTGCCGCCCAGATCGCTCAGCGACTTGCTCAGCCGATGGGCCTTCGCCTCGAGCACGAACCACGCGTGTCGCCGGCGGAGGGTCTGGCGGAGCGCGACGGCGAGCCCCAACTCGAAGGGCATGTTGAAGCGGGGCGTCTCCGGGGGTGTCGCGTCGAGCTCGACGCGTGACAGGTCATGGAACGAGTACCGGCAGCGGCGCAGGAGACCCATGATCCGGTTCAGGCGTCGCTCGCTTCCTGGGATCTCGAGCGTCGCGTGCGGGATCAGGCCGAACCCGCTCAACCCGGCGATGAGCGCGATGAAGAGATTTTCGTACTCCGGGTCGTAGGGGACGTTGACGAACACGGTGTTGAGGGGAAGGCGTGGACGAGGTCCGGCTCGACGGCGGCGCGATGCCATCGGCCCCAACGGCGGCTACGAACGCGCGGTCTGCTTGCGCCTCGTGACCCGACGCTTGGCCACGGCCCGGCGCTTCGGCCCCGCTGGCGTCGTCCGCGTCAAAAACCGTACGACGCGGCCGTCGCGGCCCTCGACAATGGCCGTCATGAGCCGCCGGAGCTGGCGGACCCGCGCCTTCGCCACCCCCATCTCCCGAGCGGTTTCCTGCACCGTCGGGACCGGAGCCGTGATCACCGCCTTGGCCGGCATGCCTCCAACGTACAGGGCCATCTCCCCCAGGTCAATCAGAGCAGCCTCTCAGGCCACGACCTCGGCTTCCTCGTGGTCCACAGCCGAGTCTGCCGAGGTCAGAGCCCCAGCGCCCGGCCGAGGGTCCGGGTGACGAAACGATCGCCGGACGTCTCGCTCGCGACGAGCGCCCTGATTCGATCCCGCGCGTCCCCGGCGCGCCCCGCCTGCTCCGCCGCCTTCATCGTCTCCGTGTAGGCGGCCCACACGTCGGCGCTCGTGATCTCGTACCCGTAGCCCTCGACCAGCCAGCGGAGCGCGGCCAGGCCCGCCTCGACCGCGAACTCGGGACGCACGGCGGCGAAGTCCCGCGCGGCGCGCGTCAGCGTCTTCGGATCGCACGGGGTCTCATTCGCGAGCCGGATCGCCTCGTCGAAGAGCCCCACCTCCTTCGCCGTGGCGAACCACTTTCCCTCGTCGCCGGGCGTGGTCGCCACGAGATCGCCGAGCAACTCCTCGGGCCTCTTCCGTGGATACTTCCGGGCGAGCGCCCGGTAGGTCGCCAGATACGACGTGCCCCGGGTCGCCTGGAGTGCGTAGCGCCGGTACGCCTCCTCGACACGACCCGACGCGAGCAAGACCTCCTCGCACGCCGCCGCGATGGCGACGGGGCTGTCGTTCCGCCCGCGCGATGCCTCGGCGAAGCGGATCGCCTCGTCCGGGCGGCCCAGCGCCGCCAGGGCGCGCACGCCCCACTCGCGGTAGGGCCACCAGGGCAACGGGTCCTTCTCGAGGAGGGCGACAATCTCCTCATGGCGCCCCGCCCGGAAGAGCGCACTGAAGCAGGCCATCGTGCCGTGGAAGAAGCCGCGCCGCTCCGGGTCCGGGCTCCAGGCCATCTCCACGATGGGGACGAGCCGATCCGCCCACGCCGAGGCGGTCTCCGGCGACGCGCAGAGGTCGCCCCAGAAGTCTCCCAGCCGCTCGATGTACGGGACCTCGTCATTGGCGTGGGCGTCCCAGAGGCGGTCGAGCCAGCCCTCGCGCTCGGTCCCACCGACCGGCGCCCTGGCGATGATGGCCACGAGCTCCTCGATGGCGTGGTTCACCGCGGTACCGATGGCGCCCGACGAGCTATCCACATGCTCGAGCGCGGGCGACACGCGCTCCAGAAACAGCACGGCCCCCTCAGCGCCCAGAACCGGATCGCGACGGGCGACCTTCTTGATCTCGCTCACGGCCTGTCTGACGCGCTGGATCGCGGGCTCGGACTTCCAGCCGAAAGCGCCGCGGCGGAAGCGGCGCACGAACTCCCAGCGAGGATTCCCGGAGGTCTCCTTCACTCCCGGTCCTCCCGGTCAGCTATCTCGGCCGGGCCGTCGCCCCTGTTCACACAGCTTTCACAGAGTCGAAGGGGGCGTAGAGGGATAACCTCGACATGGCGCCGCACATGACTCGATCTGCCCCTCCGCCAGATCCACGAACCGGCAGAGCGCGTTGATCAGCCGCATCTGCTCGATGGTCCGGGCGCGGGACTCCAGCAGCCGTGGGCTCGCCACGACGAAGGCCAGGCACATCGCGCGAGACACGGCGACGTTCAGGCGATTGCGAGAGAACAGGAACTCCAGCGTGCGCGGCACGTCCTCGGCGCTGGAGGTCGCCATCGAGTAGAAGACCACCGGCGCCTCGCGACCCTGGAACTTGTCGACGGTGCCGACGGGCACGTCGGTGAGCCCGGCCGTCCGCAGCGCCTCCCGCAGCCGTCGCACCTGCGCGTTGTAGGGCGCGACGACCATGAAGTCCTGCTGGCGAAGCGGCTGGGTCCGGCCTTCCCGGTCCGTCCACGACCCGCCCACCATCTTGCGGACCTCCGCGGCGACCGCCTCCGCCTCCTCCGTCGAGGCGGACGCGTCGCCAAGGTGATCGACGGGCCTGAACCGCAGCCCGGTGCCGAACGCGGTGGCCTGGCGCGCGAGCTCGGGGATGCCGTCGAGCCGGCTCTCGTACACGACCTCGGAGATGAACCGGCACACATCCGGGTGCATCCGGAGCGTGCGCTCGAGGAACACGCCCCTGTCCCGGGGGATCGTCGCGTGCTCGCCGAGCAGGTGCTCCAGCACCGAAGCCTCCGTGCCCGGCGGATGCGTCCCCTGCGAGACCTGGGCGAGCTGGAGCGGATCGCCAAGCAGGATGACGTTGCGCGCGGCCGTCCCCATCGCGAGGGCATCGGCCAGCGACACTTGCCCGGCCTCGTCGATCACCAGCGTGTCGATCGTCGGGGCCGCGCCGCCGTCGAGGTCTTCGTGGGCGAAAAGCCAGGCGGTGCCCGCGAAGAGCAGGACGTCCGAGCCGGCGCGCGCGAACGCGGCGACATCTGTCGCGTTCGCGATCGAGCCACCAGCGTAGAACGACTCCTCATTGCCGGCGGACGCCTTCTTGAGGCCCCGGAACCTGAGACCCTCCTTTCGCGCCGCCTTCTCGACCTCGTCGAGGAGGTTGTGGATCGCTTTGTGGCTGGTCGCCGCTACGCCGACCCGCCGGCCGCCGCGCATGAGCTCGGTGATCAGGTGGGCGCCCGTCCACGTCTTGCCGGTTCCGGGCGGGCCCTGGATGAAAAGGTAGCTCCCATCGAGCGCCACGGCGAGTACCCGCTGCTCGGCAAGCTCGATCGTTTGCACCGCGCCGCCCGGGTCGCGGCCGCGGAGGCGCGGGGGCCTCCGGGCGAGGATGGCCCGCAGCGCCGGGTAGCGGCTATCGTCGGCGAGCACCGAGGACGCCAGCCGCGCGAGCGCTCCTCGTTGCTCCCAGGTCGGCAACGGGCCTCCAGGAATGATCGCCTGCGGCAGCGCGACGCCCGCGAAGCTCGGGCCCCGGCGAAGCTCCAGGGTCCCCGCGACGTCATCGAGGTCGACGATCACGCCGGCCGGCTTCCTGGTAGCCGGGTCGATCGACTGGTTGCCTGGCGCGAGTTTGTGCTGCTGGGGCGGAAACGTGAGCGTGTGCACGAACGAGCGCTTGTCCGGGACCGGCGCGCCGGCGGGTAGCAGGTTCCCGATCGCCTCGGCGTCGTCGACGAGCTCCTCGACCGTCATCTGATCGCGCCGCTCGAAGAACCACCACCACGCGGGTCGCGCTTCGCGCCGGTGGTACTCGAGCAGCTCGCCGGCGAGCCACCGCGGCGATCCCGGTTCGGCGCCCTCGACGAGCGCCCCGCGTAACGTGGCCCGGGCGCCGGCGCCCGCGTCGTCGCGCGCCTCGGCGGCCACGGCCTCGGCCCACGGGGTGCCGTCCGGCCGGTGAGCCACGAGCCAGTCGCGAAGCGCCAGCGTCGCGCGGCAGTCCTCGTCGTTGTAGGCGGCGATCTCCGCGAGCAAGGCGGCGTCGCGCGTGTCCATCCACCGCTCGTAGGCCAGCACGGCGCGCGTGCCGCTCCTCAGCTCCGCTTTCCGCACGAACTCCGCGAGCGCCTCGACTTCCTTGAGCGAGTAGCTCGGGACGCCAGCCCGCAAGCCCTGACGTACCACCGTATGAAGGTTCACGAACACCTTCCGCCGCAGCAGGTCGTCGACCGCGTCCTCGCGCGTCGCGTATACGCCCATGAGCTGCGTCATGGCCACCTTCTCGTACGCGCCGTAGTGGTACACGTGCATGTCGGGATCGCGCGCGAGCCGCTCGTGCACGAGGTCCACGAACGCCTCGAACAGGCGACGCTCCTCGACCCGGTCGTGCGCCCACATTGCGCGGTACTGCCAGTCGACGCCCTCGCGCAGGAGTAGGCCGAACAGGAAGTGCAGTCCCCGCGCCGGCTCCCAGAAGGGATCGCCCTCGATGTCGAAGACGACGTCGCCGGCCGACGGTTGCGGCAGTAGCTCGAACCCGCAGCCGGGATCGGCATCGACGGTGTGCCAGTCCAGGCGCCCCGTGGTCCGTCGATGGAGCTGCAGCGCCGCCTGGTCGCGCAGCGTCTCGACCGTGTGGGTGGCCATGCGCGCCACCGGCGTGTCGGGCGCGGATCGCGCGAGGGCGGTGAGCGTCGGTAGGCCGGCGTCGCGCAGCCGCGTGACCTGATCGCGGCGCACGCTGGCAACCTGCACGAGGTGGTCCTCCGCCGCCCAGCGCGCTGCGCACACGCCGCGGAACTGGCAGAGCGCGCAGTGCTCCACGGGGTACGGCTCGGTCGCCGCCGGCGCGGCGATCGCCGCCTCGAATCCGGCGCGCACGCGGCGGTAGTACGCCGCGAAGTCATCGTACCGGAGCGCGCGCTGCTCGCCGATACCCAGCAGCACGTGCATGTGCTCGGGCGGCGTGCCCTGGATCGCGGCGACGCCGTCGCTGTAGAAGCAGAGCTGCAGGACGTACGTGGGCTTCTCGGCGCGGGCCAGCTTGGCGTCGAGGGCCTCGTAGCCCCAGGGGCCGAGCCGCGTCGGCCGCTCGATCCTCAGCAGGAAGTCGGCGCGCCCGCGCCAACGCCCGTCCACGAACGTGGCCTGGGAGACCACCTCGGCGCCCGCCCGCATGGCCTCCGCCGTCCGCCGGGCCGCGGCCTCGAAATCCCACGGCTCGCCGAGGCCGATCTCGACGATGGCGCGGCCCTCGGCCCGCAGGCGCTCGAGATGCGCGCCTTCGTGCATCTCGCCCTTGCGGCGCAGCAGGTCGGCTTCCTCGTCGGGAACGTGCGGACGCGCGCGCGCGCCCCGCGCCACCTCGAGGGCCAGCGTTGTCAGATGCGGGCACTCGACGTGGTCGTTCAGGTCCGACGGGGAAAGAAGGATGCGTCCGTCTCGGTTCTGCATGGATCGGATGATGATGCGTGAGGGCGTTCAGCTACACAAGAGGAGCCACGCGAAAATCACCCGCGACACGGGACACACGGAACTGCTCGGACTGGTGACGCCAGGTGGTAACGGTGGACCGGTGCATAATACCCACTTGAATTCTGTAAGTTCGATCGCGTCCCGTGACCGCCGCCCTCACTTGGTCCCCAGAATCCAGCCCTCAATCTGAGCCACCGTGCGCTCGGCTGGCGTCAAGCTGGGTTCGAAGAATTCACCGAGACGGCCCTCGACATCGGCGCGTCGCAGCCATACGGCAACGGAATAGGCGTCATGCTGGTCCACGTTGCGTCCTTCGCGCGCGAAGGTCCGGCTCCACAGCGACGGATAGACCTCCGCCACCACGGAGCGCCTGAGCGGGATGCCCCAGCCGTCGAAGGGCCAGAAATGTACCCGGTCACCCACCTGCTGGCGGAGGTAGCGTAGCCACGGCAGTCCGGCATGGGTGGACTTGGCGACCGAGCCCTGCACATCAAACTGGAAGACCGACTTGGCCGGGCCAGCCCGCCGCGAAACTGCCCTACCGGAAGCCGCACGCCATGCGCCACAGCTACGCCACCTGGATGCTCGAGGCGGGCGCTGACCTCCGGTGGGTCAAGGACCAGCTCGGGCACGCCAGCATCGAGGAGACGGAGGGCACCTACGGTCACCTCGAGCGCGAGCGGCACGAGCGCCGCGTGGACCTGGATGCGGTGTTGGGAGGCGTTCAGCCGCGTCCACCGGCGTCCACGCTTCTGGACGCCGGGGGCGCGACTGAGGGGCAACTGCGCGATACGTCAGGCGAAGATTTCATGGTGGAGGGTAAGGGATTCGACTGGCCCCTCACCGTCTGCCTTGTAAGTGCTTGAGTCCTCGCCCTTTCTGAACCCTGTGCCGCTGAGGCATCGTAGCAGGTTTCTGTAGCAAGAGACAAGGTGCATGCTGACCACTCGGCACTACGGTCTAGCGAATCCGTGAACGATCCACCGAACCACGTAAAAGGCCACCCAAAGCAACGCGACGAAGATAGCGGCGACCTTTGTAAGGCCCGTGTCCTCCCACCACCAATAGCTTGGCCCCCGAATCACGCGAGTTTTCACGACCTCTGGATCAGGCGTGAACTCCCCAGCGGTCACACGCCACTTGCTGTTCAAATCCGCTCTGGCTCGGATGCGGCGCGCCAACTCTAGGTCGGGAATGTCGCGATACTGCGGGTACGCCTGTCTGAATTTCTTGAGCGCCTCGATATCCCACAACAGCACCGGAGGGCCGAGTGCTTCCGGCGGCAACTGACGAATGAGCGAGTCACGGTCCAACAGGTGAGCCTTCCGCGCGTGGCGTTCCAGGGTAAACGTGCGGCCATCCTTCAAGGTGACTTCGACAGTCGCATGAGGTATCACGCTCATCACGTCAAAGATCAGCCCAAGCGCGAGTAACGTAGTGGAAAGCGCAATCAGAATCCGTCGAAAGCCGCGTTCAAGAGCCACGCGCCACCTCACCTTCCCTTCGGCCCGTGGGGGTCCACGCTCTCAACAGGGCAGCAGGGAGACTCCCGCGCTCATGGTCGCAGCGCAGCAACGCGTCCTGCCGCAAGCAGCGCAGCGCCAAACACGCGTAGCATCCACCTGAACGATCACCAAAGCCATCCGACTACGCCACTACCCCGCCCTCCTTAACTTATTGGGTCACGCGCACCTTCACGCTGACCCATCGTCTCCACTGTACCAATGGTGCGTGGGACGCGGTAGTATCGGGATCAATGAAGATCGGTCCTATGACACCCGCCGAGAGCCCTACGATCTTCCTCATCCAAAACCTCGCCCTGGGGAGATGTCCCCATTGCGGGGTCGCAAGACCTTTGCTCTCGAAGGTAGCCGGCTTCGGCACCCAAGATAGCAACGGTCGCAGACGCTGGTGGGGCACATACGTATGCTCAGTCTGTGGTGGTGTCGTCACCGCTGCTTCCCTCTCTGAGAATGGCAGGGTTGGGGAGTTCTATCCACGGGTTGAGCCAATTGATCTCACCATCCCTGAGCGTCCTCGCGCCTTCCTCAAGCAGGCCAGCGAAAGCCTCGCACAACCGTCTGGGGCGATCATGCTCTGTGCGTCCGCCATCGACGCCATGCTCAAGGAGAGGAAGCTCACGAAAGGCAGTCTCTACGAGCGTATCGACCTCGCGGCCACCCGTCACCTGATCACTGACGGCATGGCGAGGTGGGCACATCAAGTCCGCCTCGACGCGAACGATCAGCGACACGCGGACGGAGCGACGCCACTACCGACGCACGAAGATGCGAAGCGGTGCCTGGAATTCGCCATGGCGCTTGCAGAATTTTTTTTCGTCCTTCCTGCGAGGGTCACGAGGGGAATCAAGGAAGCGACCCCCGAGAAGAAAGCGTAGCCGCGACTGGGAGGAGCGATGGGAGATCCACTTTCTCTGTGGTCCGCTATCGCCCAGCTTTCCGGGCTGCGCGGCATCAGGGGCATATCTTTTATTGCAGTAGTTGGATCTCTCTGGAAGACATTCGAGTGGTACTTAGCCCCGGAAACGCCAGATACCCGGTTCTGGCTATGGGTGTGGGCTCTCAGCGGATTGTGTTTCGGCGTGATTTGGATTTCTCATTTGATTGGGGGTGGCAATTTGATCCGCAACGGACGGTTCATGCAGGATCACGCGTACTGGGGAAGGGGGCACTTGGAGGATCGCATGAGAAATGGCCATTTCCCTGGTGAATTTTCTCGTTTGCCCTTTCGCGTATCTCCTATTCCTCCCAAGGATGAGTCGGGACAGCGGCCGTTATCAACAACTCGATCTACGTTTGAAATTGACCGACAGGTTTTTCGTAGAACGCTCTTTAGAAGAAGTGGCGCGTCCTGCCGGTTCAGGCACAGCTCTCAACGCGCGGATTATGTATGGGGTTCGTTGGCTCAACGGATATACGGTCTCCAACCGAACGCCAATCACATGCTAACGTTTTTCGCGAAAGGCACAAGCGACGATGCAGAGGCGTTTTTCGTTGTCACAGATTGGAAATGGACGGACGCCAACAAACACTTCATCGCACCCAGTACCCACTGGAAGAAGTACTCGCTGTCGCTGAATCCTGGCGAGCTTGACTATGCCGAGGTTCGGTTTGTTATCCAAGCTCAAGGTGATTTCCGAATCACCAATGTTAGCGTGCGCGGCCCGCTTTGGAGACGAGTTGTTTGAAGGAGCCTATATTGACTGTCGCATCGAACAGTTCGGGGCGACCTGGCGAGGCTCGCCGCGATGTTAGACCGTGCGCCCGAAGTCCTATGGCGGCTGTATCGAGCCGCAGCCAGGATCAAGACTCTCTCCGAATGGCTTCTCATCGCCGGTTGGCTCGGTGTGCCTGGTGCCTCCGCGCTAATTGCGTTCTCCAACGGCCAGCCTCTCGATGTCGTGTTCCTTTACCTCATGGCAGGTGTAGCGTTCTGGTACGTAATCAGGGTAGAACTCAACGTCCAACGAACAGCGCAGCCCGCCGCTCAAACCGCAGTTGTTGTCTTTGAGAGTCCAGCATGTCATGACTGTGCGTGCTCCGTCGCTCCGGAGGACGTGGACTTTCGAGTACGAATTGGCGTTCTAAACGCTGGCATGACCACGCTGAGGAATGTGCAAGTCTTCCTCGTGTCGCTCTTACCCGGATTCAAAGCTAAGCGTAGTCTCCGGTGGGTAGGGGAACCGCCCGGCGCCTCGATTGACCTCAAGCCGTCCACGGATCATCACCACGTCGAACTCTTCTCGCGGAGGTTTGATTCTTCGGACGGGAACGAATACTGCTTTCTCTCCGTCGCTGAGCCGTACCTTCTCAAGGAAGAGCTTTACGATGCGGCTCTCTCCGTTGAAGCGGACGACATGCCACCGATGCACGTTGATTTGAAAGTAGACCCGCGCGCTCGTCCGTGGGTAACCATTTCTAGTCCTCCCTCTACAACCACCGAAGCAGCAGCGCAGCCTTAGCGAGCAGTAATCCAGCAGCGGCAGCATTCGCCAACCCCAAACCCTCTCAAAGAAGAAGAAGGAGAAGAACTACACCATGGGCGACATCATCCGAGTTCAAGGCGGGCAAGATACGCTTGTCCCGAAGCACGGCGTCCATCAGACGCTCGCTATCCCCGCGAGTCAGCAGCAAGACGACGCAGGATTTCCCGCGCCGCCGAATGTCCAAATCAAGATCGGCGGTGTCCGCTACTCGACTATGGGCGGGGGCGACGGCGAAGTCAGCGCCCAAAGCCCTCAGCGGTACATCGCGGGTGAGACGGACTCGAACGATCCCATGGACCGCGTGCGAACGCCTGAGGGCTACCCGACGCAGCGCTTCAAGGCGACCGAGAAGGACATCGTGAAGATCGGCGGCATCGAGGCAAACATCGCTGGATGGGTTCGGCAAGGCGTTCTCGAACCCGATCCGCGCGGCGGCTTCAAGCTCGCGGAGAAGGCGCTCAATCCTCCCACCGAGCAAAAGGAGCAACAGCAACAGCCCACGCCCATGGAACGTATCTCTGACGCTGCCGAAGCCTCCATGGCGAGCGCCGCCAAGATTCTAGGTCCCATCAGCATGACAGGCGCCCTAATGGCAGGCATCGAGGGAAACGAGGCCAATCTCATCCCTGAGCTTGCCTCACGTCTTGAAGTCGAGCCTCACGTCGTTCAGCAGAGTATCGACGTGTATCGAGCGGAGTTCACCGAGCAGGCCAAGAACGCGGTGAATCGAGCCGGCGTGGAGGATTGGGACGGGTTCACCGACTGGGCGAATGAGCCGGCCAACAAGGGCAGGCTCCTCGAAGCCGTCAAGCAACAGGTCGTGAACGGTGACCTCACTCCCCTCCGTGAACTCGCTCGTGTGTTCGTCGTCCGAGGCCAGCAGTTCTCCGATGATGAGATTCTGAACGCCGACTTCGGGGACTCGGGCGTGGTGGCGTACCGCGATGGGACGTCGGGCAAGGTGGCGCTCCGTCTTCCCGACGGTCGAACGCTGTCATATCAGCAGGCGCTCGCCAGCCGGATCATCAAGGTGTCCAAGAAGCGATGAGCACGCTCGTCTTCGACATGGAACGTCTCGGGACGAAGCGCGCCGAGAAGTACAAGCGCTCCGTCGCTAGCATGGGCGTCCAGTCGTGGCCGAAGTTCCTAGAGTGGGCGACCGCGCTGGAGCAGTGGGAGCGCTTCGTGAGCGCCGTCCTTGATCAGGTTGTGACAGGCAGGGTTGGTCGGCTTCGAGCGCTCGCCAAGGAGTACGTCATGGCGCAGCGAAGAACGAAGCGATGATGAGCGCCAAATATCTCCCCGCGCAGAAGTTCTGCTCCGGCTGTGGCCTCACGAAGCCGCGCCCTGAATGGAGCTTGAACAGGACCACGCCGAGCGGCTTGGCGACGAATTGCAAGGCGTGTAGCGCCGAGTACAAGCGGGAGTACAGAGCGAGGTTGTCGCGGAAGCGGCTAGCGAAGCTCATGCAGACGAAAGCAGCAGTGGCCTCGGAGGCAGCGGCCAAGTAGCTCGATTCGCCTCCTGGGGAGCGCCTCTCCCCTCCTTGAGCAAATCCTTGGTCCGACCGTCGGTGTCTGCGGACGCTGGCCTGTAGGGAAACCTTGCGATGCGCTCAGGGGAGGGAGAGGCGGACACACGACGATCTTGAGGGGCGTCCAGTATAAGTGCTAGTGTCAGCCATTCACGAACATCCTCACACACGCGGGGGTTTCAAGGTATGGACGATGAGGCGATCAGGCAGAAAGTTCGAGAGCGGTTGAAGGACGGGCGTCTACCGCGCAACCTCCCGAGAGGAACTCCGTTGAAGCCTGGTCAGCCAACACCTGAGACAATCGTCGTTGGCAGCACGCTCGACGATCCCTGCGCGGCTTGCGGCGGGAAGGGCACTCAGATTCGGTATGAGTACCCGAGTGGCCCCGTCGCCTTTCACACGCGATGCAGTGAGATTTGGGATGAGGAGCGGGCGAAGGCGTGAACGAGTCCCAAGAAGGACCGCCGTTCCCTGAAAAGCCCAGCAACATGAGCGAGGCCGAGTATCTGACGGCCACGACGCTCATGACCCTTCGCGGCCGAGGGCCGATCCCAGAAGCCCAGCGCTACGAAGCCTTGCGCTGGTACAACGAAGTTCAGCGGTGGCGAAAGAGATTCGTCATGTTCCTTCTCATCGCTGGGGCGATGCTTCTCTTCTTGTTCCTCACGCCACCGGGACGCACAATCGTCCGGTACTTGCTCTCTGTGCCGTATGAGTGGGAGCCACAGCCTGATGTAGTGTGGTGAACATGAAGTTGGCGGGAGGAGTCAGGCATGGGAACGGACCCGCGCGTAGAGGTACGCCACACGGTTGACCGCGCCATCGAGAACCTCAAGGTTCTAGCGGAGAAGAAGCCCGATACTTCGGTTGGCAGCGAGAGGTTCAACAAGCTTCTTCAGCAGGCAAAGATAGCCTTCCCGGACGTTCCCTCAATTCAGAACGACTCCGGCATCACCAGCAGCACGACGACTATGGGCGAGCTTATTCTGGCGTTGTCCATGCTCCAAGGTGCGGTCCTCGCCTGGTTCTCGGAACGGACCCGCAGATCAGTGGAGGCTCACAACCGAAGCCTTCGAGAAAGGTCACCCTACCGATAGTCGCCATTCAGTGTCGGCGCGAGCGGACATCAGGCGGGATTACGCATAACGAAATCCTGGATGGACTGGACGAGCAAGCCGACCTGAGACGCCGTGTAGCCGTCGTACTGACCGTGTGCGGCTTTGTTCCGAAGGTCCAGCCACGCCGTGACACTCTTCTGGTCGGCCTTCGAGTAAGCTTCGGTGGAGCTTAATTCAGCGTTCAACGTGTCCGCCTTCTTGGGTCGGCCGTTGTCGCGGGATACCGTGATCCCGTACTTCTGTGCGAGGTTCCGAAGGTGTCCTTCCAAGACCGAACCTGCGATCACCGCAGCAGCGTCCTTGTAGTTCTCGGAGAGAAGGTAACCAGCCATCTCTAGGAAATCTGCGAACGTGTCGGCATGAACTAGCTCGTGAACGGCCCTGAGTCGTCCTGCCTCGTAATCGGCCCGCAGCGCTCTTAGGATGCCGACGAGTGCCTCGATGTTGGCCGGATGAGCAGGCGTGTAGCGGCCGATGATCGCCGAAGCATGTTCTCGATACTGGCTCCCAGGGGGAGCGAGTCGGTCGATAGCCGCATGGTACAGGGTGATTAGCTCCATCCACTCTGGCGCTGGTAGGTCGCTCAGGTCGTTGTACTGAGCACGCTTGCGCTTCTCGGCGAAGAGAGCGATGAAGCTATCAAGCTCTGCGACAATTGCGGCGGAATCTACGGGCGTCATGTGCGATACCCCAGCCCCGGATAGCTCACCTTCGCCACTGACTCGGCCAAGACGCGCAGAGGAAAGCCCGTCCCATACCTCCTCCCCACCGTCCCCGAGACATGCCCGGTGAGCGCATCGTGTACTTCCTCAGGAAGTCCAGCGGCGCGGCAGGCGTCCTTGAAGGAGTGCCTCAGCGAGTGGAACGTCTTCCGAGGATCGTTCACCCCAAGGTCATCTGTGAACCTCGCCCACCACTTCGAGAAGGCCCCGGTGAGCATCCCATGCGGCCCTGGCTTGAGTTCAGGGAACAGCCGGCCGTCCTGAGGTGCAGACTTCACGTAGTCTAGCAGCCCGAGCTTGAGTAGCTCCGGGTGGATCGGCACTCGACGCCGCGAGGAAGCCGTCTTGAGGCGCCGCTCTGTGGTCGGCACGAAGTCGAAGAAGTGAATCCCCTCGTCTTCCCGCACGTCCTTCACGCGCAACCCACCCGCTTCCTCAAGGCGACACCCGGAGTGCAGGGCGATCAGCGGAAGCCACTGCTTGGCCCCTGTGAGCTTCTGGAACTCCTCCGACCCGAAGATGGTCTTGATGTCCGAGCCATCGTAGGGCAGCCGGCGCTCCACGGTGGCGCCTCGGTCTCCTCGGATAGTCCGCGTGAGTCCCTCGAAGGGGTTCGCGTCGAGCAGCCCTTGATTGATCCCCCAGCGAAACACGGTGGCCACAATGGTCATGAGCTTCTTGATGGACTTCGCGGACAGCTTCCCGTCCTTCGAGAGCGAGCGGTTTGAAGGCGCGGCCAACAGGGATTCTTTGTAGGCCCTGGCGTCCGCCTTGGTGACCTCCCTGGCGAGCTTGTACTGGCCCCCACCCACGGCCATGAAGCGCCGATAGGCTGCGCGAATCTCAGCCTCGGACTTCGAGCCCAACTTCCTTTCACGGAGGTAGGCGTCGAGCAAGTCCTCAACGGTGGTCCCGTCCTGCTGTTCGGCAGACGGCTCCCCGTTCCACTCACCGCGCGTCCGCTTGGTGACGACCTCAAGCGCCCTCACGTGAGCCCGCAGCAACGCATGGGCAAACTCCGCGCGTCGCTGGGCGGGAACGTGAAGCCCCTGCTCCGAGAGAACCTCGTCGAGCAGCTTGCTGATGATCGCGGCGTCTCCGAGCCGCAACGCCTCGGCATGGTCTTCGACAGCACTTGTGAGGGCGAGCAATTCAGCGTCGAGCGTCTCGTCATCCACGGCGCCTCTGGTCGCCCGCCATTGAGTGTCAGTGGTGAGTGTTGCCTTCTCATAGGCACGGGCAAGTGTCTCAGGGCTGGCTTGGAGCGTCGCCGCGCGCTTCTTGAGCGCCTGGAACTCCTTCTCGACGTCCTGGCCCACGCGGAGGCTCAGGAGCTTGGCTTCGTCGAAGTCGGACGTGCGGAGACTCTTCCAGACCTCCCTACGGCCACCAAGGAGGGGTTGGAGCTTCAAAGGGACGAAGCGGCGGTAGTACCACGTCGAGCCACGGAGCATCAGCATTGGCCACCGTGAAGGCACGAGAGCCCTCCTCCTCTGTAGCAGCTTTCTGTAGCAGCCACACAGGAGAAGGGCCAAAACGGTAATGATTTCACCGCGTTACAGGTAGTTTGGTGGAGGGTAAGGGATTCGAACCCTCGACCTCGGCGTTGCGAACGCCGCGCTCTCCCAACTGAGCTAACCCCCCGATCTCCGAGGCGAACGTATCTTACCCCAAGCGCGCGTCGGATGCGCGGTCTCGCCGAGGCGCGCCACGCGCGGGCAGGCGCCCTCCCGCGTCAGGGCTTCGGTGGCGGCACGATGGGCTTGGCCCGCTGGGTGGCCGGGCCGGACTTCGGGGCCTGGAGCGTCTTCGGCTTCACGTCCCACTGCGTGGTGAGGCACGGAAACGCGCTGGTGTTCGGCAGACACGCCTTCATCATCCACGGGCCGGTCGAGGGGAAGTCCGCGTGCTTCACGACGACCTGCGGGCCGCAGTACTCGAGCTTCCCCTTGGGCCCCATCCCCTGATGGTCGATGACCGTGGCGAGCGGCAGCACCGGCGCCTGGCCGGCCCAGGGACCGTAGGCCAGGTCGCTCTTCCACTTGTTCCACGTGACCTTCACCTTGAGCGGCAGGGGCGAGGCCCAGAACACCTTGTCGGCCGAACCCGCGTCGACGCAGAGGACGAAGGTGTGCTTCGAGCCTGGCGGCAGGTTCACCATCGTGGACGACGCCCCACCCGCGCCTCCCCACCCCCAGGTGCCATACGAGTCGGCGGACGCCGAGGTGGTCCACACCACCCCCGTGAGCAGCCCCGCCAGGATGCCCACGCGCCACGTGGTATTCATCTCGCCCTCCGCTCAGGGGCGCGCGCCGCCGTCCTTGGGCGCGCCGAACGCGGCCAGCAGCGGCGCGAACAGGTCCATCGGCAGCGGGAAGAACGTCGTCGTGTTCCGCTCCGAGGCGATCTCCCGCATGGTCTGGAGGTAGCGGAGCTGCACCGCGATCGGGGCTTCCGCGAGGACGCGGGCCGCGTCGGCG
>Ga0156246_1054_pt1 | contig 21625 bp, 20 predicted proteins | sample RifCSPlowO2_12_FD_107893 | JGI IMG/M metagenome (GOLD analysis project Ga0156246, IMG submission 107893) | Candidatus Rokubacteria bacterium RIFCSPLOWO2_12_FULL_73_47 | reverse complement strand
TGCGCCATCGCGAAGTTCTGCTCGACCAGCAGCACGGTCGCGTGCGCCTTCATCGCGCGGAGGGCCTCGACGAGGTGCTCGATCACGATCGGCGCGAGCCCCTTCGAGGGCTCGTCCACGAGCAGGAGGCGGTTGGGGTTCACGAGGGCGCGCGCGATCGAGAGCATCTGCTTCTGCCCGCCCGAGAGCGTGCCCGCGCGGGCGGCGCGGAAGCGGGCGAGGTCGGGGAACAGCTCGAACACCCGCGCGAGCCGCGCGGGCGCCCCCGCGTCGCTCCCGAGGCGCGCGACCCGGAGATTCTCGTCCACGGTGAGCGTCGCGAAGATCCCCTGCCCCTCCGGCACGAAGCCGATGCCGCGGCGGACGATCGCGTGGGGCCGGAGGCCGTGGATCGGCCGGCCCTCGAGCCGGACGCTCCCGCGCGCCGGGCGGAGCAGGCCGACGATCGTCCGCAGCGTCGTGGTCTTGCCCGCGCCGTTGCGGCCGAGGAGCACGGTCACGGCGTCGCGGCGCACCGCGAGCGTCACCCCTTGCAGGATGTGGTGCTGGCCGATGAACGTGTGGACGTCGTCGAGCTCGAGGAGCGTCTCAGCCACGGGCGGCGCCTCCGCCGAAGTACGCGGCCTGCACCGCCGGGTCGCGGCTGATCGCCTCCGGCGACCCGTCGGCGAGCAGCCGCCCGTCGGTGAGCACCGCGATCGAGTCCGAGAGCGCCAGGATCATGTCGATCTTGTGCTCGACGAGAAGAATCGTCGTGTCCCGTCTCGCCTTCATCCCCTCGATCAGCTCGATGATCGCCGGCACCTCCTCGAGCGACATGCCGGCCGTCGGCTCGTCGAGCAGCAGCACCTCCGGCTCGAGCGCCAGGAGGATGCCGACCTCGAGCTTCCGCTTCTCGCCGTGCGCCAGCGCGCTCGCGGGGGCGTCCCACTTCGCCTCGAGCAGCACGGACTCGAGGATCGCGTAGGCGCGGTCCTCGAGCTCCGCGAACCGGCGCGCGTCGCGCCAGGCGTGGAGGCCGGGCAGGCGCCGCGCCTGGACCGCCATGCGCACGTTCTCGAGGACGGTGAGCGTGGGGAAGACGTTCGTGAGCTGGAACGAGCGGCCGATGCCCCGGCGCGCGCGCGCCGCGGCGCCGAGGCGCGTGACGTCCTCGCCCTTGAACACGACGCGGCCCGCGCTCGGCCGGTACTGGCCCGAGAGCAGGTTGAACAGCGTCGTCTTGCCCGCGCCGTTCGGCCCGATGATGGACTTGAGGGTGCACGGCGCGATGTCGAGCGACACGCGGTCCACGGCCGCGTGCCCGCCGAACCGGATCGTCAGCTCGCGGGTCGAGATGATCGGCGCCGTCACGCGCCCCCCGGCCGCCGGCCTCCCGCCTAGCGCTTGTTCTGGATGGGCGGCGCGGTCTCCGCCGGGGAGAGCTCGCGCGTGAGCACGGGCACGAGCCAGGGCACGTCGGGCTTCGCCGTCATCTTGAAGGCGTACATCGCCTGGAGCGCCTGGTGGTCCTGCGTGCGGAAGACCATCGGGCCCTTGGGCGTCGGGAACTCCATGCCCTCCATCGCCGCGATGAGCTTCTCGGTGTCGGTGGACCCGGCCTTCTGGATGCCCGTGACGACGGCCATCGCCGCGGCGAACCCGCCGGCCGTGAAGAAGTCGGGCGGCGAGCCGAAGCGCTTCTGGTGCTCGCGCACCAGCCAGGCGTTCACCGGGTTCTTCGGGATCTCGTAGTAGTAGTAGAGGCCGCCGACCATCCCCTGGAGCCCGAGCGCCTTCATCGCCTTGAGGACGTCGAGCACGTTGCCGCCGCCCGTGAGCGTGATCCCGTACTTGTCGAGGCGGCTCGCGACGAGCTGCGGGAACGGCCCGCCCTTGCCGGCCCAGATCACGAACACGTACTTGTCGCCGGGCTTGTCCTTGAGCGCCCCGAGGATCCGCTGGATCGGCGCCGTGAAGTCCGTGGCCTGCACGGGCGCGTACTCCTCGTGGACCACCTTCGCGCCCGTCTTCTCGACGGCGGCCTTGTAGGCGGCCACGCCGTCCCGCCCGAAGGCGTAGTCCTGCGCGATCGTGGCGATCGAGACACCCGGCTTGGCGACGGCGAGCGCGTTGGCGATCGCGTCCTGGCCCGAGTTGCGTCCGGTCCGGAAGATGTAGCGGTTCCAGGCGGCGCCGGTGATCGAGTCGGCCACCGCCGGCTCGACGATCAGGAGCTTCTTGTACTCCTGCGCCACCGGCAGGATCGCGAGCGCGGCCGCGCTCGACGTGGTGCCGACGACCAGGTCCACCTTGTCGTCGGCGTAGAGCTTGGTGATGAGACGCTTGGAGACGTCGGGCTTGAGCTGGTCGTCCTCGACGAGGACCTCGAGCTTGCGGCCGAGCAGCTCGTTCTTGCCGCCCGTGCCGTACTCGAGCCCGAGCTTGAAGCCCGTGATCATCTGCTTGGCGTACACCTCGAACGGGCCCGTCACGCCCTGCAGGACGCCGATCCTGATCGGCTCCGCCGCGGCGGCCGGGCCGGGCGCCAGGAGCGTGAGGCCGAGGATCGCGAACACGAGCAGAGCCGTCCACCGGTTCGTCATCGGCTTCCCCCTTTGATCCACGATCGTCCGAGCGCCCGCACGCTAGCAGGAATGGCGCGACGCGTCAAGCCCCTCGCCGCCCGTCAGCGCTCGAGGCCGAACTGCACCGGGCCGACGCCCGTGGGCGCGCCGACGGCGGCGCCGGTGGCCGAGCGGAGCTGCCGGCGCGCGGCGACCTCGACGTCGGTCCGCCAGTACGACGCGGGCCGCACGACGGTGGCGAGCTCGTCCCACAGCTCCTGGTCGCCCGGCCGCGGCACCACGAGGACGCGGCGGTAGGCGACGCCGCCGGGCGCCGGGGCCAGGATCTCCAGCCGCCGCACGCTCTCGCCGCGCAGGTTCAGATACTCCACGCTGCGCGCCGCCGGGCCGTCCAGGCGCCCGGCCTCCCCCCAGTCGCCCGCCGTGAAGCGCGCGTGGGCGGTCGCGAACGCCGCCGTCTCGGCCAGCATCCGCACCGGGCCCGCCGGCCAGCCGCCGACCAGGTCCGCGAGGGTGCCCCCCGTCCGGCGGATCGTCTCCTCGCCGAGCCGGCGCGCCGGCTCGCCCGGCGCCGCGCGCCCGGGCAGGGCGAACACCTCCACGGCGACCGTGCCGTCGGCGCGCTGGCGGTGGAGGCGGTACACGCCGTCCGCGGGCGCGTCCACGAAGCCGTCGAGCCGGCCGTCGCCGTCGGCGTCGAGCAGGCCGAGCTGCGTCGCCGCCCCGGGCCACGGGGCGAGCTGCGCGGCGAGCGCGCGGGCGATCTCGTCGCTCGCCCGGCCCTGGAGCGCCCGGAGGGGCAGGACGCCGGGCTGGCCCTCGCGCGCGCCGAGCTCGCGCTGGCGCGTGCGCACCGCCGCGTCGAGGACCGCGCCCGCGTCGTCGCAGCGGACGCGGTCGGCGTCGGCCGCGGGGGGCGGCGCGGCGGCGGGCGCCGGCGCGGGCGGCGCGGCCGACCCCGCGGGCAGCCCGGCGAGCTCGCGCGCGAGGCCCGCCCGCTCGCGGTCGAGCGCCTCGATCCGGGACTGGATCCGGTTCGCGCCGGCGAAGTCCAGGCGGACGAGCGCGCCGAGCCGCTGGTCCTCGAGGCGCTGGCGCTCGGCGGGAATCGCGGCGAGCCGCGCGCGGATCGCGTCCGCGCGCGTGCCGGCCGCCGGCGCCGCGGGCGCGCCCGCGGGGAGCCCCGAGCGGGCGACGTGAGCGGCCAGGGCGCGCCGCACGCCCTCGGAGAGCTGGGCGTGCTCGCCGAGCTCGCGGCGCAGGCGCGCGCACTCCGCCTCCCCCGGCGCCTGGGCGCGGGCGGGCGGGGCGCCCGCGGCGAGCGCGAGCGCGCCGAGCGCGAGGGCGCCGAGCGCGCGCCTCACCGGAGTCCCCCCTCGAGCAGCGGCAGGCCGAAGTACACGACGAACGCGGCGGACGCGGCGTACATCATCCAGTGGACCTCCCTCCCGCGGCCGGAGAGCAGCTTGATCGCCGCGTGGGTGACGAAGCCCGCGCCGATCCCGTTGGTGATCGACCAGGTGAAGGGCATCACCAGCATCGTGACGAAGGCGGGGATCGCCTCCTCGTAGTCGTCCCAGGGGATGTCGCGGACGACCGACATCATGTAGAAGCCGACGATGACGAGCGCGGGCGCCGTCGCCTGCGCGGGGATCACGCTCGCGAGCGGCGAGAACCACATGGCCCCGAGGAACAGCGCGCCGACGACGACCGCGGGGAGCCCCGTGCGCCCGCCGTCGGCGACGCCGGCGGCGGACTCGATGTAGGTCGTGTTGCTGCTGCTGTTCGCGAACCCGCCGAAGAGCGCGCCGAGCGAGTCCACGAGCAGGACCCGGCCCACGCCCGGCAGCCGGCCGCGCGCGTCGAGGAAGCCGCCCTGGCCGCCGACGCCGATGACCGTGCCCATCGTGTCGAAGAAGTCGCTCAGCATGATCGAGAACGTCGCGAGCACCGCCGTGACGACGCCGAGCCTGGCCACCAGGGCGAAGTCGAGCCGGCCGAACGTGGAGAAGTCGGGCGCCTGGACGAGCGCCGCGGGGAGCTGCGCCGCGCCCGGCGTCGCGAACCCCTTCCAGTCCGCCACGAGCCCGTTCAGCGCGATCGCCAGGACCGTCGCGAGCGCGATGCCGAGCAGCAGCGCGCCCCGCACGCGCCGGGCCATGAGCCACGCCGTGACGACGAAGCCGACGAGGAAGACGACGCTCGGCACGCCGGCGAGGGCGCCGAGGCCGACCGGCAGCGGGCCCGTCGCGGGCTTCACGACGAAGCCCCCGGTGACGAACCCGATGAACGCGATGAAGAAGCCGATGCCCACGCCGATCGCGCGCTTGAGGCCGAGCGGCACGGCGTCCATCACCGCCTGGCGCAGCCGCGTCAGCACGAGCAGCGTGATGACGAGGCCCTCGAGGAACACGACCGTCATCGCCTGCGGCCAGCTGAGCCCGCGCCCGGCCACCAGCTCGAACGCGACGGCCGCGTTGAGCCCCATGCCGGGCGCGAGCGCGAACGGGTAGTTGGACGCGAGGCCCATGAGGATGGAGAGGAGCCCCGCGGTGAGACAGGTGACGGTCAGCGTCGCGGCGAACGGCAGGCCCATGCCCTCGAGGCCGGGCACGCCGACGTAGCCGAGGACGATCGGGTTCACGAAGATGATGTACGCCATGACCATGAACGTCGTGACGCCCGCGCGCAGCTCCGTCGCGAGCGTCGTGGAGCGCTCCGCGAAGCGGAAGTACCGCGCGAGCGCGGCGGACGCCGCGGCGGCCATCAGTACGGCAGGCTCTCGCGGCCCAGCAGCTCGCGGGCCACGATGATCTTCATGACCTCGGCGGTGCCGTCGCCGATCTCGAGCCCGATCACGTCGCGCAGCCGCTGCTCGAACGGCAGCTCGTCCGTGTAGCCGTAGTGACCGTGCAGCAGCAGGCACTGGTGGATGGTCTCCACGGCGAGCTTCGGCGCCCACCACTTCGCCATCGCCGACTCCTTCGTGTACGGCCGGCCGTGGTCGGCGAGCCAGAGGCCGCGGTAGCAGAGCCAGCGCGCGGCGTCGAGGTGCGTCGCCGCCTCCGCGATCGGGAACGACACGCCCTCGTACCGCGCGAGCGCGCGGCCGAACGCCTGCCGCTCCTGCACGTACGCCATCGTCTCCTCGAGCGAGACCTGCGCCGCGCCCAGGCACGCGAGCGCGATGATGATCCGGTTGTAGTCGAAGCCCTGCATGACCTGGTAGAAGCCGGTCCCCTCCTCGCCGAGCCGGTGCGAGGCGGGGATGCGGACGTGGTCGAACGCGAGCACCGCGCGGACGCCCGCGTGCGAGCCGAGGTCGCGCAGCGGGCTGCGGGCGACGCCGGGCAGGTCGAGCGGCACGAGGAAGGCGGTCACGCCGCGCGCCTTCCGGCGCGCGTCCGTCGTCGCGAAGAGGATCGTGGCCTGGGCGGCCATCGCGAGCGTGATCCCCGACTTCTCGCCCGTGATCACGTAGCCGTCGCCGTCGCGCTCGGCGCGGCAGGCGAGGTTCGCCGCGTCCGAGCCGGCGCCGGGCTCGGTGAGCGCGAGCGCGACGATCGCCTCCCCCGCGCACGTCGGCGGGAGCCACCGGCGCTTGATCTCCTCGGCGCCGTTCTTGCCGAGGATCTCGCCGGCCAGGCCCGCGAGCTGGATGCCGTAGGTGCAGCTGAAGTCGCCGCGCGCGATCTCCTCGGTCGCGATCCCCATCGTGACGAGGTCCGCCTCCTGCCCGCCGTACGCGGCCGGGGCGCGCAGGCCGAGCAGCCCGAGCTCGCCCATCTGCCGCCAGGCGCCCCACGGCAGCTCGCCGCTCCGGTCCCACTGCCGGGAGCGCGGCGCCAGCTCCTTCCGCGCGAAGGCGCGCAGGGTCCGGATCAGCTCCTCCTGCTCGGGCGTGTACGCGAAGTCCATGCCGTGGCTCCCCTCGATCCCGCGACAGCGTTCCAGTCTAGTGCGTGGTGAACACGGGCGCGCGCTTCTCGGCGAAGGCGCGGAGCCCCTCGGCCGCGTCGGCCGAGCGCATGTGCTCGCCCGCCAGCCGGAGCTCGAGCTCGAGCCCGTCCGCGAGCGGGAGCCCGAGGCCGCGGGCGACGAGCGTCTTCACGGTGCGGCTCGCCGCCGCGCTCTTCTGCGCGAGCGCGCGGGCGAGCTCCTCGACGGCCGCGCCCATGCCCCCCGCCGGCGCGACGCGGTTCGCGAGGCCCCACGCGCGGGCCTGCTCGGCGTCGAGCCAGCCCCCGAGCAGCATCAGCTCCTTGGCCCGCCGCGCACCGACCAGGCGCGGCAGCCGCTGGCTGCCCCCGCCGCCCGCCACGAGGCCGAAGGCGGCGTGCTGGTCGCCGAGCCGCGCGGCCGCGTCCAGCACCACGAGGTCGGCCACGAGGGTGAGCTCGAGCCCGCCGGCGAGGGCCAGGCCGTGGACGCCGGCCACGACCGGCACGGGCAGCGCCTCGATCCGGTTGAAGACGCGGTGCCAGAGCCGCAGGAAGCCGCTCCATCGCTCGGGATCGCCGACGAGCGCCTGCACGGCCTTGAGGTCGGCGCCCGCGCAGAAGGCGCGCCCGGCGCCCGTCAGCGTCACCACGCGCACGGCCGGGTCGCGCTCGACCGCCTCGCACGCGCGCCCCAGGTCCTCGAGCAGCCCGGGCGAGATCGCGTTGAGCTGCTCGGGCCGGTTCAGGACGACGCGCGCGATCCCGCCGTCCGCGGCGTAGCTCACGGTGTCGAAGGCCATGCGTGTCCCTCCTCCCCCCGCCCGCCTCACATCATCGTATAGCCGCCGCTCACCGAGAGGACCTGGCCCGTGACGAAGCTCGCCCGGTCGGAGGCCAGGAACAGGACCGCGCCCGTGATGTCCTCGGGCGTGCCGACCCGGCGCAGCGGATACACCTTGGCGATCCGCGCCTTCATCTCCTCCGTGCGCCACTGCCGGTTCACGTCGGCGGCCCACATGCTGAGCGGGCTGATCTCCTCGTCCGACGCGGGCATCGTCATCCCGGGGCAGACGACGTTCAGGCGGATCCCGTAGCGGCCGACCTCGCGCGCGAGGCTCTTGCTGAGCGCCATGACCCCCGCCTTGCACGCCGCGTACACGCCCTCGCGGAACTCGCCCATGCGCCCGGCGTCGGAGCCCATGCTCACGATCGCGCCGGCCTTCCGCGCGATCATGCCGTCGAGCACCGCGCGCGTGCAGTTGATCATGCCCCAGAGGTTGAGCTGGATCTCGCGCTCCCACTCCTCGCGCGTCTTCTCGACGAAGAGCCGGTCCATCGTCCAGCCGACGTTGTTCACGAGCACGTCCACGCCCCCGCGCCGGCCGTTCACGTCCTTCACCATGGCCTGGACGGAGTCCCAGGCCGTGACGTCGGTGCGCACGGCCGTGGCCGAGGCGGCGCCGAGCTTCTGCGCCTCCGCGGCGACCTTCCCGGCCTGCGCCTCGTCGATGTCGGCGATCGTCACGTGCGCGCGCTCGCCCGCGAACGCCAGGCTGAGGGCGCGGCCGATGTTCGACCCGCCGCCGGTGACGATCACGCTCTTGCCCGCCAGGTTCAGCTCCATCGAGTGCCTCCTCGCATCACGGCGCCCCGGCGCCGGAGGCCGGGTCCGCCTGCATGAGATTGAGCGGCGACAGAATCGTGAGGCCGCCGTCGATGACGATCGTCTGGCCGGTGAGAAAGCCCGCCGCGTCCGAGGCGAGGTACGCGACGAGCGCGGCGACGTCCTCGCCGGTGCCGGCCCGGCGCACCGGCGTGAGCGCGATGATCCGCTTGACCGCCTCGGTGTACTCGCGGCTGATGCCGCGCTCGACGTAGAACTGCGCCGAGTCGGTCTCGACCAGCCCGGGGCTCACCCCGTTCACGGTGATCCCGAGCGGTCCCAGCTCCATCGCCAGCACCCGCACGAGGCTCTCGAGCGCGGCCTTGGCGGCGCCGAGCGCGCCGTGGCGGGCCATCGCCTGCTGGCTGTCGATGCCGGAGACGGCGACGACCCGGCCGGGCCGGCCCTGCATGAGCGGCACCGCGGCCTGGACCGCGGCCACGAACGACTCCACCGAGATGGCGAACGTGCGCTGGAGGTTGTGGCGCTTCTGCTCGAGCGTGGGCCGGAAGGCCGTCGCGGCGGCGTTGGCCACGAAGACGTCCACCCGCCCGAAGACCTCGCCGATCCGCGCGAACGCGGGCGCGACCTCCGCGGGCTCGCCGAGGTCGAGCGCGAGCGCGAGCGCGCGCCGGCCCAGCCGCTCGATCGCGGCGACCGCCTCGCCGGCGCGCGCGGCGTCGCGGCGGTACATGACCACGCAGTCGGCGCCGTCCCGCGCCAGGCGCAGCGCGATCGCGCGCCCCATGCCCCGCGAGGCGCCGGTGACGACGGCGACCCGCCCGGCGAACGGTGCCCCGCCCGCTCCGGCCTCCGCGCCCGTCACCACGAGGCGGTCTGGCCCCCGTCGAGGTAGATGGTCTGCCCCGTCAGGAAGTCCGACGCGGGCGAGGCGAGGTACACGGCGAGCGGCGCGACCTCCTCCGGCTCGCCGATGCGGCGCAACGGCACCTTGGAGAGGATGAGCGCGCGCGTCCGTTCGTCGGCCATCGCCTCGCGCGGGAAGTCGGTGTTCATGTACCCGGGCGCCAGGCAGTTGACCCGGATGCCGTGGCGCGCCCACTCGACGGCCAGGCACCGCGTGAGCGCGTCCACGCCCGCCTTGCTCACGCAGTAGGCCGTGTAGCGCGGCACGCCGTTCTTGCCCCACATCGAGCCGATGTTGATGATCCGTCCCCAGCCGCGCGCGATCATCGCGGGCGCGACCGCCCGCGCGCAGAGGAACATCGAGGTCAGGTTGGTGGCGAGGATCGTGTCCCACTCCGCATCGCTCACCTCGAGCGTCTGCCGCATGACGGTGATCCCGGCGTTGTTCACGAGGATGTCCACGGGCCCGAGCGCCTCGGCGACGGCCCCGGTCTGTCCGAGGACGTCGTCGGCCCGGGTGACGTCGAGCCGGAACGCCCGTGCCCGGCCGCCGGGCGCGCGGATCGCGGCGGCGACGGCCTCCACCTGCTCCGTCGTGCGCGCGGCGCACGCGACCACCGCGCCGGCCGCGCCGAGCGCCAGCGCGAGCGCGCGGCCGATGCCGCGGCTCGCGCCGGTCACGAGCGCGACGCGCCCGGCGAGCGGCCGGGCCGCGTCCTCAGCCACGGCCCGCCCCCCCCTCGCGCTGGAGCTTGTCGGCCACGAGCTGGCGCAGGCGGAACTTCTGGATCTTGCCGCTCGGGGTCATCGGGAACTCGGCGACGAGCTCGAGCCGCTCGGGGAACTTCTGACGCGCGAGCTGCCGCGCGTCCAGGAAGGCCACGAGCTCGGCGAGCGTCACGGTCTCGCCCGCTTTCGGGATGACGAACGCGCAGGCCCGCTCTTGCAGGCGCGGGTCCGGCATCCCGACGATCGCCACGCCGGCGACCTTCGGGTGCTCGAACAGCACGTTCTCCACCTCCGCCACCGGGATGTTCTCGCCACCGCGGATGATGAGGTCCTTGGAGCGCCCGGTGATCGAGAGGCAGCCCTCCGCGTCGAGCGCCGCGCGGTCGCCGGTCCGGAACCAGCCGTCGGCCGTGTAGGACTCGCGGGTGAAGTCGGGGCGCTTGAAGTAGCCGACGAACTGGGACGCCCCGCGCACGAGCAGGTCGCCCTCCCTCCGCGGCGGCAGGCCCCGGCCCGTCTCGTCCACGACCGAGAGCGCCATGCCCGCGAGCGGGTGGCCGTCCGTCGTGAAGACCTTCTCCTCGGGGTCGTCGAGCCCGTTGCACGTGACGAGGCCGTTCTCCGTCATGCCCCAGCCCGGCGAGATCGCGCAGCCGAGCCGCGCGCGCGCGTCGCGCACGAGCGGGCGCGGGATCGGGGCGCCGGCGGAGATGAAGACCCGCAGCGAGGAGAGGTCCGCCTGCGTCGTCACGTACGTCAGATCCTGTAAGAACGGCGTCGCGCCCATCGTGAACGTGACGCCCTCCGCCGCGATGAGCCGCGCCGCCTCGGCCGCGTTCCAGACGTCGAGCCAGACGCCGGTGGCGCCGAGCACGAAGGTCATGCAGTAGCCGTAGAGGTAGCCGGTCTGGTGGGCGAACGTGGACGACATGAGGACGACGTCGCGCTCCGAGAGCGCGAGCCGCTCGATCACGGGGTAGATGATCGCGAGCACGGTGTTCGGCGTGTGCATCACGCCCTTCGGCTCGCCCGTCGTGCCGGAGGTGAAGATCACCTCGTGCACGCGGTTCGGGTCCGAGCCCGGGAGCCCGCGGCGCCCCTCCCGGGCCTCCCACGCCGTGTCCGTGAGCCGCGTGAACGGCAGCATCCCGTCGCCGGGCGTCCCGCGCGCGACGAACACGTGCTCGACGCGCGGCACCTCGGGCCGGAGCGCGCCGAGCATCGCGACGTGGTCGAAGCCCCGGAACGTCCCCGGGATCACGACGACCGACGACTCGAGGCGGTTCAGCATGAAGCGCAGCTCGCTGGCGCGGTAGATCGGCGGGATCGGGTGCACGACCGCGCCCAGGCGGCCCGCGGCGAGGAGCAGGAGGATGAACTCGTTCCAGTTCGGGAGCTGGCACGAGATCACGCCGCCCGGGCCGGCGCCGTGCGCGGCGAGCCCGTGGGCGACGCGCTCGACGGCGCGCGCCGCCTCCGCGTACGTCAGTCGCGACACGCCGTCCACCATCGCGGTCTTCGTCGGCCGCTCGCGGGCCCACCGGTCGAGGTAGCCCTCGACCGTCTCGTTCCGCCAGAACCCGCCCCGCGTGCACTCGCGGATGCGGGCCTCGCCGAGGTCCGTCTCGAACGCGGGCATGCGCTACGCCCGGAACTTGCCGAAGTTGACGGGACGCTTCTCGACGAACGCGTTCCGCCCCTCCATGGCCTCCTCGGTCCGGTAGTACATGTTGAGCGCCGTGGTCGCGAACTCGGCGACGCCCGCGCGCTCCTCGGAGTCGATGTTGAACGACTGCTTGGCGAGCGCCAGCGCGGTCGGGCTCTTCTCGAGCAGCTCGGCGCACCACGTCTCGACCTCGGCCTTCAGGTCCTTGAGCGGCACGACCTTGTTCACGAGCCCCATCGCGAGCGCCTCCTGCGCCGTGTACTGGCGGCAGAGGTACCAGATCTCGCGCGCCCGCTTCTCGCCGACGACGCGCGCCAGGTAGCCGGTGCCGTGCCCGGCGTCGACGCTGCCCACGCGGGGCCCCGTCTGGCCGAAGAGCGCGTTCTCGGCGGCGATCGAGAGGTCGCAGAGCACGTGGAGCACGTGGCCGCCGCCGATCGCGAAGCCGTTGACCATCGCGATCACGGGCTTCGGGCAGTGGCGGATCGCGCTGTGCAGGCCGTCCACGTACATCGGCCGCTCGCCGTCCTTGGAGTACCCGCCGCTGCCGCGCTCCTTCTGGTCGCCGCCCGAGCAGAACGCGCGGTCGCCCGCCCCGGTGAGGACGACGACGCCCACCGACGGGTCGAAGCGCGCGTCCAGGAACGCGTCGGTCAGCTCGTGGACGGTGCGCGTGCGGAACGCGTTGCGCGTCTCCGGCCGGTTGATCGTGATCCAGGCGACGCCGCTCTTCTTCTCGTAGAGGATGTCCGTGTAGGTCATGGCAGCTCCCTCAGCCAGGGTTGTCGGCGCGCCGCGTGCCGCCGTCGGTCACGGGCGCGGGGGGTAGACGGCCGGGCGCCCCTCCGCCCACGCCCGGTTCGCCTCGGCGACCTCCCGGGACGCCAGGCAGTCGCGCTGCGCGCTCAGCACGTCCTCGATCATCGCGCGCGGGTCTCGGTGGAACGACTCGTGGAGCAGGCGCTTGGCGTGCGCGTTGGCGGTGGGCGAGGCGCCACGGACCTTCGCGATCAGCGTCGCCAGCGCGGGCTCGACGCCGTCGGGCGGGCACACCCAGTTGACCAGGCCCATCGCGCGCGCCTCCGCCGCCGTCACGTCGTCGTTCAGCAGCGTGAGCGCCTTGGCGCGGCCCAGGCCCACGACGCGGGCCAGGCGGAGCACCGAGCCGTCGGGGATGATCCCGTGCCGGGTCGCGCCGAGCCCCAGCACGGCGTCCTCGGTCGCGAGCCGGACGTCGCACGCGAGGGCCAGCTGCAGCCCGCCGCCGAGCGAGTAGCCGTGGAGCACCGCCGCGCTGACCTTCGGCATGTCCTCGAGGCAGTTGAGCGCGCGGACCCAGTGGCGGAAGAACGCCTCGCCGATCGTGCCGGCGGCCAGGGCCGTGCGGTCCATGCCGGAGCAGAACGCGCGCCCCGCGCCGCGGACGACGACCAGCGCGACGTCGGGATCGGCCGCGGCGGTCTCGGCGTGGTCGGCCAGCGCGGCCGCGAGCTCGGTGTCGAGCGCGTTGAGCACGTCGGGGCGCCCGAGCGTGATCCGGGCGACTCCGTCGTTTGCCTCATAGGCGACGGGCGCCGCGCTCATGGGAGTGTGAGAAGATCGGGGCGGGCCAGCGGGACGTCACCCATGGAAAGCGCGTCACAACGTATGCAAGATCGCGTGAAAAGTCAAGGAGGCCGCGCGCCTGCCGCGCGCTAGACGCGCTCCGGCCTGGGCCCTCGCCGGGCTCCTGCTGCTCGCCGCGCCCGGCGCCGCCCGGGCCCAGGTCTTCCTCGGGTCGCGGCCACACCCGGAGCTCACGCTCGGCCCGCTCTTCGTCCGCGCGAGCGTCACGCCCAGGCTCGGCGCCGTGACCGTCGACGTGCTGTGGAGCCTCGTCGTGCCCTCGACGCGGAGCGGCGCCATGCTCGAGCAGGACCTCTACCTGCTCTGGCCCGGCGAGGTGAACGGCGAGGCGGGCGGGGGCCCGCCCGACCCGGCGCTCGCGCGCTACGTCCGGGAACGCGGGCTCACGCCCGTGCGCGAGGGGCGGCTCCACCTGTACGCGCGCGGCCTCTACGGCACGCGCGGCGCCCGGGCGGCCGAGCCGATCGCCGGCGGCGCGCCGTTCGTCACGTTCGTGCAGGAGGGCGGGCCGCTCGGCGTCACGCCGCGGGTCACCTACGTCCGCATCCCGTGGCACCCGCGGATGATCAACCGCACGTGGCTCATGGGCCTGCGCATGGAGCTCACGGGCCTGCTCAAGCCCGTGCCGGCGACGTGGGTGGAACGGCTGTTCTGGGGCCGGCGCCACACGCTCACGCTCTCGTACAACGAGGTCCGCGGGCGCGGGATCTTCCCGATGTACTTCGAGCACCGCGAGCGCCTCCTGCGGCTCGCCGACGAGCCCTCCCAGCTCCTGGCCGTCTTCGCCCAGGCCGAGCAGCTCAAGATCCACGACGTCTTCCCGCGCACGGCGAGCCGCCGCGCGGCCGAGGCGCGCGTCGCGACCGAGATCGTCTCGCTCTTCCTCGACCACGCCGAGGGGCTCGTGCCCCAGGTGCTGACCGTGCAGTTCGGCTACTACAGCCGCTTGCAGGCGTGGGCCCCGGTGCTGATCACCGCGCTCGTCTTCGCGCTCGGCAACATGGCGGGCCCGCTCCTCGTCACCCTCGCCCGCCACCTCGGCCCGAAGCTCGCCGGCCGCTTCCACGTCGGGCCGCGGGCCGGCCCGCCGCGCGAGCGGCAGGTCGGCACGATCGTGCCGCGCGACGTGCTGGAGCGCCTCGTGCCCGGCCAGACGACGTACGAGGACGTGCTGCGCCTCTGCGGCGTGGACGCGGAGGAGCACGAGCAGTTCGGGCGGCCGGAGCACCGGCGGCTGGTCTACCGCGGGCGGCGCACCGCGCCGCAGCGGCGACGGCGGTTCGGCTGGGTCTCGACCGTGGACCGCTGGGAGGTGGAGCACCACGAGGTGGAGATCACGCTCGAGCGCGACGTCGTCAGCGACGTGCAGGCGCACGTGCGCCGCTCACGCCTGGCGCAGCCCGAACCCGGCTAGAGCTGGAGGAGCTCCCGGGCGATCACCGTCCGCTGGATCTCGGAGGTGCCCTCGCCGATCTCGGTCAGCTTGGCGTCGCGGAAGATGCGCTCGACCGGGAACTCGGTGATGTAGCCGGCGCCGCCGTGGATCTGCACGGCCCGGGTCGCCGCCTTCATCGCGGTCTCCGAGGCGAACAGCTTGGCCATCGCGGCGGCGTGCATGGCCGGCCGCCCCGCGTCTTTCAGGTACGCCGCGCGCAGCGTGAGCAGGCGCGCGACCTCGACCTCGGTCGCGAGGTCGGCGATCATCCCCTGCAGGCCGTTGAACTCGGCGAGGGTCCGGCCGAACGCCGTCCGCTGCTTCATGTACCGGACCGCCTGGTCCACGGCCGCCTGCGCGATGCCGACCGCCATCGCCGCCATCGCGATCCGGCCGCCCTCGAGGACCCGCATCGCCTGCACGAAGCCCTGCCCGCGCTCCCCGAGCAGGTTCGCCGCGGGCACGCGCGCGTCCTCGAAGATCAGCTCCGCGGTGTTCGACGCGTGGAGGCCGAGCTTCCGGTACGGCGCGCCGGCCGAGAAGCCGGGCGTCCCCGCCTCGACGACGAACGCGGAGATGCCCGTGGACCGCGTCCCGGGGTCGGTGCGGACCATCACCACGGCCGTGGCCGCGACCGAAGCGTTCGTGATGAACGCCTTGCTGCCGTTGAGCACCCAGTGGTCGCCGGCGAGCTCCGCGCGCGTCCGGAGCGCCGCCGCGTCGGAGCCCGAGCCCGGCTCGGTGAGGCCCCACGCGCCCAGCACCTCGCCCGTCGCGAGCGGCGGCAGGTACCGCCGCTTCTGCTCGGCCGACGCGAAGCTCGCGACGTGGTTCGCGCAGAGCGAGTTGTGGGCCCACATCGTGATGCCGACCGACGCGTCGCCGCGGCAGAGCTCCTCGACGATCAGCGCGTACGCGACGTGGCCGAGGCCGGCCCCGCCGTACTCCTCGGGGACGAGCACGCCGAGGAACCCGAGCGGACCGAGCTTCCGCACGATCTCCGCGGGGAACTCGTGGCGCTCGTCGTACGGCGCGATCCTCTCGCCGAGCTCGGTCTCGGCGAACTCGCGCGCGACCCGGCGGATCCGCGTCTGCTCGTCGCTCAGCTCGAAGTCCATCGCCCCTCGCTCACACGGCGGCGCGGACGTGCTCGCGGACGAAGCGGACGATGTCCTGGGTGGACGTGCCCGGGGTGAACAGCTCCTTCACCCCCACCGCCTTCAGCCCGGCGATGTCCTCGGGCGGGATGATCCCGCCGCCGAAGACCGCGACGTCCTCCGCGCCCTTCTCGCGGAGGAGCTCGAGCACGCGCTTGAAGAGGTAGTTGTGGGCGCCCGACAGCACCGAGAGCCCGATCGCGTCCGCGTCCTCCTGGAGCGCGGTGGCGACGATCTGCTCGGGCGTCTGGTGCAGTCCCGTGTAGATCACCTCGAACCCGGCGTCGCGCAGCGCCCGCGCGACGATCTTCGCCCCGCGGTCGTGGCCGTCGAGCCCGGGCTTCGCGACGACGACGCGCACCGTCCGCTCGGCCATCAGCTCCCTCCTCCCAGCGCCGCCCGCAGCTTGTCCCCGGTCTTGACGATCTCGTCTTTCTGCCCGGGCACGAGCTTCCAGTCGAAGCCCTTGCCGTCCCGCATCCAGCGCGGGATCAGGTGCAGGTGGAAGTGCGGGACCGACTGGAACGCCGCCGGGCCGTTGGCCTGGAGCACGTTCAGCCCTTCGGGCTGGAGGGCCTCCTGCAGCGCGATCGCGACCCGCTGGGTCGTGAGGATCGCCGCCTGCAGGTCGGCCGGGTCCGCCTCGTAGAGCGTCACGGCGTGCGCCTTGGTCAGCACCAGGCAGTGGCCGGGGCTCAGCGGGTTGATGTCCATGATGCAGAGCGTCCGCTCGTCCTCGTAGACCCGCATCGCCGGGATCTGGCCGTCGCGGATCTTGCAGAACACGCAGGTGTCCATGCGGGCCCCCTAGACCTCCACGGTCCAGCCGTGGGTGTCCGGCGCGGTGGCGTACTGGATACCGACGATCGCGTCGTAGAGCCGCTGCGTGAGCGCGCCGATCCGGCCGTCGTTGATCACGATGCGCTCGCCCTTGTACGCGAGCTCGCCGACCGGCGAGATCACGGCCGCCGTCCCGGTGCCCCACACCTCCTCGAGCGTGCCCCCGTGCGCGGCCGCGGCCACCTCGTCGATCGAGACCTGGCGCTCGGCGACGCGCAGGCCCCACTCGCGCATGAGCGTCAGCGCGGAGTCGCGCGTGACACCCGGCAGGATCGTGCCCTGCGTGAGCGGCGGCGTGACGATCTCGCCGCCGATCTTGAGCATGATGTTCATCGTGCCGACCTCGTCGAGGTACTTCCGCTCCCGTCCGTCGAGCCAGAGCACCTGGGTGAACCCGGCGTGCTTGGCCTCCTCGGCGGCGTAGAGGCTCGCCGCGTAGTTGCCCGCGGTCTTCGCGGCGCCGACGCCGCCCTCGACCGCGCGCACGTACTTGTCGACCACGAGGATCTTGACCGGGTTCATGCCCTCGGGGTAGTACGCGCCGACCGGCGAGAGGATCACGTAGTAGATGTAGGCCTTCGCCGGCCGGACGCCGAGGAAGGGCTCGCTCGCGATGATCGTCGGGCGGACGTAGAGCGACGTGCCCACCGTGGACGGCACCCAGTCGCGCTCGAGGCCGACCAGCTCGACGAGCGACCGGAGCGCGAGCTCCGGGTCGAGCGGCGGGATGCACATGCGCCGGGCCGAGCCGTTCATCCGCGCGAGGTGCTGCTGCGGCCGGAACAGCCGCACCTTGCCGTCCGTGCCGTGGAACGCCTTGAGACCGTCGAAGACCGCCTGGGCGTAGTGGAGCACGGCGCAGGCGGGGTCGAGCGAGAGCGGGCCGTACGGCTCGATGCGCGGGTCGTACCAGCCCTTCTCCTCCTGGAAGTCCATGACGAACATGTGGTCGGTGAACACCGTCCCGAAGGTCAGCTCGCTGTCCTTCGGCTTTCGTTTCTTCGTCGCGGCCCGGGTGATCCTGATCGGCTCGTTCATGGCTGCCCTCGCGTCTAGAAGATGATGGGCTCGCGGTACAGGCCGAACACCCGCCGGTACACGTCGGAGACCTCGCCGAGGCTCGCGTAGTCCTTCACCGCGTCGATGAGCACCGGCATGACGTTGCTGCCGTTGCGGCAGGCCTCCGCGAGCTGCTCGAGCCGCCGCTCGACCCTGGTCATGTCCCGCGCCGCCTTGAAGCGCCGGACCTTCTCGATCTGCTCGAGCTCCACCGACTCGTCGATCCGGAGGTAGTGGATCGGGCGCTCGTCGTGCATCGCGTACCGGTTCACGCCCACGACGACCTTCTCGCCGCGGTCGTCCATCAGCTGGTACCGGTACGCCGCGTCGGCGATCTCCTTCTGCGGGAAGCCCGCGTCGATCGCGCGGATCATCCCGCCCATCGCGTCGATGCGGCGGACGTAGTCGAGCGCCGCCGCTTCCATGCGGTCCGTCAGCGCCTCGAGGTAGTACGAGCCGCCCAGCGGGTCGATCGTCAGCGCGGTGTGCGTCTCCTCGGCGATGACCTGCTGCGTGCGCAGCGCGACCGTCACGGCCTCCTCGGTGGGCAGCGCCCAGGTCTCGTCGTAGGAGTTCGTGTGGAGCGACTGCGCGCCGCCGAGCACCGCCGCGAGCGCCTGCAGCGCGACCCGCGCGATGTTGTTGAGCGGCTGCTGGGCGGTCGCCGAGACGCCCGCCGTCTGCGTGTGGGTCCGGAGCCGCATGGACTCCGGCTGCGTCGCCCCGTAGCGCTCCTTCATGAAGCGCGCCCACATCCGCCGCGCCGCGCGCAGCTTGGCGATCTCCTCGAAGAAGTCGTTGTGGATGTCGAAGAAGAAGCTGAGCCGCGGCGCGAAGCTGTCCACGTCGAGCCCGCGCGCGAGCGCCGCCTCGACGTACCCGAGCCCGTCGGCCAGCGTGAAGGCCAGCTCCTGCACGGCCGTCGAGCCCGCCTCGCGGATGTGGTAGCCCGAGATCGACACGGGGTTGAAGCGCGGCACGTGCCGGGCGGTGAACTCGATCATGTCCGTGACGATCCGGACGGCGGGCTCGGGCGGGCAGATCCATTCCTTCTGCGCGATGAACTCCTTGAGCATGTCGTTCTGCATGGTTCCGCCGACCCGGTCCCACGCCACGCCCTGCTTCTCGGCGACGGCCAGGTACATCGCGAGCGCGACCGACGCCGTGCAGTTGATCGTCATCGACGTCGTGACCTCGCCGAGCGGGATGTCGGCGAAGAGCCGCTCGAAGTCGTCGAGGGTCGAGATCGACACGCCCTCCTTGCCCACCTCGCCGCGCGCGCGCGGGTGGTCGGCGTCGTAGCCCATCAGCGCCGGCATGTCGAACGCCGTCGAGAGCCCCGTCTGTCCCTGCGCGAGCAGGTACTTGAACCGCGCGTTGGTGTCCTCGGGCCGGCCGAAGCCCGCGAACATCCGCATCGTCCAGAGCCGGCCGCGGTACATCGTCGGGTACACGCCCCGGGTGAACGGGTACTCGCCCGGGTAGCCCAGCCGCTCCTCGTACGTCCGGTCCGCCAGGTCCTCGGGCGTATAGAGCGGCTCCACCGGGATGCCCGACAGCGACTCGAACCGCACGGCGCGCTCCGGCGTCCGCTCGACGAAGGGCCGGTACGTCCGCTCCTCCCATTCGCGCTTGCCGCTCATGCCCGCCTCCCCGCCGCCTCGCCGAGCCCCATCATCCGCCCAGCACCTCCCGCGCGATCACGAGCTTCTGGATCTGCGAGGTCCCCTCGTAGATCTGCGTGATCTTCGCGTCGCGGAAGGCGCGCTCGACCTCGTACTCCTTGATGTAGCCGTACCCGCCGTGGACCTGGATCGCGTCGGTCGTCACCCTCATCGCCGTCTCGGCCGCGAACAGCTTGGCCATCGCGGAGGCCGTGCCGTACGGCCGGCCCGCGTCCTTGAGCGCGGCCGCGCGCAGCGTCAGCAGGCGCGCGCCCTCGATCGCGGTCGCCATGTCGGCGAGCATCCACTGGACCATCTGGTGCTGGCCGATCGGGACGCCGAAGCTCTTGCGCTCGCGCGCGTACGCGACCGCGCGCTCGAGGGCGCCGGCCGCGATGCCGAGCGCCTGGGCGGCGATCCCGATGCGCCCGCCGTCGAGCGCGGCCATCGCGATCTTGAACCCCTGCCCCTCGGCGCCGAGCCGGCTCGCCGCCGGCACCCGGCACTCGTCGAACACCAGCTCGGCCGTGTCCGAGGCGCGGATGCCGAGCTTGTCCTCGACCTTGGCGACGACGAAGCCCGGCGCCCCCTGCTCGACGACGAACGCCGTGATGCCGCGGTGGGCCTTCGCCCGGTCGGTCTGGCAGAAGACGAGCGCGAACGCCGCCTCGCGCCCGCTGGTGATGAACTGCTTGCGGCCGCTGAGCACGTAGTGGTCGCCGTCGCGCACGGCGAGCGTCGCCTGGTTGGTCGCGTCCGAGCCCGCCTGGGGCTCGGTGAGCGCGAAGCAGCCGTGGGCGAGCCCCGAGGCGACGGGCTTGAGGAAGCGCTCGCGCTGCGCGTCGTCGCCGTACCTGAGCACCGGGTCGCAGTAGAGCGAGTTGTTCACGGACATGATCACGGCGTGGCTGGCGCACGCCCTGGCGATCTCCTCGAGCGCGAGCGCGTACCCGACCGTGTCGGCGCCGCTGCCGCCCCAGCGCTCGGGGACCGCGATCCCCATGAGCCCGAGCTCGCCCATGCGCTTGAGCGTCTCGTGCGGGAAGCGCGCCTCGCGGTCGATCTCGGCGGCGATGGGACGGATCGCCGTCTCGGCGAACTCCCGCGCCATCGCCTGGATCATCTGCTGCTCGTCGGTCAGGTCGAGTCGCACTATTTCTCCATCAGCTTCTTCAGCTCGGTCGTGAGCTGGGGCACGACCTCGAACAGGTCGGCCACGATCCCGTAGTCGGCGATCTTGAAGATCGGCGCCTCCGGGTCCTTGTTGACCGCGACGATCACCTTCGACGTCCGCATGCCGGCCAGGTGCTGGATCGCGCCCGAGACGCCGAAGCCCATGTAGAGCTTCGGCGAGATCGTGCGGCCCGTCTGGCCGATCTGATGCCGGTGCGGCCGCCAGCCCGCGTCCACCGCGGCGCGCGAGGCGCCGACGGCGGCGCCGATCACCCGCGCCATGTCCTCGAGGATCACGTAGTTCTCCGGCCCCTTCATGCCGCGCCCGCCCGAGACGACGATCTCCGCCTCGGCCAGCTCGGGCAGGCCCGTCGAGGCCTCCTCGCGCCGCTCGACCAGCGTCATCTGCGCCGTCGGCGCCGCGAGCGACGGCCGCTCGACCGCCGCCGTGCGGCCGCCCTGCGCGTCCGCCGGGCGGAACACGTTCGGCCGGAGCGTCGCGACCCACGGTCCCCTGGCCCACGCGACCCTCGCGAGCAGCTTGCCCGCGTACACCGGACGCGTGGCCACGAGCGTGTCGCCGTCCATCGCCAGCGCCACGCAGTCGGCCGCGAGCCCGACGCCGAGCCGCGCGGCCAGCCGCGCGAGGAACTCGCGCTGCCGGCTCGTCACGGGCCCGAGGATCGCGCGCGGCGACTCCCTGGCCGCGAGCTCCGCCACCGCCGCGCTCCACACCTCGCTCCGGTACGGCGCGTACGCCGCGTTCTCCAGCAGCCAGACCCTCGTCGCGCCGAGCTCACCGAGCTGCGTGAGCCCGGCCTCGCTCGCCTTGTCGGTCAGCCAGACCGCCTCGACGGGGCCGCCGCCGAGCCGCGCGGCCTCCCCGAGGATCTCCGCCATCACCTTCTTCGGCCTGCCCTGCCGGTCGTCCTCGACGATGCACCAGAACGCTCCCGCCATGTCGTCGTCTCCCTATATCGCTTTCGCGTCCTCACGCAGGGCGCGGACGAGCTCTTTCACCGCGCTCGGGACGTCGCCCTCGATGATGCGCCCGGGCGGCCGCGGCGGGAGCGCCTCGAGCCCGAGCACGGCGAGCTGCGCCGGCTCGGCGCCGAGTCCCAGGTCGGCGGCCTTCACGTCCTTGATCTCCTTCTTCTTGGCGCCCATGATCCCCTTGAGCGTCGGGTAGCGCGGCTCGTTGAGCCCCTTCTGCGCCGCCAGCACCGCCGGCAGCGGCA
>Ga0156246_1178_pt1 | contig 22078 bp, 21 predicted proteins | sample RifCSPlowO2_12_FD_107893 | JGI IMG/M metagenome (GOLD analysis project Ga0156246, IMG submission 107893) | Candidatus Rokubacteria bacterium RIFCSPLOWO2_12_FULL_73_47 | reverse complement strand
CTTGCAGCCGAGGAAGGCGCCCGTCAGGTTGATGCCGACCACGGTGTTCCAGCCGTTGGCCGAGATGTCCTCGGGCTTGGCGCGGAACGAGGCGCCCGCGTTGTTCACCATGATGTCCAGCCGCCCCCACTCGGCGACGGCGCGCTCGACCATGGCCTTGACCTGGTCCTCCTGGCGGACGTCGAGCGCCACCGCGAAGGTGCGCCGGCCGAGGTCGCGCAGGGCCTTGGTGACGGGCTCGAGGTGCTCGAGCTTGCGGGAGCAGATGGCGACGTCGGCGCCCGCGCGCGCGAACTCGAGCGCGATCGACTTGCCGATGCCGGTGCCGCCGCCGGTGACGATCGCGGTCTTGCCGTCGAGAGCGAACGGGTTCGTGGCCATGGCGGGGACGATACCGCAGGCGGCGCACGCTGTCCATAACGTCGCCGGGGCGGGCGGCGCCGGGGTGGGGGCTACTCCGGCAGGGCGATCTCGCCCTGGCGCGCCGGCACCTCGCGCTCGACGCGCCGCCAGACCGCCTCGGGCGCCAGGCTCGCGCCGTGGCCGTCGGCGCAGCCCTGGAGCTTGTCCACGAGCGCGTGGACCCGCCCGCGCCGGCGGCGCGGCGCCTTGGCCGCGCGCCGCACGTCGTCGTCCGGCGTGGTCTTCGCCTCGACCCACGCCTGCTCGAGGTGGGCCAGGAGCAGCACGACCCGGTCCACCTCGCCGTCGACCCAGACCGTCCACTCCGCCGCGCTCGCAAACCGCGGGCAGGCCCGGGCCAGCACGTCCTCGAAGTGCCGGGCGAGCCGCTCGACCTCGCGCAGGTGGTGCGCGACGCGCGGGCGCGCCTCGTCGGCCGTCCGGAGGCCGCCGGCGGCCGCGGGCCCCGCCCCCAGCAGCAGGAGCGCGAGCGCGGCCGGGCCGAGGCCGGGCACGAGGGCGAGCGGACGGCGCATGGCCCAAAGTATACTGGCCGGCAACCCGGGCACAGGGGGAGGGCGGGCATGGTCTTCAAGCAGTACTACCTCGGCTGCCTCTCGCAGGCCTCGTACCTGATCGGCGACGAGCGCACGGGCACGGCGGCGGTCGTGGACCCGCGGCGCGACGTCGATGAGTACCTCGCCGACGCCGAGGCCCTGGGCCTGCGCATCGAGCACGCGATCCTCACGCACTTCCACGCCGACTTCGTCGCCGGCCACCTCGAGCTGCGCGACCGCGCCGGCGCGCGCATCCACCTGGGCGCCGGCGCGCGGGCCGAGTACGCCTTCGCGCCGCTCGCCGACGGCGCCCGGCTCGAGTTCGGCGACGTGCGCCTCGAGGCGCTCGAGACGCCGGGCCACACGCCCGAGGGCATCTCGCTCCTCGTCTACGACCTCGCCAAGGACGCGCGCGCGCCGCAGGCGGTGCTGACGGGCGACACGCTCTTCATCGGCGACGTCGGGCGCCCCGACCTGATGGCCTCGGCGGGCGTCTCGGCGCGCGACCTCGCGGCCCAGCTCTACGAGTCGGTCCACACGAAGCTCCTCGGCCTGCCGCCGGCGACGCTCGTGTACCCGGGCCACGGCGCGGGCTCGATGTGCGGCAAGAGCCTGAGCGCGGAGACCGTGTCCACGATCGGCGCGCAGCGGCGCGACAACTACGCGCTCCAGCCGATGAGCAAGGACGAGTTCGTCCGGCTCATCACGGCCGACCAGCCCGAGGCGCCGGAGTACTTCGCGTACGACGCCGACCTGAACCGCCGCGAGCGCCCGACGCTCGACCGCGCGCTCGCCCGCGAGCTGGTGCCGCTCACGCTCGCGGGCGTCCTCGCCGCGCAGGCTGCCGGCGCCCAGGTGCTCGACACGCGCGACCCGGCCGAGTTCGCCTCGGGCCACCTCGCGGGCAGCCTCAACATCGGCCTCGGCGGCCGCTACGCGACGTGGGCCGGCATCCTGCTCGCGCCCGACCGCCCGCTCGTGCTCGTGACGGCACACGGCGCCGAGCGCGTCTCGGCCCTGCGCCTGGGGCGCATCGGCTTCGACAACGTGCTGGGCGTCCTCGCGGACGGCATCGAGGCGGCCGCGGCGCGCCCGGACGTCCTGCGCCAGACGACGCGGCTCACGACCGCCGAGCTGCGCGAGCGCCTGGCCGCCGGCGGGCTGCCGCTCGTGGACGTCCGCTTCGAGTCCGAGTTCGGCCGCAGCACGATCCCCGGCAGCGTGAACGTGCCGCTGCACCACCTGCGCGAGCGGCTCGCGGCGATCCCCGCCGGCGGCCCCGTCCTCGTCTACTGCCAGACCGGGTTGCGCTCCTCCACCGCGGCGAGCCTGCTCGAGCTGGCCGGCCGCGCCGACGTGCTCGACCTCATCGGCGGCATCGCCGCCTGGGAGCTCGACGCCAAGACGGCATGACTCGGTGGCCGGAACTGACCAGCGGCCAGCGCCGGCGCGCCGCGGCAGGTTTCCGGCCGACACGCCATCCGCCGCCCGCCGCGACGTCGAGCGAAAATCGCGTCCCGGCAACTGGTTGCGCGCGCCCGGGATTCTGGCATTCCCTTTGCCTCTCTTCCCGCATGGCTGCGGCGTGCGCAGCCGGATGGGATGGGATGAGCGGCATGGGAGCGCGGTACGCGCTGATCGTCGACGACGACGCGGCGGTGAGAGAGGCCCTGTACGACCTCATGACCTCGCTCGGCTGGAGCGCCGACCTCGCGGCGACCGGCGAGCAGGGGCTCGAGCGCCTCGCGCAGGAGCGCTACGACGTCGTGCTGACCGACCTCAAGATGCCGGGCATGTCGGGCTGGGACGTGCTCGAGGAGGTGCGGCGGCGCCACCCGCGCATGCCCGTCCTGATGGTGACCGGCTCCATCATCGACTCGAGCGATCCGCGCCTGGCGGCGCCGGGCGTCGCCCTCGTGCGCAAGCCCGTCGAGGCGCGCGCGCTCGAGGAGACGCTCGCCCGCGTGCTCGACGAGGTGGCGTAGCCGCGTCTGTCGTACAGTAGCCTCCGACGAGGAGGCGACCCATGCCCTACGAGACCCTGCTCTACGAGACCGACGGCGCGCTGGCCACGATCACCCTCAACCGACCGGAGCGGCTCAACACCATCGTGCCGCCCATGCCCGACGAGCTGGAGCACGCCGTCGCCGAGGCCAACCGCGATCCCCGGGTGCGCGTCCTCATCCTCCGCGGGGCCGGCCGCGCCTTCTGCGCCGGCTTCGACTTCTCGGGCGACTTCGCCCACTTCAAGGACCTGCTCTACACGGAGGGCCGCTGGGATCCCGGCAAGGACGTGATCGCGGCGACGAGCGCCGTCCACGCGCCCGTGCCGAAGTTCATGAGCCTCTGGCGGAGCGCCAAGCCCGTGATCGCCCAGGTGCACGGCTGGTGCGTGGGCGGCGGCTCGGACATGGCGCTCTGCGCCGACCTCGTCATCGCGGCCGAGGACGCGCAGATCGGCACCCCGTACTCGCGCGCCTGGGGCTGCTACCTCTCGGGGATGTGGATCTACCGCCTCGGGCTGGCGCGCGCCAAGTGGCACGCGCTCACCGGCGAGCCCCTGAGCGGCAAGGAGGCGGCCGAGGTCGAGCTGATCAACACGGCCGTGCCCTTCGAGCGGCTCGAGGAGGAAGTCCTCCGCTGGGCCCAGCGGCTCGCGGCCCTGCCCCTGCCGCAGCTCGTGGCGATGAAGCTCATCGTCAACCAGGCGTACGAGAACATGGGCCTGCACAGCACGCAGCTCCTCGGCCCGATCCTGGACGGCTACATGCGCAACATCACGGAAGGCCTCGCGTTCGTCGAGACGGCCGCGACGCGGGGCGTCGCCGCCGCCGTCGCCGCGCGCGACCGGCCGTTCGGCGACTACAGCCAGGCGCCGCCGGGCCGCCGGCCCGATCCCGGCCACGTCGTCCGCCCGGGGAAGAAGAAGGCGTAGCGCGCCGGCGCGGGCGACTACCGCGCCAGGTCGCGCGCGAGACGCTCGCGCGAGGCCTCGAGCGCGGCGACGATCGCGGGCACCCGGTCCGCCGTCACGCGCGTGATCGGCCCGGAGACGCTGAGCGCGCCGAGCAGCCGCCCCCCGCGGTCCAGGAGCGGCACGGCGACGGCGGCGACGTTCGGGTCGCGCGCGCCGAACGACGCGGCCCAGCCGCGCGCGCGCACCTCCCGCAGGTGGCCGCGCGGCCGGTCGGCGTCGAACGCGAGCAGCGCCTCGCCCGCGGCGCCGCGCGTGAGCGGCAGCCGCGCGCCCTCCTCGAGGTGGTCGCGCACCGACTCCGGCGAGTGCACGCGCGCCAGCAGCAGCCGCGCGTCGCCGTCGCGCACCGAGAAGCCGGCGCTCTCGCGCGTGCGGCGGGCGAGCCGGGCCAGCTCCGGGCGCACCCGGCGCGCCAGCGCGTCCCACGAGTCGCGCAGCGTGGCCAGGCGCGTGACGAGCGGGCCCGGGGAGAACCGGCCGTCGGGCCCGCGCGTGAGCAGGCCGCCGTGGACCAGCGAGGTCAGCAGGCGCAGCGTGGAGGACTTCGGGCGGCCGGTCGCCTGCACGAGCTCGGTGAGGCGGGCCGGCTCGCGGAGCGCGGCGAGCGTGTCGAGCAGCGCGCAGGCCGCCGCGATCGACGTCATCGACGCGCCCGCGGGCGGCCCGGCCGGGCGGCCGCGCGGCCGCGCGAGGCTCGCGCTGGCGGAGCGGCCCGCGCCGCGGCGCATCTCGCCCCGGCGATCCGCGCGCGCCGGCATCGCCGCTACGGGCCGGCCGGCGCCACCGGCCCGGCGCGCGCGTTCCGGCGCGTCAGGAGCCACGCCTGGATGTAGGGGCTGAAGAGGGACAGCACGGCGAGCGCGAGGATGGCGGCCGAGATCGGACGGGTGAGGAAGATCGCCAGGCTCCCGTCGGACAGCGTCGTCGCGCGGCGGAAGTTGTCTTCCATGTTGCGCTCGAGCACGAGGGCCAGGATCAGCGGCGCCGCGGGAAAGTCCGCACGCCGCGCGAGGTAGCCGAGGACGCCGAAGCCGAGGGTCAGCCAGAGGTCGAAGGTGCGGCCGTTCGCCGCGTACACGCCGACGGTCGACAGCACCAGCACCGCGGCCACGAGCAGCGCCGGGCGCACGTCGATCAGCTTCACGAAGACGCGGATCAAGGGCAGGTTCAGCACGAGCAGCATCGCGTTGCCGATGTACATGCTCGCGATGAGCGCCCAGATCACGTCCGGGTTCTTCTGGAACAGCAGCGGCCCCGGCTGGAGGCCGAACATCATGAACGCGCCGAGCAGGATGGCCGTCGTGCCGGAGCCCGGGATCCCGAGCGTGAGGAGCGGCACCATCGCGCCGCCGACCGACGCGTTGTTGGCGGCCTCCGGCCCGGCGACCCCTTCGATCGCGCCCTTGCCGAACTGCTCCGGGTGCCGCGAGACGCGGCGCTCCATCGCGTAGGAGAAGAAGGACGCGATCGTCGCGCCGGCGCCCGGCAGGATGCCGACGAGGAAGCCGAGCACGGAGCCCCGGAGCCACGGCCCCCTCGATCGGCGGTACTCCTCCCGCGTCAGCCAGGCGCGGCCCTTGAAGTCGAAGTGCCGCAGCTGCGTGCGCCGGACGACGGCCGCCTGGTCGAGCGCCTCGCCGAGGGCGAACAGGCCGATGGCCGGGATGATGAAGTCGATGCCCTCGTAGAGCTCGACCAGGCCGAAGTTGAAGCGCGGGAAGCCGCCCATGTCGAGCCCCACGGTGCCGAGCAGGAGCCCGAGGCACATCGAGACCAGCGCCTTGACGAGGGACCGGCCGCCGAGCGCGGAGACGGCCGTGAGCCCGAGCAGCATCAGGCTGAAGTACTCCGCGGGCCCGAACGAGATCGCGACCCACGCGAGCGGCGGCGCGAGCAGCATCAGGCCGACCGTCGAGAGCGTGCCCGCGACGAACGAGCCGATGGCGGCCGTCGCGAGCGCCGCCCCGGCGCGCCCCTGCTTCGCCATCGGGTGGCCGTCGAGCGTCGTGACGACCGCCGACGACTCGCCGGGGATGTTGGCGAGGATCGACGTCGTGGAGCCGCCGTACATCGCGCCGTAGTAGACGCCCGCCATCAGGATGAGCCCGGCGGTGGGGCTCATCCCGAAGGTGATCGGGATCAGGAGCGCCACCGTCGTGACGGAGCCGATGCCCGGGAGCACGCCGATCAGCGTGCCGACGAGGCAGCCGACGAACGCGTACAGGAGGTTCATCGGCGTCGCCGCGATGCTGAAGCCCGTCACGAGGTTGGCGAAGAAGGACTCCATGGCTCACCCGAGGAGGCCGGCCGGCAGGCTCACCCCGAGCAGCGTGTCGAACAGGAGGTAGAGCAGCACCGGCAGGAGCACGACGACGGGCACCGCCCAGAGCCAGCGCGCGCGCTCCACCTCGAGCACCACGATCTCGAACGCCATGAAGAGGGCGCTCGCCAGGATGAAGCCGAGCCGCTCGTAGGCGAGGGTGTAGCCGACGAGCCCGGCGAAGACGAGGACGATCGCGGCCACGTCCGGCGGCGGCCCGAGCTCGGCCTCGCTCGGCCGAGGCCGCGCCGCGGGCCACCGGACGGCCCGGCGCAGCAGCGGCCCCCCGGCGAGGAGCACGCCCAGCCCCACGAGCGCGCCGGCGATGAGATGCGGGAAGACCTCGGGCCCGACGTCCTGCTGGAGGAGCGGCCTCGGCAGGGCCGAGGCCGCCCGCCAGTAGGCGACGCCGAGGGCGACGACCGCGAGGCCCGCGACGCGGTCCCAGAACATCACTTCTTCTTCTTGAACGCCCCCGCGTTCTTCAGGATGTCGGACATCAGCGCGTGGTTCTCGGCGAGGAACTTGCCGAAGCCGTCGGCCATGAACGCGTCCGCCCAGCTGTAGCGCGCGCGCAGGTCCTTCCACGTCTGCGTCTGCACCATCGCGCCGAACTTCTGCTGCCAGTAGGCGACCGCGGCCTTCGGCATGCCGGGAGGCCCGACGAAGCCGCGCCAGTTCATGAACACGACGTCGACGCCGGACTCCCTGACCGTGGGCACGCTCTGGAACTTCGGCTCCCGCTCGGGGCCGGTGGTGGCGAGCGGCTTCATCTGGCCCGCCTCGACGTGCTGCGCGAACTCGCCGACCGTGTTGACCGCGGCCTGCACGTGGCCGCCCAGCACCGCCCCCGCCACCTGCCCGCCGTCGTAGCCGATGAACTTGAGCTTGGTGACGTCGAGGCCCGCGCCGCCGAACACGGCCATCGCCGCGGCCCAGTCGTCCGCGGGCGGCGTGGAGCCGCCGATCGAGACCGACTTCGGGTCCTTCCGGAGGCGCGCGATCAGGTCCTTGAAGTCCTTGATGTCCGAGTTCGCGGGCACCGCGACCATGTAGTACGTCGCGGCCAGGCGCACGATCGGCGTGAGGTCCTTGTAGCCGTACGGCGACGTGCCCATGATCCGGTTGGTGATCAGGGGCAGCGACGTCACGAGGATCACGTCGTCCTTGCCCTTGTGCTGGTTGACCATCTCGGCGACCGCGATGGCGCCCGAGCCGCCCGGCTTGTTCACGACGGTGATCGCGTGGCCGGCGACCTTGTGCACGGTCATCGCCTGGAGCGCCGCGCGCGCGGTGGTGTCCCAGCCGCTGCCCGGGCCCGCGCCCGCCATCCACGACACGTTCCCCTTGGGCGCCCACTGCGCCCCGGCGCCGAGCGCCGTCGCGACGAGGAGCGCCGCGACGAGCGCGACGCCGACCGCGACCTGCGTTCCTGACCCCTGGCTCTGGCTCATGCTCCCCTCCCTGGTGTGGCGTCGGCGCTCACGCCGCGCCGACCTTGTCCTGGCCCTGCTTGCGCCTGCCGATGACGTCGCGGCTCTTGCCGGCCCGCACGAGGCACGACTCCACCGGATGGCCGACGATCTCGGGCAGCCGGCGCGCGATCGCGATCAGCGCGTCGAGGTCCACGCCGGTCTCGATCCCCATCTCGTGCAGCATGTGCACCATGTCCTCGGTGGTGATGTTGCCGGTGGCCCCCGGCGCGTAGGGGCAGCCGCCCAGGCCGCCGACGGCGCCGTCGAACCGGTCGATGCCGACCTGGAGCGCCGCGAGGACGTTCGCCGTCGCCATGCGGCGCGTGTCGTGCAGGTGCAGGCTGAAGTGGACGTCGGGAAACCGGTCGCGCAGGCGCGACAGCCGGTCGTGGACGAGGACCGGGTTCGCCATGCCCGCGGTGTCCGCCACGCCGATCTCGCCGAGCCCCAGGCCCACGTAGCGCTCGACGACCCAGATCAGGCGTTCCGCCGGCGGGAAGCCCTCGAACGGGCAGCCGAGCGCCGTCGCCATGCCGCCGGTCGCCGGCACGCCGCGGTCCTGGCAGAGCCGCACCACCGGCTCCAGCTCGCGCAGGGCCTGGTCCGTCGTGCGGTTGGCGTTCGCGAGGCTGTGCGAGTCGGTGACCGAGAGCATCAGGTTCACCTTGTCCGCGCGGGCGGCGATCGCGCGCTCGGCGCCCCGCATGTTCGGCACGAGCGCCTCGTAGATCACGCCGGGGAGACGCTCGATCCCCGCCATCACCTGCTCGGCGTCCCGGAGCTGCGGCACCGCCTTCGGGTGCACGAAGGAGGTCACCTGGATGATCGGGAGCCCGGTGCGCGCGAGCGCGTTGACGACCTCGATCTTGACCTCCGTGGGAATCCAGCGGTGCTCCATCTGGAACCCGTCGCGGGGGCCCATCTCCACGACCTCGACTCGCTTCGGGAGCGCCTGCATCAGAGGACTCCTTCCTGGCGCAGTGCCGCGATCTCGTCGGCGGAGAGCCCGAGCAGGCCGCCGAGCACGGCGTCGTTGTGGGTTCCGGCGTCCGGGCCGGCGTGCACGACGCGGCCCGGGGTGCGCGAGAGCTGCGGCACCAGGCCCGGCATCGCGACCCGGCCGAGCCGGGGATGGTCGACCTCGACGATGTCCCCGCGCGCGCGGTAGTGCGGGTCCGCGAAGATGTCGGCGATGGAGTTGACCGGGCTCATGGGGCAGCCGGCCGCGTCGAGCACGCGCAGGCTCTCCTCGAGCGTCCGCTCCTTGAGCCACGCGCCGACGAGCGCGTCCACCGCCTCGCGGTGCTCGACCCGGCGCGCGTTCGTCGAGTAGCGCGGGTCGCTGATCAGGTCCGCGCGCCCCATCGCCTCCGCGAGGCGGTTGAACGTGCGGTCGGTGCTGCAGACGAGGACGACCCAGCGGCCGTCGCCCGTCAGGTAGGTGCCGGCCGGCGACGCGCCGCCGGAGAGGTCGCCCGTGCGCTCGCGCACGCGCCCCGTCACGCTGTGCTCGGCGACGAGGGCGTCGAGCAGCCGGAAGACCGACTCGTAGAGCGAGACGTCCGCGACCTGCCCCTGCGCGCCGCCGGTGTCGCGCCAGTAGAGCGCCATCAGCGCGGCGAGCGCGCCGTACAGGCCGGCGAGCAGGTCGGCGAGCGAGATCGGGACGTTGTCGGGCGCGCGGTCCGGATGGCCGAGGAGGTAGGTGAGCCCGGCGAACGCGGTCGCCGGCGTGCCGAACCCCGCCTTGTCGCGGTACGGACCCGTCTGCCCGTAGCCCGAGATCCGCACGAAGATCAGCCGCGGGTTCACGGCCCGGAGGTCCTCCGGACCGAGGCCGAAGCGCTCCATCACGCCCGGGCGGTAGTTCTCGACGAGGAGGTCCGCGTCCGCGCAGAGCCGCCGCAGGAGCGCCGCGCCCCGCGGGTGCCCGAGGTTCAGCGTGATCGACTTCTTGTTGCGGTTGAGGCTCGGGAACCGCGCCGCCTCGCCGTGCGCGAAGGGGCCCATGTTCCGCGCCGCGTCGCCGGCGCCGGGCTGCTCGACCTTGATGACCTCGGCGCCGAAGTCGGCGAGCAGGTTGGTGGCGAAGGGCCCCGCGATCACCGACGTCACGTCGACGACGCGCACGCCGCGCAGGGGGCCCGTGTGGTCGCGCCAGAGCCCGGCGCGCGAGCAGGAGGCTTCCGTCCGAACGCCGTCCACGTCGATCCTCCCCTGTGTCCACCGTGGCCCGGCGCCGGGCGCACGCGCGCCGGGACATTGTTCCGGCATGGTGAACCGCCGTGCCGACGCGCTGAACCTAGGCCGGCGTCCCCCGGGGCACAATGAGGCGTTCGCCTCAATTTCGCCGCGGCCCGGGGCGCGCGCGCTCAGACCCAGAGCACCTGACGCCGCATCTCGCGGTCGGCGCGCAGCGGCGCGGCCGGCCCCTCGTGGGTGATCCGGCCACGGTCCAGGACGTAGACGCGGTCGGCGAGCGCGAGCACGAGGTCGAGGTCGTGCTCCACGATGAGGATCGGCACCTCCCGGCGCAGCCGGTCCAGGGAGACGAAGATCGTCTCGCGCACCGCCGGGGCCAGCCCCTCGAAGGGCTCGTCCAGCAGGAGGAGCTTGAGGTTCCCCGACAGCGCCCGGGCGATGGCCACCATCTGCTGCTCGCCGCCCGAGAGGGTCTCGGCCTTGCTGCCCAGGCGCTCGCGGATGCGGGGGAAGAACTCGAAGATGCGCTCGGCCTCCCACCGGATGCCGTCGCCGGCCCGCCGCCGGAGCCGGCCCAGCTCCAGGTTCTCCGCCACCGTCAGGTTGGGGAAGAGCCGCCGGCCCTGGGGCACCAGACCGATGCCGTGCCGGGCGATCTGCTCGGGCGTGTGCCCGCCCAGCTCCCGCCCGGCGAACTCGATGCGCCCGCGCGCCGGCGCCACGAGGCCCATCACGCTCTTGAGCGTGGAGGACTTGCCGGCCCCGTTGCGGCCGAGCAGGCCCACCACCTCGCCCGCCCGCACCTCCAGCGAGACCTCGTGGAGGATGTGGCTCTTGCCGTAGTAGGTGTCGATCCCCGCCACCCGCAGGACGGCGGCCCCGCCGCGCGTCGGGGCGGCCCGGGCGGCGTCGGCGAAGAGCACGTCGCGGCCGCGGCCGAGGTAGACCTCGTGCACCTTCGGATGCTCGCGCACCTCGGCGCAGGGCCCGTCCACCACGACGCGCCCCTCGTTCATCACGGTGATGCGGTCGGCGAAGGCGAAGACGCGGTCGATGTCGTGCTCGACCAGCAGCACGGCCATGTGCTCGGTGAGCCCGCGCACGAGCGCGGTGATGCGCTCCCGCTCGGCGGCGGCCAGGCCCGCCAGCGGCTCGTCCAGCAGCAGCACGCGGGGCCGCGCCGACAGGGCCAGCCCCAGCTCGAGCAGCCGCTGGCCCCCGTAGGAGAGGCTCGACACCGGCACGCCTTCCAGCCCCTCGAGGCCGAGGAACTCCACCAGGGCACGCGTCTCCTCGCGGACCGTGGCGAGGCTCGTGTAGGGGCGCCAGGCGTCGAAGCGCCGCGGGTCGCGCGCCTGCGCGCCCAGCCGCAGGTTCTCCTCCACCGTCAGCGCCGGGAAGAGGTTGGTGATCTGGAAGGAGCGGGCGAGGCCGTGGGCCACGACGCGCTCCGGCGGCAGCCCGTCGAGCCGCTGCCCGGCCAGGAGGAGCTGGCCGCCCTCGGACGGGTACATGCCCGAGACGACGTTGAACAGCGTCGTCTTGCCCGCGCCGTTGGGCCCGATCAGCGCGTGCAGCCGCCGGTCGGCGAGGGCCAGGTCCACGCGATCGACCGCGGTGAAGTCGCCGAAGCGCTTGGTCACCTGGCGGCACTCGAGCAGCGCGCCCTCGGCGCGCCGGGCGCCACGCAGGAAGGCCGGCACCTCCTGCCGCGGCCGGGGCGTGACCCGCGCCGCCATCGCCGCCTCCTCCTCGCGGTGGCGGCGCAGCGGGGCCAGGAGCCGGCTCCCGAGGCCGATCAGCCCGGACGGCGAGAAGAGGATGAAGGCCATGAAGAGCAGGCCGAACCAGAACTGCCACGCCGCGGTGTACTCCGACAGGATCTCGCGGAACAGGATGAAGAAGGCGCCGCCCAGCGGCGGCCCGAGGAAGTGCCCCATGCCGCCCACGATGGACATGGCCAGGATCTCGCCCGAGAAGGCCACGTGGACCAGGTCGGCGGAGACGAAGACCTTGAGGAAGGCGAAGAGGCAGCCGCCCAGGCCCGTCACGGCGGCCGAGAGCGTGAAGGCGATCAGCTTGTAGCGCTGCACGGGGTAGCCGAGGAAGCGCGCCCGGCGCTCGTTCTCGCGGATCGCCTGCAGCACCCGGCCGAGCGGGGAGTGCACCACGCGCCAGAGCGCCCAGGCCGCCAGCAGCACGATCCCCGCGGTCACGTAGTAGAAGCGGCGCTGGTCCTCGATGCCGACGAGCCCCAGCAGCGACACGCGGGTCATCCCGCGCAGGCCGTTCTCGCCGCCGGTGAAGGCGGTCCACCGGAACACGATGGAGAAGATCATGGCCGTGAACGCCAGGGTGAGCAGCGAGAAGTAGACCCCGCGCCGCCGCAGCGCGAGGAAGCCGATCAGCAGCCCGAGGGCGGCGGCGAAGAGCGTGCCGAAGACGATGGGCACCAGCACGTGGCCGGGGAGGATGTCGATCTGGAGCAGCGCCGCGGCGTAGGCGGCGAGCCCGAAGAAGGCGCCGTGGCCGAAGGAGACGAGCCCCGTGTAGCCCAGCAGGAGGTTGAAGCCCAGGCCGACGAGGCCGAAGATCGCGATCTCGGTGGCGACGCCGTCGGTCATGCCGATGGCCCGCATGGCGAAGGGCAGGACCAGCAGGGCCGCGGCCAGCACCGCCAGCGGGTGGCGCAGCCGCGCGGCGCTCATTCGAACCGCTCGAACTTCTCCCCCATGAGGCCGCGGGGGCGCACGAGCAGGACGAGCACCATCAGGGCGTACATGGAGGCCTCGGCCGCCGGCGGATAGAAGAGCACGGTCAGCCCGCGCACGACCCCGACCAGCAGCCCCGCGTAGACCACGCCCCAGAAGCTGCCCAGCCCGCCGATGACCACGATGACGAAGGCGGCGGTGAGGATCTCGGTCCCCATCGCCGGCTGCACGCCGGCGAGCGGCGCCGACATCACGCCGGCCAGCCCGGCCAGCCCCACGCCGAGCGCGAACACGGCGGTGAGGATCGGGCTCAGGGCGATGCCGAGCGCGCGCACCATCTCGGGGTCGCGGGTGCCGGCGCGCACGATCAGCCCGAAGGGCGTCTTGTTGAGCAGCAGCCAGCTGCCGAGCACCGCGCCCGCCGAGACCGCCAGCACGGCCAGCCGGTAGCGCGAGTAGATGAAGTCCCCGAGGAAGATCTGGCCGCGCAGCGCCTCGGGAATGCCGAACGGCAGCCCCGTGGCGCCCCAGATCAAGCGCAGGCTCTGCTCCGCCGCCATGGCCAGGCCGAAGGTGAAGAGCAGCGTCAGCCCCGGATCCTCGCGGTAGAGCCGGCGCAGGAAGAGCCGCTCGATGACGACCCCGACCAGGGCCACCCCGAGCGGCGACAGCGCGACGGCGCCGAAGAAGCCGAGCCGGCGCTGGACCTCCCAGGCGAGGTAGGCGCCGGTGGCGTAGAAGGCGCCGTGGGCCAGGTTGACGACGCCGCCCAGGCTGAAGATGAGCGACAGGCCCAGCGCGAGGACGATGTAGTACGAGCCCACGAGCAGGCCGTTGGCCATGTGCTCGAGGATGACGAACAGCGGCATCAGCCTGGAGGCTCGGAGACGAGCTGGGCGCTCACGCCAGGGTGCAGGGATTCTCCTTCTGCGTGGGCTGGATCAGCTCGAGGGACTCCTTCGCGCCCGGCACGGGCTGGATCAGCTCGAAGATGTCCCACTTGTCCCTGGCGTCCTTCTTGTCCTTGACCTTGACCACGTACATCTCCTGCAGCAGCTGGTGGTCCCACTTGCGGAACGTGCCCGGGCGGCCCTTCAGGATGTCGAAGCTGGCGCCCTTCTCGAAATAGGCCACCCACTTCGCGCCCTCGGTGCTCTTGGTCTCGGCCATGGCGCGCAGCAGGATCTTGACGCCGACGTAGTCGCCCCAGGCCTGGTTGTCGGGCGGCTTGCCGTACTTGTCGCTGAAGCGCCTGGTGAAGGCCTGGGCGGCCGGCACGGTCAGGCCGTGGTACCAGAGGCTCTGCCAGTGGCCCGAGAGCGAGTCGAGCCCGGCCGCCCAGAACGGCACCGTGTCCATCACGCCGCCGGCCAGCGGGAAGGGCAGGCTGTACTCCTTGTACTGCTTGAGGAAGGTCGTCTGGTCGGTGCCGGCCAGGTTGATGTACACGAAGTCGGGCTTGGCCTGGCGGATCTTGAGGATGTAGGCGCTGTAGTCGGCCGTGTTGGTGGGCACCATGTCGTTGGCCAGCACCGCGCCGCCGTTCTCCGTGAGGAAGCGCGTGGACACCCGGTAGAGGTCGTGGCCGAAGGCGTAGTCGGCGGTCAGCATGTACCACTTGGCGCCCCGGATCAGGTTCTTGCTCCGCTGCCAGAGCCCGATCGTCTTGGTGTACATCGTGTTGCAGCCTTCGACGTGGAACATGAAGCGATTGCAGTTCTTGCCGCGGAGCTCGTCGGAGTTGGCGCCGGTGTTGATGTACGGCACCTTGTAGCGGTTGGCCTGCTCGGCGATGGCCAGCGCCGAGGCCGAGCTGATCTCCCCCAGCAGGCAGAGCACCTTGTCGCGCTCGACCAGCTTCTGCACCTTGGTGACCGCCACGCCGGGATTGACGCTGTCCTCGGCGATCAGCTCGACCTTGCGGCCGAGCACCCCGCCGGCCGCATTGGTCTCCTCCACCGCGAGCGAGGCCGCGTTGAGGCCGTACTCGCCGAGCTGGCCGAGGAAGCCGGTGCGGGGCGTGAGGTGGCCGATGCGCAGCGCGTCGGGCTGCGACCGGACGATGGCCGGGAAGCCCAGGGCCACGGCCCCGACGCCCGCGGCCGCCGTCTTCAGCAGGGCGCGGCGACTGAGGTCGGTCTGGTCGTTGCGTGCGGACGTCATGGATGTCCTCCTTCGCGTTGTCCAGGGATTCGTGACATTACTCGGCCCGACCGAACGCCTTGATCTCCTCGATCTCCTGCGGCGACAGCGCGCGCGGAACCTCGCCGCGCGCCATCTTCTCGCTCTGCACGTGGTGGCGAATGTCCTCCACGATCTCGGGGTTCGCGAGCGTGGTCGTGTCCCCCACGTCGGCGAAGTTGGAGACGGCCGCGATGACCCGGCGCATGATCTTGCCGGACCGGGTCTTGGGCATGTCCGGGACGATCCAGACGTTCTTCGGGCGCGCGATCCTCCCGATCACGGTCTCGATCGCCTTGACCACCTTCGCCGCCAGGTCCTTGCTCGGGACGAACCCCGGCTTGAGCGAGACGTACATCTCCACGGCCCGGCCGCGCAGCTCGTCCATGACCGGGACCGCGGCGGCCTCCGCGACCTCCTCCACCGTCAGGCTCGCCGACTCGAGCTCCTTGGTCCCCAGCCGATGCCCGGCCACGTTGATCACGTCGTCGACCCGCCCGAGGATCCGGAAGTAGCCGTCGGCCGCCTGGACCGCCCCGTCGCCGGAGAAGTAGGGCCAGTCGCGCCAGTCCTTGCTCTCCGTGTTCCGGCAGTACTTCGCGTAGTAGATCTGCACGAACCGCTCGGGCTGGCCCCAGATCGTCTGGAAGATGCCGGGCCAGGGGTTGCGGATGCACATGTTGCCGGCCCGGCCGCTTCCGGCCTCGACCACCTTGCCCTCCTCGTCGTAGATCACCGGGTAGATCCCGAGGACCCCCGGGCCGCAGCTGCCGGGCTTCATCGGCTGCAGGGCCGGCAGGGTGCTGCCCAGGAACCCGCCGTTCTCGGTCTGCCACCAGGTGTCGACGATGACCGCCTCGCCCTTGCCGACGACCGCGTGGTACCAGCGCCACACGTCGGGCTCGATCGGCTCGCCGACCGTGGTCATGTGCTTGAAGCGGTGGTTGTACTTCTTGGGCTCCTCCGGCCCGAGCTTGCGCAGCATGCGGATCGTCGTGGGCGCGGTGTGGAAGATGTTCACCCCGAGCCGCTCGGCGATCCGCCAGGGACGGCCGGGGTCGGGATAGGTGGGCACGCCCTCGTAGATCACGCTGGTCGTGCCCAGGGCGAGCGGCCCGTAGACGATGTAGGAGTGCCCGGTGATCCAGCCGATGTCGGCGAAGCACCAGTAGGTGTCCTCCGGATGGATGTCCTGGTAGTACTTCGAGGTGCCGGCGACGTACGCGAGGTAGCCGCCGGTGCTGTGCTGGCACCCCTTGGGCCGGGCCGTCGTGCCGCTCGTGTACATGAGGAACAGCGGGGCCTCGGCCGGCATGGAGACCGGCTCGACCACGCGCCCCCGGTAGTCCGTGAGCAGCTCGTCGACGAAGACGTCCCGGCCGGGGACCATCGGGCTCTTCGACGCGTACTGGCCGGCGTGCCGCCGCCACACCAGCACCTTGTGGACCTCGACGCCCTGCTCGCGCGCCTTCGCCACCGCCTCGTCGGCCTTGGCCTTGTGGTCGACCAGCTCGCCGTTGCGGTAGTAGCCGTCCATCGTCACCAGGATGTGGCTCCGGGAGTCGGCGATCCGCTCGCCGCACGCGGTACCGCTGAACCCCCCGAACACCTCGGAGTGGATGACGCCCAGGCGGGCGCACGCCAGCATCGAGACGGGCAGCTCGGGAACCATCGGCAGGTGGAAGGTCACGCGGTCGCCGACCTTGACCCCGGCGACGCCTTGCAGGAGCGCGGCGAACTCGTTGACCCGCCGGTGGAGCTCCTGGTAGGTGATCGCCTTGGGCTCTTCCGTCTCCGGCTCGGGCACCCAGATGAGCGCCGCCTTGTTGCGGCTCGTGGCCAGGTGGCGGTCGACGCAGTTGTAACAGGCGTTCAGCCGGCCTCCGACGAACCACTTCCAGAACGGCGGCGTGCTGGTGTCGAGCGTCGTGTGCCAGTAGGCGTCCCAGCTCAGCAGGTCCGCGTACTCCTTGAAGCACTCGGGGAACCGCTTCTCGCTGAACCGCTCGAAGATGGCCGGGTCGGCCGCGTTGGCTTGCGCGATGAACGTCGGGGGCTGGTGGTAGTAGTCCTCCTCGCGCCAGTGCACCGCGATCTGCGCCTCGGAGACCTGCGTCCCCTGCTCTGCCGCCATACGGTCGCCTCCCGTCGGAAGAAGACTCGTGTCCGCAGTGGATGCGCGGGCCGAAGGCCCCCTGCTCACCCGTCCGGACCCGTCGGCCCCGCCCCCCACGCAGGCGCAGACATAGCCCGGCCTCGGCCGCCTGTCAAGGCGGAGGAGCTTGGCGGAGGAGCTTGGCCTTCTCGCTTGAGCCGGTTATCATCGCCAGTGACGGACGTCGATCCAGCGGGGGTCGGTCGTACCCATCAGAGGCCGGAGTAATACCAATACGCAGGCGACCCTGCAGGGCCGACGCCGACGGGTGGCGCCTATGACTCGTGAAGAACTGCTCCAGCGCATCTCGATCGACCCGGATACCTGCTTCGGCAAGCCGTGTATCCGTGGGCACCGCATCTGGGTCTCCCTCGTCCTCGATCTCCTCGCCGCCGGGACGAGCATCGAGGAGATCCTGGACCAGTACCCGGGAGTGACACGCGAGGATGTGCTGGCCTGCATCGCCTACGGCTCGGAGATGAGCCGTGAGCGTTACGTCGACATTCCCGTAGCGAAGTCCGCGTGAAGTTCAAGCTCGACGAGAACCTCGGTCGCCGGGCGGCCGCGGTGCTGGTCGAGGCGGGCTTCGACGTCGCGACGGTGTCCGAGCAACGGCTCGAGAGCGCACCGGATCGCGCGGTGATCGATCACTGTGTCCGGGAGGAGCGCTGTCTCGTCACGATCGACGCGGAATTCGGGAATCCGCTGCGATTCCCACCCCAGCGCTACCGCGGCCTCGTGCTGCTGCGCCTTCCCGCCCGCGTGACGAGCGAACTGATCCTCGACACCGTCAGAACGTTCCGAGACGCCCTCCTGTCACGTGAGCGCCCGCCTGGGGGTTCCATTCCGCTGCCCGGCCCTGACCGCCGCCTATGGGTTGTGCAACCGGGGCGCGTACGGCTCGACCAGGGGGAAAGGTCGGACGATGAATGAGCCCTGTCGGCCACGGCAGAGGAATGGAAAGTCTTCGCCATGAAATCGGCCCTGGGCGACGAGGTGCAGGTCGAGGAGATCTTCGCGGGCGTCGTGCCCTTCCTCCTGATGCTGGCCGTGGCGCTCGGCATCATCATGGCCTTCCCCCGGCTGAGCACGTGGCTTCCCTCCCTGATGTAGGACGTCCGTGCGCCGGCGCGCCGTGCCCCGGCGCGTCCCTCATCGGGATCCGCCCCGTGGGCTGACCGGCTCATTGACCGCGCCGGGAGCATCCGGCTAGTCTCGGCACACGCGAAGAGGGCCTGGCATGACGAGGATCGTCGCCGCGGCGGCCGCCGTCCTGGCGGCAACAGCCGTCCTGGCGCCGGCGCGCGTCGCCGACGCGCATCGACCGCCACCGGGGCGCGCGCTGGAATACAGGACGGAGCTGGCGGGCCACGTGGTGCAGCTCATGGTGGTGCCCAGGACTCCGCGCGCCGGCGAGCGGGCCGAGGTGATCGCGGTGCTCCGCCACGCGGCCTCGGGCCAGCCCTACCGCGGCTACCTGACGTTCCTGGTCGCCCCGCCCGGGGGCGAGGCGAGCCCGCTCGTCATCCCGCTCGAGTTCGAGCCGGGGCAATTCGAGAGCGCCCACGTCTTCCGCGAGCCGGGCGTGCACAGCCTGTCCCTCGTGTTCGACGTCGAGGGGGCCCCGCAGCGCATCGAACGGATCCCGGTCACGGTGCGGCCCGCCAGCAATGTCGCCGGCGGCGTCGTTCTGGCGCTGGCGCTCCTGACGGCCGCAACCTACGCGGCCGCCTTCCGCCACTCGCGCCGCCGCGGCCCGCCCCGTGTCGGCCATGACTAGAGCGCAGGCGACGCGGCTCGACCTGGCAGGATTCCCGGCGCTCGGCCGGCTGCTCCGGTGGCCGCCTCTCCTGTTCCTCGTCCGGCTCCCTCTGGTGATCCTGTTCGCCGGCGTCGTCCTGGCAGGCCTCCTCGGCGAGCAATCGCCGGGGCGCAACCTGGCCACGATCACCGTCTGGACCGTGTGGTGGGCGGCGCTCCCGTTCCTCGCCCTCGGCTTCGGCAAGCTGTGGTGCGCGGTGTGCCCGTGGCAGGCGGTGGCCGACTGGGCCCTGCGCCTGCGCCTGTGGCGCGCGACGGACCGCCCGGTGACCTTCGGCCTGGCCGTTCCGCGCTGGCTCCGCAGCCTGTGGCCGGCCATCGCCCTCTTCCTCGCGCTCACCTGGCTCGAGCTGGGCTTCGGCGTCACCCTGAGTCCGCGGGGCACCGCGTACCTGGCCCTGGGGATGCTCTTCCTCTCGCTCTACGCGGGCCTGATCTTCGCGCGAAGCGCCTTCTGCCGCCACGGCTGCCTGGTCGGCGCCATCACCGGGATCTACGCGACCTTCGCTCCGGTCGAGCTGCGCGGCCGGGACCGCGCCATCTGCCGCGGCTGCGCCGGGCGCGACTGCTACCACGGCAACAGCCGGGGCAACCCCTGTCCCACGTCACAGTACCTCGGAGGCATGGAGCGGAGCAGCCAGTGCCTGCTGTGCCTGGAGTGCGTGAAGAGCTGTCCCGAGGACAACGTGGCCGTCAGCCTGCGCCCCGTCGCTGCGGAGCTGGCCGCGCTCCCGCGGACGGGGCGGGACGAGGCGTGGCTGGCCCTCATGCTGGTGGGGCTCACCACGTTCCACGGCCTCGTCATGACTCCCTGGTGGGGCCGGATGGCCGGCGCCGTCGAAGACTGGGCCGGTCTCGAGCCTGTCGCGGCCTTCACGATCCTCATGGCCGCCGCCGTCGCCCTGCCCATCGCCGCGTACGCGGGGGTGGTCGCCCTGGCGCGCCGCTGGGGCGGGACGGGGGCGGCCGTGGCCCGGGCTGCGCCCTTCGTGCAGTTCGCTTACGCCCTCCTGCCGGTCGCCTTCTTCTACCACCTGGCCCACAACGCCGGACACCTGTTCCTCGAGGGCGGCGCCCTCGTGCCCGCGCTCTCGGACCCGCTCGGCTGGGGGTGGAACCTCTTCGGGACCGCGGACCTGCTCCCCGGTCCCCTTCTCGCGGGCCCGGCGCTGCTCGTCGTGCAGGTGGGCTGCCTGGTAGTGGGTCAGGTCTACGCCGCGCTGACGAGCGCGCGCGTGGCGCGCCGGCTGTTCGGCGCCGGCCGGCCGGTGCTGGCGCTGGCGCCCGTGCTGGCGTTCAGCCTGATCCTCTCCGCCGTCAATCTATGGCTGCTGGGCCAGCCGATGGAGATGCGGACCGGCCTGTAGCGCCGGGACGCGGGGAGCGAGATCGCATGGCAGCGCCGACACGGATGCGCCGGTGGGCCGCGGCCGCGGGGGTCGCCCTGCTGTGCGCCGCGACCGCCGCGGCGGCGTCCGCTCCCCTCACGGTTCACACGGAGGGCCTCAGCATCGGCCTGACGACGACGCCGAGCCCGCCGGTCCGGGGCGAGGGCACGGCTTTCGAGATCTCCGTCGCCGACGCGGCGGGCGCGCCGCAGGCGGGCGCCCGCATCAGCCTGGAGCTGATCATGCCCGCCCACGCCATGAAGGCGAATCGCCCCCGCGTCCACGAGCGCGGCGCCGGGCGCTACGTGGCCGCCGGGGCGTTCGGCATGGGCGGGGAATGGATCGCCGCCGTCGAGGTCGTCTTGCCGGACGGCCGGCGCGCGCGCGCCGAGTTCCCGCTGCGCGTGCGATGACTCGCCGCTGCGCCCGCGCGCTCCTGATCGCCGTCGCCCTCGCCGTCCTGGCTGCGCCCGGCAGCGCGCACCACCTGGGCCTCATCGTCCCGCCGGACGACGACGTGACGCTCGGGTACAAGCGCATCCGGAGCGTCATCAAGGAGGGCCGGTTCGAGCTGGCGGCGCGGGAGTGCGGCGCGACGCCCCTGGGTCGGCGCCTGGACGAGGCGAGCCGCCAGGCACCCCCCGACGTGCGCAACGAGGTGCGGGCGGCCATCGCCCGCCGCGACGCGCCCGGGACCGAGCTGGCCCTGGCGCGGTTCTTCCTGGTGATCGTGCGCGGGCTCGTGAGCGAGGCGGTGAGCCGCGTGCAGGACGCCGCGCTGACGGAGCGGGTGAAGGCGGACCAGGCCCTCAAGCTGCTGGCCGCCGGCTGGCGCTACTACAACCTGGCGGACTACGCGATCTACCAGCGGGACGTGAAGGCCGCCCTCGGCGTCCGCCTGGCCTTCGAGGACGCCGAGTTCGCGCTGGGCGGGGGCAGGGCGAAGCAGGCGCGCTACGATGGGGCCGCCGCCCGGCGCACGCTCGAGGCGTTTCGCGCCCTGGTGGCGAAGATCCTGGACGAGACGGCCCCGGGCGCGCCCGCCGGGACCAAGTGACAGCTCTCACGCAGTCCAAGGAGGGTCGCGGCGTGCGGAGTGACCTGAAAGAGCTCGTGGGTCCGCTGGGAGACCTGATCCGGACGCAAGCGGCTCGCTACGGGCCGAAGACGCTCTTCGAGTGCCGTGGGCTGCGGCGCAGCTACGCCGAGTTCGACGAGCGCACCACGCGTCTGGCCGGTGGACTGCAAGACCTGGGCGTGCGCCCGGGCGACAAGGTCGCCTGCTACATGCCCAATTCCATCGAGCTGATCGAGGCGTACTACGCCACGGCCAAGGCCGGGGCCGTGACGGTGTTCCTCAACGCGCTGCTCACGGCGCGCGAGATCCGCTACGTCCTGCAGGATTCCGAGGCCAGAGCGATCGTCACGGCGCCCGGCCTCCTGCCCAACGTGCAGGAAGTCCGCGCCGACGCCCCACGCCTGGAGACGATCGCGGTCCAGGGGGCGACGGGAGCGCCGGCGGGCACGGTACGCTTCGACGACCTGCTGGACCGCGGCCGCTACCGCCCCGTGCAGGTGAAGGCGGAGGACGTCGCCTGGCTCGGATACACCTCCGGCACCACCGGCCAGCCCAAGGGCGCCATCCTCACGCACCGTGGAGCCACTCACGTGGCCGCCGCCGTCGCGGACCGGTTCGGGTACCGCACGGACGACGTCGTCCTCTGCGCTCTGCCGCTGTTCCATTCCTACGCGCTGAACAGCTGCATGATCCAGGTGATGATGGCGGGCGCCAGCCAGGTGATCCTGGAACGGTTCACCCCCGAGGGCGTCCTCCAGGCGATCCAGGACCATCGGATCACGCTCTTCCCCGGCGTCCCCACCATGTTCAA
>Ga0156246_1091_pt1 | contig 23389 bp, 25 predicted proteins | sample RifCSPlowO2_12_FD_107893 | JGI IMG/M metagenome (GOLD analysis project Ga0156246, IMG submission 107893) | Candidatus Rokubacteria bacterium RIFCSPLOWO2_12_FULL_73_47 | reverse complement strand
ACGTCAAGAAGACGGGGCTCGCCGACACGATCTACATCGGCCCGGAGCTCGAGTTCTTCTTCTTCGACTCGATCCGCTTCGACCAGACGACCAACGCCGGTTACTACTTCATCGACTCCGAGGCGGGGGCGTGGAACACGGGCCGGGAGGGGACCCCCGAGAACCCGAACCTCGGCTACAAGCCGCGCTACAAGCAGGGCTACTTCCCGGTCCCGCCGATGGACAAGTTCCAGGACATCCGCTCGGACATGGTGCTCGCGCTCGAGAGTGTCGGCGTGCGCGTCGAAGTCCATCACCATGAAGTGGCGACCGGTGGGCAGACCGAGATCGACATGCGGTTCGATACGCTCACGAAGATGGCGGACAAGGTCCTCTGGTACAAGTACTGCGCGAAGAACACCGCGCGGAAGTGGGGGAAGACCGCCACGTTCATGCCGAAGCCGCTGTTCCAGGACAACGGCTCGGGCATGCACACCCACCAGTCGCTCTGGAAGAACGGCAAGAACCTGTTCTACGAGCGCGGCGGGTACGCCGACATCTCGAAGACCTGCCTGCACTACATCGGCGGCATCCTGAAGCACGCGCCGGCACTCTGCGCGCTGATCGCGCCGTCCACGAACTCCTACAAGCGGCTGGTGCCCGGGTACGAAGCGCCGATCAACCTCGTCTACAGCCAGCGCAACCGCTCGGCCGCCATCCGCATCCCGATGTACTCGAAGTCCGAGGGCGCCAAGCGCATCGAGTTCCGCACGCCGGATCCGACGTGCAACCCGTACCTGTCGTTCGCGGCGTGCGTGATGGCGGGGCTCGACGGCATCGCGAACAAGCTCGACCCCGGCAAGCCGGTGGACAAGGACCTCTACGAGCTGCCGCCGGCCGAGCAGAAGAAGATCAAGCAGCTCCCGGGCGACCTCGGCACCGTGCTCGACACCCTCGAGAAGTCGCACGACTGGCTGCTGAAGGGCGACGTCTTCACGCCGGACGTCATCGAGATGTGGATCGAGTACAAGCGCAAGAACGAGCTGGACCCCGTGCGGCTCAGGCCGCACCCGTGGGAGTTCGCCCTGTACTTCGATATCTGATTGAGGCGCGGGCCCCGGGCTGTCGCCCGCCCGCGCCTGCGGCGCCTGACGGCGTCGTCGCGTTGCGCGGCGCGGGCCCCGGGCTGTCGCCCGGCCGTTGAAGGCGCGGGCCCCGGGCTGTCGCCCGCCCGCGCCTGCGGCGCCTGACGGCGTCGTCGCGTTGCGCGGCGCGGGCCCCCGGGCTGTCGCCCGCTCATTGAAGGCGCGGGCCCCGGGCTGTCGCCCGCCCGCGCCTGCGGCGCCTGACGGCGTCGTCGCGTTGCGCGGCGCGGGCCCCCGGGCTGTCGCCCGCCCGCGCCTGCGGCGCCTGACGGCGTCGTCGCGTTGCGCGGCGCGGGCCCCGGGCTGTCGCCCGCTCATTGAAGGCGCGGGCCCCGGGCTGTCGCCCGCCCGCGCCGGCGGCAGTTGCGATGCGTTGCGGTGAGTCACCCGGGCGCCGGAGGGATCCGGCGCCCGTTGTCATTCGCCCGCCGGGTGCCGGGGGAATGAGCAGCGGCTCCCGGAGTTGCCCGCGGCGTAGGCAACGCGTTCGACGCCCCAGGCCGCAACCGCGCGAATTTCCAGGCGCGTGCTCTGGCATCGGGCTTGCCAAGCAACCGGGGGTATGGACACTCCCCGCTGGCGCGTCGCGATCGTGGACGATCACGAGCGCTCGCGGGCCGCGCTCCGCGGGGCGATCTGGTCGGCCGGCGGCGAGGTGGTCGGCGAGGCCCTGCGCTGCGCCGACGCCGTCGCGCTGATCCGGCGCGCGGCGCCCGACGTGGCGGTCTTCGCCGTCGGCCTGCCCGACGGCGACGGCGTGGACGCCGCCGCCCACGCGATCGCGACGGCCGGCTGCCCCGTCGTCCTCTTCACGAGCCACACCGACGAGGCGCTCGTGGAGCGGGCCCGGGCCGCGGGCGTGATGGCGTACCTGCTCAAGCCGCTCCGGCCGGCCGAGCTGGCGCCGGCTCTCGACCTCGCGATCGCGCGCTTCACCGAGACCCGCCAGCTCCGCCGGACGCTCGAGGACCGCAAGACCATCGAGCGCGCCAAGGGGGCGCTGATGACGCGCCTCGGGCTCACCGAGGACGAGGCGTTCCGCCGCCTCCGCCGGGCGGCAATGGACAGCCGCCGGCCGATGGTGGAGATCGCCAAGGCCGTGCTCACGTCCGACCCCGTGACCCGCACGCTCACCAACCCGGACAACGACGTCCCGATGCCGCGCGGCAGCGCTGCCGCCAACCACCGGACCGAACGCTGAAAGGAGACGTCATGTCCACGTTCTCACGACGCGATTTCCTCAAGGGAACGCTGGCGGTCGGCGCAGGCCTCGCGGCCGGCACGGGCGCCCCGAGCATCCTCACGGCGCAGACGAAGACCCCGGTGAAGGTCGGCGTCCTGCACTCGCTCTCCGGGACGATGGCGATCAGCGAGGTGTCGCTCCGCGACGTCGTGCTGATGGCGGTCGAGGAGATCAACGCCAAGGGCGGCGTGCTCGGGCGCAAGATCCAGCCCGTCGTCGTCGACCCGGCGTCCAACTGGGACCTCTTCGCCGAGAAGGCCAAGCAGCTCCTGCTCCAGGAGAAGGTGGCCGTGACCTTCGGCTGCTGGACCTCGGTGAGCCGCAAGTCCGTGCTGCCGGTCTTCGAGAACAACAACGGCCTGCTCTTCTACCCCGTCCAGTACGAGGGCGAGGAATGCTCGCGCAACGTGTTCTACACGGGCGCGACGCCGAACCAGCAGCTCATCCCGGCCGCGGAGTACCTGATGTCCAGGGAGGGCGGCGGGTACAAGAAGTTCTACCTGCTCGGGACCGACTACGTGTTCCCGCGGACGGCGAACAAGATCCTGCGCGCGTTCCTGCGCGCGAAGGGGATCCCGGAGGACAGCATCGCCGAGGAGTACACGCCGTTCAACCACCAGGACTACCAGACGATCGTCGGCAAGATCAAGCGCTTCGCCGCGGGCGGCAACGCGGCCGTGCTGTCCACGATCAACGGCGACAGCAACGTGCCCTTCTACAAGGAGTTCGCGAACCAGGGGCTCCGCTCCGAGAACGCCCCGATCATGGCGTTCAGCGTCGCGGAGGACGAGCTGCGCGGCATGGACACGCGCGCGCTCGTCGGCCACCTGGCGGCGTGGAACTACTACCAGTCGGTGGACGCGCCGCAGAACAAGAAGTTCGTGCAGGCGTTCAAGGCCTACGCGAAGAAGAGCAACCTGCCGGGCGGCGACAAGCGCGTCACCGACGACCCGATGGAGGCCGCGTACTTCGGCGTCCACATCTGGAAGCAGGCCGTCGAGAAGGCCAGGAGCGTCGAGGTGGACGCGGTGCGGAAGGCCGTCTACGGCCAGGAGTTCCTGGCCCCCGGCGGCAAGATCAAGATGCACGAGAACAACCACCACGCCTGGAAGCCCGTGCTGATCGGCGAGATCCTCAGGGACGGCCAGTTCAAGGTCGTCTCGCGCACGAAGGGGCTGGTGGAGCCGGAGCCGTGGAGCAAGTACACGAGCCCGGACAAGGGGTGCGACTGGGTGCAGCACAAGGGGACGTACCAGAAGAAGGCGTGATGCCGAGACTCGTCTTCGCGGTTGCGCTGCTCGCGTGGCTCGCCGCAGGAGCGGCGGGCCACGCGGCCCCCGCCGCGCCCCCGGCCGCGGCGCTCGCGCGGGCGCTCGCGGAGCTCGCCGGGGAGGACCCCGCCAGGCGCGAGGCCGCGGTCGCGCTCCTCGGCGAGACGCGCGACCCGAAATGGCTGGCGTTCCTCGCGGCGCTCCGCGAGGGCGGCGTCTACGCCCGCACGCGCGGCGGCACGCTCGAGCTCGTCGTCGGCGGGGCGAAGGCCGCGCGCGGGGATCAGGAGGTCATCGAGATCCAGAGCGCCTACGACCGCGCGCCCCTCGGGACCGTGCCGCTCGCCGGCCTCACGGAGGTGCCGGCGGACCGGCGGCTCCGGCTCGCCATCAAGCCGTTCCTCGACGCGGACGAGACGCGCGCGCAGCTCGCGAACCCGGACCCCGCCGTGCGCCGCGGCGCCGCGGTCAAGCTCGGCAACCAGGCCGACGCCGGCGCGGCCGCGGTGGTCGAGGAGGCGCTCGCGAAGGAGCCGGACCGCTGGGCGCGCCGGGCCCTCACGGAAGCCCTCGCGCTGATCCGGCTGGCCCACGGCGCGCCCGAGGCCCGGGCGGCCGCGGCCGCGACGCTCGGCGCGATCCACTCGATGAACGGGCTGCCCGCCCTGGGGCGCCTCGCCGGCGACGCCTCGGCGTCCCCGGCGGAGCGCGAGGCGGCGACACTCGCCATCCGCCGCATCGAGCGCTGGGCGCTGCTCGCGACGGCGGTGGAGACCCTGTTCCAGGGCGCCTCGCTCGCCTCGATCCTGCTGCTGATGGCGCTCGGCCTGGCGATCGTGTTCGGCCTCATGGGCGTGATCAACATGGCGCACGGCGAGCTGATGGCGCTCGGCGCCTACGCGACGTTCGTCGTCCAGAACTGGTTCCGGGCCCAGTGGCCCGAGCGCTTCGACGCGTACTTCCTCGTCGCGCTGCCCATCGCGTTCCTGGTGGCCGCGGCGGTCGGGTTGCTCCTCGAGCGCGGCGTGATCCGGTTCCTCTACGGGCGGCCGCTCGAGACGCTGCTCCTGACGTGGGGCGCCTCGCTCATCATCCAGCAGGGGCTGCGGCTGTGGTTCGGCGCGGCCAACGTGGACGTCAGCGCCCCGAGCTGGCTCTCGGGCGGCGTGCCGGTGATGGCCAGCGTCACGTTCCCCTACAACCGGGTGTTCATCATCGCCCTGGCCACCGTATCGGTCGCGGCGACCTACGGGCTGCTCTTCCGGACGGGCGCGGGCCTCCGCATCCGGGCCGTGACCCAGAACCGCGCCATGAGCTCGTGCCTCGGCGTGCGCGCCGGGGTGGTGGACGCGACCACGTTCGCCTTCGGCGCCGGGCTCGCGGGGCTCGCCGGGTGCGCGCTCACGCAGATCGGCAACGTGGGGCCGTCGCTCGGCCAGAACTACATCGTCGACTCCTTCATGGTCGTCGTGACCGGCGGCGTGGGCAAGCTCGCCGGGACGATCCTGGCGGCGGCGGGCCTGGGCGGGCTGACGAAGGGCATCGAGCCGGCGCTGGGCGCGGTGTTCGGCAAGGTCGCGATCCTCGTCGGCGTCATCCTGTTCCTCCAGCGGCGGCCGGCGGGCCTGTTCGCGACGCGGGGGCGCGATGCCGAGGCGTGAGGCGGTCCTCGTCGCGGCGGCCGCGGTCGTCCTCGCGGTGGTGCTCCCGCTCCTGAACCTGCTGCCCGCCGGCTCGCCGCTCGCGGTCTCGAACTTCACGCTCAACCTCTTCGGCAAGTTCCTGGCGTACGCGATCCTGGCGCTCGGGCTCGACCTCCTGTGGGGCTACGCGGGCGTCCTCTCGCTCGGGCACGGCCTCTTCTTCGGCCTCGGCGCCTACGCGATGGGGATGCACCTGATGCTCGAGATCGGCGCCCAGGGCGTCTACCAGAGCGCGCTCCCCGACTTCATGGTCTGGAACCGGGTGACCGCGCTGCCCCTGTTCTGGCGCCCCTTCGAGAGCGGCGCCTTCACGCTGCTCGCGATCGTGCTCGTCCCGGCGCTCTGCGGCCTCGCGTTCGGCTACCTCGCGTTCCGGAGCCGGATCCGCGGCGTGTACTTCGCGATCATCACGCAGGCGCTCGCGCTCAGCGCGTGGCTCGTGTTCAATCGCAACGAGATGAACCTCGGCGGCACCAACGGGCTCGCCGACTTCAAGACCATCTTTGGATTTTCGCTGCACCGGGCGTCCACCCAGCGGGGCCTCTACGTCGCCACCGCGCTCGCGCTCGTGGGGGCGTACCTCCTCTGCCGCTGGATCACGCTCACGCGGGCGGGGAAGGTGCTCGTCGCGATCCGCGACAGCGAGACGCGCGTGCTGTTCTCCGGCTACTCGCCCGCGGCCTACAAGCTCTTCGTCTTCGTGGTCTCCGCGGCGCTCGCGGGCGTCGCCGGCGCGCTCTACGCGCCGCAGGTCGGGATCATCACGCCGGCGAAGATCGGCGTGCTGCCGTCCATCGAGATGGTCGTCTGGGTGGCGGCGGGCGGCCGGGGCACGCTCTACGGCGCGGTGCTGGGCGCCCTTGGCGTCAACTGGGTCCAGAGCTGGCTCACCACGAGCTACCCGGACCTGTGGCTGCTCTTCCTCGGGGCGCTGTTCATGGGCGCCGTGCTGTTCTTTCCCGACGGCGCGGTCGGCGCGCTGGGCCGCCTCTGGGCGCGCGCGCGCCGGCTGGTCGCCGGACCGGGGCAGCGGGCGAGCCTCGACGCCCCGCTCCTGGTCCGGGCCCCCCACGGCTCGATCCGGCCCCAGGGCTCCGACAAGTGACCACCGCGACCAGCATCATCTACCTCGAAGACGTCACCGTGAACTACGACGGCTTCAAGGCGCTCCACCACCTGAACTTCTTCATGGACCGGCGCGAGCTGCGCGTGGTGATCGGGCCGAACGGCGCGGGCAAGACGACCCTGCTCGACGTCGTCTCCGGCCGCGTCAAGCCGGAGAGCGGCCGGGTGATCTTCGGCCACCACACCGACCTGCTCCCGCTGCCCGAGAACGCGATCGCCCAGCTCGGCGTCGGCCGCAAGTTCCAGACGCCGTCGGTGTTCGTGAACCTCACGGTGTGGGACAACGTCGAGCTCTCGCTCCGGCGGGCGAGCAAGGGCGTGTTCGCCGCGCTCCGGCAGCGCGACCTCGCGGACGAGCGGGCGCGGATCGCCGAGACGCTCGCGACGGTGGCGCTCGCCGACAAGGCCGGCGCCCCGGCGGGCGCGCTCTCGCACGGCGAGAAGCAGTGGCTCGAGATCGGGATGGTCATCGCCCAGGACCCGGAGCTCCTGCTGGTGGACGAGCCGGTCGCGGGCATGACCGACGACGAGACCGCGCGCACCGGGGCGCTGCTCGAGCGGATCGCCGCCGACCGCTCCGTGCTCGTCATCGAGCACGACATGGAGTTCGTGCGGCAGATCGCCCGGAAGGTGACCGTCCTCCACCAGGGCAGCGTGCTCTGCGAGGGGCCGGTCGAGCAAGTGCAGGGCGACCCGCGGGTGCTCGAGGTGTACCTGGGACGGCGGCGGGAGGCGGCCGATGCTGTCCGTTGAGGGGCTCGACGTCGCCTACGGCGAGTCGCAGGTGCTCTGGAGCGTGGACCTCGAGGTCGCGGCCGGCGAGCTCGTGTGCCTCATGGGGCGCAACGGCGTCGGCAAGACGACGCTGCTCAGGACCGCGATGGGGCTCCTGCCGGCGCGGCGCGGTCGCGTCAGGTTCGACGGCGCCGACGTCACCGCGTGGCCGACCGACCGGCGGGTGCGCGCGGGCATCGGCTACGTCCCGCAGGGCCGCGAGATCTTCCCCCACCTCACGGTCGCCGAGAACCTCCGGATGGCGCTGCTCGGCTGCGGGCGCGCGCGCGGCATCGAGGAGCCGCTCGAGCTGTTCCCGGCGCTCCGGCCGCTGCTCGCGCGCAAGGGGGGCGTGCTCTCGGGCGGCGAGCAGCAGATGCTCGCGATCGGGCGGGCGCTCCTGACGCGGCCGAAGCTCCTGATGCTGGACGAGCCGACCGAGGGCATCCAGCCCTCGATCATCCTGGAGATCGAGGAGGCGCTCCGCCGCATCAAGCGCGAGCTGGGGCTGGCCGTCCTCCTGGTCGAGCAGTACCTCGACTTCGCCGAGCGGCTCGCCGACCGCTACGTGATCATGGCCAAGGGCGCGGTGGTCGCCGCCGGGGCGACCCGCGAGCTCCGACCCGAGATGGTGCGCCAGCACCTCGCCGTCTGAACCGGAGCCGCCGGGAGGTCCGACGATGCACCTGACGCCGAGGGAGCAGGAGAAGCTCCTGATCTTCACCGCCGCCGAGGTCGCGCGCCGCCGGCGCGCCCGCGGTCTCAAGCTCAACCATCCCGAGGCGCTCGCGCTGATCACGGCGGAGATCCTCGAGGGGATCCGTGACGGGCGCACGGTCTCCGAGCTGATGGAGTCCGGCCTCTCGATCCTCGGGCGTGCCGACGTGATGGAGGGCGTGCCCGAGATGCTCGACGAGATCCAGGTGGAGGGGACGTTCCCCGACGGCACCAAGCTCGTCACGGTCCACCGTCCGATCCGGTGAAGGGAGGGAGCGCGTGATTCCCGGCGAGTATCTCCTGGGCGAGGGCGACATCGTCGCCAACGCCGGACGCAGGACGGTCGAGCTCACGGTGACCAACACGGGGGACCGGCCCATCCAGGTCGGCTCGCACTTCCACTTCTTCGAGGTGAACCGCGCGCTCGGGTTCGACCGGGCCCTCGCGTTCGGCATGCGCCTGGACGTCCCCGCGGGGACGGCCGTCCGCTTCGAGCCGGGCGACGCCAAGCGCGTCACGCTCGTCGAGCTCGCCGGCGCCAAGCGCGTGTTCGGCCTGAACGCGCTGACCGACGGCGGCTCGCGCGAGCGGGCGCTGGCGCGGCTCGGCGAGTGGGAGCGCCGCCCATGAGCCTCCGGATCCCGCGCCGGCAGTACGCCGACCTCTACGGCCCGACGGTCGGGGACCGCGTGCGGCTCGCCGACACCGAGCTCCTGATCCGCATCGAGCGCGACCTGACCGTGCCGGGCGAGGAGGCGAAGTTCGGCGGCGGCAAGGTCCTCCGCGACGGCATGGGGCAGTCGGCCCGCGCGACGCGCGCCGACGGCGTGCTCGACACCGTGATCACGAACGCCGTGATCGTGGACCACTGGGGCATCGTGAAGGCCGACATCGGCATCCGCGACGGCCGCATCGCGGGCATCGGCAAGGCGGGCAATCCCGACCTCATGGCCGGCGTCACTGCCGGCATGGTGGTCGGCGCGGGGACCGAAGTCATCGCGGCCGAAGGCCGGATCGTCACGCCCGGCGGCCTCGACGCCCACATCCACTTCATCTGCCCGCAGCTCGTGACGGAAGCCATCAGCGCGGGCCTGACCACGATGGTCGGCGGCGGCACCGGGCCGGCGACCGGCACCAACGCCACCACGTGCACGCCCGGCGAGTGGAACCTGCACCGGATGCTCGAGGCCGCCGAGGCGTTTCCCGTGAACCTCGGCTTCCTCGGCAAGGGCAACGGCTCGGCGCCCGAACCTTTGCGCGAGCAGGTGCTCGCGGGCGCGATCGGGCTCAAGCTCCACGAGGACTGGGGGACCACGCCGGCCGCCATCGACACGGCGCTCGCGGTCGCCGACGAGCTCGACGTGCAGGTCGCGATCCACACCGACACGCTCAACGAGGCGGGCTTCGTCGAGGACTCGATCCGCGCGTTCAAGGGGCGGACGATCCACACCTACCACACCGAGGGCGCCGGCGGCGGCCACGCCCCCGACATCATCCGGGTGTGCGGCGAGCCGAACTGCCTGCCGTCGTCCACGAATCCGACGATGCCGTTCACCGTGAACACGATGGACGAGCACCTCGACATGCTGATGGTCTGCCACCACCTGAACCCGTCGATCCCGGAGGACCTCGCGTTCGCCGAGTCGCGCATCCGCGCCGAGACGATCGCGGCCGAGGACGTCCTGCACGACCTCGGCGCGATCAGCATGATGTCGTCGGACTCGCAGGCGATGGGGCGCGTCGGCGAGGTCGTGATCCGTACCTGGCAGACCGCCGACAAGATGAAGCGGCAGCGCGGCCCGCTCCCGGGCGAGGCGCCGGGCGACGACAACCGGCGCGTCAAGCGTTACGTGGCGAAGTACACGATCAACCCGGCGATCGCCCACGGCCTCGCCGAGCACGTGGGCTCCATCGAGGCCGGCAAGCTCGCGGACCTCGTGCTCTGGCGCCCGGCGTTCTTCGGCGTGAAGCCCGAGCTGGTGGTGAAGGGGGGCCTGATCGCCTGGGCCGCGATGGGCGACCCGAACGCGTCGATCCCGACGCCCCAGCCGGTGCTCTACCGGCCGATGTTCGGCGCGCTCGGCCGCGCGCGGAGCGCCACGGCCCTGACGTTCGTGTCGCGCGCCGCGCTCGAGCGCGGGGTGCCCCAGCAGCTCGGCCTCGCGCGGCGGGCGGTCGCCGTCTCCCGGTGCCGCGGGATCGGCAAGCGCGACATGATCCACAACGACGCGGTCCCGCACATCGACGTCGACCCGGAGACGTACGAGGTGCGGGCCGACGGCGAGCGCCTCACGTGCGAGCCTGCGCGGGTGCTGCCGATGGCGCAGCGGTATTTTCTGTTTTGATGGGGGGCCCCGACATGGCCCCCCATCCCCCCCGGGGTGCGCGGGCGGTGCGAGACTCGGACGCCGACGTGCCGGTGGTCACGGAGACGCACGTGCACGTGGGCGCGCGCGAGCTCCAGGGGCTCGAGCGCGACGCGCTCGTGCTCACGGCGGAGGAGCGCCGGTGGGGGCGGCGCCGGGTCACGACGCGCGCGGGCCGCCCGCTCGCACTGGCGCTCCCGACCGGCAGCGCGCTGACGCCCGGCGACGTCCTCCACGTCGGGCCCGGGTTCTACGTCGTGATCGAGGCCGCGTCCGAGCCGGTGCTGGCGGTCCTGCCGCGCTCGCGCGAGGAGGGGCTCCGCGTCGCGTTCGAGGTCGGCAACCGCCACTTCACGCTCGCGCTCGACGGCGAGCGCCTGCTCGTGGCCGACGACCCGGCCATGGAGCAGCTCCTCGGACGCCTCGGCATCGCCTTCGCGCGCACGCGGGCCGTGTTCGTGCCCGTCGGCGCGGGCCACCGCCATGGGCACTGACATCGACGTCGGGGGGAGCGGCGATCGCTCCCCCCGACACCCCCTAACGGGATCGCGCGTGCCGGATTCCCTCACGCCCGCCGAGCCGGCGCTGCTCGCGCTCCTGCAGCTCGCCGACGGGCTGTTCCCGGCGGGCGGCTTCGCCCACTCGTTCGGGCTCGAGACCTACGCCCAGGAGGGGCGCCTCGCCGACCGCGCCGGCCTCGAGGCGCTGGTGGCCGCGCACCTCGAGGGCGCGGCGGGGCCGTCCGACGCGGTGGCGGTCGCGCTGGCGTCGCGCCTCGCCCGGGACGGCGACGTCGCCGGCCTGACGGCGCTCGACGCGCGGCTCGACGCCATGAAGTGCGTCCCCGAGTTCCGGGCCGCGAGCCGGCAGATGGGCCGGCAGACGCTGCGCGCCACCGCGGGCCTCGGCGCCGACCCGGTCCTGGGTGAGCTCGCGCGCGGCGCGGACGACGGCCTCACGCCGGGCCACCACGCCGTCGCCTTCGGCGCGGCGGCCGGCCGCAGCGGGGCGGAGCCCGGGGCGGCGGCGGCGGCGTACCTGTACTCGACGGCCGCGCTCCTCGTCGGCGCCGGCCTGCGCCTCATCGCCCTCGGCCAGCTCGACGGCCAGCGCGTCCTCGCGGCGCAGCGCCCGCGGATCGCGCGGCTGGCCGCGGCCGCCGCGGCGGCGAGCGCGGACGACATGTGGAGCTTCACACCCGGGCTCGAGCTCGCGGGCCTCCGCCACGCGGCCCTCGACATGCGGCTGTTCCGGTCGTGACCACGACGACGATCCCGCGCCCGCTCAAGGTCGGCATCGGCGGCCCCGTCGGCTCGGGAAAGACGGCGCTGACGGAGGCGCTCTGCCTCCGGCTGCGCGACGCGCTCGACATGGCGGTCATCACCAACGACATCTACACGAAGGAGGACGCCGAGTTCCTGATCCGGCGCGGCGCCCTGCCGGCGGCGCGCGTGATCGGCGTCGAGACGGGCGGCTGCCCGCACACCGCGATTCGCGAGGACGCCTCGGTGAATCTTGAAGCCGTGCACGCCCTGCTGCGGGCGTTCCCGCGCCTCGAGCTGCTGCTGATCGAGAGCGGGGGCGATAATCTCGCGGCCACGTTCAGCCCCGAGCTGGTCGACGCGGCGATCTACGTGATCGACGTCGCCGAGGGCGAGAAGATCCCGCGCAAGGGCGGGCCGGGGATCACGCGCTCGGACCTGCTCGTGATCAACAAGATCGACCTGGCGCCTCACGTCGGCGCGGACCTCGCCGTGATGGCGCGCGACTCGCGGCGGATGCGCGGCGCCCGGCCCTTCGTCTTCACCAACCTCCGGACGGGCGAGGGGGTGGATGCGGTCCTCGCCTGGCTCCGCGACGATCTGCTCCTCGAGCCCGCGGGGCGTGAAGGCGGAGCCTCCCGCCCGCGCCCGCCCGCTGCGTGAGGACGTCGACCGATCCAGGCCTCGCCCGCGTCGGGCGCGACGGGGCGCTCCGGCTCGCGCTCGAGCGGCGCGGCGCCGGCACGGTGCTCGTGCGGTGCGGCTACACGCTGCCGCTGCAGGTGCTCGCGCCGGTCGCGCTCGACGACCCGGCGGCGGTCGTCTCGATCCTGAACCCGACCGGGGGCGTCCTCGGGGGTGACCGGCTCCGGATCGACGTCGAGGCTGGCCCGGCCGCCCACGCCGTGCTCACGACGCCCTCGGCGAATCGCGTGTACCGCGCGCCCGCGGCGCCGGCGACCCAGGCCGTGCGGCTCCGCCTGGGCGCGGGCGCGATCCTCGAGTGGGTCCCCGACCACACGATCCCGTATCCGGGCTCGGCCTTCCGCCAGGCGATCGACGCCGAGGTGGACGACGGCGCCGTGCTCGTGCTGGTCGACGCCTTCGCGGCGGGGCGGATCGCGCGCGGCGAGGCGTGGCGCTTCGCGCTGCTCGAGAGCGCCGTCAGCGTCCGCGACCGCGCGGGCCTCGTCCTGCACGACCGGTTCGTGCTCGGCGGGGGGCGCGCGGCGGCCGGGCCGGGATTCGCCGAGGGCCACGCCTACTTCGCGTCGGTCGTGGTGGTCGCCGACCGCGGCCTCGCGGCGTTCGCCGCGGCCGCGGGCCGCGTGCTCGCGGGCGTCGCCGGAGCCACGGGCGGCGTCGCGATGCTGCCGCGCCGGGGCGCGCTCGTCCGCTGCCTCGCCGCGGATGCGCCGGCGCTCGGCGCGGCGCTCGACGCGCTCTGGGCCGCCGCCCGGCGCGAGCTTGCCGGGCTGCCACCGCTCGCGCTCCGCAAGCCCTGAGCCGACGTCGGGGGGAGCGACCGCCGCTCCCCCCGACACCCCCCAACGCGATCGCGTGTGCCCGATTCCTTCACGCCCTCTGAGCCGGCCCCGACGAGGCGGTGGCGGAATCGCCACGTTTCCGCTAGACTCTCGCTCGGGTGTCATGTTCAACCTGATCCCGAAGGAAGTCCGGTTCTACGACTACTTCGAGCAGCAGTCCCGGAACCTCGTCAGGGCCGGCGCCCTGCTCCGCGAGCTCGTCTACGACTTCCCGGACGCCCGGGCCAAGGCCCACGCGATCAAGGAGGTCGAGCACCAGGGCGACCAGATCACGCACGAGATCGTCAAGCGCCTGAACACGACGTTCATCACGCCCATCGACCGCGAGGACATCCACGACCTCGCCACGCGCCTGGACGACGTGCTCGACTACATCGAGGCGGCCGCCGAGCGGCTCGTGGTCTATCGCATCAAGGAGCCGACCTCGGCGTGCCGGGCGATGGCCGACGTCATCGTGCAGATCATCGCGGCGACGGACCGGTGTATCCACTGCCTGCGCGCGATGGACCCGGGCTTCCACGAGCACGCGGTCGAGGTGAACCGCCTCGAGAACAGCGCGGACACGCTCCTCCGGGAGAGCCTCGCCGCGCTGTTCGACGAGGGCGGCGACCCGATCGACGTGATCAAGTGGAAGGAGATCTACGAGACGCTGGAGACCGTCACCGACCGCTGCGAGGACGTCGCGAACGTGATCGAGGGGATCATTCTCAAGATGGCCTGAGCGTGCTCACCGCCCTCGTCTTCATCATCCTCGTCGCGCTCGTCTTCGACTTCATCAACGGCTTCCACGACGCCGCCAACTCGATCGCCACCGTCGTCTCGACCCGCGTGCTCACGCCGCTCCAGGCGGTCGCCTGGGCCGCGTTCTTCAACTTCGTCGCCGCCTTCGGCTTCGGCGTCCACGTGGCGACGACCGTGGGCAAGGGCGTGGTGGACGCGAACGTCGTCGACCAGTGGGTGATCCTCGCCGGGCTCCTCGGCGCGATCGCGTGGGACCTGATCACGTGGTACTGGGGGCTGCCGACCAGCTCCTCGCACGCGCTCATCGGCGGCTTCGTCGGCGCCGCGCTGGTCAAGGCGGGCCCCGCCTCGCTCGTCGCGAGCGGGCTCGTCAAGATCGGCGTGTTCATGATCCTGGCGCCGCTCATCGGGCTCAGCGTCGGCTTCGGGATGATGCTGCTCACGCTCCGGACGTTCCGGCGCGAGACGCCGGGGCGCGTGGACAAGATCTTCCGCCGCGGGCAGCTCCTCTCGGCCGCGGCCTACAGCCTCGGCCACGGCACGAACGACGCCCAGAAGACGATGGGGATCATCGCGATCCTGCTCTTCTCGACGGGGCACCTGGGCCCGGAGTTCTACGTGCCGTTCTGGGTGGTGCTGGCGGCGCACGCGGCGATCGGCCTCGGCACGCTGTCCGGCGGCTGGCGGATCGTCAAGACCATGGGGATGCGGATCACGAAGCTCCGCCCGATCGGCGGCTTCTGCGCCGAGACGGCCGGGGCGCTGACGCTGATCGGCACCGCGATCGGCGGCATCCCGGTGAGCACGACCCACACGATCAGCGGCTCGATCATGGGCGTCGGCGCGGTGCAGCGCTTCTCCGCCGTGCGCTGGGGTGTGGCGGGCCGCATCGTCTGGGCGTGGATCTTCACGGTCCCGGCCTCGGCGCTGGTCGCGGCGGCCGCCTGGCTCCTGATCCGCGTCCTCGTGGCCTGAGCGCGTCAGAAGTCGGTGTCGGGCGCCCCGGCCTGCGCCGCCGCACCCATCCGCTGCTGGCGCCGGTGCTGCCAGAGCGCCAGCCCGACCGACGCGACCGAGGCCAGGAGCATCCCGCCCGAGAGCGGACGCGTCAGGAACAGCCACGGGTCCGCGTCGGTCATGAGCGCGCGCACCAGGTTCACCTCGATCTGGTCGCCGAGGATGACGCCGAGGATCAGCGGCGCGAGCGGGAAGCGGAACTTCACCAGCAGGTAGCCCAGCACGCCGAAGATCAGCAGCACGTAGACGTTCTCGATGATGTTGTTCAGCGCGTAAGCGCCCACGGTGCAGAGCACGAGCACGACCGGGATCAGCACCGACTTCGGCACCTGCACGACTCTCAGATAGAAGCGCGCGCCGAGCCACTGGAGCACGAGCATCACCGGGTGCGCCACGAGGTAGGCGGCGAAGATGCCGTAGGCGACGCGCGGCTCCTGGCTGATGAAGAGCGGCCCGGGCTGGATCCCGTGGATGATCATGGCGCCGAGCATCACCGCGGTCACCGCGTCGCCCGGGATGCCGAAGGCCATGATCGTGACGAGCGAGCCCCCGACGTTGGCGTTGTTCGACGACTCCGAGGCGATGACGCCCTCGGGGATCCCCGTGCCGAACTTCTCCGGGCGCTTCGAGAACTTCTTGGCCTGATCGTAGGCCATGACGTTGGCGGCGCTGCCGCCGATCGCGGGCAGGACGCCGATCCACACGCCGATGAGCGTGGACCAGAGCAGGAGGAACGGCCGGCTCAGGATCTCCCGGATCACGGACAGGTGCGAGACGGCGAGGCTCGGCGCCTCGACGCGCGGCGGTGCCACGTTCCCGCCCATCCTCTCGAGGTCGGTCATGATCTGCGCGAACGCGAAGATCCCGATCAGGACCGGCAGGAACTGGAAGCCCGACCTGAGGAATTCGGTGCCGAGCGTCAGGCGCGGCACGGCCATGATCGGGTCCGAGCCGATCACGGTCACGATGAGCCCGATCGCGCCGGAGAGGAGCCCCTTGAGGAGCGAGGCCTCGGTGAGGCCGGCGACCATCGAGAGGGCGAAGATGAACAGCGAGAAGTACTCCCAGGGGCCGAACTCGAGCGCGAACGCGGCGAGGGGGCCGGTGGCGCCGATCAGGAAGGCGGCGCCGAGCAGGCCGCCGAACACGGAGGCCCAGGTGCCGAGCCACACGGCGCGCCCCGGCTCGCCCTTGCGCGCCATCGGGAAGCCGTCGAAGGTCGTCGCGATCGCCGAGGGCGTCCCCGGGATGCCGAGCAGGCACGCGGTGACGAGCCCGCCCGCCGAGCCGCCGACGTAGACGCCGGTCATCGCCGCGAGCCCCTGGAGGGGATCGAGGGCGAAGGTGAAGGGGAGCACGAGGATGATCGTCATCGTGATCGTCACGCCGGGGAGGGAGCCGCCGATCATCCCCGCGAGCGTGCCGATCGAGAGCGGCAGCAGGTACGCGGGGCGGACGATCTCGGCCAGGCTCGCGAGGAGGTAGCCGAACACCGCTCAGAACCCCGTGAGGCGGCCGCGCGGCAGCAGCACCGAGAGGTAGACCTCGAAGACGTAGTACGTCACCAGCGTCGTCGCGAGGGCGACCGACAGGCCGCGCGCCCAGCGCAGGCGCGGCCACTCGAGGGCCGTCTGGAGGCCGGCGACGAAGAGGAAGGTCGCCACGCGGTAGCCGAGCCAGGGGAGGAGGAAGACGTACGCGCCGAAGATCACGAACGCGAGGAGGACGAGGCGGTAGCGCACCGGCGGCACGGCGGGGCGCCGCCGGCGGGCGAGGTCCGTCACGACGAGCGCGAGGCTCAGGACGGCCGTGACCACGAACAGGATGCGCGGGTAGAACGCCGGCCCGATGGGCACGAGCGCGGGCTTGGGCATCCCCCGCGTGAGCGCGAGGAGCCCGAGCGACGCGACCAGGCAGACGAGCCCGGCGATGCCGTCCCGGCTGATCACCGCCGCCCGGATCCCGTCAGCGCTTGAGCAGCCCGAGGTCGCGCGCGAGGTCGTGGTTGAGCTGGTCGTTGCGCTTCAGGAACTCGGCGTACGCCTTGCGGTCCAGGAAGCGCACGGCCGTGCCCTGCTTGGCCATGTCCTCGGCGAACTTGGGCTCGGCGGTCGCCTTGGCGCACGCGGTCTCGAGCTTCGCGACGGCGTCGGCCGGTGTGCCCTTCGGCACCACGAGCCCGCGGGTGACCGCGTAGACGACGTCCACGCCGAGCTCCTTGAGCGTCGGCACGCTCGGCGCCTGCGGCAGCCGCTTCTCGGTCGCGATCGCGATGAACTTGAGCTGGCCGGCGTCGACCTTGCCCTTCTGCGTCAGGTTCGAGTCGGTGAGGTCGATGTGGCCGCCGAGGATCGCGTTCATGCGCGGCGCGAGGCCCTCGTAGGAGACGTACTTGAGCTTGATCCCGGCCGACTTCTCGATCAGCGCCGGGAAGAAGTGGCTGGTCGAGCCGAGCGTGGCGCCGACCGTGATCTGGCCCGGGCGCGCCTTGGCGTCGCCGAGGAGCTCCTGCCAGGAGGTCCACTTGGTCTTCGGGCTCGCGGTGAGCACGGACGGCGTGGCCGACACCGTGCACACGGGCTCGAAGTCCTTGTACGAGACGTCCGAGACGCCCGTGTAGTACGTCGAGTGGATGTAGTCGTGGGTGGCGTAGACGGTGTAGCCGTCGGGCGGCGAGTTCTTCGCCTCGCGCGCGCCGACCGTGCCCGAGGCCCCGGTGACGTTGGCGATGACGATGGTCGCGCCGAGGTGCTTCTGGAGCTGCGGCCCGAACGGACGGAAGATCGCGTCGGTGTCGCCGCCGGCGGCCCACGGCACGATCAGCTTGACCGGGCGGTCGGGATACGCGGCGAGGCCCGCGGAGGCGGCGACGAGCACGACGACGACGAGGGCGAGCGCGACGAGCGGTAGACCGAAGCGGCGCATCGGAGTCTCCTTTCTCGCGTGGCAACCGGCCGATGATAGCACGCGCCGCCGGGCACGGGTCTCACGGCGCCCCGTGCCCGGCGGCGCCCGTGGACCGCCACGCCGTGGCGCGCCCGGCGAGGCTTGACATATCAAAAAGTCTTGATGTATGCTCCGCCCATGACGACGACGCCCGCCCGGAGCCTCGGGCGCATGGCCGGGCTCTTCCGCGCGCTCGCCGACGAGACGCGGCTCGGCATTCTCGTGCGGCTGCGCGACGGCGAGCAGTGCGTCTGCGACCTCGCCGACGCGCTCGATGCGGGGCAGTCGCGCCTGTCGTTCCACCTGAAGACGCTCAAGGACGCGGGCCTGCTCCGCGACCGGCGGCAGGGGCGATGGGTGTACTACGCGCTCGACCGGGAGGCGGTGGCGGAGGCGCTCGACGCGCTCGAGGCGCTCGGCGGGTCTGCCCGCGGGTTCCGGCTGGCGGCGGCGCGACGCGGCGACTGAATTTTTTTGCCCGCACGCATCAAGAGTTCTTGATGCGCGGGCGAGGGAGGACGAGCATGGCGGACGACATCAAGGCGATCGTGAAGGACCGGTACGGCAAGGCGGCGCTCCGGGTCGTGAGCGGCGGCGGCTCGTGCTGCGGGGGCGCTTCCTCGCGGGGCGAGGCGGACCCGATCACCTCGAACCTCTACGGCACCGGCGAGACCGCGGAGCTGCCCGCGGAGGCGGTCGCGGCCTCGCTCGGCTGCGGCAATCCGACCGCGCTCGCCGAGCTCCGGCCCGGCGAGACCGTGCTCGACCTCGGCTCGGGCGGCGGGATCGACGTCCTGCTGTCCGCGCGGCGCGTGGGCCCGGCGGGCAAGGCGTACGGGCTCGACATGACGGACGAGATGCTCGCGCTCGCGCGCGAGAACCAGCGGAAGGCCGGCGTCGCGAACGTCGAGTTCGTCAAGGGCGAGATCGAGGCGATCCCGCTGCCCGAGGCCTCGGTGGACGTGATCATCTCCAACTGCGTCATCAACCTCTCCGCCGACAAGGACCGGGTACTGGCCGAGGCGTTCCGCGTGCTCAAGCCGGGCGGGCGCTTCGCGGTATCCGACGTGGTCGTGCGCGGCGAGGTCCCGACGGCCATCCGCCGGAGCATCGAGCTCTGGATCGGCTGTGTCGCGGGCGCGCTCGAGGAGCAGGAGTACCGCGACAAGCTCGCGAAGGCCGGCTTCGAGGCGATCGACGTCGAGCCGACGCGCATCTACCGCGCGGCGGACGCCCGCGATTTCCTCGTGGGCGCCGGCCTCGACCCCGACACGGTCGCGCCCGCGCTGGACGGCAAGTTCATGAGCGCCTTCGTGCGCGCGCGCAAGCCCGTGGCGTGAGTCTCAGGCGCCTCGAGGTGAGCCGGGTCAGGTCCGGGTCTACTTCAACTCCGCGCTGGCCTACGGGCTCGCCTGGGTCTTCCGCGTGCCGCACGCGGTCGCCGCGCCCGGCGCCCTGATCGGCGCCAGCAACATTTTCGAGCTGGCGGTGGCGACGGCGATCTCGCTCTTCGGCCTCGGCTCCGGCGCGACGCTGGCCACCGTGGTCGGGGTCCTGGTCGAGGTGCCGGTGATGCTGTCGGTCTGCTCGGCCTGCAACCGGACGCGCCACTGGTTCCGGCCGGCACGCGGCGCCACGGCGCCGGGCGCCGGCCGCTGAGCGCCGCCTACCTCGTCCTCTTCGCGGTGAACGTCGTGTACGCCACGTCCTACGTGGCCACGCGCGTGACGCTCGCCGCGGTGCCGTCCGCCACGCTCGCCTTCCTGCGCCTGGCGCTCGGGGCGCTGATCCTGGTGCCGCTCACGTGGCGCGGCGCGCCCGGCGCGCTCTCCGCCGCCGACCGCCGCCGCATCGCCTGGATGGGCGTGCTCGGCTTCGCGGCCGCGTTCGCGCTCGCCCACTGGGGCCTCGCGCGCTCGACGGCGACGAACGCCGCCCTGCTGATCGTCGTCGAGCCCGCCGCCGTCATCCTGCTGAGCCCCCTCGTCCTCGGCGAGCGGCTCACGCGGCGCGAGGGCGCGGGGGCGGCGGCGGCCGTCGCGGGCGCGGTGCTGGTCGTCGCCGACGGCGTCCCGGCCCTGACGGGGACCGTCGCGCCGCACTGGCGCGGCGACCTGCTGCTCGTCCTCTCCGGCCTGGCGTACGCCTCGTACTCGCTGCTCGGGCGCAGCGTGCTCGACCGTCACGCGGCGGCGCTCGTTACCGCCCGCTCGGTGCTCTGGGGCCTCGTGGGGCTCGCGCCGCTCGCCGGCGCCGAGTGGCTCCGCGGCGAGCGGCCGGTGTGGACCGGCGCGGCGGTCGCCGGGACGCTCTACCTGGCGGTCGTCATCACCGCGCTCGGGTATCTCGCGTGGAACTGGGCGCTGCGCCACGTGGCGGCGCCGCGCGCGGCGCTCTTCCTGTGCGTCCAGCCGGTCGGCGGCGCGCTGCTCGGCGCGGGGTTGCTCGGCGAGCCGCTCGGCCCCCTCACGCTGGCCGGCGGCGCGGCGCTCGTCGCGGGGCTCGCCATCGCGTTCGGCGGGCGCGCGCGCTGACGGTATACTCGGAGACGTGGCCGAACGTCGCTACCAGCTCCAGAACGAGCGCGCCAACGAGCTGCTCGGCGCGCTGCTCGACGCCGCCGCGATCGCACCGGAGCAGCGCGCCTACTACCAGCAGCTCCTCACGACCGTGCTCAAGCTCAGCGAGGACGGCGCCTCGCCCGGCGACCTCAAGATCACCAACACGGCGCTGAAGGAGCTGCGGTACGCCTACAAGGTCTTCGCGCCGTACCGGGACACGCGCAAAGTCACCGTCTTCGGCTCGTCGCGGACGACGCCGGAGGCGCCGGAGGCCGAGGCGGCGCGGCGGTTCGGGCGCCTGATGGTCGAGCACGGCTGGATGGTCGTCACCGGCGCGGGCGGCGGCATCATGGGCGCCACGCAGCAGGGCGCCGGGCGCGAGCAGAGCTTCGGGCTCAACATCCGGCTGCCGTTCGAGCAGGAGGCGAACCCCTGGATCGCCGACGACCCGAAGCTGATCACGTTCAAGTACTTCTTCACGCGCAAGCTGTTCCTCGTGAAGGAGGCGAGTGCGGTCGCGCTCTTCCCGGGCGGCTTCGGGACGATGGACGAGACGTTCGAGCTGCTCACGCTCATGCAGACGGGCAAGGCGGCGATCGTCCCGGTCGTGCTCCTCGAGGCAGCGGCGAAGCCGTACTGGCGCATCCTCGACCGCTGGACGTCGGGGACGCTGGCCGAGCGCGGACTCATCGAGGGCGACCACACGTCGTTCTATCGCATCGTGGACTCGGTCGAGGAGGCCGTCGCCGAGATCACCGGCTTCTACCGCGCGTACCACTCCTCGCGGATCGTCGGCGGCCGGCTCGTCCTGCGGCTCACGCGGGCGCTCGCCGAGGCACAGCTCGCGGAGCTGCAGGGCAAGTTCGGCGACGTGCTGGAGGGGCCGGCGGAGCAGGCATCGGGTCCCGTCGCGCAGGAGGCGAACGAGTTCCCGGAGCTGCCGCGGCTGATCCTGCCGTTCAACCGCGCGTCCTACGCGCGGCTGCGCCAGCTGATCGACTTCGTCAACACCCTCTAGCGCTACTCCGGCTCGGGCCGCTCCTCGGTCGCCTGGCACTCGGTGCAGACCCAGGTGCGGAACACCGCCTTGGTCTTGCCGTTGCGCCGGAGGGTCCACGGGACGAGCGCGGCGCGCCCGCACCTCGGGCACCGCGCCGGCCGGGCGCCGGGCGGCAGGGTCGAGGGAAGCCAGGGGATTTTGGCTGTCATCGGCCGACCATTGTACATCGTACAATACCCGCATGAGGCGGCTCCGGGTGGGGCTCGGGCAGATCAACCCGACGGTCGGCGACTTCGAGGCCAACGTGCGGATGATCGTCGCCGGCATCGAGCAGGCGCGCGCGCTCGGCTGCGGGCTCGTCGCGTTCCCCGAGCTCGCGATCACCGGCTATCCGCCCGAGGACCTCCTCTTCAAGCCGGCCTTCATCGAGGCGAACCTGCGCGCGCTCGACGACGTGGCGCGCGCCTCGCGCGGGCTCACGGTCGTCGTCGGCTTCGTGGACCGGCGCGACGACATCTTCAACGCCGCGGCCGTGCTCCACGACGGCGCGCGCGCGGGCGTCTACCACAAGCAGTACCTGCCGAACTACGGCGTCTTCGACGAGAACCGGTACTTCCAGGCCGGGCGCGAGGCGCCCGTGTTCACCGCGGGCGAGACCACGTTCGCAGTCAACATCTGCGAGGACATCTGGTACCCGACGGGCCCGGCCACGCGCCAGGCGCTCGCCGGCGCCGAGCTGATCGTGACGATCAACGCCTCGCCCTACCACGCGGGCAAGGCCCACTTCCGCCAGAAGATGGTCGCCACCCGCGCGGCCGACGACCTCGTGTGCATCGCGTTCGTCAACATGGTGGGCGGCCAGGACGAGCTGGTCTTCGACGGTGGGAGCCTGATCGTGGACGAGCGCGGCGAGTGCCTGGCGCGCGGCCGCCAGTTCGACGAGGACCTCGTGGTCACCGACGTCGACCTCGACGCGGTGTTCCGCGCGCGCCTGCACGACTCGCGGCGCCGCAAGGAGAAGCTGCGTGGCGCGGAAGGCGTCGCGCGCGTCGCGCTGCCGGCGCTGCCGGCGCCCGCGGGGCCCCCGCTCGAGGGCGCGGTGGCGCCGGCGCTCGAGCCGGTGGACGAGGTGCTGCGCGCGCTGGTCGTGGGCACCCGCGACTACGTCCGGAAGAACGGCTTCAAGCGCGTCGTGATCGGGCTCTCGGGCGGTATCGACTCCTCGCTGGTCGCGGCCGTGGCCGTCGAGGCGCTCGGGCGCGAGAACGTGGTCGGCGTGGCGATGCCCTCGCCGTACTCCTCGGCCGGCACCCGGCGGGACTCCGCGCGGCTCGCGCGAAACCTCCGGATCGAGTTCCTCAGGCTCCCGATCACGCCCGTCTTCCGCGCCTATGCCCGCGCGCTCGCGCGGGCGTTCACGGGGCTCCGCGAGGACACGGCCGAGGAGAACGTCCAGGCGCGGATCCGCGGCAACCTGCTGATGGCGCTCTCCAACAAGTTCGGCTGGCTCGTGCTCACGACCGGCAACAAGAGCGAGTACAGCGTCGGCTACACGACGCTCTACGGCGACATGGCCGGCGGCTTCGCGGTGATCAAGGACGTGCCGAAGACGCTCGTGTACGACGTCGCGCGTCACGTGAACGCGCGCGCGGGGCGGGTCGTGATCCCGGAGAGCGTGTTCGCGCGGGCGCCCTCGGCCGAGCTGCGGCCGGAGCAGACCGACCAGGACACGCTGCCGCCCTACGCCGAGCTCGACCCGATCCTCGAGGGCTACGTCGAGGAGGACCGTGGGGTGAACGACCTCATCGCCCGCGGCTTCAAGCCCGACACGGTACGCCGGGTCGTCTCGATGGTGGACAAGAACGAGTACAAGCGCCGCCAGGCGCCGCTCGGGGTCAAGATCACGCCGCGCGCCTTCGGGCGCGACTGGCGCCTGCCGATCGTCAACCGCTTCCGCGAGCGCTAGTTTCGTCGGAGGGGGCCTCGACGGCC
>Ga0156246_1019_pt1 | contig 24053 bp, 18 predicted proteins | sample RifCSPlowO2_12_FD_107893 | JGI IMG/M metagenome (GOLD analysis project Ga0156246, IMG submission 107893) | Candidatus Rokubacteria bacterium RIFCSPLOWO2_12_FULL_73_47 | reverse complement strand
CTCCCGTCGGGGACGGCACGGTCTGGACCGTGCGGACACGGACGGGACGTGAGGTGACGACCTCTCCTCAGCACCCCTTCCTCACGCCGGAAGGCTGGACGCCGGCCGCGCGCTTGAGAGTCGGTGACCGGATCGCCATCGCGCGGCGGATCCGCGTGGCAGGCACTAGTCAGCCCCTTCCTCGCGTGGCACGGCTCGGTCACGAGGTGATCGATGTCGACCGTCTGCGATACAGAAGGAGACCGTCGTTCGACCTAGCGACCCAGAAGCGCATCGTTCACCTCTATCTCCGGGGAGCATCGGTCAAGAAGATCGCGGAAGCGCTGGAGCGACCTTGGTCATCCCTTCGTAACATCCTGAGGTCATCTGGTGTCCCTGGCCGTGGACAGCGGAACTGGGTCATTGCGCCGGACGTCACGTCAACTGAATTTTGCCGTTGGCTCGGCTATTTCATGGCGGAAGGCTGGGCGCGCGACAATCACTCGAGTCTCGACGTATCGATGGCGAACGGTGATACAGGGATCCAGCGAGACTACATGGCTCTTTGCCGTAGGCTATTCCGCGCGACCCCCGTGCGCCGTGGGATCACGATCGGGTTTTGCGCACAGAATCTCAGGCCGTTCTTCGAGAGCCTCGGTTTCAGTCTTCCAACCAGCGCCGCGACGAAGGCGGTTCCGGACGTCCTATTCCGCTGTCCAGACGCCGAGATCGCGGCGTTTCTCCAGGGCTATCTCGATGGCGACGGAACCGTCTGCAGTGACGGTGTTCACGTCACGACGAAGAGCCAGAAACTCGCTCGACAGGTGCAGATGCTGCTGGCCCGGTTGGGAGTTGTCAGTTTCATCAGGCACGTGCGGTGTAGCCAGAGCAATCGCAGGAGAGGTTGGACAGCTGTATACGCGAAGGTCTCGATCTACGGCGATGACGTTGTTCGGCTTGCGCAATGGATACGGTTGAAGTCCAGGCATAAGCGGCGACGCCTTGCTGGGCACGTGTTCCGGCGAAAGGGAGGGAGTCAGCCGAGTCATTGGGATACAGTGCCGCTTCCACCGGCACTCTTTCGAATGGTCCGTGAGGGGTTGGGATTCACACATGCATCAACGGGGATGCCGGCCGGTGTCAGTAATATCGAGATCCGCCGGACAGAGGCTACGCGGCGTATTCTCGCGAGGTTCATCGACCTATTCTCGGGAGCCGATTCAGATGGGCGATTCGCGAACGAACTGGCTTACATGCGTCTTCTCGCAAGCGAGGACATCGCTTGGGACCGTGTAGACGATGTGTATTCCCAGTCGGCGGACTCGCCATTTCTCTATGACCTGTCCGTTCGTGATACTCACTCGTTCGTCGGAAATGGCATCATCCTCCACAATACCCACGGTCATTCGACGACAACCGGTGCCATCAAGAACAGCTTTGGCGGTCTCCTCAAGGAAGTCCGGCACTACGCGCACGAATACATGCACGAGGTCCTTGTCGATCTGATGTACATGCAGAGAGAACTTCATCCGTCGGTGCTTGCGGTGATGGACGGCACGGTGATGGGCGACGGCGCGGGCCCGCGCACGATGGTGCCGCGCGTGGGCAACCTGCTCCTGGCCTCCGAGGACCAGGTGGCGATCGACGCGATCGCGGCGAAGGTCATGGGCTTCGATCCCCTCGGCATCCCGTACCTCCGCATGTGCGCCGAGCGCGGGCTCGGCACGGCCGACCCGGCGCGGATCGAGCTGGTCGGCGACGCGGACGCCGTCGGGGCCGGCCGGGGCTTCAAGACGCGCCGGAGCCTCGTGATCTGGGGCGACCAGCTCATCCGGCGCGGCCCGCTGCGCCCGCTCAAGCGCCTGCTGCTCCACTCGCCCCTCGTCGTGTGGGCGCCCTTCGCCTCGAACGTCTACCACGACCTGCTCTGGTACCCGACGGTCGGGCGGGCGCGGATCCGCGCGTTCGCGGCGACGCCGTGGGGGCGCCTGTTCGAGACGTACTGAGATGACGGCGGCCGTCCGCGTCCGCTTCGCGCCCAGCCCGACCGGCCACCTGCACGTCGGCGGCGCGCGCACCGCGCTGTTCAACTGGCTCTTCGCGCGCCACCACGGCGGCGCGTTCGTCCTGCGCATCGAGGACACGGACCGCTCGCGCTCGACCGACGAGCACATCGCGTCCATCGTGGACGCGCTCCGCTGGCTCGGACTCGACTGGGACGAGGGCCCGCCGGCGCCGGGCTACCGCCAGACCGAGCGGTTCGCGATCTACCGCGCGCACGCCGAGCGCCTGCTCGCGGCGGGCCGCGCCTACTATTGCGACTGCCCGCCGGAAGCGCTCGACCGCCAGCGGCGGGCGGCCCAGCAGCGCGGCGAGACGTTCCGCTACGCGGGCCGCTGCCGCGGGCGCGGGCTCGGCGCCGGCGCGCTGCGCCTGGCGATCCCGGCCGAGGGCGCAACCGTCGTGGACGACCTGATCCACGGCCCGGTCACCTTCGAGCACGGCCAGCTCGACGACTGGATCCTCGTCCGGACCGACGGCACGCCGACGTACAACTTCTGCGTGGTCGTGGACGACGTGACCATGCGGATCACCCACGTCATCCGCGGCAACGACCACCTCTCGAACACGCCGAAGCAGATCCTGTGCTACGAGGCGCTCGGGTACGCGGTCCCCGCGTTCGCCCACGTCTCGATGATCCTCGGCGCGGACCGGAGCCGGCTCAGCAAGCGCCACGGCGCGACCTCGGTGCAGGCGTTCCGCGACGCCGGCGTCCTCGCCGACGCGATGGTGAACTACCTGGCGCGCCTCGGCTGGTCGCACGGCGACCAGGAGATCTTCTCGCGCGAGGCGCTGGTCGCGCTGTTCGACATCAAGGACGTCGCCGCCTCGGGCGCGGTGTTCGACGCGACCAAGCTCGAGTGGCTCTCGCACGAGTACCTCAAGGCCAAGGACGGCGCGGCGCTCGCCGCGCTCGCCGCGCCGTTCCTGCGCGCGGCCGGGCTCGCGCCGGCCGCCGACCCCGCGCGGCTCGCCGCGATCTGCGAGACCGTCAAGGAGCGGGCGAAGACCCTCGTCGAGCTCGTCGAGCGGGCGCGCTTCTACTTCGAGCCGCCGGCCGCGTACGAGCCGAAGGCGGCGCAGAGGTTCCTGACGCCGGAGGGCGCCCGGCGCCTCGACCGGCTCTGCGCGCGCCTCGGCGCCGAGCCCGAGTGGACCCCGGCGGCGCTCGAGCGCGCCTACCGGGCGCTCACGGAGGAGCTCGGGCTCGAGCTCGTGGACCTGGCGCAGCTCTCGCGCCTGGCCCTGACGGGCGGCACGGCCTCGCCGCCGCTCTTCGACGTGCTGGGGCTGCTCGGCCGGGAGGAGGCGCTCGCGCGCCTGCGCCGCGCGCGCGCCGCCGCGGGCGGGACGCCGTGAGGTTGCTGCTCGCGCGCCACGGCCAGACCGCCTGGAACGCGGGCCGGCGCTTCCAGGGCGGGAGCGACGTCGGGCTGTCCGACGTCGGACGGGCCCAGGCGGCGGCGCTCGGCCGCGCCGTGCACGCGCGGCCCCTGGCGGCCGCGTACGTGAGCCCGATGCGCCGCGCGGTCGAGACCGCGGAGATCGCGCTCACGGGCACCGGGATCCCGCTGGTGCCGTTCGAGGAGCTGCGCGAGCTCTCGCTCGGCGAGTGGGAAGGGCGCACGGTGGACGAGGTCCGGGCGCTCGAGGGCGATCCGTACGCGGCGTGGGTGCGGGCGCCGCTCGACTGCCCGCCGCCCGGCGGCGAGCCGCTCCCGGCGGTCTGCGCGCGCGTGCTGCGCGCCGTGGAGCGGATCGACGCCGCGCACCCGAACGGCGCCGACGTCCTCGTCGTGGCCCACGGCGGCGTGATCAGCGTCTACCTCTGCCACCTGCTGGGCCTCTCGTTCAACCACCTCTGGCGCCTGCGGCTCGACAACGGCTCGCTGACGATCGCGCGGCCGCCGCGCCTGGTCCGGGTCAACGACACCACGCACCTGCCGGCCGTGCCCCGGCGCGCGTGGTTCGAGGCCGCGCCCGTCGCCCCCGGGGAGGCGGCGCCGTGACGGTGCTCCTCGCGCTGTTCGGGGGCATGGCGCTGCTGCTCTACGGCATCCAGCTCACGGGCGAGGGTCTGCAGCGGGCCGCCGGCGCCCGGCTGCGCGGGCTCCTGACCGGCCTGGCGCGGAACCGCATCGTCGCGCTCGGCTCGGGGGCGACGGTCACGGCGATCATCCAGTCGTCGTCGGCGACGACCGTGATGCTCATCGGCTTCGTGTCCGCCGGCCTGATGACGTTCCGCCAGACGCTCGGCGTGATCCTCGGCGCGGACATCGGCACGACGTTCACGGTCCAGCTCATCGCGTTCCGGCTGACGGACTGGGCCCTGCTCCTCGTCGGCGTCGGCTTCACGATCGTCTTCGTCGCCCGCCGGCGCGCCGGGAAGGACGTGGGCCAGGCGCTGCTCGGCTTCGGCCTGATCTTCCTGGGGCTCAAGCTGATCCTCGACGGCGTCGCGCCGCTCAAGACGAACCCGCTCGCCATCCAGCTCCTGGCCTCCGCCGGCGAGAGCCCGGTCCTGGCGGTGCTGACCGCGGCGGTCTTCAGCGCGCTCGTGCACTCGTCGGCGGCCACGATCGGCCTCGCGCTGGCGCTGGCCACCGAGGGCCTGCTCACCCTCGACGGCGCCGTCGCGATCGTGCTCGGCGCGAACATCGGGACGTGCGCGACCGCGCTCGCGGCCTCCGTCGGCACCTCTGCCGAGGCCAAGCGCGTCGCAACCGCCCACATCGCCTTCAAGCTCCTCGGCGCTGCGCTGGTCTTCCCGCTCATCGAGCCGTTCGCCGCGGTGATCGCGACGACCGCCGCCGACCCGGCCCGCCAGGTCGCGAACGCCCACACGCTGTTCAACCTCGGCATCAGCCTCGTGTTCCTGCCGTTCACGCCGGTGGCGGCGCGCGCGATCGAGTCGCTGGTGCCGGAGGACCAGCCGGGGGACAACCCGTTCCGCGTCCGCTACCTCGACGAGCGGGCGCTCGACCAGCCCTCGCTCGCGCTCGGCCAGGCGACGCGCGAGGCGCTGCGCATGGCGGACGTGGTGCAGGGGATGCTGCGCGACGTGCCCGTCGTGTTCGCGACGAACCACCAGGAGCTGCTCGAGGAGGTCGAGCGGCGCGACGACCAGGTCGACTTCCTCGAGCGCGAGATCAAGCTCTTCCTCGCCCGCCTCGGTCGCGAGGCGATGGGCCCCGACCTCTCGCGCAAGGAGATCGAGCTGATCTCGATCATCGGCAACCTCGAGAACATCGGCGACATCATCGACAAGAACCTGATGGAGCTGGCGCGGAAGAAGCTCTACCAGGGGCGGCGCTTCTCCGACGCCGGCTGGGCCGAGATCCTGGACTTCCACGCGATGGTCTCGAAGAACCTCGAGCGTGCGCTCGCCGCGTTCGCCGCGAACGACCGCGGGCTCGCGCAGGAGGTGCTCGACCAGCGGCCGCTGATGCGCCAGCGCGAGCGCGAGCTGCGCGAGTCGCACCTGGCGCGCCTGCGCGCGGGCCTGGCGGAGTCGCTGGAGACCTCGGAGATCCACCTGGACATCCTCACGAACCTGAAGCGGATCCTCGAGGAGGTATGACGGCATGAAGAAGATCGAGGCCATCATCAAGCCGTTCAAGCTGGACGACGTGAAGGAGGCGCTGACCGAGATCGGCGTCATCGGCATGACCGTCACGGAAGTCCGCGGCTTCGGGCGGCAGAAGGGCCACACCGAGCTGTACCGGGGCTCCGAGTACACGGTCGACTTCCTGCCGAAGGTGAAGATCGAGGTCGTCGTGGCCGACACCCTGGTGGACAAGGTCGTCGCGACGATCGTGGGCGCGGCGAAGACGGGCTCCATCGGCGACGGCAAGGTGTTCGTGCTGCCGATGGGCGAGGCGATCCGCATCCGCACCGGCGAGACGGGCGAGTCGGCCGTCTGAACCGGTCGCCGGCCGACCTCCTCACGGCGGCCGGCCCGATCGCGGGCCGGCTCAGGCGGGAGCTCACGCGGCTCGGCTTCGCCGACGCGGACGCCGCGGCCGCGAACGTCGAGAGCCTCACGCCCACGCCCCGCGACGCCGAGCTCCTCGCCCCCGCCTTCGCGCGCCTGCTCGCCGAGCTGGCCGCGGCGCCCGACCCCGACATGGCGCTCAACAACCTCGAGCGCTACGCCGCGGTCGTCGACCGCGGCGTGTTCTTCCAGACGCTCGCCGTCCACCCGGGCGCCGCCCACCTGCTGGCGCGGCTCGGGGGATCGAGCCAGTTCCTCGCCGACGTGCTCCGCCGGCGCCCGAGCCACCTCGCGTGGCTGCTCGAGCCCGGCACGCTGCGGGTCTGGCTCGCCGACGACCTGGCCACCGACCTCGCCCAGGCGCTGGCGCCGTTCGAGGCGCGCGAGGCCCGCATGAATGCGCTGCGCCGCTTCAAGTACCGCCACCTGCTCCGCATCGGCGCGCGCGACCTGCTGGGCGACGCCGACCTCGGCACGACGACGGCCGAGCTCGCCCACCTCGCCGACGCCTGCCTCGCCGAGGCGCTGCGCGCCGCCGAGGCGGAGGCGCGGCGCGACTGGGGCGCGCCCCGCGACGCGGACGGCGCCGAGACCGGGCTCGCGGTCGTCGGGATGGGCAAGCTCGGCGGCGAGGAGCTGAACTACTCGTCGGACATCGACCTCATGTTCGTGTACGGGGCCGACGGCGAGACCGCGGGCGGGCCGGCCGGGCGCGTGGACACCGGCGAGTACGTCGCCCGCGTCTGCCGCGACGTGGTCGCGTTCCTCGAGGCCGTGACCGACGAGGGCTACGCCTTCCGCGTGGATCTGCGCCTCCGGCCCGAGGGGCGGATGGGCGCGATCGCGCTGGCGCTCGAGCGGTACCGCGCCTACTACCGCGACCGCGGGGAGCTGTGGGAGCGCCAGGCGCTGCTCAAGGCGCGCGTCTCGGCCGGCGACCCGGCCGTCGGCGCGCGCTTCATGGACCTCGTGCGCGAGGCCGTGTACCGGCCCGGCGTGGACGCGCGCGTGCTGCCCGCGGTGCGCGCGATGAAGCGCGAGATCGACCGGACGCTCGCGGCGAAGGGGCGCGAGGCCACCAACGTCAAGCTCGGGCGCGGCGGCATCCGCGAGATCGAGTTCCTCGTCCAGGCGCTCCAGCTCCTCTACGCGGGCGACGACCCGTGGCTCCGCGAGCGGAACAGCCTGCGCGCGCTCTTCCGGCTGACCGAGCGCGGCTACCTCGCCCCCGACCTCGGGCGGATGCTCTCCCAGGCGTACGTCCACCTGCGGACCGTCGAGCACCGCCTGCAGATCCTGCACGAGTTCCAGACGCACACGCTCCCCGACGACGCGCGCGAGGTCGGGCGGCTCGCCCGGCGCGTGGGCGTCCCGGGGCCACCCGCGCTCGCCGCGCGGCGGTTCCTCGCGCGCCACCGCGCCGTGACCCGCGCGGTGCACCGGGCGTTCCGCGAGTTCTTCGCGGCCGGCGCCGTCGCGCCCCGGCCGCGCGTCAGGCTGCCGAGCGTGATGGCGCTCTCCGCGACCGGCTTCAAGGACCCCGAGCGCGCGCGCCTGAACCTCGGGCTGATCCTCGAGGGCCGGCCGCTCGTGCCGTACGCGGTGCACCTGCGCGCGGCGCTCGAGCGCCTCTACCCGACGCTGCTCGACGCGCTCTGGAAGAGCCCGGCCCCGGACGAGGCGCTGAACCAGTTCGAGCGCCTGCTCGCCGCGGCCGGCCCGCGCGCCGGGCTGGTCGAGCTGCTGGCGGGCGATCCCGATCTGCTCGTCGGGCTCGTGCGGGTCTGCGCGGGCGGCGACCTGCTCACGCAGCTCCTGATCGCGCAGCCGGAGCTCCTCGCCTCGCTCGCGGGCCCCGAGCGCCTGCTGCGGCCGAAGACGGAGCGGGAGTTCCGCGCGGCGCTCGCCCCGGTGTTCGCGCCGGGGACGCCGGCGCTGGAGCGGCGCGACACGCTGCGCCGGGCGAAGCAGGCCGAGGAGCTCGCGATCGTGTGGCGCTACCTGCTCGACGTCACGTCCATCGACGGCTACGCGCGCGAGATGACCGCGCTCGCCGAGGCGACGCTCGCCGCGGGCTGGCTCCTCACGCTCGAGCCGCTCGTGGCGCGGCACGGCGTCCCGCGCGACGCCGCCGGGCGGTTCATCCCGGCGGTGCTCGTCGGGATGGGCAAGCTCGGCGGGCGCGAGCTGATCACCGGCTCGGACCTCGACCTCTTCGTCGTGTTCGGCGCCGACGGCGAGACCGACGGGGCGGAGCGCATCGAGGCCCACTGGTTCTACGGCCTCGCGGTCGAGCGGCTGGCGGGCACGCTCGGCGACATCACCGCGGCGGGTGTCGCGTTCCCGGTGGACCTCCGCCTGCGGCCCGGCAGCAAGGGCAGCGGGTTCGCCGCGAGCGTGGCGGCGCTCGAGCGCTACTATGTCGAGCACGGCGACCTCTGGGAGCGCCAGACGCTGACGCGGGCGCGGCTCGTCCTGGGCGATCGGGCGCTCGCGCGGCGCGTGCGCGCCGCGCTCCGGGGGCTCGTGTACGGCGCGCCGCTGCCGCGCGCGTCGCTCAAGGAGATCGCGGAGGTGCGGCGGCGCATGGAGCGGGAGCTCGGCCGGGAGACGCGCGGGCGCTTCCACGTCAAGTACGGGCGCGGCGGGCTCGTGGACGTCGAGTTCCTGGCCCAGGCGCTCCAGCTCGTCCACGGCCACGACCACGTGGAGGCCCGCTGCCCGTCCACCGCGGGCGCGCTCCGGGGGCTCGCCGCGGCGGGCGCGCTGGCGCCCGCGCGGGCCGCGCGGCTCGCGGACGACTACCGCTTCCTGCGGCGCGTGTCCGCGGCGCTGCGCCTGCTCGGCGCCCGCCCGGCCGACACGCTCGAGCTGGCCGGGCCGATGCCCGCGCGCGCGGCGACCGCGCTCGGCTTCGCCGCGCGCGCGGCCTTCCTCGACGCCTACCGCGAGCGGACGAGCGCGGTCCGCGCCGCGTACGCCGAGCTCGTGGAGCAGGGCCCCGCGGCGTGACGCGCTGCTTCGTCGTCGACGGCCCCTCGCAGCTCTTCCGCGCCTACCACGCCGTCGGCTACCTCTCGACCTCGAAGGGCGTGCCGAGCCAGGCCGTGCTGATCCTCAGCACGATGCTCTGGAAGCTGCTCCGCGAGGAGCGGCCCGACTACCTCGGGGTCGCGTGGGACGCGCCCGGCCCGACGTTCCGCGACGCGCTCTCCGCCGAGTACAAGGCCGGGCGCGCCGCGATGCCCGAGGACCTCGTGCGCCAGCTCCCGTACGTGCGGCGCCTGTTCGAGGCGCTCCGGATCCCCGTGCTCGAGGCGGCCGGGTTCGAGGCCGACGACATCCTCGCGACGCTCGTGGACCGGGCGCTCGCCGTCCCCGACCTCGAGGTCGTCGTCGTCAGCGGCGACAAGGACCTGCTGCAGCTCGTCGGCCCGCGCGTGCGCGTGCAGAGCGTCTCCGGGCGCACGGGCGAGCCGGTCCTCTACGACGAGGCCCGCGTGCGCGCGCGCTGGGGCGTGGCGCCCGGGCAGATCGTCGAGGTGCTCGCGCTGATGGGCGACGCGATCGACAACATCAAGGGCGTCCACGGCGTCGGCGAGAAGACCGCGGTGAAGCTCATCGCCCGGTTCGGCTCCGTCGAGCGCCTGTACGCGAACCTCGCGCTGGTCCCCGGCAAGCTCCGCGAGACGCTCGCCGCGGGGCGCAAGGACGCGCTGCTCTCGCGGGAGCTGGCCGCGCTCGACCACGCCGTGCCGCTCGGCGTGGAGCTCGAGCGCTTCCGCCGCGCCGAGCCCGACTGGGCGGCGCTGCGCGCGCTCTGGACCGAGCTCGAGTTCTCGCGGCTGCTCCGGGAGCTGCCGGCGGCGGCCCCGGCCGCGGCGGCCGGGCCGGTCGAGGCGCTCGCCGACCAGGCGGCGGTCGCCGCGTGGCTGGCGCGCGTGCCCGCCGGCGCGCCCGTCGCCGTCGACTGGGCGGGCGCGGCGCGCCCGCCCGCGCCGCACCTGGCCGGGCTCGCCGCGTTCCACCCGGGCCCGGGCGCCGCGGCGCTCCCGCCCGGGGCCGGCGCGCCGCTCGCCGCGCGCCCGCTCCTCGTCCACGACGCGAAGCCCCTGCTCGAGGCCTGGCTCGCGGCCGGCGTGGCGCCCCCGCACGCCGAGGACACGGCGGTCGCGGCCTACCTCCTGAACCCGGCGCGCTCGGCGTACCGGCTCGAGGAGCTCTGCGCCGAGGCCTTCGGCGCGGGGCCGCCGCCGCGCCCGGCGCCCGACGCCGCCGCGCCGGGCCCGGCCCTCGGGGAGCGGGCGCGGTGGGTGCACCGCTACTGGGAGCACGTGGCCGCGGAGCTCCGCGCCACGGAGCTCTGGCGGATCTACGAGGAGATCGAGCGGCCGCTCGTGCCGGTGCTCGCCGTCATGGAGCGCCACGGCATCCGCGTGGATCCCGCGCGGCTCGAGGCCTTCGCCAAGGAGCTCGAGCGGAGCCTCGACAACCTGACCCGCGAGATCTGGCAGCTCGCCGGCGAGGAGTTCACGATCGCCTCGCCCCGGCAGCTCGCGCGGATCCTCTTCGAGAAGCTCAAGCTCCCGGTGCTCCGGCGCGCCAAGACGGGCCCGTCCACCGACGAGCGCGTGCTGACCGAGCTGGCGCTCGGCCACCCGCTGCCCGAGAAGATCCTCGAGCACCGGAGCCTCGCGAAGCTCAAGGGGACCTACGCCGACACGCTGCCAGCGCTCGTCGACCCGGCGACGGGGCGCATCCACACCACGTTCAACCAGCTCGTCGCGGCGACCGGGCGGCTCTCCTCGCAGGACCCGAACCTCATGAACATCCCGATCCGGACCGAGCTCGGGCGCCGGATCCGCGCCGCGTTCATCCCCCAGGAGGGCTGGCGCTTCGTCGCCGCCGACTACTCGCAGATCGAGCTCCGGATCCTCGCGCACCTGTCCGGCGAGCCCGCGCTCATCGAGGCGTTCCGGCGCGGCGAGGACATCCACACGCGCACGGCGTCCGAGGTGTTCCACGTGCCGCCCGCGGAGGTCACGGCGCTCCAGCGCACGCTCGCGAAGAGCGCGAACTACGCGATCCTCTACGGCGTGTCCGCCTTCGGGCTCTCGCAGGCGACGCGGATCGACCAGAAGGAGGCGCAGCGGTACATCAGCGGCTACTTCGCGAGCCACCCGCGCGTGCGCGCCTTCATCGACCGGACCCTCGCCGAGGGACGCGAGCGCGGCTGGGTGGCGACGCTCCTCGGGCGGCGCCGCTACCTGCCCGACCTCGCGAGCGGCAACCCCGTGGCCCGGAACGCCGCCGAGCGCATGGCGATGAACGCGCCGGTGCAGGGGACGGCGAGCGACATGATCAAGATCGCGATGGTGCGGGCGCAGGCGGCGCTCGCCGCGCGGGGGCTCGCCGCGCGCATGCTCCTCCAGGTGCACGACGAGCTGCTCTTCGAGGCGCCGGCCGCCGAGGTGCCGGCCGTCGAGGCGCTGGCGCGCGAGGTCATGGAGTCGGCGCTGCCGCTCGCGGTGCCGGTCGTCGTGGACGTGACGTCGGGGAAGGACTGGGCCGAGGTGTGAGCCCCGACCGCCCGTTCCTGCTCGTCGGCCTGACCGGCGGCATCGCGACCGGCAAGTCCACGGTGTCGGAGATCTTCCGCCGGCTCGGCTGCGAGATCATCGACGCCGACGTGCTGGCGCGCGAGGTCGTGGAGCCGGGCGAGCCCGCACTCGCGGCGATCGTCGCCGAGTTCGGTCCCGGGATCCTCGACCCCGCCGGCCGCCTCGACCGCAAGAAGCTCGGCGCGATCGTGTTCGCGGACCCGGACAAGCGCCGGCGCCTCGAGGCGATCACGCACCCGCAGATCCGCGTCAGGCTCGCCGAGCGGCTTCAAGAATTGATCGCCCGGGGCTTCGAGGGCCTCGTGATCTTCGACGCGCCGGTGATGATCGAGAGCGGCACCTCCCGGCACGTGGACCGCCTCGTCGTCGTCGTCACCGACGCCGCCACCCAGCGCGCCCGCGCCGTGGGGCGCGACGGCGACCGGGCGGACGTCGAGCGGCGGATCGCGAGCCAGATGCCGCTCGCCGACAAGGCCAGGCTCGCCGACTACGTGATCGACAACTCCGGCACGCCCGAGGCGACGATCGCCGAGGTCCGGCGCGTCCACCGGGCGCTCTTGGCCGAGCTCCGCGCCCGCCGCGCGGACCCGCCGCGGTGAGCCGCGCGCCGTCCCGGCCGGCCGGCTCGTGAGCCGGCGGCGGGCGCTCGGCCAGCACTTCCTGCGCGACCCCGCGATCGCCCGGGCCGTCGTGGACCTCGTGGCGCCCACGGCCGCGGACCTCGCCGTCGAGATCGGGCCGGGCGAGGGCGCGCTCACGGGCGAGCTCGCGCGGCGCGCCGGCCGCGTGCTCGCGCTCGAGGTGGACGCGGGGCTGGTCGAGCGCCTGCGCCCGCGCTTCCCCGCGGTGGAGGTCCGCCTGGCGGACGCGCGGACGTGGGACTACCGGGCGCTGGCGGCGCCGCCCGGCGGGCGCGTGCTCGTCGTCGGCAACCTGCCCTACAGCGTGGGCAAGCCGATCCTCGCCGCCGTGCTCGCCGCCCACGGCGCGGTGGCCGAGGCGGCGCTGATGCTCCAGCGCGAGGTGGCCGAGCGCGTGGCCGCGCCGCCGGGCAGCCGGGTCTACGGGAGCCTCTCGGTCCTGGCCCAGCTCCACTGGGACGTCCGCGTGGCCCTGCGGGTGCCGCCGGGAGCCTTCCGGCCGCCCCCCAGGGTGGACTCCGCCGTGCTCCACCTCCGCGCGCTCCCGGCCCCCCGGGTGGCCGTCGCCGACGAGCGGCGCTTCGAGCGGGTGGTCCGCGCCGCCTTCGCCCAGCGCCGGAAGACCCTTGCCAACGCCCTCGCGGCGGGGCTCGGGCTCCCGCAGGAGGCCGCCCGGGCGACCCTCGCGGCCGCCGGGGTGGACCCCGGCCGCCGGGCCGAAACCCTCACAATTCTTGAGTTTGCCGGGGTCGCCCAGCGGCTATCATGAGGGGGATGCGAAGCCGCGTCCTGCTGCTCGTGCTGGTGTGCGCCGCGATCGCCGCGCTCGCGCTCTCGGGCCTGCCCGACCGCCTGCTGCCCGCGCCGCCGCCGCCGGCCGTCACTGCACCCGAGCCCGCGCCGGCCGCCCCCGCGCCGCCCCCGACGCGGACGAGCGCCGTCGAGCTGCGCCGCGGCGACAACCTCGTCAGCGCCCTCGGGCGCGGCGGCGTCGGGCCGCGCGTCGGCCACGAGATCGCCCAGGCGCTCCGGCAGGGCGGCGCCGACCTGCGGCGGCTGCGCCCGCGCGACACGCTCGAGGTCACCTGGAACCTCGAGGGCGAGCCCGTGGAGCTCAGGTACGCGGCGAGCCCCTGGCTCGGGTACGTCGCGTTCGCCACGGGCGACGGCTGGGAGGTGCGGCGCTCGCAGACGCGCCCGGACGTCCGCGTCGAGGCGGTCGGCGGCGAGGTGCAGCGCTCGCTCTTCGAGGCGGTCGAGCAGCTGGGCGAGTCGGCGCAGCTCGTGCTGGAGATGGTCGAGATCTTCTCCTCCGACTTCGACTTCACGGCGGACACGCGCGCGGGCGACCGCTTCCGCCTGCTCGTCGAGAAGCGCTACGCCGGCGACACCTTCGTGGACTACCGGCGCGTGCTCGTCGCGCAGTACGTGAGCGACGGGCGCGTGCTGACGGGCGTCGGCTTCGAGGGCGGCGGGCGCTTCGGCTACTACGACCCGGAGGGCCGCTCGCTCAAGAAGAGCTTCCTCAAGTCGCCGCTCGAGTTCACGCGGATCACCTCGGGCTTCACCTACCGGCGCCCGCACCCGATCCTCGGCGGCGTGCGCCCCCACCTGGCGATCGACTACGGCGCGCCGACCGGCACGCCGGTGCGCGCCGTCGCCGACGGCGTCGTCGCGGGCGCCGGCTGGAACGGCGGCAACGGCATCCAGGTCCACCTCCGCCACCGCGCGGGCTACGAGACCCAGTACAACCACCTCTCGCGCCTCGCGCCGGGCGTGCGGCCGGGCGCGCGCGTCAGACAGCGCCAGGTCATCGGCTACGTGGGCTCGACCGGGCTCAGCACGGGCCCGCACCTCGACTACCGCGTCGCCCACCGCGGCCGCTTCGTGAACCCGCTGAGCGAGAAGTTCATCCCGGGCGAGCCCGTGCCCGCCGCCGAGCGCGGGCAGTTCCTGCGCCTGGCGCGCGAGCGCGTGCGCCGCCTCGAGGACGCCGCGCCGCTCTAGCCCGCATCGGTCCCGAACGGCGATGGCGTGCGCCGGGGGGGACCCGCCTGCCTCACGCGATGACCGTTCGGGACCGCTGCGCGCGGGGCGAAACTTCGGCGCGGCCGCCGCCGGGTGATACGATGAAAGTGCCGTCGGGAAAGGAGTTTCGTGGAACCCTCTGTGCGGCTGATCCCCCTGGGCGGGCTCGGCGAGATCGGCCTCAACATGATGCTGGTCGAGTCGGGTGACGACCTCATCGCCGTGGACTGCGGCCTCATGTTCCCCGACGACGAGCTGCCGGGCATCGACCACGTCATCCCCGACTTCTCCTACGCCCTCGCCAAGCGCGACGGCTTCCGCGCCGTCGTCCTGACCCACGGGCACGAGGACCACATCGGCGCGCTCCCGTACCTGCTCCGCGAGGCGCGGGTGCCCGTGTACGGCACGCCGCTCACGCTGGCCCTGGTGGGCGAGCGGCTGCGCGAGCACGGGCTCCTCGAGGGGGCCGACCTGCGGCCGATGCGCCCGCGCGAGCGGATCGAGATCGGCGCCTTCGCGGTCGAGCCGATCCGCGTGACCCACTCGATCGCGGACGGCATCGGGCTCGCGATCCGGACGCCCGTGGGCACGCTCGTGCACACGGGCGACTTCAAGCTCGACCCGAGCCCGCTCGACGGCCAGCCGCCGGACGTCGAGCGCTTCGCGGAGCTCGGGGCCGAGGGCGTGCTCGTGCTCTGCTCGGACTCGACCAACGTGGACCGGCCGGGCACGACGCGCTCGGAGGTCGAGGTGGGGCAGGCGCTCAGCGAGCGGTTCCGGGCGGCGCCGGGCCGGATCATCGTCGCCACGTTCGCCTCGCACATCCACCGCATCCAGCAGGTCCTCGACCTCGCCGCGCGCCACGGGCGGCGCGCCGCGCTGCTCGGCATGAGCCTGCAGAAGAACGTGGCGATCGCCGCGGAGCTCGGCTACCTGCGCGTGCCCGCGGGCGTGCTGCTGCCGCTCGAGGACCTCGCCGCGCTGCCGCCCGAGGGGCAGGTGATCCTCTCGACCGGCAGCCAGGGCGAGCCGAACTCCGCGCTCGCGCTCATGGCCGCGCGCGAGCACAAGTACGTGCAGGTCGCGCCGGGCGACCTCGTGATCATCTCGGCGCGCGTGATCCCGGGCCACGAGCGGACGGTCGGCCGGGTGATCAACGCGCTCTACCGGCTCGGCGCCGAGGTCCTCTGGGAGGACAACGCCTTCGTCCACGTCTCCGGCCACGCGAGCCAGGAGGACCTCAAGCGCATGCTGGCCCTCACGCGCCCGCGCTACTTCATCCCGGTCCACGGCGAGTACCGGCACCTGCTCGGCCACGCGCGCCTGGCCGAGGCCGCGGGCGTGCCGCCCGACCGCGTCTTCCTCATCGAGGACGGCATGGGCGTCGAGGTCACGAAGCGCTCCGCCGCCGTCGTGGGCCGCTTCCCGGCCGGGCGCGTGCTCGTGGACGGCAAGGGGATCGGCGACATCGGCGCCGTCGTGCTGCGCGACCGCCAGCTCCTCGCCGAGGACGGCCTCGTCGCCGTCGCCGTGGCCGTGGACGGCACGGGCGCGGTCGTCGGCGGCCCCGACATCGCCTCGCGCGGCTTCGTCTACGTCAAGGAGAACGAGCCGCTGCTCGAGGAGCTGCGCGCGGCGGTGCTGGCGGCGCTGACCGAGGGCGAGGCGGAGGCGACGCGCGACCGCGAGGTGCTGGCCGCCCGCGTCCGCGTCAGCGTCCGCCACTTCATCAGCCAACGCTTCCGACGGAAGCCCGTCGTGCTGCCGATCATCCTGGAGGTCTGATGGCGACGCTCGTCACGAAGAAGAAGGGCAGCGACCGCTGGCTCAGCGAGGTCAAGGGCATCCTGGCGCTCGCCGGGGCGGGCTTCGGCCTGGTCGCGCTGGCGACGTTCGATCCCGCGCTGCCGCCGGCCGTGCAGACGAGCCCGGTCGGGCCCGTGGGCGCCTGGCTCGGCTGGGCGGCGTTCCAGTCGTTCGGCTACGCCGGCTTCCTGTTCCCGCTGCTGCTCGGCGCCTGGGGCGCCTCCGCCTTCGTGCGCCCCGTGGTCGCGCGCGGGTGGCTCCCGCTCGCCGGGCTCGGCGTGCTGCTCGTGGCCGCGACCGGGCTCCTCACGCAGGCCGCGGGCCCCGCGGCCGCCCCGCGCGGCCTCGCCGCGGTCCCCGTCGGCGGCGGCCTCGTCGGCCGCCTGGTCACGACGGCGCTCCGGGCGGGGATCGGCGACGTCGGCAGCGTCATCCTCCTGGGCGCGGCGGTGCCGATCGGCGTGCTGCTCGTGACGCGCGTGTCCTACGCCGCGGTCGTCCGCGTCGCGGGCGCGCGGCTGGCGCGGCTGCGCCGCGTGCGCCAGCCGGCGCGCGCCGCCGCGCCGCGCGCCCCGCTCGCCGCGTCGGCGGCCGCCCTCGCCCCGGCCGGCGCGGCGGCGCTCGAGATCGTCGCGCCGCCCGTCGTCGTCGAGCCGTCGCGGCCGCGCGGGCGCCTGGCCGAGCAGGGGCTCGCGTGGCAGGAGACGTTCGACTTCGGCACGGGCGGCGCCGAGGCGTTCCAGCTCCCGCCGGTCGGGCTCCTCAAGGCGCCGCCCCCGGCGGAGCTCAAGCGCACGCGCGAGGAGCTGCAGGACAACGCCGAGGCGATCCGCCGGCGGCTGCAGGAATTCGAGGTCGAGGGCCGGATCGTCCAGGTGAGCCCCGGGCCGATCATCACCGCGTACGAGTTCGAGCCCGCGGCCGGCATCAAGGTGAGCCAGGTCGTGAACCTCGCCGACGACCTGGCGCTCGCGCTCAAGTCGGCGTCGGTGCGCATCGTCGGCCCCATCCCCGGGCGCGGCACGGTGGCGATCGAGGTGCCGAACGCCGAGGCGGGGACGGTCTATCTGCGCGAGATCTTCGTCTCGGCCGAGTTCGCCGAGTCCAGGGGCCGGCTGCCGCTCGCCCTCGGCAAGGACGTCAACGGCACGCCCGTCGTCGGCGACCTCACCGCGATGCCGCACCTGCTCGTCGCGGGCGCGACCGGCAGCGGCAAGTCGGTCGGGCTCAACTCGATGATCTGCTCGATCCTGTACAAGGCGACGCCCGCCGACGTGCGCTTCCTCCTCATCGACCCCAAGCGCCTCGAGCTCAGCGTCTACGAGGGCATCCCGCACCTGCTGGCCCCGGTCGTCACCGACGCCAAGGAGGCGGCGGCGCGCCTGCGGTGGATCGTGGGCAAGATGGACGAGCGCTACAAGGCGCTCCAGGGCAAGCAGGTGCGCAACATCGAGGGCTACAACAAGGCCGTCGGCGCCGAGGAGCGGCTGCCGTTCTGGGTCGTCGTCGTCGACGAGCTCGCCGACCTCATGATGGTCTCGGCCGGCGAGGTGCAGACCTCGCTCGTGCGCCTGGCGCAGATCGCGCGCGCGGTCGGCATCCACCTGATCATCGCGACCCAGCGGCCGTCGGTGGACGTCGTGACGGGCCTGATCAAGGCCAACTTCCCGACGCGCATCGCGTTTCAGGTCGCGTCCAAGGTGGACTCGCGCACGGTCCTGGACGGCAACGGCGCCGAGCAGCTCCTCGGGCGCGGCGACATGATCTTCGTGCCGCCGGGGGCGAACAAGCAGATGCGCGTGCACGGCGCCTGGGTCGCGGACGAGGAAGTGCGCGCGGTCTGCGACTTCCTCCGCACGCAGGGGACCGCGGTCTACGAGGAGGTCCAGCTCCCGAGCGAGGAGGAGGTCGCCGAGGGGGCCGCCGCCGAGCGGGACGACCTCTACTGGGACGCCGTGCAGCTCGTCATCGGCCAGCGCCAGGGGTCCATCTCGTTCCTGCAGCGGCGCATGCGCCTCGGGTACCCGAAGGCCGCGCGCTTCATCGACATGATGGAGCAGGACCGGGTCATCGGCCCCGGCGACGGCGCCAAGCCGCGCGAGGTGCTGGTCGGGCCCGAGTACCTCGCCCGGCGCGGCAAGTAGTTCCACCCCCCGGCCTGTAGAATGGGCGGGTGACCCCGGCTCGCCCCGCCCGCCGCGCGGCCCCGCTGCTCGGCGCCGCCCTCGTGACGCTCACCGCGTGCGCGGCCCTGCAGGACGCGCGGCCCGACGCGCCGGCGGGCGCGCCGGCGGCGGCGCCGCGCGCCGCGGACGCGGCGATGCGGCCGTGCGCGCGCGCCGACCTGCTCGGCACCTGGCAGGTCGTCCGCATGGGCGCCGCGCGGTCCGTCACGGTGGACCGGAGCGCCCCCGAGTACTACCCCCACCAGCGCTACGTGTTCGCCGCGGACGCGACCATGCGCTACCTCGCCGCGCAGAAGGCGATCACGGCCGAGGACCACCGCACGCTGGCGGCGGCGCCCGCGACGACGACGATGTGGGCGGTGGACGAGACCGGCCGCCTGCTCACGCAGGCGGACGGCGTGCCGCGCCAGGAGGTCAGCACGTGCGCGGTGCTGCTGAAGCAGATCGAGGCCGGGGAGGCGGGCGACGTCGTGCTCACGCGCCTGGACGCCGAGGGCCGCGCGCTCTCGCGCCGCCAGCTCCGGCGGCTCGAGCGCGCGCCGGAATGAGCGGGGCGCGAGCGACGTGCGCGCCGGCGGCCGGGTGTTCCTCGTGCTCTGCGCCTCGTCGCTCCTCTTCTACCTGAGCTTCCAGCTCCTGCTCGCGGTCGTCCCCCTCCACACCGTCCGCCTCGGCGGGCGGGCGGTGCACGTGGGCCTCGTGACCGGGCTCTTCGCGGGCACCGCGATGCTGCTGCGCCCGGTCGCGGGCGTGCTGACCGACGCGCTCGGCCGGCGCCCGCTGATCCTCGCGGGGGCCGCGATCTTCGGGCTCGCCTCGCTCGGCTACACGGCGGTCGGCAGCGTCGCCGCGCTCCTGGCGCTCAGGGTCTTCCACGGCGCCGGGATGGGGCTCGGGCCGACCGCGGCGACCGTGGTCGTCGCCGACGTCTCCCCGCCCGAGCGCCGCGGCGAGGCGATGGGCGTCTACAGTCTGACGATCACGACCGGCAGCGCGATCGGCCCGTGGCTCGGCGTCGAGCTGTACCGGCGGCTCGGCCCCGAGGCGACGTTCCTCGCGTCGGCGGCGATCGCCGCCGGCGCGGTCGCGCTCGCCTGGGCGCTGCCGGAGACGCGCCCGGCCCCGCGGCGTGCCGGGGCCTGGCGGGCCGGCCTGTTCAGCCGCGCGGCGCTCTACCCGGCGGCGCTGGTCCTCGGCCTCTACCTGGGGTTCGGCGCGCTCGTGTCGTTCCTGCCCCTCTACGCCGAGCGGCACGGGCTCGGCAACCCCGGCCTGCTGTTCACGGTCTTCGCGCTCGCCGGCCTGGCCGTCCGCTGGCTGGCCGGGCGGCTCGCCGACCGCCTCGGGCGGCGCGCGGTGGTCGCGCCCGCGCTGGTCCTGGCGGGGCTCGGCCTGGCGGTGCTCGCGCAGGCCCGGTCCGCGGGCGGCCTCGTCGTCGCCGGGGCGATCTACGGCCTCGGGTTCGGCGCCGCGCAGCCGGCGCTCATGGCCATGACCGCCGACCGCGTGCCGCCGGAGGAGCGCGGCCGCGCCATGGGGACGCTCTACACGGCCTGGGAGCTCGGCATCATGACGGGCGCGGTCGGGCTCGGCCTGCTGGTCGGGCTCGTCGGCTTCGAGCGCATGTGGTGGCTCCTGGCGCTGCTGGCGTGGCTCACCGCGCTCGGCGCCACGCGCGACCTCCGGCGCCGGCGCGGCTGAAGTCGATGCGCCCGGCGCCGCCACGCCGGGCCGGGTCGCTGATTCGCTTGAATGGCGCCCGCCCGGCCGGCGTCCTCAGGGAGCAGGAGGGACCCGTGATGAAGGCCCGCGATCTCGCGCTCCTGCTCGCCCTGGGCATCCTGCTCGCCTGGCTGGTCCCGGTGTGGGGCCAGCCCCCCCGCGCCGTGGCGCCGCGCTTCCGGCCGGAGACGTTCGTCAGGCTCGAGGGCGTGAGCGGCGAGAGCGCCCAGCGCCCGGGCTGGATCGAGGCGCTCTCGGCGATGCGCTTCGAGTGCCGCGGGCGCTCGTTCGCCTTCGTGCACCTGGTGGACCGCGCCTCGCCCGCCCTCGCGCGGGCGGCGGCGGGCGGCACGCACTTCGCGCAGGCCGAGCTCGACCTGGGCGGCGTGCGGTTCGTGCTCACGGACGTCCTGGTCTCGCGCATCACCCAGGCCTCGGGCGCCCGCGACCGGCCGGCCGAGACCGTCACGCTCGGCTTCGCGAGGTGCGCGCGGCGCTAGCGTGCCGCGCGCACCGCGGGCCCCCTACCAGCGGATCCGCACGCGGTAGACGAGCTTCGCCGCGCCGTCCCTGGGCACCGGGATCTCGTACTTGAGCGTGTGGGCCTCGATCTTCTCGTGCTTGTGCGTCGAGCTGAGCACCTGCCAGTCGCCGGGGACGGGCTCGATCACGGTGACCGTCTGCGCCTCCTTCTTGTGGTTGCGCAGGCTGATCTCCCACTCGACCTCCCAGACGTGGGCGGCGAGCTTCCGGAAGTCGGTCTGCTTGCGCTCGCCGACCACGTCGAAGGCGTTGCCCATCTTGATCTTCACGCGCTCGTCCCTGGGCGTGTGGTCGATCCAGTCCTCGCCGACGAACTGCTGGCTGCCCGCGGCGTCGGCCTTGTAGACGCGGACCTTGCCCTTCGGCAGCGGCAGGCCGAGGCGATGCTCCTTGCTGTTCTTGAGCTCGAGGTACACGCCGACCTTCTGGTTCGAGATCGGCACGCCGTAGCTGTTGCGGTAGTACTCCTGCGCGCCCCAGTAGATGAGCTGCTTCGTCACCGGCACGTCGCTCGCGGCCAGGAGCGAGAGCTGCTTGGTCTGCCGGTCCTTGACCGTCGTGCGGCCGTCGAGCGTGTAGAGGTGGTACTCGAAGAAGCCCTCGCTCTTGAAGTCGCGGCTCGCGTCGGCCGCCGAGGCGGACTTGGCCGCCATCTCCATCGCGCGGCCGAGGCGCCGCGCGTCCTGCGCGCGGTTGACGTCGCCCGCGACCAGCTTGAGCGCGGCGTTCCCGTACGTCGCCCCGCTCTTGTTGTCGATCGTGACCCAGCCCGTGAGGTCGCTCTTCCGGTCGGTCGCGTCGAGCACCAGGACGTAGTCGGCCTTCCACGTGATCCCGCCGGTCAGGTACGAGGCCTCGACGCGCTGGGGCGCCGCCGACCGGCTGCGCGTGAGCCACACGAGCGTCGGCTTGGAGACGAGGTTCTCGGGCAGCGCGGGCAGCACGAGGCGCCCGGTGTAGCCGAGGTGGATCTGGCCGCCGATCTCGAAGACGGGGCCGCTGGTGGACAGGAGGGTCGCCTCGTGGAAGGTGCCGTCGCCCTGGTAGAGGCGCACCTTGCGGCCGACGTACTTCTCCAGGAGCTTCTGGCTCGTCAGCAGGTCGTACTCGTAGTTCTGCTCGAGGATCTTGAGCCCGGCCGCATCGGTCAGCGACCGGAGGTGCACGGTCGTCGGGTCGATCAGCGCGGCGACGTCCATGAACTGCACCTCGCCGAGCCCCTGGGCGAAGCGCGCCTCGCGCACGTCCTTCACGAGGCCCAGGTTGCCGTTGTAGATCGTGAGCATCACGTCGCGCTGGGCGTCGCGGGTGATGCTGTGCGGGGTCGCGCCCGCGGCCTGGGCGCCGAGCGTGAGCAGCAGCAGGAGCGCGATCAGTGTCCGTCTCATCGTGGGTCCTCCCGGGTCTCCGGATCGGTGCGTCTGTCCGGTGAGACCGGGTCCGGGCCGCGGAGTTCCCGGGGGGCGGGCGGCGTTTCCGGACGGGCGGCTCAGCCGACGATGTGGACGGTGACGCGCACGGGGTCGGGCAGGGCGGCGGGCTCGCGCGTCGGCTCCCAGCGCCCCAGGTGCCTGAGCTCCCGCGCGAGCGCCGGCCACGCGGCGCGCGGGAGCACGACCTCGAGCACCACGCCCTCGGCGTCGGCGCGGCGCGAGAGGCGGGCGCCGCCCGCGCGCTCGACGAGCGCGAGGATCGCGCGCTCGGCGGCGTCGCGCTCGGCGGCGGCGAGCCGGCCCGAGACGTAGGGCGGCGCCGCGGGCTCGACGAGGGCGCGCCGCTCGGCCGGGCCCGGCGCGCGCTTCGCGCGGAACCGGTCGGCGCTCGCGTCGCGCTCGGTCTCCTCCTTCGCGTCGCCCTTGTCGCGCGGCTTCGCCGCGGGCTCGGCGGGCGCGCTCTTCGCGGCGGCCCCCAGCTCCGGCTCCGACCTCGCGGGGGCGGGGACGGGCGCCGGCGGAGCGGCCGGCGCCGCATACGACCGGGCCGCGGGGGGCGCCGCTGCGCGCTCGGGCTCGGCGGCCGGCGCCGTGACGCCCGTGCCCTCCTGGCGCGCGCGCGCGGCCGGCTCGTCGCGCCGCGCATCCGCGCCGAGGCGCACCGGCGCCTCCGTCGCGACCGCCGGCGCGCGCGCGGCCGGGGGCTCCGCGACGACCCGCGGCGCGGTCACCTCGTCCACCCGCGCCGCCTGCCGGAGCTCCGGCGTCTGGCGGTAGACGAGGCCCACGATGACGCCGACCAGCACGATCGCGGCGGCCTCGAGCGGCAGCTTCACGGGCAGCGGGAACACGAGCGCCCGCGCGAACCGCCGCCACCGGGGCAGGGGCCGCGCCGCGGCGAGGACGCGGTCGACGAAGCCCGCCGGCGCGCGCGCGGGCTCGAGGCCGCGCACGAGCGCGACCGTGCCGTGGAAGCGCTCGCGCTCGCGCCGGCACTCGGCGCAGCCCGCGAGGTGGGCGTCGAGCGCGCGGCGCTCGTCGGCCGCGAGCGCCTCGTCCAGCAGCGCCGAGAAGAGCTTGCGCGCGTCGTGGCAGGTCATGCGAGGAACCGCTCCAGCTTTTCCTTCAGGTCCATCCGCGCCCGGTGCAGGCGCGAGCGCACGGTGCCGAGCGCGAGGCCGAGCGCCTCGGCGATCTCCTCGTAGCTCAGCCCCTCGACGTCGCGCAGCAGCACCACGAGCCTCCGCTCCTCGGCGAGCTCGGCGATCGCCCGGTGGAGCGCCGCCTGCGTCTCGCTCCGCTCGAGCTCGTCCGCGGGGTCCGCGCCGCCGCTCGCCACGCGCTCGAGCGCCTCCGGGTCCTCGCGCGCCAGGCGCCGCTCGCCGGAGGCCAGGCGGTTCAGGCACAGGCGCGAGGCGATCGCGTAGAGCCAGGTCGAGAGCTTCGCGTCGCCCCGGAACGCGCCGAGCGCCCGGTGCGCCCGGAGGAACGCCTCCTGCGCCACCTCCTCGGCCTCGGCCCGGCTCCCCAGCATCCGCAGGGCCACGCCGAACACCCGGTGCTGGTAGGCGATCACCAGCTCCTCGAAGGCCCGCGGCTCGCCCGCCCGGAGCCGCTCGAGGAAGCGCGGGTCGTCGCCGCTCATCGGCTTAGACCATAGCGCGGCTCGCGGGTTCCCGGAAGACCAAGGCGCGCGCCCCACGCGCGGGGCCCGGGCCGCCGGCGCCCGGGTGGCACGTTGCGAACCCTCCCGGCTCAGAACTATGATGCCGGTGTCGTGCCTGCCGGGACCGCCACCATGTCCGCGACCGGGGCCCGGCCGGCCGGATGTTCCTCTCGTGACGGTAGCTGGGGAGAGCGGGATGGCCGCGGAAGCCCCCGTGATACCTTGCAGCGCCTCGCGGTGTATCCGGGCGGGGAGGCCGGGGCATGTCCGGCAACATGGTGAGAACTCAGGCGCTGCCCGGCGGGTCTCAGCCGGGGCGACCATGCTATACAGAACTGTGTAGCCGTTTAACGGAGTTCAAGAGAGATCGCGT
>Ga0156246_1027_pt1 | contig 25633 bp, 24 predicted proteins | sample RifCSPlowO2_12_FD_107893 | JGI IMG/M metagenome (GOLD analysis project Ga0156246, IMG submission 107893) | Candidatus Rokubacteria bacterium RIFCSPLOWO2_12_FULL_73_47 | reverse complement strand
CCATGATGTGCGCGGTCACCTGGTTCTCGGTGAGGCCCGGCTTGAGGAAGCGCATGGTCTCCCAGTGCGCGGCGTCGCCGATCGCGCCCACGATGCGCAGGCACTCCTGCTCGTCCACGTTCTTGATCGCGCGCGCCTCCATCATGGGCGTCATGCCGTCGGCCCACGTGAGCTTCGCCTGCTGGAAGGCCTGGAGCATGTTGATGTCGATGAAGTCCACGCCGAGCGTCTGGTCGGCGACCCCGAAGCGCTTCATCTCCTTGACGATCGCGTCGGTGAATTTCTTGACCTGCTGGCTGGACGCCGGGCCGGCCGCGCCCTTGATCCACGCGTACGACCAGCGGATGTTCTCCTCCGGGATCCACGGCGAGTGGCGCTGGATCTGGAACCCGATGTCGCCCTGCTCGAACAGCACCGGCGCGCCGTCGCCGCACAGGAGCGCGTAGCGGAGGCCGGGCTTCAGGCGGTTCCAGCCGGGCGTCAGCGTGCTGGTCACGTAGCGGACGTTCTCGTCGTACATCAGGAGCAGCGCGCCCAGGTTGTGGGCCTTCATGCGCTCGCGCGCGCGCTCCAGGCGGTACGTGCGCAGCCGGTCCCAGTTGATGCGCTGCTGCCAGTCCACGCCGACCATGCCGAAGTTGCCCATGTCTGTCCTCTCTCTGGATGGTGATGGCCACCGTCAGGGCGTCCCCGCGCAACCCGCGATGCTCCGGCAGGCCCTACCGCGGCTTCCAGCCGGCCGGCGCACGCACCGTCGAGAGGTCCACGGAGGCGATGTTCTCCTTCGTCACCGAGAGGATCGGCGTGTACAGGAGCTTCGGGACCTGGCGCTTCTCGAGGATGTTGATCGCCGCGCGGACCGCCCAGCGCCCCATCGTGACGGGCTGCTGGACGACGGCCTGCGTGACGACGCCCTCGCGGACCAGCCGCTCGGTGTCGGGCTGGAAGTCGGCGGTCACGATCATCACCTTGCCCGCCTTGCCCGCGGCCTTGAGCGCCTGGGCCGCGCCGATCGCGACGAAGTCGGCCGAGTTGTAGACGGCGTCGATCTGCGGGAACGTCTGGAGGAAGTCCTCCATGTTCTTCAGGCCCTGGTCGGGCGTGTTGAGCGAGTGGCGCTCGCCGAGGATCTTGATGCCGGGCGAGTGCTTCTCGATCCACGCCCGGAAGGCCTTGGCGCGGATCTCGAACGCCGAGGCGCCGGCCACGCCCGACTGCATCACCACGCTGCCCTTCTTCAGGCGCTCGTGGAGGTACTTCGCCATCGTCTCGCCGATCACGTTGTCGTCCGAGCGGACGCGGATGGCGACCTTCTCGTTGTTGGTCATCACGTTGACGTTGACCACGGGGATCCCCGCGGCGACCGCGCGGTCCACCACCGGCACCGTGCCCGGCCCGCTCACCGCCACCAGGCAGATCGCGTCCACCTTGCTCGCGATCAGGTCCTCGAGCTGGGCGATCTGCTTGTCCAGGAACTGGTAGCCGCCCGCGTCGTGCAGGATCACCTTCGCGCCGAGCCGCTCCGCCTCGTCCACGTAGCCATAGGCCTGCCCGAGGAAGTGCGGGTTCGTGAGCTGCGGCACCAGCACGCCGATCGTGTACCCCTTCGCCGGCTTGGCCGGCCGCGGGTAGGCCTCGTCGCCCGCCGCCCCGGCCAGCGTCACCCCGACCAGCAGCACCCCCAACGCCAGCAGAATCCGTCGCATGGTTCCCTCCTTCACGCATTTCACCGCACGCCTCGCCCGGCCCGGCCATCTCATCGCTCGGCTCGCCGCGCGACGCGGCTCACCTCGCCCGGCCATCTCATCGCTCGGCTCGCCGCGCGACGCGGCGGCCCTCACCTCGCCCGGGTGTGCTCGCGGCGCCAGAGGTCAAACCCGACCGCGACGATGATGATCGCGCCGATGACGATGAGCTGGATGTACGAGGACACGTTGATCAGGTTGAGCCCATTGCCGAGCACCGCGATGACCACGACGCCGAGCAGCGTCCGGACGAGGCTCCCGTCGCCGCCGCCGAGCCGCGTGCCCCCGATCACCACCGCCGCGATCGCGTACAGCTCCAGCGTCTCGCCCACGGTCGGCTGCCCCGAGAGCGTCCGCGAGGTGATCACGATGCCCGCCACGCCCGCGCACAGGCCCGACAGGCAGTAGACGAAGAACTTGTGGAGCCGCACGTTGATGCCGGCCGCGATCGCGGCCGCCTCGTTGCCGCCCATCGCGTAGACGTAGCGCCCGAAGGGCGTGCAGCGGAGCAGCCAGTGCGCGCCGAGGAAGGCGAGCGCGGCGATCACGCCAGGCACGGGCAGCGGCCCGAGGCTCCCGGCGCCGATCCGCTCGAAGCCCGCCGGAAGGCCGACGACCGGCATCCCCCCGGTGATCGTGAACGCGGTGCCGCGCGCCAGCGAGAGCATGCCGAGCGTGACGATGAACGGCGGGATCCTGGTGAGCGCGATGAGCGCGCCGCTGATCGCGCCGGCGAGCGTGGCCGCCAGCAGGCCGCCCACGATGCCCGGCACGAGGCCGAACGCGACGAGCTGCATCGAGCCGAGCACGCTCACGATCGCGAGCAGCGAGCCCACCGAGAGGTCGATGCCGCCACTCACGATCGCGAACGTCTGGCCCACGGCGAGCAGCGCGAGCACCGACGACTGGCGCGCGACGTTGGTGACGTTGGTCCAGGAGTAGAAGTTCGGGTTGAGCGAGCCGAACACGAGCCCCATGAGCAGGATGAACAGCGGCAAGGCGACGCGGTCCCAGGGGATCCGCGACGCGCGCGGCCGCGCGCCGGCGACGACCGCCGCCTCGTCGGCCGTCACGACACACGCTCGCCGGCGCCGACGATGAGGCGCACGATCTCGTCGATCGTGGTCTCCGCCGCGCGCCGCACGCCCACGTTCTGCCCGCCGTAGAGGACCATGACCCGGTCGGCGACCGCGAACACGTCCTGCATGCGGTGGCTGATGAGGATCACCGACACGCCGTGGGTCTTGAGGTCGCGCACCAGGTCGAGCACCTTGCCCACCTCGCGGACCGCGAGCGCCGCGGTCGGCTCGTCCATCACGATCACGCGCGCGTTGAAGGACATGGCCCGGCCGATCGCGACCGCCTGCTGCTGACCGCCGGAGCAGAGGCCGACGGGCTTGCGCACCGAGTCCATGTTGATCCGCAGGCGCCGGACCACCTCCCACGTGGCCGCCTCCATCGCGCGCTCGTCGAGCTGGCGCACGAGGCCCCCGAGGCGGCGCCGCGTCCGCTCCCGGCCGAGGAACACGTTGGCGACGACGTCGAGCGAGGGCACGAGGGCGAGGTCCTGGTAGATCATCTCGATGCCGAGCGCCCGCGAGTCGTGCGGGTTCCGGAAGTGGACGGGCTGCCCCTCGAAGACGATGCGGCCCTCGTCCGGCTGGTGCACGCCCGTGAGGACCTTCATCAGCGTGGACTTCCCCGCCGCGTTGTCCCCGACGAGCCCCAGCACCTCGCCGGCGCCGAGCTCGAGGTCCACGCCCCGGAGCGCCTCGACCGCGCCGAAGCGCTTGACGATCCCCTGCATGCTGACGAGCGGCGCCGCGCCGGTCACGGCGAGCCCGTGGCGCCGAGGGCGGCGGAGGCCTCGGCGGCCACGTCCCGCACGAGGGCCGCGAGCCGCGACACCCGGTCGTCGGCGACCCGCACGGCGGGGCCCGCCATCCCGAGCGAGGCCACGACGGCGCGCGTGTGGTCGCGCAGCGGCGCCGCGATGCACCGGAGCCCGACGGCGAACTCCTCGTCGTCGAGCGCCCAGCCCTGCGCCCGGACGCGCTCGAGCTCGCGGCGGAGCTCGCGCGGGTCGGTCAGCGTCGCCGGCGTGTAGCCCTTGAAGCGCCGGCGGAGGAAGCGCTCGAGGACGTCGTCGGGCTGGAACGCGACGAGCGCCTTGCCGAGGGCCGTGCAGTGCAGCGGCGCGCGCCGGCCGACGCGGGAGAACATCTGCAGCGGCTGGTGGCTCTCGATCTTGTCGATGTAGACGACGTCCCAGTCGTCGAGGATTCCCAGGTGGACCGTTTCCTTCGTCGCGGCCGTCAGCCGCTGGAGGGACGGTGCCACCGCGTCGCGGAGGCCGCCGCGGCCGGTGGCGCGGGAGCCCACCTCGAAGGCCTTGAGGCCGAGGCTGTAGCGCTCGGTCTGGGGGTTGCGGCGCACGTAGCCGCGCGCGCCGAGCGAGGCCAGGAGGCGGTGGACCGTGCTCTTGCCGAGGCCGAGCGCGTGGCTTAGCTCGGTGACGCCGAGCTCGGGCCGCTCGACGCTGAAGGCCTCGAGGACGGCGAGCGCGTTGGTGACCGAGCGCAGAACGCCCCGCTCCCGGGCGGGCGAGGCGGCGGACGCGGATCGGCGGCTGTTCCTCATAGTAGAACGCGATTCCGCAACGCCCCGTTCGTACCATCCGGCTCCGAGGCTGTCAAATGGGAACGCACCGGCCTCCCCTCAATCGCGCGGCGCCACGGGCTCCACGAGCTCCCGGAGCTTCCGCTCGAGCCCCCAGCGGAGCACCGGGGACAGGAGCACGAGCACGGCGAGCGCCATGAGCGTCGCCGCGATCGGGCGCTGGAAGAAGACCAGCAGGTCGCCGTGCGAGTAGATCAGCGAGCGCCTGAGCGCGGCCTCGAGCTGCGGCCCCAGGATCATCGCCAGGACGAGCGGCGCCGGCTCGAAGTCGAGCTTGCGCAGCGCGTAGCCGAGCGCGCCGAAGACGACGGTCGTCCCGACGTCGAAGACGCTGTTGTTCACGCTGTAGGCGCCGACCAGGACGAACACCACGATGAGCGGCGCCAGGATCCGGTACGGCACCTCGAGCAGCCTCACCCAGAGGCGGATCAGCGGGAAGTTCAGGATCAGCAGCATGACGTTGCCGATGTACATGGACGCGATGAGCCCCCAGAACACCGCGGGCTGCTCGGACACGAGCAGGGGCCCCGGGCGGATGCCGTGGATCAGGAGCGCGGCGAAGATGAGGGCGATCGAGGCGTTGCCGGGGATGCCGAGCGTCAGGAGCGGGACGAACGAGCTGGTCGCGGCGGCGTTGTTCGCCGACTCCGGGCCGGCGACCCCCTCGATGGCGCCCCGGCCGAAGCGCTCCGGGTGGCGCGAGAGCTTCTTCTCGACCGCGTAGGCGACGAACGACGAGATGATCGCGCCGCCGCCCGGCAGGACCCCGACGAAGAAGCCGAGGAGCGAGCCGCGGGCGAGCGGCAGGCTCGCCGCCCGCCACTCCTCGCGGCTCGCGAGCAGGCCCCGGATCTGCGTCTTGAGGACCTCGGGGGCGACCCTCCGCTCGACGTTCACGAGCACCTCGCCGATCCCGAACAGCCCCATCGCGACCAGGACGAACTCGAACCCCTCGGCGAGCTTGAACACGCCGTAGGTGAAGCGGGGGCTGCCCATGATCGGGTCGAGCCCCACCATGCCGAGGAGCAGCCCGAGCACGGCCATCATGAGCCCCTTCGTCATCGAGCCGCCGCCGAGGTAGCCGACCATCATGAGGCCGAGCACCAGGAGCGCGAAGTACTCGGGGGCGCCGAAGCGAAGCGCGAAGGCCGCGAGCGGCGGCGCCAGCAGCATGAGCCCGACGACGCTCACCGTGCCCGCGATGAACGAGCCGACGGCCGACACGGCGAGCGCCGCGCCCGCCCGCCCCTGGCGCGCCATCTGGTAGCCGTCGAGGCACGTGACCACCGACGCCGCCTCCCCGGGGATGTTGAGGAGGATCGAGGTCGTGGAGCCGCCGTACATCGCCCCGTAGAAGATGCCCGCGAGCAGGATCACGGCGGACGTCGGCGGGATCCCGTACGTGATCGGGAGCAGGAGCGCGATCGTCGCGGGCGGCCCGAGCCCCGGCAGGACGCCGATCGCGGTGCCGATGAACGAGCCGAGGAAGCAGTAGGTCAGGTTGGTCGGCGTGAGCGCGATCGCGAACCCGTGGGCGAGGAGGCTCAGGATCTCCACGGCCCGGCGCTCAGCGCAGCAGCGCCCCGGGCGGCAGCGGCACCTGGAGCCACACGGCGAACAGGACGTACGAGCCGCCCGCCGCCAGGACGGCGAGCCCGAGGGCGGGGACGAGCGCGCGCCGCGTCGCCGGGCGGAGCATGAGCAGGACCAGGAGGAACGTCGAGACCGGGTAGCCGAGCGGGTCGAGCGCGACGACGTAGAGGGCGAGGGCGGCGAGGAGCGCCGCGACCCGGCGCCAGTCGCCGCGCGCGGCCTCCACGCCCCGCCGCGCGCCGGGACCGCGGCGCGCCCGGACCACCTGGACGCCGAGCAGCAGCGAGAGCCCGGCGAGCGCCACCCCCGCCCACCAGGGCACGAAGCCGGGGCCGGGGTTCCGCGCGCCGCCGAACGGCAGCGCCGCGGCCTGGTGGATCACCGCGCCGGCGACCAGCCCGAGCACCAGCGCGGCGATCCCGTCGCGTCGCGCCATGCGCGCGCTACTTCTTGGCGCCGGCGACCAGCCTGGCGGCCGTGTCCCACTCGTGCCGCCACGTCTCCGCGAACTCCTTCGAGCCCTGGAAGTCGACGTCGTCGCCGAGCTGCTTGACGAGCGCCTTGAAGGACCGGTCCTCGCTGAGCTTGCGGAAGGCGGCCTCGAGCTTGTCCACGACGGCCTGCGGCGTGCCCTTCGGCGCCAGCGCGGCGCGCCACATGGTGAAGGTCACGTCGTAGCCCTCCTCCTTCACCGTCGGCACGGCGGGCAGGATGCCGAGCCGCTTGGCGCCGGTCACAGCGAGCGCCCGCATCTTGCCGGCGGCGATCTGCGGCATGAGCTGGGGCGCGAAGCCGAAGGTCGCGTCGGCGTGGCCGCCGAGGACCGCGAGCAGCGCCGGGCCGCCGCCGTCGTAGGGGATGTTGTTGTACTCGACGCCCGCGGCCTGCGCGATGAGCCGCATGGGGAAGTCGGCCGCGCCCCACGGGCCCGTGTTGGCGAAGTTCAGCTTGCCCGGGTGCTTCTTCATGTACTCGACCGCCTCGCGGAACGTCTTCCACGGGGCGTCGCCCCGGACGGCGAAGACCGCCGGGCTGTGGTTGATCCGCGCGACCGGCACGAACTGGTCGGGCCCGATCGGCGCCTTCTGGACGAGCGCGAAGATCGTGTTCGGTCCGGTCCCGCCGAAGAGCAGCGTGTAGCCGTCGGGCCTGGCGCGGATGACCTGCTGGGAGCCGACGGCGCCGCCCCCGCCCGGCCTGAGGACGACGAGCAGCGGCTGCCCGAGGTACTGGTGCGCGACGCTCGCCACCGCGCGCGCCGTCAGGTCGTGCGAGCCGCCGGGCCCGAAGGGCAGCACGAGATCCACGGGCTTCGCCGGGAACTCCTGGGCCGGCGCCGGGACCGCCGCGGCGAGCGCCGCCAGGAGCGTGCCGAACACGAGCATCCACGTCCGCCCCGCGCGCATCGTCATGCCTGCACCTCCCTGTGCCTCAGATCGGAACGCCTTTCCACGAAGTGTCCGCTTCATAGCAGCCCGCGCGACGGCCTGTCAATGCCCCGCCACGGCGACGGCGCGCCCGGCCGCGATCGACTCCACGATCGCCTCCAGCACGGCGATGTTCGCCGTCGCCTCCTCGCCGCCGACCTCCGGCCGCGTCCCCTCCCGCACCGAGCGCGCGAACTCGGCCAGCTCCTCCACGACCGGATCCGACGGCGCGAGCGCCACCTCCGCCCGTCCCCGCTCGCCCCGGCGGGCGAGCAGCAGGCGCGTGCCGTCCGCCTCGCTCCACGCCTGCGCCTCGGTGCCGTGCAGCGTGAGGACGGCGGTGCGGTTGGCGTGCACCCACGAGGTGCCGAGGTAGCCCAGGCCGCCCCCGGCGAACTCGAAGAGGATGGAGGTCGCGTCGTCGATCGGGACGGCGGTGAGCGCCACGCGCCGCGAGAAGGCCGTGACGCGCGCGATCGGGCCCAGCAGGTACTGGTAGGTGTCCACGTGGTGGATGCCGAGGTTGGTCATGGCGCCGCCCGGCGTCTCGGCGCGGTCGGCGCGCCACATGCCCGGCGTGAACCGGCTCGAGAAGCCGATGTCCGCCGAGAAGTTGCCCTCGAGCTGGGCGACCCGGCCGAGCGCCCCCTCGTCGAGGAGGCGCTTGAGGGCGCGGCTCGCCGCCTGCCGGCGCCGCTGGTGGCCCACCGCGAGGACGACCCGCGCGCGGCCGCACGCCTGCGTCGCCCGCCGCCCGTCCGCGACCGTGAGCGTGAAGGGCTTGTCCACGAACACGTGCTTGCCGGCCGCGGCGGCGGCCACCACCTGCTCGGCGTGGAGCGAGTGCGGGGTGGTGATGAGCACCCCCTCGACCTCGGGATCGGCCAGCACGGCCTCGTAGCCGGGAAGGTCCCGGCACCCGTACGCCCGGGCGAAGGCCGCGCGGCTCTCGGGCGAGCGGCTGGTGCACGCGACGAGGGCGAGCCCCGTCCCCTTCCCCGCCGCGTCGGCGAGCGCGCGGCCCCACGTCCCGACGCCCACCGCGGCCACGCGCACCGGCGGCGCGCCAGGGTCGTTCTCGGTCATGCCCACGACAGGCTCCACAGGGCCCCGAGTCTAGCACCGGGCGTGCTATCGTCGGGAACCCCGGAGGCCTGCGGGGCGTTGGCTCCACGAATCGTCCACCCACAGGGAGGATCTCCATGAGACTGGCAAGACTCGCGTCCTTGCTCCTCGGCGTCATGCTGCTGCTCGCGGCCGTCCCGGCGAGCGCCCAGGCGCCGCCGCCCTACGGCGCCCCGATCACGCTCGAGCAGGCCAAGAAGGTGATGGCCGGCGCCGAGGCCGAAGCCCGCAAGAACGGCTGGAACGTCGTGATCACGATCGTCGACTCGGGCGGGAACATCGTCCTGCTGGAGCGCCTGGACAGCACCCAGTTCGGGAGCATCGAGGTCGCCCGCCAGAAGGCCTGGTCCGCGGCCGCCTATCGTCGCCCCGGCAAGGTCTGGCAGGACGCGCTCGCCCAGGCCGGCGTCAACCTGCGCCTGCTCCGTCTCGAGGGCGCGAGCCCGTTCGAGGGGGGCCACCCGCTGGTGCGGGACGGCAAGATCATCGGCGCGATCGGCGTCTCCGGCGCGACCGGCCCCCAGGACGACCAGATCGCCCGGGCCGGGGTGGACGCCCTGAAGTAGCCGCCGTCACGCCTTCGGCGGGACGACGGGCAGCAGGACGTGCGACGGCCGCCCGGGGCCCGCGTGCAGCGTGACCTTCCCGCCGAAGACGGCCGCCGGCCGGTCGCGCGGGTCGTCGTGCTGGAAGGGACCGACGCCGGTGAAGACCGCGCCGAGCACGCCGAGCCCCGCGCCGGCCCCGCCGGGATACTCGTAGTCGCGCCCGCGCACGGTGAGGCCGATCCGGTAGCCCGGCGGCACCACGATGCACGTCGGCCAGACCTCGACGTCCACCTCGTAGACCTGCCCGGGGGCGAGCGGCTGCCGCTCGTCGTGGGTGTGGTACGGGCGCCAGGGCAGCGTCAGCTCCGGGTCGAGCTTGCGCTGCGAGGCGCGCAGCCATCCCTGCGCGACCGGCGTGTGGGGGTCGAGCGCGCCCTGGAAGGTGACCTCCTTCATGTCGGGCGCGAACACCCGCAGCACGAGGAAGAGATCGGCATCCGTGGTCTCCGAGGAGATCCAGAGCTTCGCCGCGACGGGACCGGTGATCTCGGTTTCCGCCTCGAGCGGCGAGGTCAGGAACGTGACCCCGTCGCCGAGGCCCTCGTACGCCACGCTCCCGTCCCGCGCGGGCGGCTCGGCGGCGAGGCGCTGATCGGCCGGACACAGGTGGAGCCTGGTCCACCGCGTGCGCGCCAGCGGCCACTCGTTCTCGTGCCGCTCGACGAACCGCTCGCCCGGGTGGCGCACCTGGAGCAGGACCCGCGGCTGGCTCCGCCACCCGGTGTCCTCGCCCTTGAGGAAGTGGCCGAAGAACTTCTTCTGCAGGCCGACGCCGTAGTCCGTGTAGAAGTGCGTCCAGTGCTCGATGCCGTGCACCTCGAGCCACTTCTGCGTCGAGGCCGCGCGCACGAACCCCTCGAAGTTGCCGCGCGGGTGCAGGCCCTGCCCGCCCCAGTTGGCCGCCGAGAAGAGAGGCACCCTGACCCGCGACCAGTCGGGCATCCGCGAGCGCCAGTACGCGTCGCTGGCGAGCGTGTTCGTCCGGCAGTCCTCGTAGAAGTCGCGCCGGCTGGCGCCCAGCTCCTCCTCCGTCAGCGTCGGCGGCCCCGACACCCAGTCGCCGTCGAGCCGCGAGCGATACCCGCGCGTGCCCCGGCCGTGCTGGACCCGCACCACCTGCGAGGGGAACCACGCGCGGCCGAACGTGCACAGGATGCCGCCGTGGTGGGCGAGGTCACGATAGTAGTCGGCCGCGCCCTCCCAGACGCAGATGGCGGCCAGGTGCGGCGGCTCCTGCGCCGCCACCTGCCACTGGTTCATGGCGTAGTAGGAGATGCCGTTCAGCCCGACCCGGCCGGTGCTCCAGGGCTGCGCGGCCGCCCACTCGACGCACTGGAAGAGATCCTGCGCCTCGCGGGCCGACCAGAGATCGAGGAGGCCGGGCGAGCGGCCGGCGCCGCGCGAGTCCACGCGCACGCACGCGTAGCCGTCCGGCACCCACTTCTCGGGATCCACGACCTCCCAGTTCTGGTACCTGTTCGTCGAGCCCGCCGGCACGTCCGGGTGCGCCGCGAGCATCCGGCGCCACTGGTCGGTGTAGAGATCCTCGAAGTGGAGCCCCTTGCCGTACGGCCCGTAGGAGAGGATGACCGGATGCCGGCCCGTCCCGGGCGGTCGGTAGACGTCGGCGCGGAGGACGAGGCCGTCGTCCATCGGGACGGGCACGTCCCAGTCGATGCGCATCCCGTCGCGGACCTCGCTCATCGCGCGCCCGACGGGTCCACCGGGGTGCCCGCGATGCCGTGGGAGGTGTCCTTCGCGGTCAGGAAGACGACGTCCTGCTCCGGCGTCGCCAGCGCGGAGTGGACGGCGTTGGCCGGGACGTAGAGCAGCGAGCCCGGCCCCACGCGCGACTGCACGCCGTCCACCTCGCTCTCGAGCGTGCCCTCGACGACGTAGATCCACTGTTCGTTGGGGTGGCGGTGCGGCCGTCCGCCCGTGCCGCGCGGCATGCGCATCAGGCCGATCTGGATGCGCTCGCCCTCGACCACCGGCCCGTGCGCCGTCGAGTAGCTCGGGCCGGCGTCGATCCCGGCGAGCCGGGCGAGGTCGAACGTGTAGCGCCCGGCCCCGGCCCTGATCGCGCCCTCGGTCTTCGTCCGCGAGTCCATGGGAGCCCTCCTGGAGCCTGCGCGCGGCCGCGGCGACCGGCGCCGAGTTCCGCGTGGAGGAACCGCACCCCCGACGCGCCTGCTTCATAGCACGAAACGCCTCCCGCGGGCGAGGGGCGCGCGGCGCCCGCGCGGCCGCCGGCGGCGTGCTTGCGTCCCCCGAGCGCCGCTGCTAGCCTGTCGGGCTGAAACGGCGCGATGAGACGCATCCAGGTCGGCATCATCGGCACGGGCTGGATCGGCGAGATCCGGGCGCGGACGTGCGCGGCGCACCCGCTCGTGGCGGGCGTGCACCTGGCGGAGATCGACGAGGCGAAGCTCGCGCGGGTGGCGCGGGACACGCAGGCGAAGACGGCCACGAGCGACTACCGCGAGCTGCTCCGGCGGCCGGAGATCGACGCGATCATCGTCGCCTGCACGCCGGAGACCACCCACTACCCGTTCACGCGCGACTGCCTCATGGCCCGCAAGCACACCTTCCTCGAGAAGCCGATGGCGCTCGAGCTGAAGGAGGCCGACGAGCTCATGGCGCTGGCGCGCGAGCATGCCCTCAAGCTCACGATCGGCTACACGCAGCGCTTCAACCCGAAGTTCGCGTACGTCAAGCAGTGCCTCGAGGACGGCACGCTCGGGCGCCCCGTCACCGCGCTCGTGAGCCGCAACGTCTCGCGCTCGATCGGCAACAAGATCGGCGGGCGCATCCGGCTCTCGCCGGCCGTGATGGAGGCGACGCACGACATCGACTTCATCCTCTGGTGCCTCGAGGGCGTCAGGCCCGTGCGCGTCTACTCCGAGGTCGTCCATCGCATCATGGAGCACGAGCACGGCACGCCGGACTGCCAGTGGATCGTCGTGACGATGGAGGACGGCACGGTCTTCACGATCGGGGCGGGCTGGGCGCTGCCGCCCGGCTACCCGCACTTCTCGACGGCGACGATCGAGTTCGTCGCGACCGACGGCGCGCTCCTGATCGACGACTCGCACCGCGACATCGTGCTCAACACGCTGAAGAAGGGCATGGTCCTGCCCCTCTCCACGATGCCGGGCGAGCGGGTGCGCCACGTCTACCAGGGGCCGATGGAGGCCGAGACGATCCACTTCATCGAGGCGGTCGCCCTGGACCGCCCGGTGCTCGTGACCCCCGAGCAGGCGCGCCAGGTGATGGAGGTCACGCTCGCGGCCGACCTCTCGGCCGAGCGCCACGCCCCGGTCACGCTGCCCCTCGAGCGGCACGTGGCGTAGCGAAGGATGGACGCCACGCGTCCCTCATAGCGGAACAGCTTTCCACGAAGGCACCCGCTTCGTATCACCCGCCCCGAAAGACGGTCAACGGAAAACTGGCCGGGCGCCTGTAGTACAATCCCGAGCCGTGACTCGCGCGGGAGAGGCCTGAGTGGACTTCTGGATCAGCCAGGTCTTCAACGGCGTCTCGTACGGGGCGCTCCTGTTCCTGCTCGCCGGCGGGCTCACGCTCATCTTCGGCATGATGCACATCGTCAACATGACGCACGGCTCCTACTTCCTGCTCGGCGGCTACGTCGGCCTCACCGTGATCTGGAAGACCGGCAGCTTCCCGCTGGCGATCCTCGTGGCGGCGGTGGCGATCGCGGTGCTCGGGGTCGTGCAGTGGCGGCTGTTCCTCCATCGCCTCGCGGGCGAGGAGCTCGGCCAGGTGCTCACGACGGTGGGCTTCGCGCTGATCTTCCAGGACCTGGCGCTGGTGATCTGGGGCGGCGAGCCCTACACGATCCCCGCGCCGGCGGCGCTCACGGGCGCCTTCAACGCCGGCGCCCTCTACTTCCCCGTCTACCGCGTCTTCATGATCGGCGTGGCGGCGGTCGTCGCGCTCATCCTCTGGTTCGTCCTCGAGCGGACGCGCGTCGGCGCGATGATGCGGGCCACCGTGGACGACGCCGAGATGGCGGGCGGCGTCGGCATCGACGTCCGGCGGATCTCGATGAGCGTCTTCGCGCTGGGCGCGCTGCTGGCGGCCGGCGCCGGCGTGGTCGCCGGCGCCTTCGTCGGCGTCTACCCGGGCGCCGACTTCGAGATCCTGCCCTACGCCTTCGTCGTCGTGATCGTCGGCGGCATGGGGAGCCTCCGGGGCGCCCTGATCGGCAGCCTGCTCGTCGGCCTCCTCGACAACTTCGGCAAGGCCCTCTTCCCCGAGTTCTCCTACTTCACGCTCTTCGCGCCGATGGCCGTGATCCTCGCGGTCCGGCCGACGGGCCTCTTCGGGCGCGCATGAGCGGCCCCGCGCCGGCGCGGCGCCTGCTGGTCCCGCTCGGCGTGCTCGTGCTCCTGCTCGCGGCGCCGCCGTTCGTGTCGTCGTACGTGCTCACGCTCCTGACGCAGTCGGTGATCTACGCGATCGTGGCGATGAGCCTCGACCTGCTGCTCGGGTACCTCGGGCTCGCCTCGCTCGGCCACGCCGCCTACATGGGCGTCGGCGCCTACAGCGTCGGCATCCTGGCGACCCGCCACGGCGCCGGGTTCGGCACGATCCTCGCGGTCGGAGTCGTGCTCGCGCTCGCCCTCGCGGCGGTCTTCGGGCTCCTCGCGCTCCGGGCGACGGGCGTGTACTTCCTGATGATCACGCTCGCGCTCGGCATGGTGGGCTGGGGCCTCGCGTACCGCTGGAACTCGCTGACCGGGGGCGACAATGGAATCTCGGGCGTCCCGCGGCCCGCCCTCCCCTTGCCGTGGTCGCTCGGCGAGGCGCTCCCGTTCTACTACTTCGCGCTGGCGGGCTTCCTGCTCTCGCTCGGCGTGCTCTGGGTCATCGTCCACTCCCCGTTCGGCAAGAGCCTGGTCGGCATCCGCGAGAGCGAGACCCGGATGCGGACGCTCGGCTACCACGTGTGGCTGCACAAGTACGTGGGCTTCGTGATCGCCGGGGGCGTCGCCGGGGCCGGCGGCGTGCTCTGGGCGTACTACAACGGCTTCGTGAGCCCGGCGGACCTCGAGCTCGGAACGTCGGTCGAGGTCCTCCTGATGGTCGCGCTCGGCGGCCGCGGCACCCTGCTCGGCCCCGCGCTCGGCGCGGGAATCATCGTGCTGCTGAAGAACCTCGTGAGCGTGTACACGCACCGCTGGCTCCTGATCCTCGGCGCGGCCTACATCGGCACGATCGTCTACGCGCCCGAGGGCATCGTGGGGGCCGTGCGCCGGCTGGCGGAAGGCCCCGCGCCGGCGCCGGCCCGTCCAGAGGCCTAGCACCAACCGGCAGAGCACAGGAGGGCACAGAGCATGACACGAAAGCTGACACTCGGCCTCGTAGTGGCGCTCGGCCTCGCCGTCGCCGTCGCGCCGCCGCCGGCGTGGGCGCAGCAGAAGGGGCCGATCAAGATCGGCTTCATCGCGCCGATGACGGGCGGCGCCGCCCAGGTCGGCAAGGACATGGTGAACGGCCTCATGATGTACCTGGCGGAGCACGGCAACCAGATCGCCGGCCGCAAGGTCGAGGTCATCGTCGAGGACAACCAGGGCTCGCCGGCCGTGGCGCTCACCAAGCTGCGCAAGCTGGTCGAGAGCGACAAGGTCCAGGTCCTCGCGGGCGGCCTCTTCGCGCACGTGGGCTACGCGCTCGCGCCGAAGGTGGACGAGTACAAGGTCCCGATGCTCTACCCGGTCATGGCAGCCGACGACCTCACCCAGCGCAAGCCGACCAAGTGGGTCGTGCGGACCGGCTGGACGTCGAGCCAGCCCTCCCACCCGTTCGGCGAGTACGCGGCCAAGACGCTCGGCTACAAGAAGGTCGTCACGATCGGCATGGACTACGCGTTCGGCTACGAGGTGATCGGCGGGTTCCAGAAGACCTTCGAGGAGCACGGCGGCCAGATCATCCAGAAGCTCTGGGCGCCGATCGGCACGACGGACTTCGCCCCGTACCTCTCGCAGATCCGGAAGGACGCCGACGCGGTCTTCGCGCTCATGGTCGCGGTGTCCTCGCTGCGCTTCCCGAAGCAGTACGAGAACGCCGGCCTGAAGGCGAGGCTCCCCCTCATCGGCGGCGGCACGACGTTCGACGAGTTCGTCCTGCCCTCGCTCGGCGACGAGGCGATCGGCGGGATGAGCCCGCTCATCTACAGCGCGGCCATCGACACGCCGATCAACAAGAAGTTCGTGAAGGACTACCGCGCCAAGTTCGGCAAGGTCCCGTCCTATTACTCCGAGACCTGCTACACCGCGGGGCGGTGGATCGACGAGGCCGCCAAGGCCATCAACGGCGACCTCGAGAACCGCGAGAAGTTCCTCGCCGCGCTCCGCAAGGTCGAGATCCCGGACGCGCCGCGGGGCCCGATCAAGCTGGACGCCTACGGCAACCCGGTCCAGAACATCTACATCCGCAAGGTGGAGAAGAAGGACGGGGAGCTGTGGAACACGGTGCTGAAGGTCTACCCGAACGTCACGCAGTTCTGGAACTACAAGCCCGACGCGTTCATGAAGGACCCCGTGTACAGCCGGGACTACCCGCCCTGCAAGTACTGCTAGCACGATGAGCGCCGCATCGACCAGCGCGCTGAGCCTCTCGGGCGTCACGAAGGCGTTCGGGGGGCTCCGCGCGGTCGAGGACGTGAGCCTGGAGATCGAGCCGGGCGAGCGGCGCGCGATCATCGGACCGAACGGCGCCGGCAAGACGACGCTCTTCAGCCTCATCAGCGGCGAGCAGGCCCCGACCGGAGGGCGCATCGCGCTCTTCGGTCGGGACATCACCCGGCTGGCGCCGCACCGGCGCGCGGCGCTCGGGCTCGCCCGCACCTACCAGATCACCAACCTGTTCCCGAAGCTCTCCGTGCTCGACAACTGCCTGCTCGCGGTCCAGGCGCTCTCGCCGGTCAAGCTGCACCTGCACCGCCCGCTCGGCCGCTACCCCCGCCTCTTCGAGCGGGCCGAGGCGCTCCTGCAGTCGGTGGGGCTCCTGGCCAAGCGGCAGGCGCCCGTGCGAGACCTCTCCCACGGCGAGCAGCGCCAGCTCGAGATCGCGCTCGCGCTCGCCGGCGCGCCCCGGCTCCTGCTCCTCGACGAGCCCACCGCCGGCCTCGCGCTGGCCGAGTCGCAGATGATGGTCGCGCTGCTCAAGGGCCTCGACCCCGCGATCACGATCCTGATCATCGAGCACGACATGGCGGTCGCCTTCGAGCTGACCGACCGCGTGACCGTCCTCCACTACGGCCGCATCGTGGCCGACGGGTCGGCCGGCGAGGTGCGCGCGAATCCGCTCGTCCAGGAGATCTACCTCGGCACGATGGGGACCGCGTGATGCTCGACGTGCAGGACGTCCACACCTACTACGGCGACAGCTACGTCCTCCAGGGCGTCTCGCTGCGCGTCGCGCAGGGCCAGGTGGTCGGGCTCCTGGGCCGCAACGGCATGGGCAAGACCACGCTGATCCGCTCGCTCATCGGCTTCACCCCGCCCCGGCAGGGCCACGTCGTCTTCAAGGGCACGGACATCACCGGGTGGCCGTCCAACCGCGCCGTCGACCTCGGGATCGGCCTGGTGCCGCAGGGCCGGCGCGTGTTCCCGTCGCTCACGGTCGCCGAGAACCTCGCGGTGGCCGCCCGGCGCCCCGGCGGGCCGTGGAACGTCGAGCGCGTGATGGCCCTCTTCCCGCGCCTGCGCGAGCGGGCCGAGCATCGCGCCGGCAAGCTGTCGGGCGGCGAGCAGCAGATGCTGGCGATCGCGCGGGCGCTGATGACGAACCCCGAGCTGCTGCTCATGGACGAGCCGACCGAGGGCCTGGCGCCGCTGCTCGTCCGCGAGGTCGCCAAGGTCATCGCGGACCTCAAGGCGCACGGGCTCTCGATCCTGCTCGTCGAGCAGAACATCGCGATGGCGCTCGGCGTGGCCGACCACGTGCACGTCCTCTCGCGGGGCCGCATCGTCCACTCCTGCGCGCCCGACGCGCTCTGGGGCGACACCGAGGTGAAGACCAAGTACCTTGGGCTCTAGCGTGCCGTGCTCGAAGTCGTGTCGCCGGTCGCCGCGTAACGGGCCGCAGGCGCAGGCGGGAGGGGTCGACAGGGCCCGTTCCCGCCGCGTGGGTGGCGGACCCCCAAGCGCCCGGATGGAGCCCAGCCGCAACGGGCCACGCGGACGCCTGCCGCGTGGTCCTGTCGACCCCTCCCGCCCGCGCCTGCGGCCCGGACTCCACGTGCGACGGGGCTCGACATGACTTCGAGGATCGAACACTAGCACCCCGGCGGACCGAGGAGGGGAGCCCATGCGACGGATCGCGGTCATCGGCGTGGGGCTGCTCGGCAGCGCGGTGGCCTCGCGGCTGCTCGAGGGCGGCTTCGAGGTGGTCGGGCACGACGTGCGGCCCGCGCAGGGGGAGGCGCTCCGCCCGCGGGGGCTCCGGTCCGCGGCGAGCGTCGCCGAGGCCGCGGCGGGCGCCGACGCCGTGTTCAGCCTCCTGCCCTCGCTCGAGAGCGTCGAGGCCGTGTACCTCGGCCCGGGCGGGCTCGTCGCGACGGCGCCGCGCCAGGCCACGCTGCTCCAGATGAGCACGATCTCCCGGGCGCTCACGCTCCGCCTCGCCGAGGCGGCCCGGGCCCGCGGCCTGGCCTTCCTCGACACGCCGATGAGCGGCACCAGCGCGATGGTCGCCCGCGGGGACTGCACGATCTTCGTGGGCGGCGAGCCCGCGCACCTCGAGGCCTGCCGCCCGGTGTTCGACGCGATCGCGCGCAAGACCCTGCACGTGGGCCCGGTCGGCGCCGCCACGCTCGCGAAGCTCGCGACGAACATGCTCGTCGGGCTCCACACCGCGGCGCTCGCCGAGGCGCTGGTGCTCGGCGCCAAGGGCGGGCTCGCGCCCGCCGCGCTGCTGGCGATCTTCCGCGACAGCGCCGCGGGCTCCCGCATGGTCGAGATCCGCGGGCCGCTGATGGTCGAGCGCCGCTTCGCGCCGGAGATGAAGCTCGAGCTGTTCCTGAAGGACTTCAAGCTGATGCTCGAGGAGGGCCAGCACCTCGGCGTCCCGCTGCCGCTCACCAGCCTCACCCACCAGCTCTGCACCGCGGCCGTCGCCGCCGGCCGCGGCGGCGAGGACCTCGCCGCGATGATCACGACCCTCGAGCGGCTCGCCGGCCTCGGCGCCTGACGTGCGCTTCGGCACGTTCTTCTTCTTCCAGGCCCCGCCGGGCCACGACCACCCCGACATCATCCGCCGCGAGCTGGAGCAGGTGGAGTGGAGCGAGGAGCTCGGCTTCGACGAGGTGTGGGTCACCGAGCACCACTTTATCGACTACGGCCTGTCCGTGGACCCGGCGACGCTCGCCGCGGCCGCGGCGGCGCGCACGCGCCGGATCCGCATCGGCCTCGCCGCCGCGATCCTGCCCTTCCACCACCCGCTGCGCCTGGCCGAGCAGACGGCGCTCGTGGACATCATCTCGGGCGGCCGGCTCGACGTGGGCGTGGGCCGCGGCAACCGTCCGGCCGAGTTCGCCGGCTACGGGGTGCCCCAGGTGGAGAGCCGCGAGCGGTTCGACGAGACCGTCGAGATCGTGCGGCGCGCGTGGACGGAGGAGCGCGTGAGCTTCCGGGGCCGCTTCTTCACGCTGGACGACGTGCGCGTGATCCCCAAGCCCGTGCAGACGCCGCACCCGCCGCTCTACCAGGTGTGCGCCTCGCGCGACGGCGTCGAGAACGCGGCGCGCCACGGCTGGCCCATGCTGAACTCGGTCCTGCGCGGCCCGGTGGACCAGCTCCTCGCCCACCGCGACGCCTACGTCGAGACGCTCGCGAAGGCCGGGCGGAGCGCGCCCGACGTCGCCGCGCTGCTCGGCGACTGGGGTGTGTCACGCCAGATCTACGTCGCGGAGACCGACGCCCGGGCGCTCGCCGAGGCGAAGGACGCCGAGCTGTGGTACCAGGAGGCCTTCCGGCGCTTCGTGATCCCGGACAGGATCGAGGACGCCCACCCGGCGCTGCAGCCCGGGTTCCGGGCGATGGCCGAGCGGCTCGCCACGATCTCGTGGGAGCAGCTCGTCGCCGAAACGCTCGCCTTCGGCTCGCCCGACACCGTCGCGCGCCACCTGGAGACCATGCGCGCGATGGGCGTGGGCCAGGTCCTCTGCTGGATGAACTTCGGCGGGCTCGCGCAGGACCGGGTCCGCCGCTCCATGGAGCTGTTCGCGCGCGAGGTCATGCCCAGGTTCCGCTGAGCCGTCGGCCCGCGCTCAGGCGAGGGCGGCCAGGATCTCCGCGTTGCCGAGGGGCCAGCCCAGCGCGGCCCCGATGAGCCGGAGCGCGAAGCGGTGCATCTCCTCGCCGTCCATCGAGTCCACAGCGTCGGCGGCGACGACCACGCGGAAGTCGAGGTTCGTCGCCTCGAAGCTGGCGCAGAGCACGCAGGTCGAGGTGTTGATCCCGGCGAGGATCAGCGTGTCCGCGCCGAGGCGGCGCCGGAGCGTGAACTCGAGGTCGGTCGCCTGGAACGGGTTGTAGCGGCGCTTGCCGCGGACGACGAGGTCGCGGGGGTCGTGGAGCTCCGGGATGATCTCGGTGCCGGGGCTTCCCGCCAGGTTGTGGTGCAGGATCCCCTTGCGCGCCTTGCTCGGGTCGTCGTGGATCGCCTTCCAGAACGGGTTCGCCGCGATCTCGGCCGGGCCGCGGTACTCGGTCACCACGTGGACGACCGGCACGCCGCGGGCGCGCACGCCGTCGAACAGCTCGGCCGCCCGCCGGATGACCGGCCCGCAGCGCTCGGCCGGCAGGGGCAGCGTCGCCACGGCCGGGTCGAGGTGGCCCCGGTGCATGTCGATCGCGACGACGGCGGTGCGCGCGGGGTCGAGCGTCAGCATCCGAGCGACAGACATAGCACACCCGGCGGGGTCGGTGCTAGCCTAGGGCGCGCATGAGCCAGGATCTCCGGAGCTTCGTCGCCGCCTACGAGCGCGCCCACCCCGACGAGGTCGTGCGCGTCGCCGAGCCCGTCGCGGCCGACTACGACGTGATGGCGCTCGTGCTCGAGTACGAGCGCCGCCGGCGCTGGCCCGTGCTGCTGTTCGAGCGGGTCGCGGGCCACGACATCCCCGTCGTCTGCAACGTGATCGCGAGCCGCCGGGCGCTCGCCTTCGCCCTCGGCGTCGCCGAGCGCGACCTCGCGCAGGAGTACGCGCGGCGGATCAAGGAACGCCGGAAGCCCGTCGTGGTCCCCGACCCGCCCTTCCACCGCCGCGTGCTCCGCGGCGCGGAGGTGGACCTGGCGCAGCTCCCGATTCCCCTCTACTTCCCCGGCGACGCCGGCCGCTACCTCACGGCCGGCATGCTGGTCGCGCGCGACCCGGACACGGGCGTCGAGACCGAGGGCTACCACCGCTTCCAGGTCAAGGGGCGCGACCGGATGGGCGTGAGCCTCCACTCGCGCCGCCGCATGTTCGAGTACCAGCGGCGCGCCGAGGCGCGCGGGCAGGCGCTGCCGTGCGCGGTCGTGCTCGGCCTGCACCCGCTGGTCTCCATGGGCTCGCTCGCCTACCCGCCCGCCGACGTCGGCAAGTTCGAGGTGGTCGGGGGGCTCTTCGGCGAGCCGCTCGAGGTCGCGCCGTGCACGACGATCGACCTGCACGTGCCCGCCCACGCCGAGATCGTCATCGAGGGCGAGATCGCGGCGGGCGCGCGCGAGCCGGAGGGCCCGTTCGGCGAGTTCACCGGCTACTTCTCGCGGCGCTCGACCGAGCACGTCTTCACGGTGACGGCGGTCGCGATGCGCGAGCGGCCGTGGTTCCAGTCGATCGGCTCCGGGCGCGCCGGCGACCACATCACGACGCTCGGGCTGGTCCGCGAGGCCGAGATCCTGAACGCGCTCACGCGGGTCATCCCGAACGTCACGGGCGTCCACGTGCCCCTCTCGGGCACCTCGTCGTTCACCGCCTACGTCGCGCTCAGGCAGGGCCGGCCGGGCGAGGCCAAGCACGCGATCCCGATCGTGCTGGGCGTGGACCACTACCTGAAGCTCGTGATCGTGGTGGACGACGACATCGACGTGTTCGACGAGTCGGACGTCCTCTGGGCGGTCGCCACGCGGATGCAGGCCGACCGCGATCTGGTCGTGATCCCGGGGAGCCTCGGCGCGCTGCTCGACCCGAGCGCCGACGACCGGGGCGTCACCGCCAAGCTCGGCATCGACGCGACCCGCCCCTTCGGCCAGCCGTTCGCCGAGAAGCTCGTCATGGCCCCCGACCGGATGGCCTGGGCGCGCGCCCTCGTGGACCGCCTCGGCCGCTGACCCCGCATGCCAGAGGAGACCCCGCACCGATGACGCGCTACATCGACCTGTCGGTCACCGTGGACAACACGACCATGAGCCCGCCGTCCACCAACCTGCGGCTCGAGACGACGCCCCACCGGCGCGGCCCCGGGTTCTGGCAGGTGACGAGCGTGAGCCAGAGCCTGCACACGGGCGCCCACATCGACTCGCCGCTCCACGTGTACAAGGACGGCATCACCACGGCCGAGATCGCGCTCGACCAGGTGATGGGCGAGGCGCTCGTCGTGGACCTCTCCTTCGCGGGTGCCAACCACAAGATCACGATCGACGACCTCCGGCGCGGCGGCGCCGACGAGGTGAGGCGGGGCGACATCGTGCTCCTGCGCACGGGCTGGACCGACAAGATGTACGGCCGGTGGCCCGACTACTTCACGCAGTCGCCGTACTTCCCGCCCGAGTCCGCCGAGTGGCTCGTCGCGAAGGGCCCGAAGAACATCGGCTTCGACTTCTTCGAGGAGTACTGCGCACGCCTGCCCGACTTCACCTCGGAGGACTTCCCGATGCACCGGGTGATCCTCGGCGCGGGCATCGTGATCATGGAGGGGCTGACGAACCTCGGTGCCCTGCCGCGCCCGCGCGTGGACTTCGCCGCGCCCTTCTACAAGATCGCCGGCACGGAGGGCGCCCCCGCCCGCTTCTTCGCGAGCGTCTAGCCCGCATCGGTCACGACCGGCGGTCGCGCGGCCGGGCAGGTGGCGGTCTCCCTCTCCGTTCCCGGGCGGCGCCCGGTGGATGATAGTATGAGGTGCGCACCGCGTCGGTGCGGGTTCCGCGCGTCGCCCGAGCCGGAGACGGAACAATGGATCTGCTCGAAGCCAAGAGCCGGATCGCCGAAGCGCTCGTCGAGTCGATCTTCCGGCGCGCGCGCTACCAGATCCGGCCCTACCGGAGCGACGCCTTCCCGCTCCGCTTCGGGCGGGAGGACTTCTCGCCCGACTTCTGCGTGGCGCCCGCCCCCGAGACCGGCACCGGCCAGGAGCTGCTGGTCGAGGTGAAGTACCGCCCCTCGGCCTACCAGTTCCTGTCCGTCGAGAACCAGCGCGGCGACCGGTCGGTCTTCCTCATGGCCCGCCGCAACTGGCCGAACCTCTACTTCGTCCTCGTGACCGACCGCCCCGAGCCCGGCCGCTCGTGCTTCCAGGCATTCCCCCTCGCCGCGTGGCACCCGGGCGAGCCGTTCCGGACCGTGGACCTCGTCGCGCTCAAGGAGCTCCGGATCTTCCAGCACAACGTCGAGGATCACGAGGAGCTGATCCGCCGGATCTTCGGCCTGCTCTCCGGCGCCTCGCTCTAGCCCGCAGTACTCACGAGCGATGAACCCGCGAGGTCGCCACACCGGTCGGCGCGCTCGCCCGAGAGGCGACGCCGGGGAGGGGCCGCTCGACCACGCGGCACGCGCCCGCATCCCGGTTTGGCGGCTGGGCTCCATCCGGCCGCCCGAGGCCCGCATGGGCGCGTGGAGGGAACGGGTTCTCGTCGACCCCTCCCCGGCATCGCCTCTCGGGTGACCCACCGGTCCCGCCGTCGCCCGACCGTGTCGCGAATTCGCCGCTGAATAATGCGGGCGAGCGCTCACCGGAGGGCGCGGACGAGGAGCCAGGCGCCGAGCGCCGCCAGGAACGCGAGCACGAAGCGGTTGAACGTCCGCTGGTCCACGCGATCCTGCACGCGGAGCCCCACGCCGAACCCGCCGAGCGCCGCCGCGGTCAGCGCGAGCGAGCCCGCCAGCACCGGCCCGCCGAGCAGCCCGTACGCGCCGAGCGCGCCGAGCTGGACGAGCTTGGCGACGAGGAACGTGAGCGCGACCGAGCGCACGAACTCGTGCTTGTCCATCGCGAGCGCGTAGAAGTAGACGATCAGCGGCGTGCCGAGCGCGTTGGTGACGCCGCCCAGCAGGCCCGCCAGGAGCCCGACGAGCGGCGAGAGCCACGGCTCCCAGCCCGGCCGCACCCGCGGTGAGAAGCGCGTCAGGTTGAGCGCGACGAACGCGAGCACGAAGCCGCCGAGGATCAGCGTGACGGCCCGCGCGGAGAGCGCGACGAGGATGCGCGTGCCGAGCACGGTGCCGAGCATCGTGCAGGCGAGGAGCATCCAGAGCCGTCGCGCGGTGTCGAGGAGCCGCCCGCGCCGCCGGATCTGGATGGCGTCCATGACGATGTTCGGCAGGACGAGCACCGCGACCGCGACCTTGACGTCGAGGAACAGCGTGAGCAGCGGGGTGCCGAGCGTCGGGAAGCCGACACCGATGGCGCCCTTGACGAACGCCGCGGCCAGCACCGCGGCGGCGGCCCCGAGGGCTACCGCGAGATCGCCGTCCAGAGGACTTCGGCCGGATGCCGGGCGCGGCGGCCCGCCAGGTGCTCGATCTGCTGGCGGCAGGAGACGCCCGGGGCGACCACCTCGGTGTCGGCCGCCGCCGCCCGGACCGCGGGCGCCAGGCGGCGGTTGCCGAGGGTGACCGAGAGGTCGTAGTGCTCGCGCTCGAAGCCGAACGCGCCGGCCATCCCGCAGCAGCCCGAGTCCACCTCCTCCACCTCGAAGCCCGCCCAGCGGAGCGCGGCCACCGTCGGCCCCGTGCCGACGAGCGCCTTCTGGTGGCAGTGGCCGTGCAGGAGCACCCGGCGCCCGCGGGCGGCGAACCCGAGCTCGAGGCCGCGCGCCCGCTCGCGGAGCAGGAACTCCTCGAGCAGGAAGCTCTGGCGCGCGACCGCGCGCGCCTCGTCCGTGCGCAGGAGGTCGACCGACTCGTCGCGCAGCGTGAGCAGGCAGGAGGGCTCGAGTCCGACGATCGCGACGCCGCGCGCCGCGTACGGTGCGAGTCGCCGCACGTTCCACGCCGCGTGCTCGCGCGCCTCGGCGAGCATGCCCTTGCTGATCAGGGGCCGGCCGCAGCACTTCCTGTCCACGAGCACCGCGCGGAAGCCCGCGGCCTCGAGGAGCCCGACCGCGGCCCGGCCGATCTCGGGCGAGTTGTACGTCGTGAAGGTGTCGTGGAACAGGACGACCTCGCCCCGGGGCGCCGCGGCGGGCGGCGCGTGGCGGGCGAACCAGGCGGTGAACGTCTCCGCGGCGAGCGCCGGGAGCGGCCGGCGCCGGTCGATCCCGGCCGCCTTCTCGAGGAGCCAGCGGCTCGGCGCGAGCCCCGAGAGCCAGTTGACGAGCGCGGGCATCCGGGCGCCGAGGCGGTTCACCCGCGCGATGCGCCCGAAGAGGCGGTTGCGGAGCGGCAGGCCGTTGGCCGCGTGGTAGTGGTGGAGGAACTCGTACTTGAGCTTCGCCATGTCCACGTTCGCGGGACACTCGGCCTTGCAGCCCTTGCACTCGAGGCAGAGGTCCATCACCTCGTAGAGGCGCCGGCCGGTGAACTCGGCCGGGGGCAGCCGGCCCGAGAGCACCGCGCGCAGGGCGTTGGCGCGGCCGCGCGTCGAGTGCTCCTCGTCGCGCGTCGCCATGTAGGAGGGGCACATCGTGCCCTCGAGCGTCTTGCGGCAGGCGCCGACGCCGTTGCACATCTCGATCGACGCGGCGAACCCGCCCTGCGCCGAGAAGTCCAGGAGCGTCGCGGGCTCCCACGTCGTGTACCCGGCGCCGTAGCGGAGGTGCTCGGTGATCCCGGGCGAGGCCACGATGTTCCCCGGGTTCATCCGACCCTCGGGGTCGAAGGCGCCCTTGAGCTCGCGGAACGCCTGCACGAGCCGCGGGCCGTACATGCGCTCGAGGTACGGGCTCCGCGCGCGGCCATCGCCGTGCTCGCTCGACATCGTGCCGCCGAACTCGAACACGAGGTCGAAGATCTCCCGGGCGATCGCCCGCACCTGCTCGAGGCCCCGCGGCGTCTTGAGGTTGATCACCGGGCGGATGTGCAGGCAGCCGACCGAGCAGTGGCCGTAGTAGGCGCCGACCGTGTCGTGCTTGGCGAAGATCTCGCGGAAGCGCGGGACGAACTCCGGCAGGTGCCGCGGCTCCACGCACGTGTCCTCGACGAAGGCGATCGGCTTCTTGTCGCCCTTCATGCCGAGCAGCAGGCCGAGCCCCGCCTTGCGGAGCTTCCAGATCGACTGCTGCTCGC
>Ga0156246_1140_pt1 | contig 26088 bp, 16 predicted proteins | sample RifCSPlowO2_12_FD_107893 | JGI IMG/M metagenome (GOLD analysis project Ga0156246, IMG submission 107893) | Candidatus Rokubacteria bacterium RIFCSPLOWO2_12_FULL_73_47 | reverse complement strand
CCGACCGTGCGGGGCTCGACGCCGCACTCGCCGCGTACGCGCTGGTCGAGTAGCGCGGTGCCTTGACACCCGTCCGCGCCGGAGACTACGCTGGCGTCGTGGTCGACGGTCGCGCGATCCGGATCACTGCGGGGCAGGTCTCGGTCGAGGCGCGGCTGAACGACTCGAAGACCGCCACCGCGATCTGGGAGCGCCTGCCGATCGAGGCAAAGGGCGAGACCTGGGGCGACGAGATCTACTTCGCCATCGGTGTGCGCGCCGCCGCCGAGTCGCCCCGTGAGGTCGTCGGGCTGGGCGACCTCGCCTACTGGCCGCCGGGCCAGGCCTTCTGCATCTTCTTCGGCCCCACGCCGATGAGCCGCGGCGACGAGATCCGCCCTGCGAGCGCCGTGAACGTCGTGGGGCGGATCGTCGGCGAGCCGACCGTGTTCAAGAACGTGCGCGCGGGGACGCGCGTGAGACTCGAACGCACCTGACGGGGAGGAGAACCCGATGAAGATCTTTCTGGACACCGCGAACGTCGCCGAGATCCGGGAGGGCGTCGCGCTCGGCGTGGTGGACGGGGTGACGACCAACCCGTCGCTGATCGCCAGGGAGAAGCGGCCGTTCCGCCCGCTCGTGGAGGAGATCTGCGCGCTCGTGCCTGGCGATGTGAGCCTCGAGGTCGTTGCGACCGATTTCGAGGGGATGATCAAGGAGGGACAGGAACTGGCGCAGATCGCCGACAACGTCGTGGTCAAGTGCCCGCTCACGAAAGATGGCCTCAAGGCCGTGAAGCACCTCTCGGGCAAGGGGATCCGCGTCAACCAGACGCTCTGTTTCTCGCCGGGCCAGGCGCTGCTCTCGGCCAAGGCGGGCGCCTTCTACATCAGCCCCTTCCTCGGCCGGCTCGACGACATCGCGCACGTCGGCATGGACCTGGTCCGCGAGATCTGCGAGATCTACCGCGTCCAGGGCTTCCGGACGCAGGTGCTCGCGGCCTCGATCCGCAACCCGCTCCACGTCGTGGACGCGGCGAAGGCCGGCGCGCACGTGGCGACGATCCCGTTCGCGGTGCTCGAGCAGCTCATGAAGCACCCGCTGACGGACATCGGCCTCAAGAAGTTCCTGGACGACTGGGCGAAGCTCGGCGAGAAGATCTGAGGGGGCGGTCGGCTCCGCGCCGTCGCGTTACCTCGCCGCCAGCGGGTGCAGGACGTCGATCGCATAGCCCACGTCGAGGCCCTCTCCCAGCCAGCCAGGCATCGCCGTTCGCGGGTGGATGCGGAGCCCCTGCGCCTCGTGGCGCGCGCGGAGGGCCTGGACGGGATCGGCCGGTATCGCAGCGGGAGGCGGCACCTCGGGCAGGAGCCACCCGTCCGGGCGCCTGAACCGCAGCTCGCCGCCGGGCTCTCGCTCCACCTGGTAGCCTTCTTCATGCACAGCGCGGTGATGCCGACGGCAGAGGAGCGCGAGGTTCGAGAGGGTGGTGGGGCCGCCGTGGGCCCAGTGGCGGAGGTGATGCCCCTGACCGAAGGGGAGCCCGCAGCCGGGGAAGCGGCAGCCCCGGTCCCGGTGCTGGAGCGCCCGCCGCAGGGCCGGCGGGATGGTCCGGGTGCGGGCGCCGACCTCGACGACCCGGCCGTCCGGGCTGTGCCGCATCACCACGCGAGTCGCGTCGCACGCCAGGCGCCGGGACGTTTCCGCGGAAACGTGGGTGCCGTCCTCGAGGACTGACTGGCCGGGGGCGTCGGGGTCCGCCAGCACCGGGGCGTCGACGTGGACGACCACCTGGTACCGCTCCCCGGGGGTGCCCGGGTCGATTCCGTGGTGCAGGGCCGTCTCGGCGAGGAGCGCCAGGGCGTCAGCTTGCTGCTGGGCCCGGGTGGGCGGTTCCTCCATAGGGGGCGTTTCCGCGGAAACGTTTTTCTCGTGCGATCGCTGATACAGCGTCTCGCGCGCCGCGGCCAGGGCCTGCACGAGCACGGCCCCGACCTCGGGCGCCAGCCGCCCGCGGACGACTACCATACCGTCCTCGTCCTGATACACGTGCAGGGCCCGGCCCTTGTGCCGCTGCGCGTCCTCCCGGGCCTCGGCAATCCGGTCCACCCGGCGCCAGCCGCGGACGATCCGCTCGACGTGGGCGGCGGTGCCGGCCCTGCCGACGGCCAGCAGCCGCTCTTCGGTCTCGGGCGTGGCGACGCGCGTCAGCGCCCGGACCTTGGCGTACGAGAGCTCGCCGCAGGCGAGCGCCCGGGCGAGCCGCGGGAGCGTGCCGAGGGCGCGCGCCACCCGCACGCGCTCGCGGGCCGCGCCCGGGTCGAGCCCGACGCGCCAGCCGAGCCAGGCGGCGCAGGAGCGGAAGCCGGTGTTCCAGCCGCCGCGGGCGTCGAACTCGCGGATCAAGTCGAGGAGGGGCGCGGTGGCGGCCTCGATGTGCGCCGACAGCTCGGCGATCTCGTCACCGAGCCGATCCAGATCTTCGGCGGGCGTGAGAAGTTCCATCAGTGAGTCCCCCTTCTACTGCGGCGACTCTACACCCGGGTTTTCGAGCCTCCGTGGAGCCCGCGGGATCGACAATCGCGCCGCGATCCGTCATTTTTCGAGGTGGACCCGGCGATACCCGCCTCGGCGGGCGAGCGCGCACCGCTGAGCCGGTATCTACGAGAGACTGCCGGAACGCGCCCATCCTCCGTGCTGGAGGCTGTCAAGCGGAATCGCTCGTCGGTACCGAGTGCGCTTCGCCGATCGTACCTATCGAGGTTCGCCTGCCGTACAATGCCGGGCATGGCGAAGCGGACGCCCAGGCCGAAGAAACCGGGGAAGAGCCGAGTCGGCGAGCCGCCGAAGGTCTACGAGCACAAGGAGGAGAAGCTCCTCCTGCGTCCCGACGTCGGCCTCCAACCGCAGTTCAAGGCCAAGAAGCCTCCCAAGACGTATCGCTACGATCCGAGCCTCGACCCGGCGCGCTCGGAGGTGTTGCTGCTATCGGAAGGGTTCGAGGCGGACTCCCACGCGGGTGTCATCGCGCTGCTCCACCGGGAATTCGTCAGGACCGGCAAGCTGGATCGTGCTCAAGCCGCCGCGCTCGAGCGGGCCTGGAAGGAGCGCGGTCAGGCTGAGTACGAGGCCGGCGCGGAGTTCACGCAGGCTCGGGCCGGGCAGGCCGTGGAACGGGCAGGGAGATTCCTGCGTGCGGTGGAGGCCCTGGCGCGGGCGTAGGTCAGATCCTGGCGCGGACGCCCTCCGCGAACCGCGTGTAGATGGCGGTGAGGTCGTCGAGGTCGCGGATCCGCGACTCGAGGATCACGTGGCTCACGCCGAGCGCGGCGAGCGCGCGCAGCTCGACGACGAGCGCGTCGGCGTCCTGGCGCGCGGGCAATCCGAGGCGCGCACTGATCGCGAGCGCCTTCGGGTCGCGCCCCGCCCGGCGGCACGCCTCGGCGAGGGCACCCATGCTCTTCGTCATGTCGGCCGAGCGCGTGAACGCGGCGTGCCAGCCGTCGCCGAGCTCGGCGACGCGGCGGAGCGCCCGCGGCGTGTGACCGCCGATCCAGATCGGGATCGTCCCGCGCGCGGGCTTGGGCGCCATGCCGAGAGCGTCGAAGCTCAGGAACTCGCCGCGGTGCTCGACGCGCTCGTCGCGCCAGCACGCGCGCATGACGCGGATCGCCTCGTCGCTCCAGGCGCCCCGCCGCGCGTACGGGACGCCGAGCAGCTCGATCTCCTCCTGCATCCAGCCGACGCCGGCGCCGACGATCACGCGCCCGGGCGCCAGGTGGTCGAGCGTCGCGAGCATCTTCGCGGCCAGCAGCGGATGGCGGTGGGGCAGCACGAGGACGGTGGTGCCGAGGCGCACCCGCTCGGTCGCGCCCGCGACGAGCGCGAGGGCGACCAGCGGCTCGAGGACGTTCGCGGTCGGCGGCAGCGGGAAGTCGCCGGTCACGTTGTACGGGTAGCGCGAGCGGATCGTGAACGGCAGGACGATGTGGTCGCTCGCCCAGAGCGAGTCGTAGCCGAGCGCCTCCATCCGCCGGGCGAAGCCGAGCAGGACGTCGCGCGTGGCGGCGGGACCGAAGACGGGCAGGTGGCAGCCGAATTCCACGTCAGTGCCCTCCGTGGACCAGGCGCTCGCCGAGCGCGCCGGTCGTGAGCATCTCGACGAGACGCGAGCGCTGGAGCTTGCCGCTCGACGTCTTGGGGATCGTGCCCGGGGCCACCAGGAGCACGCGCGCGGGGCGGTGCCCGGTCGCGTCGTGCACGCGGCTCACGATGGCGCGGACGAGCGCGTGGTGCTCGTCGGTCGCCGCCGCGTCGCCGCGCACCTCGGCCACGACGTAGAGCCGCTGCGTGCCGGTGCGCTCGCTGTCGAGGCCGATGGCCGCGGAGTAGCGGACGCCCTCGATGCCGTCCACGACCTCCTCGATGTCGGCGGGCAGCACGTTCGCCCCGCCGAGGATGATCAGGTCCTTGAGCCGGCCCGTGATGTAGAGGAACCCCTCCTTGTCCACGAAGCCGAGGTCGCCGGTGCGCAGCCAGCCGCCGGGCAGCAGGACCCTCGCCGTCGCCTCGGGGTTGTTGTAGTAGCCGCGCATGACCCCGGGGCTCTTGACGCAGACCTCGCCCTCCTCGCCCGGCGCGAGCTCGGGCCCGGCGCCGCCGTCCTCGAGCGGCGCCATGATACGCACGGCGACGCCGGGGCAGGGCTGGCCGACCGACACGAAGCGCCCGCCCGCGTCGAGCCGGCGCGGCGTCGCGCGCGGCCAGATCGCGACGGCGAGCGTCGCCTCGGCGAGGCCGTAGCAGGGGGCGATCACGCACTCGAGCCCGAAGCGCCCCTCGAACGCCTCGATCGTGGACGGACGGACGGGCTCGGCCCCGCAGAGCGCCGCCTTGAGGCTCGAGAGGTCCAGGCCCGCCGTGTCGCGCACGTGCCGCACGCAGTTCCGGTAGCCGAAGTCGGGCGACACCGTGAACGTCGCCCGCACCTCGGTGACGAGCTCGAGCCACTGGCGCGGGTTGCGGAGGTCGGGCGGGAGGAGCCAGAGCGGCGTGCCGGTGAGCGGCGGCGTGAAGGCGCAGCCGATCAGCCCCATGTCGTGGTAGAGCGGCAGCCAGGACACGACGCGGTCCGCGGCGGTGAGGCCCGCGGCCTCCGCCATGAACCGGATCGTGGAGACGACGTTCCCGTGCGTGAGCATGACGCCGCGTGGGTGGCCGGTGCTCCCGGACGTGTACTGCAGGAACGCCAGGTCGTCCTCCGCCGGCGCGGCGGTCGGCGGCGGCGGCGCGTTCACCTCGAGGTCCGGGGGCTCGACGACGATGCCCGCGCCGGGCGCGAGCGCGACGCTCTCGTCGACGCCCTTGCGGAACCAGCCGATCGTCGCGACCCCGACGGCCTCCGCGTCCCGGAGGATCCGCGCGGTCGCCTCCACGCCGAGCGTCGGGTAGAGCGGCACGGGCACGGCGCCCAGGCGGAGCGCGCCGAAGAACGTGTAGAAGAACTCGGCGCACGTCGGGTAGATCAGGCACACCCGGTCGCCCGGGTGCACGCCGGCGCGCGCGAGCCCCGCCGCGTACCGCCCGCTCTGCGCCCAGAGCCGCCCGTACGTCACGGTCTCGCCGTAGAGCGTGAAGTACGCCTTGTCGGGCGACAGCGTGGCGCGCCGCCCGAGCATCTCGGTCAGCGTCGTGGCGGCTCCCACCTCTCGATCGGCCATGGGGCTCCCTCGTGCCGCCGGTCTAGGGGTGCGCGCCGAGCGTCGCGGCCGTCCGGTGCGCCTCGCCGCCGCGCAGGTACACGACGTCCACGGTCTGGCCCGGCCGCCGGGCGCTCAGCAGCGTGCGCAGCGCGTCGAGGCCGTCCACGGCGTCGCGGTCGAAGCGGACGATCACGTCGCCCTCGCGCAGCCCGGCCGCCGCCGCCGCGCTGCCCGGGACGACTCCCGAGATCCAGAGGCCGTCCGGCGCCGGCCGCGGCGCCGCGACGATCCCGAGGAACGCCGCGCCGCCGAGGCCCGTGTCCGCCGGGGCGCCGCCGGGTGCCGGGGGCGCGACGCGCGCGTACACGGGCCGCGGCTCCCCGGCGAGCCGCTCCACGGCGCGGGCAGCGACGGCCGCGACGCGGGCCATGCCGTCCGGGTCGAGCCTGTCGGGCGTATCGCTCGGCCGGTGGTAGTCGTCGTGCGCGCCCGTGAAGAAGGACAGGACCGGGACGCCCGCGCCGTAGAAGCGCGTCTGATCGGACGGCATCCACGGCGAGCCGCGCACGTCGAGGGTGACCCCGGTGCCGCGCGCGGCCTCGGTCACGAGCGCCCGGAGCCCGCTGGCGCTGTCGCCCCCGCTCACGAAGAGCCGGTCCCGCCGCAGCCGGCCGACCATGTCGAAGTTCAGCATCGCCACCGTCTGCGCGAGCGGGACGACGGGCTGGCGCACGTAGTGCGCGGAGCCGAGCAGGCCGAGCTCCTCGGCGCCGAACAGGACGAATACGAGCGTGCGGTCGGCGCCCCCCGCCGCGGCGAACGCCCGCGCGAGGCCGACGACGAGCGCGGTGCCGGAGGCGTTGTCGTCGGCGCCCGGGTGCACGACGCCGCCGACGCGGCCGAGGTGGTCCCAGTGCGCGCCGAGCACGACGGCGTCGCCGGCGCGCGCGGGGTCGACGCCGGGCAGCACGCCGACGACGTTCTGCGCCCGGCGCTCGTGGCGCAGGAGGTCGACGCGGAGCCGCGCACGGGCGCCGGTCGCGAACGACGCCGGCGCGCCGCCGCCGGTGAGCGCCGCCGCCAGCTCGGCGGTGGTCCGGCCGGCGGGCGCGAGCAGCGCGTCGGCCGCGGCGCGCGTGACGGCGGCCGAGAGGACGTTGACCGGGGCCGAGGTCGCGGCGACCGGTGGGAGCGCGTCGGCGACGAGCAGGAGCGCGGCGGCGCCGTGCGCGCGCGCGGCGAGCACCTTCTCGATCCGGCTCGCGCGCGCGCCGGCGAGGCTCGGCGGCGCGCCGTCGAGCGCGAGCGCCACGCGGCCGCGCAGGTCCACGGCCGCCCAGTCGTCCCAGCCCGCGTCGGGCGCGCTCACGCCGTAGCCGACGAAGACGATCTCGCCCGCCGCCTCGCCGGTCTGCGAGCCGGCGTGCGGCGTGAAGTCCCGGCCCAGCGCGAAGGCGCGCGGCGGCGCCCCGTCCAGCTCGAGCGCGCTCGTCGGCGCGGGCAGGGCGGAGCGCTCGAGGACGAACGACTGGAGGAAGGTCCCGTGGTCGCCGGCGGGCCGCAGGCCCGCGGCCCCGAGCCAGCCCGCCAGGAGCTCGGCGGCGCGGTCGCCGCCAGCCGTGCCGGACCGGCGTCCCTCCAGCTCGGGCGCGGTGAGGGCCGCGACGCTCCGGCCGAGCTCGGCCGCGCCGGGCGGGACGGCGCGCGGGCGCGCGAGGACGGTGGCCGCGCCGACCAGGCAGCACGCGAGCAGCAGGAACGGGACCGCGCGGCGCCTGATCACGTGACGCATTGTACCCAGTCCACCCGGTGACGCATGCGCGTCGAGCGTACCATGGGGGCGCCCGGTGCGGGCCCGCCGCGGCCGGCGCCCGCGCCGGCGGCAAGGATTAGGTTGACAGGATCTTTGGAGTTAGGTTAACCTAACTCCGGCCCTGTCCCGGGCGGGAGGAGAACCCGATGCGGAGTCGGCTCGCGCTGCTGGTCGCGGTCGTCGTCGCGGCGCTGCTCGTGGTCGCGGGGGACGTCCGCGCGGCGGACCCGCCGGAGGTCGCGCTCACGATCGAGCAGCACCGGTTCGTCCCCGAGGAGATCCGGGTCAGGGCGGGGACGCCGTTCGTGCTGGTCATCACCAACAAGGACGCGACCGTCGAGGAGTTCGAGAGCCACGAGCTGCGCCTCGAGAGGATCGTCCCCGCGGGCAAGACCGTGCGCCTGCGGGTGCGGGCGCTCCGGGCCGGCCGCTACCCGTTCGTCGGCGAGTACCACGAGAAGACCGCCACGGGGCGGATCGTCGCGGAGTAGCCGATGGGCGCCACCTACGTCGTCACGCTGCGCGAGGGGTTCGAGGCCGCCCTCCTGCTCGGCATCGTCTACGCCTACCTCGACAAGATCGGCGGCCGCGTGCACTACCGGTACGTGACGACCGGCGCCGTGCTCGGTCTGCTCGCGAGCGTCGCGGCGGGGGTCGCCGTGAGCCTGGCGTCGGGACCGCTGCTCGACCTCGGGCCGGACCTGATCGCCACGGCCGTCGTGTTCGCCGCCGTCGTGCTGCTCACGTGGCACGGCTGGTGGATGCGCCGCCACGCGCGTGAGCTCACGGGCGACGTGCAGGCGCGCATCGCGCAGGCGCAGGCGACGCAGCGCCTGTGGCTCGTCGGCATGATCGCCTTCACGGGCGTGTTCCGGGAGGGCGCGGAGACCGTGCTGCTCCTGTGGGGGCTCCTCACGCAGGCCGCCTCGGCGAGCGGCTACGACGGCGCCGTCGGCGGCGTCCTCGGCGTCGCGACCGCGGGCGCGCTCGGCTGGGCGATCTTCCGCGGGAGCCGGCGCGTGAGCCTCGGGCGGTTCTTCACGGCGACCTCGCTGGTGCTCATGCTCGTCGCCGCCGGGCTCTGCAGCACCGGGACGGGGAAGCTCCAGGGGCTCGGCTGGCTGCCGCCGTCCGAGGCGCTCTGGGACACCTCGGGGCTGCTGAGCGACACGAGCCTGCTCGGCGGCTTCGTCGCCGGCCTCGCCGGCTACCGCGCGCGGCCGACGCCGCTCGAGGTCGCGGCCTGGCTCGCCTACCTGGCGCTCGCGACGCCGCTGCTCTTCGGCCTCCGGTGGCGCGCGCGCCGCGCCCTCCCCGTCCCGCCGCGCTAGGCGCGCCTCAGCGCCCGATCACGATCCGGTCGAACGCCTCGGCGTAGGCATAGCCCTGGGCCTGGCCGAGCGTGCGGGCGCGCTCGCGCACCCGCGCCTCGACGGCGGCGAAGTCGCTGAACTGGCTCGCGTGGCACGCCAGGGCCTTGATCTTCAGGTCCATCACGTCGGAGATGTCCACGACGACGTGCGGGTGCTCCCACTGCATCAGGTAGACCTCGCGGACCCGGTGGGGCTCGAACGCGGGCATCAGCTCGGGGAAGGCCATGTGGTCGCGGGCGAGGGGATACACGCAGTCGAGCGCGACGCCCGCCGTGATCCGGTGGTCGCGGTGCGAGGCGCCGAGGTTGTAGGTGCGGTTCGGGTTCTGGGCGATGAGCAGGTCCGGCTTGAAGCGCCGGATCTCGCGGCTCACGTCGCGCCGGAGGTCGCGGGAGTCCTCGACCTCACCGTCGGGGTAGCCGAGGAACCGCACGTGCGCGACGCCGAGCGTGCGCGCCGCCGCGCGCTGCTCCTCCGCGCGGATCCGCGCGAGCCGCTCGGGCGTCATCGTGCGGTCGCTCGAGCCCTTGTTGCCGTCGGTGACGATCACGTAGGCGGCCTCGGCGCCCGCCCGCACCAGCTTCGCGACGGTCCCGCCCGCGCCGAACTCCGAGTCGTCCGGGTGGGCCGTCACGACCATCACGCGCTCGATCGCCTGCGCCATTCACGTCTCCTCTCGCGATAGATAGACGCAAGGCACAAGGATACAGATTCCGGCGTCGTCACGCGACGGGCTATAATCGCGCGGTGTCCATGGCCGCCGGGCGACGGGCCGCGGTGCTCCTCCTGCTCGTCCTCCTCGCGGGCGGCCTCCTCCTGAGCGCGGCACCGGGCGATCCGGGCGCGCTGCGGCTCCGCGGTGTCGGCCTCCTCTGGTGGTACGCGGCGCTCGTCGCGCCGCTCGTGGCGCTCGCCGTGGCGGTGCCGGTGCTCGCGGCGCCGTCCGCGGGGCCGACCCCGTCGGTCGCGTTCTGGGTCTCGCCCGTCGTTCCCGCCGCGGTCGCGGCGCGCGTCTTCGACGGCGCCGCGGAGGCGCCCGTCGTGGTGCTGGCCGCGGCCGTGGCGCCGTTGCTCGCGCTGCTGGTCGCGCGCGCGCCGGCGGCGCCGCCGGGCGTCGCGGCGCGCCTCGCGACCGCGGCGGGCGCGGCGCTCGTCCTCGGCGCCGGCCTCTCCGTGCTCGCGGAGGCCGGCGTCCTGCTCGGACTGCCGCGGGCGGCCGTCGTCGCGGGGGCGCTCGCGTGCGCGGCCGCGCCCGCGCTGGCGCCGCGCGCGCCCGCCGCGGGCGCGCGCCAGCTCGCGCTCGGCCTCGGGACGCTGGGCGTCGTCGCGTCCGTCGCCGCGGTCGGGCTCGGCGCGGGCGCCGCGCCGTGGGCCGCGTGGCGCGACGTCGCCTCGCGCCCGGCGCTCACCTTCGACGCGCGGAGCCCCGCGGTCGTCGCGGGCCGCGTGATCGGGTCCCCGACGACGCTCGCGTTCGGCGAGGCCCACCGCGTCACCGCGCTCCGGCCCGGCGTCTACCGCGTGACGGACGGGGCGCGGCCGCACGAGTGGCGGCTCCGCTCGGGCGACACGCTCGAGCTACGGCCGGGCGACCGCCTCGCGCTCGACGCCGGCGCGCACGTCAGGTTCGAGGCCGGCAAGCGCGTGCCGACGGCGCCGGCCTCCGGGGTCGCGTGGGCCGATCCGCCGGGGCGCGCGAGCTGGGGGACGGCCGCGCGCACGACGGGCGTCGCGCTGACGCTGCTCGGCGGGGCGCTCGCCCTCGTCCCGCCCGCGGGCGCGCGCGGCGCCGCGCGCGCGGCCGGCGGCGCCGGGCTCGTCGTCGGGCTCGTGCTCGCGGCCGCGTGCCTCGGCGTCTTCGGCGTGCGCGCGGCGCCCGAGCTCGCGATCGGCGCGGCGCCGCTGGCGGCGCCGCTCGAGCTCCCGGCGCTCGTCCTCGGCGCCCGGTGGGGACGCGCGTGGGCCGTCGCCGGCGTGCTCGCCCTCGTCCTGCTGCTCGCGGCCGCCGCCGGGGCGCTCGCCGGCCCGGCGACCGGCGCGGCACGCCGGCGCGGCGGCCTCGCGCTCAGGCTCGGCGTGCTCGCGGGCGCCGCGGCGACCGGCCTCTGGCCTGGCGGCGACCCGTGGCGGACCGGCCTCCTTGGGCTCGGCCTGGCCGCCTCCGCGGGGGTCGCGCCGCGGCTCGGCGGCGGCGGGCCCCGGGCGGCGCTCGCGGGCACGCTCGCCGGCGCCCTCGTGTTCGCGGCGCTGGCCGTCGCGGCGCCGTGGCTCCCGGCCTGGGCCCAGGCGCTCGGGGCGTACCCGGCACTCGCGGCGGCGCCGCTCGGCTGGGCGGCGAGCCGCGGCGGGCGGGTTGCCGCGGCCGAGCAGGGCTGACACAATAGACGCTCAATGGCGAGTGATCGCATCGTCGTCCGGGGCGCCCGCGAGCACAACCTCAAGAACATCGACCTCGAGATCCCCCGCGATCAGCTCGTCGTGATCACGGGGCTGTCGGGCTCGGGCAAGTCCTCGCTCGCGTTCGACACGATCTACGCGGAGGGCCAGCGGCGCTACGTCGAGTCGCTCTCGGCGTACGCGCGTCAGTTCCTCGAGCAGATGGAGAAGCCCGAGGTCGACTCGATCGAGGGCCTCTCGCCCGCGATCTCGATCGAGCAGAAGACGACCTCGAAGAACCCGCGCTCGACCGTCGGGACCGTCACCGAGATCCACGATTACCTGCGCGTGCTGTTCGCGCGCGTCGGCGCCCCGCACTGCCCGGACTGCGGCCGCGTGATCTCGGCGCAGACCGTCCAGCAGATGGTGGACCGCGTCCTCGCGCTCCAGGCCGGCACGCGCCTGCTGGTGCTCGCCCCGGTCGTGCGTGGGCGCAAGGGCGAGTACAAGAAGCTCTTCTTCGACCTCCAGCGCCAGGGCTACACGCGCGTCCGCGTCAACGGCGCCGTCCGCGAGCTCGGCGAGGAGATCGAGCTCGACAGGAAGCGGAAGCACACGATCGAGGTCGTGGTGGACCGGCTCGTCGTGCGCGACAACCTCGGCGCGCGGCTCGCCGACTCGCTCGAGACGGCGCTGCGCCTCGCGGACGGCGTGGTGCTCGTCGAGGCGGCGGGGGAGACGACGACGCCGATGCTCTTCTCCGAGCGGCTCGCGTGCGCGGGCTGCGGCGTCTCGCTCCCCGAGGTCTCGCCCCGCATGTTCTCGTTCAACAACCCGTACGGCGCCTGCCCGGACTGCGGCGGCATCGGCTCGCGCGACGAGATCGACCCGGAGCGGCTCGTGCCGAACCCCGAGCGCTCGCTGCGGGGCGGCGCGCTCGCGCCCTGGGCGGGGCGGGAGACCACGTACTTCCGCCAGACGCTCGCGGTGCTGGCGCGGCGCCACCGCTTCTCGCTCGACACGCCGTGGGCCCGGCTCCGCAAGCCCGTCCGCGAGGTCATCCTGCGCGGCGAGCGCGACGGCGGCTTCGAGGGCGTCATCGCGACGCTCGAGCGCCGCTACCGGGAGACCGCCTCGGAGGAGGCCCGCGCCGAGGTCGAGCAGTTCATGGCCGAGCGGCCGTGCCCCGCGTGCGGGGGCGCGCGCCTGCGCCGCGAGTCGCTCGGCTTCGAGCTCGCCGGCCGCTCGATCGCCGACGTCGGGCGCCTGACGATCAAGCAGGCGGCCGGGTTCTTCGAGGCGCTGCAGCTCGGCGAGCGCGAGGCCGCGATCGCGCGGCGGGTGCTGAAGGAGATCCGCGAGCGGCTCGGGTTCCTGCTCAACGTCGGGCTCGACTACCTGACGCTCGACCGGCCGGCGGGCACGCTGTCCGGCGGCGAGGGGCAGCGCATCCGGCTCGCCACGCAGATCGGCTCGAGCCTCGTCGGCGTCCTCTACATCCTGGACGAGCCCTCGATCGGCCTGCACCAGCGGGACAACCGCCGGCTGCTCGAGACGCTCAAGCGCCTCCGCGACCTCGGCAACACCGTGCTCGTGGTGGAGCACGACGAGGAGACGATCCGCTCGGCCGACTACGTCATCGACCTGGGGCCGGGCGCGGGCGAGCTCGGCGGGCACCTCGTCGCCGTCGGCACGCCCGACGAGATCATGGCCAACCCCGCGTCGCTCACCGGGCGCTACCTCGCGCGCGCGCGCACGATCCCGGTGCCGGTGCAGCGCCGCAAGGGGAGCGGCCACTTCGTCACGATCCACAACCCGCGCGAGCACAACCTGAAGGGCATGGCGGTGCGGATCCCGCTCGCGACCTTCACGTGCATCACCGGCGTGTCGGGCTCGGGCAAGTCGACGCTGGTCAACGACATCCTCCACCGCGCGCTCGCGCAGATGCTCCACCGCGCGCAGGAGCGCCCGGGCGCGCACGACCGCATCGAGGGCGCCCAGCACCTCGACAAGGTCGTGGACATCGACCAGTCGCCGATCGGCCGCACGCCGCGCTCGAACCCCGCGACGTACACGGGCGTGTTCACGTTCATCCGCACGCTCTTCGCGCGCACGCCCGAGGCGCGCATGCGCGGCTACGCGCCGGGCCGGTTCTCGTTCAACGTGAAGGGCGGCCGCTGCGAGGCGTGCCAGGGCGACGGGCTCGTCAAGATCGAGATGCACTTCCTGCCCGACGTCTACGTGACGTGCGACGTCTGCAAGGGGCGCCGCTACAACCGCGAGACCCTCGACGTGCACTACAAGGGCCGGAGCATCGCGGAGGTGCTCGAGATGACGGTCCGCGAGGCGCTCGGGTTCTTCGACGCCGTGCCCGTCATCAAGTCGAAGCTCGCGACGCTCGACGACGTCGGGCTCGACTACATTCGCCTCGGCCAGTCGGCGACGACGCTGTCGGGAGGGGAAGCGCAGCGGGTGAAGCTGGCGACCGAGCTGTCACGGCGCGCGACCGGACGGACCCTGTACATCCTCGACGAGCCGACCACCGGATTGCACTTCGCCGACATCCAGCGGCTCCTGGACGTGCTGAACCGGCTGGTCGACCAGGGCAACACCGTCGTGATCATCGAGCACAACCTCGACGTGATCAAGACGGCCGACTGGATCATCGACCTCGGCCCCGAGGGCGGCGACGAGGGCGGCCGCGTCGTCGCCACCGGGACGCCGGAGGACCTGGCCGGCCAGGCCGACCGCTCCTACACGGGACAGTTCCTCGGGCCGCTCCTCGCCGGCGCGTGAGCCATGCGCCGCACCAAGGTGGTCTGCACCATCGGGCCCGCCAGCGCCAGCCGGGAGCAGCTCGAGCGGCTGGTGGCCGCCGGCATGGACGTCGCCCGGCTGAATTTCTCGCACGGCACCCACGCCGAGCACGCGGAGGTCATCGCGCTGATCCGCGCGGGCGAGGCGCGCTGGGGCCGGCCGGTCGCGATCCTGCAGGACCTGCAGGGGCCGAAGATCCGGCTGGGGACGTTCGGCGCCGCCGGCGGCGTCCGGGTCGACCTCGAGCCGGGGCACGAGTTCACGCTCTGCGCATCCCCCGTGGCGGGCAGCGCCGCGCGCGCGTCGATCACGCACCCCGGGTACCTGCGCGAGCTGCGCCCGGGCGACCAGGTCTGGATGGACGACGGGATGATCCAGCTCCGGGTCGAGGAGACGTCCGCCGAGGCGGTCCGCTGCCGCGTGCTCGTCGGCGGGCGCGTGAGCGACCACAAGGGCGTCTCGTTCCCGCGCGTCGGGCTGCCGATGTCCTGCCTCACCGACAAGGACCGGGAGGACCTGCGCTTCGGCATCGCGCACGGCGTCGACTTCGTCGCGGTCTCGTTCGTGCGCTCGGCGGCGGACCTCGAGGAGGTCCGCGCGTTCCTCCGGGCGCAGGGCGCCGCGCTGCCGCTCGTCGCCAAGCTCGAGCGCCACGAGATGCTCGCCAACCTGGGCGAGATCCTGGCGCAGGTTGACGCGGTGATGGTCGCGCGCGGCGACCTGGGCGTGGACGTGCCGCTCGAGGATGTGCCGCACATCCAGAAGGAGATCATCCGGCAGGCGCGCCGCGCGAAGGTCCCGGTGATCGTCGCGACGCAGATGCTCGAGTCGATGGTCACGCACCTCCGGCCGACGCGTGCGGAGGTCTCCGACGTGGCGACGGCGATCTTCGACGGCACCGACGCGATCATGCTCTCCGCGGAGACGGCGACCGGGCGGTACCCGGCCGAGGCCGTCGAGGTGATGGCGCGCATCGCCGAGCGTGCCGAGCGTGCGGTGCTCGGGGGCGAGCCCCGGCGGCGCAGCGACCGCCGCGCGGGCTTCCCCGAGGCCATCGCCGACGCGGCGGCGTCCGCGGCCCACACGCTGGACGCGCGGGCGATCGTCGCGTTCACCGAGTCCGGATTCTCGGCGCGGCTGATCTCGGGCGAGCGCCCGGACGTCCCGATCATCGCGCTGACGCCGTCGCCCGAGGTGCGACGCCGCCTGGCGCTCTCGTGGGGCGTGTCCTCGCGCCTGATCCGGAAGGTCGAGACGACCGACGCGATGCTCGAGGAGGTCGAGGCGACGCTGCTCGGCGACGGGACCGTGCGGCCCGGGGACGGGCTCGTGATCATCTCGGGCTCGCCCATGTGGGTGTCCGGCACGACGAACCTCATGCAGCTCCACCACGTCGGCGAGCGTCACTGAGAGTACGGTGACGAGGCGCGCCCGCGCGCTCTCTCTGCTGCCCGTGCCGCTGCTGCTCGGCGTCGTCTGGGGCGCGGCGGCCGTGCGGCTCGGCGCGCAGGCGGCCGCGCGCCACGAGGCGGCGGTGCTGGAGGCGGTCGCCGCCGCCCGCGCGGTGCTGGAGGCCGCGCACGCCGAGGCCGGGCGGGCGGCGCGGATGGTCGCGCAGGATCCCGCGATCGTCGAGGGCGCGCGGCGGGGCGACTGGGCGGCGCTCGCGCGCGGCGCCTCGCCGCGGCTGCTCGCGCTCACGCTCGAGCGCATCGCCGACCTGCTGGTCGTGCTCGACGCGAGCGGGGTGCCGCTCGTGCAGGTGCCCGCGGCGCCGCCCGGCGCGGGGCCGGCGTGGGCGGGGGGGCGCGTGCCCCGGCTCGGCGTCGTCGGCGGCCGGGCGTACGTGCTGGGCGTGGCACCGCTGCCGGCGGGCGCGGTCGTGGTCGGCCGTCGCCTCGACGCGCCCGGCGGGGCGCTCGCGCGGCTGCCGCCGCGGACCGCGCTCGTCGTCGCGGCGGGCGACCGCCTGCTCGCCACCACGCTCCCCGGGGCGCCGCCGACGGGCTGGCAGGCGGCCCGGCCGGGGCCGCTCGCGGTCCGCGGCGAGCCGTGGCTCGTGCGCGCGCTCGACGCGGACGCGGGCCTGGGCGTCCGCGTGCTCGTCTCCGAGGCGGCGCACCGCGCCGAGCGCCGGCGCTTCTGGTTCCTCTGGGGGCTGTCGCTCGGCGCCGCCGCGCTCGCGGTCGTCGCCGCGGGCTGGCTCGGGCGGCGCGCGCAGGCGGCGCGGCGCGGCGCCGCGCGCGGGCCCGCCGACCGGCGCAGCCGCGCGCTCGACGCGTTCTACGCGATCGGGGTCGCCGTCGGCGCCGCCGACGAGCTCGCCGTCGCCGCGGAGCGGACGCTCGAGGTCGTGTGCGGCGTCGCCCGCATGGACATCGGCGGCGTGTTCCGCCTCGACCCGGCGGCGCCGGCGCTCGTCCTCGTCGCCCACCGGGGGCTCACGCCCGACGACGTCGAGCGCCTGCGCACCGACCTCGGGGCCTCGCGGCTCCTGGCCCCCGAGGTGCGCGAGCGCGTCGAGGCCCGCGGCTACCGGACGCAGCTCACGCTGCCGATCCCCGTGAGCGGCCGGACCTGGGGCGTCCTGGCGCTCATTTCGCGGGACGTGCGCACGTTCGAGCCGGACGAGCTCACGCTGCTCCAGGCGGTCGCCCAGCAGGTCGGCCTGGCCGTCGGGCGCGCCGCGCTCCTCGCCGAGACGCGCGAGAAGGGGCGCCGGCTCGAGACGCTCGCACGCCTGGCGCAGCACCTCACCGCCACGCTCGCGCCGGACGCGCTGGTCGAGCGGATCGTCGGCGCCGTGCGGGACCTGTTCGGCCCGGTCGTCGCGCGGCTCTGGCTCGTGGCCGAGGACGGCGAGCACGTGTCGCTCACCGCCACCGCGGGCGCTCCGGCGCCCGCCAGCGCCGCGCGCTTGCCGCTCTCGAGCCCGCTGGTTGCGGAGGCCGCGACCGCGCCGGCGCCGATCGTGGTCGGCGATGTGGTCCGCGACCCGCGGACGCGGGACGTGGAGGCGCTCCAGTGCGAGGGCGTCGTGTCGCTTGCCGTCGCGCCGCTCCGCGCCGGGGACCGGCCGATCGGCGCCCTCGCCGTGGGCTGGCCCGCGGCTCACGCGCCCGCGCCCGAGGAGCTCGGCCTGCTGCAGTCCCTCGCGGACTCCGCGGCGCCGGCCCTCAACAACGCCCGGCTCTTCGCCGAGGAGCAGGCCCGCCGCGCCTACCTGGCCGCGGTCCTCGAGATCAACAAGAAGATCGGCCGGCTCACGCCGACCGACGCGCTGCTCACGTCGATCGCCGAGGAAGCCGCGCGGCTCGTCGGCGTGGACAACGCGGGCTTCCGGCTCCTCGAGGGCGACGACCTCGTGCTCGCCGGGCTCGCCGGCTCGGCGGGCGAGACGATGCTCCGGCCGCGGCTCAAGGTCGGCGAGAGCCTGAGCGGCAAGGTCGTCGCGGCGGGCCGGACGCTCGTCTGTGACATCGCGAGCGTGGCCGACATCGTGCCCGAGCACCTGGCCGCCGACCGGCGGCTCGGCTACACGAAGTTCCTCGGCGTGCCGCTGCAGGTGGGCGACCGGACCACCGGCGTGCTGACCTTCCGCGCGCGCCGGCCCTTCGCGGCGCGGGAGGTGGAACTGGCCGAGGCCTTCGCCGGCCAGGCGGCGATCGCGCTCGAGCACGCGCGGCTCTACCGCGAGGCGGGGCGCCAGGCCGAGCGCATGGCGGCGCTGGCCGACGTCGCCCGGGTGCTGTCCGAGACGCTCGACCTCGACCTCGTCGCCCGGCGCGTCGCCGAGCGCGTCTGCGCGCTGCTCGGTGCGCGCTCGTCGTGCCTCTACCGGCTCGAGCCGGACTCGGGCGCGCTCGTCGCGGTGGCGGTGTCGGACGAGACCGGGCAGGTCTTCGAGTGGAGCTCCCGGCTGCCGGCCGGGACGGGGGTCGCCGGGCTCGCGGTCCGCGAGCGGCAGCCGGTCGCCACGGACGACGCGCTGGCGGACCCGCGGGTCACTTACACGGAGGACGCCCGCGCGCGCGTCGCCGCGCGGACGCACCGCGCGCTGCTCGCGATCCCGCTCCGCGTGAAGGACCGGCTCTTCGGCGCGCTCGCCGTGTGCGACCTGGCCGCGCGGCGCTTCGGCGCGGAGGAGATCCGGCTCGCGCAGGCGTTCGCCGACCAGGCGGCGCTCGCGCTCGAGAACGCGCGGCTCTACACGGAGGCGATGCGCCGGCGGCTCGAGGCGGAGGAGCTCGCGCGCCTGGCGCGGACGCTCACCGAGAGCCTCGAGGTCGCGGCGGTCGGCGAGCGGATGGTGGAGAGCGTGCTCGGGCCCTTCAAGGCGCGCTCCTCGGGCCTGCGCCTGCTGCGCTCGGACGGCGCGCTCGTGCTGGTGGCGCTCGGCGGGCGAGGCCACGGAACGCTCCCGCCCGGCCACGCGGTGCCGCCCGGTGCCAGCGTCTCGGGGCGCGCGGTGGCCGAGGGCCGGGCGGTGGCGACCGCGGACGTCTTCGACGATCCCGCGTGCGTCCTCACCGACGACCTGCGCGCGGGGCTGCGCGCGTCGGGCGACGCCGCGCTCCTGTGCGTGCCCCTGCGCGTCAAGGGGCGCGTCATCGGCACCCTGTCGGTGGGGGATCGCGCCGGGCGGGTCTTCACGGAGGCGGAGGTCCAGCTCCTCCAGGCCTTCGCCGACCAGGCGGCGCTCGCGCTCGAGAACGCGCGCCTGTTCTCGCTCGAGACCGCGCGGCGCGCGCAGACGGCGGCGCTCGCGGAGATCGGGCGGGAGCTGGTCGCCGAGCTCGATCCCGACCGCCTGCTCGACATCGTCATCGGGCGGGCGACCCGGCTCTTCGGCGGCCAGGGGGCGATCTACCTCGTCGAGGGCGACCGCACGCTGGTCCCGCGCGCGTGGACGGCGCTCGGAGCGTTCCCGCGCGACTCGGTGGCCTTCGGGCAGGGCGTGGTCGGCACGGCGGCCGAGCTTCGGCGGGGGCTCGTCGCCAACGACTACGCCGGCTCGCTCCTCGCGCTGCCGCGCTGGGTCGAGGCCGGCGTGCGGCGCGCGATGGCGCACCCCCTCGTCGTCGGCGAGCGGCTGCTCGGCGCCATCGTGATCAGCCGCGTCGGCGAGACGGCGGACCCGTTCCAGCCGGAGGACCTCGGGATGCTCGAGAGCTTCGCGGCGCAGGCGGCGATCGCGCTGCAGAACGCGCGGCTCTACCGCGAGGCGCGCGAGCACGCCGAGCGCCTCGCGGCGCTCGAGGAGGTCAACCGGCTCGTCTCCTCGTCGCTCCAGATGGACGAGGTGCTCGCGAGCATCGCCGCGGCGGCCGCGCGCTTCTTCGACGCCCCGTACGTGAGCGTGTGGACGCTGGATGCGGCGACCGGGCGCCTGTCGCGCTCGCTGACCCACGGCGACACCGGCGTGGCCGTGAGCCTGCACCAGGCGCTGGCGCCGGGGGAAGGCGCGGTCGGCTGGGTCGTGCTGCACCGCGAGCCGCTCCTCTGGCTGGACGCGGAGCGCGACCCGCGGGTCGTCGACGCCCAGGAGCTGCTCCGCGCGGGCCTCCGGTACCTCACCGCGTACCCGATCGCGCTCGGTGACCGCGTGCTGGGCGCGTTCGCGGTGCACCGCGCGACGCCCTCGCCCGTGACGCCCGAGACCGCCTCGCTGCTCGGCTCGCTCGCGGCGCAGGCCGCGGTGGCGGTCGATCATGCGCGACTCTTCGCCGAGACGAGCCGCCGGCTCGAGGAGACCCGCGCGCTCCTGGAGGTCGTCGAGATCCTCAACTCCACGCTCGACTCCACGCGGCTGCTCAAGCGCGCCGCGATCAAGATCGCGCAGGTGTGCCGCGTGGACCGCTGCTCGCTCGCGCTGTGGGTCGGCGACCAGGTGCTCCCGCTGATGTCGCAGTACGCGGACGGGCGCCGCGACGCGCGCCTGTGGGAGGCGTTCCAGCGGGTGGCCGTGCGGCCGCTGCTCGACGTCCCGGCCAACGCCCGGGCGATCGAGACGCGGCGCCCGATCCTCATCGAGGACGCGGCCACGACCGACCTGCTGCCGCGCGACTGGGTCGAGCTGTTCGGGATGAAGTCGAGCCTCGTGGTGCCGATGATCCGCCAGGACCAGGTCATCGGCGTGATGACCCTCGACCACTGCGACCGGCCGGCGCGCTTCGAGCCGTGGCAGGTCGACCTCGCGGCGACGATCGCGGGCCAGCTCGCGCTGTCGCTCGAGAACACCCGGCTGTACACGGAGGCGCAGGAGCGGCTGCGCGAGACGACGACGCTGCTGAACGTCGGCCGGCTCCTGGCGGAGCGGGAGCCGACCGCCGAGCTCATGCGGCGCGTGGCGCGCGAGGCCGCGCACGCGCTCGGCGCGGACATGGTGGGCGCCTACTTCGTCGACGCGAGCCACCAGCAGCTCGTCCCGCTCGGCGGGTACCACGTGCCGAAGGCCCTGCTCGCCACGTTCATGAGCCGGCCCATCGTGCTCACCCGGATGCCGGAGCTGCTGCCGGCGTGGCGCGAGGGGCACGCGGTCGCGAGCGCGGACCCGCAGCACGACCCGCGGTTCGACGCCGAGTGGGTGAGCGCGCTGCCGCCGCACTCGGTGCTCTTTGCCTCGGCCAACGCGCACCGCGAGCCGATCGGCGCGCTCTTCGTCGTCTGGTGGCGCACGGGCCGCGAGTGCCGGCCGGCCGAGCTCCGGCTGATCGAGGGGATCGCGGCGCAGGTGGGCCTCGCGATCGAGAACGCCGACCTCGCGCGGCGGACGCAGCTCAAGCTCCGGGAGACCGAGACGCTGCTCTCGGTGAGCCGCGCGCTCTCCACGACGCTCGACCGCGAGTCCCTCATGCAGCACTTCCTCGAGCGCGTCGTGACCGCCGTCGACGCAGACTGCGCCGGCGTGTGGCTCCGCGAGGGCGCGGGCGAGTGGCTCGAGCCGGTCGCGGACCATCGCGTGCCCCCCGGGCGGCTCGAGGCGCTGCGCGCGGCGCGGCTCTCGCTGCGCCACCACGCGTTCTGCGCCGAGGCGGTGCGGACGCGGCGCCCGGTCGCCTCGGCGCGGGTCGCCGAGGAGCCCGACACCGCCGGACCGCTCGGCGCCGCGCTCGGGCACCGGAGCCAGCTCTTCGTCCCGATCGTGGTGAAGGAGCAGCTCGTGGGGGGCTTCGGCCTCGTCTGGTTCGAGCGGGCGCGGGAGTTCTCCGGCGACGAGCTTGCGCTCATGGAGGCGGTCGCCAACCAGGCGGGCGTCGCGCTCGAGAACGCCCGCCTGTTCGCGCAGAACCGGCGCCAGGTCGAGGAGCTGTCGGTGCTCCACGACCTCTCGCGCGCCGTCACGGGCCAGCTCGAGCGCGGGGCCCTGCTCGAGGCGCTCCGCGCGCACGTGGCGCGGGTCCTGGACGCGCGCCACATGGTCGTGGCGCTCCAGCCCGCCGCGCACGGGGAGGTCGAGATCGGGCTGCGGATCACGGACGGCCTCGAGGACCGGCAGCCGCCCCTCCGGTACCCGCGCGCGGTCGGGCTCATGTCGGTGGTGCTCGCGACGGGGCGCGCGCTCCGCACGAGCGACTACCTGGGCGAGTGTGCCCGGCACGGCGTGGAGCCCGTGGCGCTCTCGGTGCACCTCACCCACTGGCTCGGGGTGCCGATGGCGGCGGGCGACGAGGTGCTGGGCGTCATCGTGCTCCGCGGCGACACGCGCCCGTTCGGCGAGGCCGACGAGCGGCTGCTCACCAACATCGCCCACCTCGCAGGACCAGCTCGTGCGGACGGAGAAGCTGCGCGCGCTGGGCGAGATGGCGTCGGGCGTCGCCCACGACTTCAACAACCTGCTCGCGTCCATCCTGGGGCGGGCCCAGCTCCTGCTCCAGCGCGTCCAGGCGCCCCAGCTCCGCCAGTGGCTGCAGGTGATCGAGCGCGCGTCGCTCGACGGCGCCCAGACGGTGCGGCGCCTGCAGGAGTTCACGCGCATCCGGCGCGACCAGCCGTTCGTGGCGGTCGACCTGAACGCGGTGGTCCGCGACGCGCTCGAGATCACGCAGTTGCGCTGGCGCGAGGAGCCGCAGAGCCGGGGCGTGAGCATCGACGTGCGCACCGCGCTCGCCGACGTCCCGCGCGTCGCCGGCGACGCCGCCGAGCTGCGCGAGGCGCTCACCAACCTGATCCTGAACGCGGTGGACGCGATGCCCGAGGGCGGCACGCTCGGCATCGCCACGACCGCGGCGGACGGCGAGGTCGTCGTCACCGTCTCCGACAGCGGCCTGGGGATCCCGGACGGCGTCCGCGAGCGCATCTTCGACCCGTTCTTCACGACCAAGGGGCCGGCGGGCACGGGGCTCGGCCTGTCGATGACGTACGGGATCCTGTCGCGCCACAGCGCGCGCATCGAGGTGGACAGCGGCGAGGGCGCCGGGACCACGTTCCGGCTGACCTTCCCGGCCGGGGCCGGGCTCGCGGCGCCCGAGCGCGTCGAGCCCGCGGCGGCGCCGCCCGTCGCCGGCGTGGCGCTGCGCTGCCTCGTGGTGGACGACGAGGTGCCGGTCGGCGCGATGCTCGGCGACGTCCTCGAGGCCGGCGGCCACCACGCCGTCGTGCTGACCGACGGCGGCGAGGCGATCGCGCGCTTCGGCGCCGAGCCGTTCGACGTCGTGTTCACCGACCTCGCCATGCCGCGCGTGTCGGGCTGGCAGGTGGCGCGCGCCGTGAAGGAGATGGCGCCCACCGTGCCCGTCTTCCTCGTGACGGGCTTCGGCGTGGAGCTCACGTCCGAGGAGCGCCGGGCGCACGGCGTCGACGCCGTGCTCGTGAAGCCCCTGAAGATCCAGGAGATCCTGGACGTCGCCGCGCGGGTCGCGCGCGACCGCGTCCAGCCCACCCGAACGGAGGACGAGCGATGAACTTCGAGAACCTGACCCTCGCGCGGAGCGAGGGGGTCGCGACGATCACGCTGAACCGGCCGGACGCGTTCAACGCCCTCAACCTCGCCCTCGGCCGCGAGCTCTTCCACGCCACGCTGGAGGTGGACGAGGACCCGGCGGTGCGCGCGGTCGTCATCACCGGCGCGGGCCGCGCCTTCTGCGCGGGCGGCGACGTCAAGGACTTCGCCGACAACCTCCCGCGCATCGGCGTGCTCGTGAAGGAGCTGACGACGTACCTGCACGGGGCCGTGTCGCGCCTGTGCCGCAGCGACAAGCCCGTCCTCATGGCGGTCAACGGCGTGGCGGCGGGCGGGGGGCTCTCGTTCGCCCTCTCCGGCGACCTCGTGCTGGCCGCCGAGTCGGCCCGCTTCACGATGGCGTACGCGAGGATTGCGGCCACGCCCGACGGCTCGTCGTCGTACTTCCTGCCGCGCCTGATCGGCCTCCGCCGCGCGCTGGAGCTCTACATGACGAACCGGGTCCTCTCGGCGCGCGAGGCCCTCGACTGGGGTCTGGTGACGCGCGTGGTGCCCGACGCCGAGCTGGCCGGCGCCGCCGGCGCGCTTGCGCGGGAGCTCGCGCAGGGGCCGACCCGGGCGTTCGGCGGCGCCAAGCGGCTCTTCCACCAGTCCACGTGGGAGAGCCTCGAGACGCAGATGGAGCTCGAGGCGCAGGCGATCGCGGCGAGCGGCCACACCGAGGATTTCGCGAGCGGCGTGACGGCCTTCGCGAGCAAGCGCACGCCGACGTTCCGGGGCCGGTGAGCGGCCGGGAGCCGGCCCTGCGCGCGCGCCTCTTCTACCGGCCCGGCTGATCGTCCTGCGCCAGGACGAAGGAGCTCCTGTCGTCCTGGGGGGTCGAGTTCGATCCCGTGAACGTCGAGGGTGACCCGGGGGCGCGCGCGGAGCTCGCGCGGCTCGGCGTGCCGCAGGTGCCGGCCGTGGCGCTGGGCGCGCGCGCGGTGCACGGCTGGAACCCGCCGGCGTACGCCGCGCTGCTCGGCGTGCCGTACGCGGCCCCGGCGGCGCTGCCACCGGCCGAGCTCGGCGCGCGGCTCGACCGGATCCTCGAGGCGACGCAGCGGCTCCTCGAGCCCCTCGACGCGCACCAGCTCGACTCCACCCCGCCGGAGCGCGCCCGGCCGCTCCGCGACCTCGCCTACCACGTCTTCCGCCTCGCGCTCGCCTTCGTGGACGGGATGGACCTCGGCGAGCTGCCCGAGCGCTGGCTCGAGGAGCGCGCGCCCGCCGACCTGCGCGACGGGGCCGCCGTGGCGCGCTACGGCGCGCTCGTGCGCGGGCGGATCGCGGGCTGGTTCGAGGGCGCGGCGCCGGGCGAGTTCGCGCGGACGATCGCCGTCTACTACGGCCCGCAATCGGGCCACGACCTGCTCGAGCGCACCGCGTGGCACGCCGCCCAGCACCTGCGGCAGCTCCACGTGCTGGTCGGACGCCTCGGCGTCGTCCCGGCCGCGCCGCTGCCCGTCGACGCCTTCGCCGGCCTGCCGCTGCCCGACGCCCTCTGGTGAGCCGGCTCAGTCGTCCTCGGTCCAGGCCTCGGTGAGCCGGCGCGCCAGCGCGCGGTGCCGGCGGAAGAAGTAGCCGGCGATCTCGTCGAGCACCCACTTCGCCGCGATCACGACCGCGCCGAAGAAGAACACCTCGAACGCGGTGAAGAAGATCACCAGCGCGAAGACGAACAGCGGCTGGCGCTCGGCGCCCGCGATGAGCAGCGCGCCGACGATGCCGACGGCGACGAACGCGAGGCCGTGCACGGCCGAGTAGGCGAGGATCGCGGCGAGCGCGCCGGTCTGGCCCAGGATCCCGGTGCCGAGGAGCCTCGGCGTCCGGAACACCTCGCCCTCGATCGCGTCGATCAGGAGGAACCAGACGGCCACGACCACGGCGCCGAGCAGGCCCGCGACGACGCCCTCGCGGAGGACGCCGCCCCACGAGCCGACCAGCGTGGCCGGCAGCGCCCGGTGGAAGCGGAAGAGGTACCAGAGCATCGCGATCGACGCGAGCAGGTTGCCGATGAGGATCGCCCACCACACGAGCGCGCCCACCATCGAGTGGCCGAGCGCGCCGAGCGCCCCGACGAAGAACACCTCGAAGCACGCGAACAGGATCACGAAGGCGACGAAGAGCGCGGGCTCGCGCTCGCTCACCGCCATCACGCTCGCCGCGATGACGCCGAAGGCGACGAACGCGAGGCCGTGGAGGAGCGTGTAGCCGAGGACGTTGCCGGGCGCGATCTCGAGGCCGATCGGGTCGGTGACGCCCTGGAACACGGCCGCGCCGAGCAGCCCGGGCGTGAGGAGCGGCTTGCCGCGCGCGAGGTCGAAGAAGAGGAACCAGACGGCGACGACGGCGGCGCCGAGCAGGCCGGCGACGATGCCTTCGCGCAGCACCGAGCGCTGGGTTGGCGTCATGGCCGGCGCAATTGTATCACTTGTGTGTAGCGCAACCGCCTCGTCCCTGGAGCAGTCCGAGACGTCGGCGATCGCCCACTCCAACTCGCGGATTTTGAACGCTTTCGGCCCGCCGCAGTGCGCAAGAGCCCGCAGGAGTGCCCAGAACTGGTTGCAGACTGCACAGAGAATCGTGCACATGAACCTGAGGCGCATTGACTAGAAAACGCTTGACTCACCTGTAGGGGGTCGGTTACGTTCGGCACCCACAGGTGCCCCAAGAGGCTTCCGAGGGCCGCTCGCACCACCAGGCGATCCGTCGTCACGCCCCGCGCCTGCGCACCCGCGTCGCGCTCCTCGGCGCCATCACCGTCCTCGTCTGCGGTCTGCTCCTGGGAGCCCCCGCCGCCTCCGCGGACATCGTCTACCTCTACGACGACCTCGGGCGCCTGGTGCGGGTGATCCGCGAGGACGGCGAGGCGGCGAGCTACCACTGGGACGCCGTCGGCAACCCCCTGCGCATCACCCGCGAGAGCGGACTCAGCCAGACGACGACGATCACCGCCACCTCGGCCGCGAGCGGGACCCAGGGGACGACGGTCCCGCTCACGGTCACGGGCGCGAACCTCGCGGGGGCGAGCGTCGTGTGCACGACGCCCGACGTCAGCGTCCAGCAGGTCCGCACGGACCTGGA
>Ga0156246_1035_pt1 | contig 28080 bp, 23 predicted proteins | sample RifCSPlowO2_12_FD_107893 | JGI IMG/M metagenome (GOLD analysis project Ga0156246, IMG submission 107893) | Candidatus Rokubacteria bacterium RIFCSPLOWO2_12_FULL_73_47 | reverse complement strand
GCAGGGACGGGATTGAACCGCCGACACCAGGATTTTCAGTCCTGTGCTCTACCAACTGAGCTACCTGCCCACCAGACGGCAGAGGATAACAGAGGGAGTGCGGCGCGTCTACTCGACGGGCGCGATGACGCCGATGGCCCCCGCCTTCTGGAAGACGAGCGTGACGATGACGACCTCGCCCGGCGTGAGCGCGCGCGTGAGCTCGGCGAGGACGACGCGCGGGGCGCCGGGGGTCAGGCGCACGAGCGTGGCGCCGGGCACCGGGAGGCGCTCGAGCGGCGCGCCCGCGGCGTCCACGAGCTGGGCGCGGCGGGCGATCGGCGTCTCCGCGCGCAGCAGCACGTCGCCGTACTTGCCCGTGCTGTCGATGTCCGCGTAGAAGACGGCGCCGCCGCCCTCGCGCACGACCCGGCCCTTGGTCGGCAGCAGGCGCACGCCGCCGATGTCGGTGACCTTGGGGTAGTAGACGCAGCCGCCCGCGAGGACCCAGACCGCGAGCGCCAGCGCGGCCGCGCGGCCCCGGCTCATCGCCCGCCGAACACGCCGTCGGCCGCCAGCGCGCGGAACGCGCGCTCGTAGCCCGCGAGCGTGCGCGCGATGTCCTCCTCGGTGTGGACCGCGGAGACCCAGCCGTGGTTCATCGAGCAGTCCACGCCGTTGTTGAGCAGCGCGCAGCGCAGCAGGTGGTAGGCGTCGCCCTTGCGCGGGCGGTCGAAGCCGGCCAGCCCGGGCTGGCCCTCGAACGAGACGTGGGAGATGGACGCCTCGCCGTAGCAGGTGCCCGGCACGCCCGCGCGCCTCATCGCGGCGGCGAGCCCGCGCCGCAGCTCGTCGCCGAGCTTGTTCGCGCGCGCCTGGAGCGAGGCGTCCGCGCACAGCTCGAGCGTGGCGATCGCGGCCGCGGCCGAGAGCGGGTTGGCGTTGAACGTGCCCGCGTGCGCGACGCGCTGGCTCCGGTCCCAGGCGGCGTCGCCGCGGAAGGCGAGCAGCGCCATCGGCTCGCGCCGGCCGCAGAGCGCGCCGCCGGGCAGGCCGCCGGCGACGATCTTGGCGAGCGTGGTGAGGTCCGGCGTCACGCCGAAGTAGGCCTGGGCGCCGCCGGGCGCGTAGCGGAAGCCGGTGATCACCTCGTCGAAGATCAGCACCACCCCGTGGCGCGTCGTGAGCGCGCGCAGCTCTTGCAGGTAGCCGGGGAGCGTCGGCGTCGTGCCGGCCTGGCCACCCGCGGGCTCGAGGATCACCGCGGCGACGTCGCCGCGCGCGAGCAGGCCCTCGGCCGCCTTGACGTCGTTCGGCGGGCAGATCAGCACCTGGTCGAGCGTCGCGCCCGGGATGCCGGCCGACATCGGCACGTCGTAGGGCGGGTTGACGCCGACCGCGGCCCCGTCGTGCCAGCCGTGGAAGTGGCCCGCGAGCTTCACGATCTTCGGCCGGCCCGTGAACGCGCGCGCGACGCGCATCGCCAGGTGCGTCGCCTCGGTGCCCGACATCGTGAAGCGCGTGAGCTCCGCGCACGGCACGAGCTGGTTCACCAGCTCGGCCCAGCGGATCTCCAGCGCGTGGCAGGCGCCGAGGTGCGTGCCGCGCGCGACCTGCTCCTGCACGGCCTGCACGACCGCGGGGTGGCAGTGGCCCAGGAAGAGCGCGCCGTGGCCCATCCAGTAGTCGATGTACTCGTGGCCGTCGGCGTCCCACTTGCGCGTGCCGCGCGCGCGCTCGACGTAGACGGGGAAGGGCGCGAGGTGGCGGATGTCGTGGGTGATGCCGCCGGGGATCGCCGTGCGCGCCCGCTCCCAGAGCGCGGCCGACTTCGGGTGCCGGGCGCGGTACTCCTCGAGGATCGTCATGGCCCCCCCATCATACCGGAACGCGCGGCGAGTCGGAGCAGCTCGACGACGGCCGCGTGGGCGGCGCGCGGGAGCGCGTCCACGGTGGGCTCGCGCCGGCGCGTGACCCCGTCGTGGCCGCCCGCGGCGACGCACGCGGCGATCAGCCGGCCCTCGAGCGCGGGCGTGTGCAGGAGGTCCCGCCCGCTCAGGCGCGCGAGCGCGGCGGCGACGCCGTAGCCGCCCCAGTTCGACACGCCGGCGACGACGAGGTGGTCCACCCGGACCACCGAGGCGATCCGCGCGTGGAGGGGGTCGAGCCGCACGAGCCGCGCGCGCACGTTGCCCATGCCGATCTCGTTGCCGCCGTCGCCGATGCCGATCGTCACCGGCCGGGTGGGGCGCCGCCCCGCGCCCCGGACGAACAGCTCGTCCACCGGGGCGTTGAGCGCGGCGACGCTCTCGCCGCGCGCCGACAGGTAGTCGCCCGAGCGCGCCCGGCCCGGGCGCTCGATCGCGACGAGGTGCGTCGGCCGCTCCGCCGCCAGGAGCGCCGCCGCCGCGCCGCCGCCCTCCGGGTAGACGACGACGTCGGGCGGCTCGTCGAGGACGTCGAGGGCGGCGGCGACGAGCGGCGCGCTCGCGCGGTCCGTCACCCAGCGCACGCGGGCGCCGAGGCGCCGGAGCGCGCGCCCGAGCACCGCGGCGCCGGGCGGGCCGTCGGTCTCGGGCATGCCGGGCGCGACCGTGAAGCCGGTCGCGACGAGCACGCGCCGGGCGCCGCGGAGCGCGCGCGCCGCGGCGACGGCCGCGCCGGGACGGGCGAAGGCGTGGATCCCGCGGGCGCCGGGATCGAGGGCGAGGATCTGGTCGAGCAGGTCGGCGCCGCGCACGGTGCCCGACGCTATCACCTCGCCCGCTCCCAGAGCAACGCCTGCCAGGGGGCGAGCGGCGCCGCGCCGCCCGCCCCGCCCCAGCGCGGGTCCTCGCTGTCGAGCAGGAGCCGCCAGCCCCCGGGGGGCGGCGCCCACGGCCGCGGCGCGGCCGTGAGGTTCGCGACGAGCCGCACCGCCTCGCCCGACGGCGCACGCCGCGCGAGCGTGAGGACGGCGCCGGCCGGGTCGAGGTCGGCGCGCGCCAGGGCCTTGCCGCGCGCGCCGAGCGCCGGGTGCTCGCGCCGGAGCGCGAGCCAGCGCCGGTAGTACTCGCGCAGCGCCCGGTGGCGGGCCGAGGCGGCGAGCCCGTGGCTCAGGCGCGAGGCGACGAACGTGCCCGGCGCGCCGGGGTCGGGGATCGCCCCGGTCCAGCCGAAGCGCGCGAGGTCGCCCGCGCGGCCGCGCCGCACGGCCGCGGCGAGCGCCGGGTCGAGGAACGAGGTGAAGAACTGGAACGGCGCGGTCTCGCCGTACTCCTCGCCCATGAACAGGAGCGGGACCGCGGGCGCCGCGAGGCAGAGCGCGGCGGCCAGGCGCACCGCCGCCGGCGGGACGAGCGTGCCGAGCCGCTCGCCGCGCGGCCGATTGCCGACCTGGTCGTGGGTCTGGACGGCGATCACGAACCGCTCGGCCGGCAGGTCCGCGCTCGGCGTGCCGCGCGGCCGCCGCCAGTACGCCGAGGGCTCGCCCTGGAACGCGAAGCCCTCGGCGAGGGCGCGCGCGAGCGCGGACGCCCCGCCGAAGTCGGCGTAGTAGCCCACGGCCTCGCCCGTGAGCCGCCGGTGGAGCGCGTGGTGGAAGTCGTCCGACCAGACCGCGTCGAGGCCGAGCCCGCCCTCGGCCGGGGGGAGCACGAGGCGCCGGTCGTTGTCGTGGGACTCGGCGATGACGTGCACGGGCCGGCCGGCCCGGGCGCCCTCGGCGCGCGCCGCCGCGGCCAGCTCGGCCAGGATGTGCACGGCGCTCCCGTCGGCGATCGCGTGGACCGCGTCGAGCCGGACGCCGTCCACGTGGAACTCGCGGACCCAGTAGCGGACGTTCTCGACGACGTGGCGCCGCACCCCGGCGCTCCCCTCGCCGTCGAAGTTGACGCCCGGCCCCCACGCCGTGCGGTGCCGGTCCGTGAGGTAGGGGCCGTACTCCGCCAGGACGTTGCCCTCGGGGCCGAGGTGGTTGTAGACGACGTCGAGCAGCACCGAGAGCCCGCGCGCGTGGCAGGCGTCCACGAGCCGGCGCAGCCCCCGCGGCCCGCCGTACGTGGACTGCGGCGCGAACAGGTGGACGCCGTCGTAGCCCCAGTTGCGCGAGCCGGGGAACTCGGCGACCGGCATCAGCTCGAGCGCGGTGACGCCGAGGTCGGCGAGCTCGCCGAGGTGCGCGGCGACCGCCTCGAACGTGCCGGCCGGCGTGAACGCGCCCACGTGCAGCTCGTAGAGCACCAGGTCGGCGAGGGCGTGGCCGCGAAAGGCGTCGTCGGTCCAGACGAAGCGCCGCGGGTCCACGACCGCCGACGGCCCGTGCACCCCCTCGGGCTGCCAGCGCGAGGCGGGGTCCGGCCGGTGGCGCGCGCCGTCGAGCCGGTAGCGGTAGCGCGCCCCCGGCGCCACGTCGCCGAGCGTGCCCTCGAACAGGCCGTCGGCGCCGCGGGCCAGGGGCGCCGGCGGCCGGCCCGCGAGGACCACGTCGAGCGCGCGGCAGCGGGGCGCCCAGACGCGGAACACCACCGTGTCCTCGACAAGGCTTGCGCCGAGCGCGGTCATGGGCTCCAATTGGAATCCCTATGGCGTCGCCGTTCTGTCTGGTCCTGCACACGCACCTCCCGATGGTGCTCAACCACGGCCGCTGGCCCTTCGGCAGCGACTGGCTGTGCGAGGCCGCGTTCGAGTGCTACCTGCCGCTGCTCGAGGTGGCCCACCGCCTGGTCGCCGACGGCGTGTCGCCCCGGTGGACGGTCAACCTCTCCCCGATCCTCACCGAGCAGCTCGCGTCGCCCGAGTTCCAGAAGGAGCTTTCCTTCTACTACGAGAACGTCCGGCGCGCATGCGCGGAATCGGGCGAGTACTTCGCGCGCGAGGGCAAGAAGGAGCTCGCCGAGCTCACGCGCGTCTGGGCGGAGTTCTACGAGCGCATGTGGGAGATGCACCGCCGGATCGGCGGCGACATCCCGGGCACGTTCGCCGACCTGCAGCGCGCCGGGGACGTCGAGATCATCACCTGCGCCGCCACGCACGGCTACCTGCCGCTGCTGTCGCGCGACGAGTCCATCCACCTGCAGCTCCGCGCCGCCGTCGAGACGCACCGCCGCCACTTCGGCGTGGCGCCGCGCGGGATCTGGCTGCCCGAGTGCGCGTACCGGCCGCGCTACCAGTGGACGCCGCCGACGGGGCGCGAGAGCGGCCGCACCCGCGCCGTGCGCCCGGGCCTCGAGGAGCTGCTCGCCGCGCACGGGCTCGAGTACTTCGTCGCCGACGCGCACCTCGTCGCCGCCGGCGCGCCGGTCTTCCTCTACCGCGACTACGTGCCGCGGCGCGGGGCGCGGGGCGGCGCGGCGGCGACCGAGGGGAAGCCGGGGCCCGGCGGCACGCGCTCGCCCCACGTCCCCTACCGCGTCGCCTCGCGCGGGGGGACGGGCAGCGCGGTCGCGTTCATCCGCGACCCGCGGAGCACGCTGCAGGTGTGGAGCCGCGAGCACGGCTATCCCGGCGACTTCGCGTACCTCGAGTTCCACAAGAAGCACTTCCCGGGCGGCCTGCGCCTCTGGCGGATCACGGACGACTCCGGCGACCTCGGGCGCAAGGCGCCGTACGTGCCGGCCGCGGCCGCCGCGCAGGCCGCGCAGCACGCGACGCACTTCGCCGGGCTCGTCGGCGAGACGCTCGCCGCCGCGGGCGGCCCCGCGCTCGTCTGCTCGCCCTACGACGCCGAGCTGTTCGGCCACTGGTGGTTCGAGGGCCCGCTCTGGCTCGAGCAGGTCGCGCGCGCCATGGCGCGGGCCGGCATCGCGCGCGCGACGCTCGGCGAGGCGCTCGAGGCGGTGCCGCCGCGCGCGACCATCGCGCTGCCCGAGGGCTCCTGGGGCGAGGGCGGCGACCACCGCGTGTGGCTCAACCGGGACACCGAGTGGACGTGGGACCGCGTGTACAGCGCCGAGGCCGAGTGGGTGGAGCACCTCCGGCGCGAGGCGCCCGAGGGGAGCGACCTGGCGCGCGTGCTCGCGCAGGCGACGCGCGAGCTCCTGTTGCTCGAGGCCTCGGACTGGCAGTTCCTGATCACGACCGGCGCGGCCCGCGACTACGCCGAGCGCCGGGTCGCGGAGCACTACGCCGAGTTCAAGCGGCTCGCCGAGCTGGCGGGCGGGCTCCGCGCGGGCCAGCCGCTCTCGCCCGACGACGCCGCGGCGCTCCGGCGCCTCGAGCGGGAGGACTTCTGCTTCCCCGACCTCCAGCCCGCGTGGGGGCTCCCGCCGGCCGCGGGGCACTGAGACCGATGCGGCGGCCCCGGGTGCTCGGCATGATCATGGCGGGCGGCAAGGGCGAGCGGCTGCAGCCCCTCACGCGCGACCGCGGCAAGCCCGCCGTGCCCTTCGGCGGCCGCCAGCGGCTCATCGACTTCGTGCTGTCGAACCTGATGAACTCGGACATGCCCTCGCTCTACGTGCTGGTCCAGTACAAGTCGCAGTCGCTCATCGAGCACCTCCGCCTGGCGTGGCGGACGAGCGGGATCCTCCCCGACTACTTCGTCACGGTCGTGCCGCCGCAGATGCGCTTCGGCCAGGCGTGGTACCGCGGCACCGCCGACGCGGTGCTGCAGAACCTGAACCTCGTGGACGACTTCCACCCCGACTTCGTCGCGGTCTTCGGCTCCGACCACGTCTACCGGATGGACGTGAACCAGATGCTCGACTTCCACCGGGAGGCGGGCGCCGAGGTCACGATCGCCGCGCGGCCGGTGCCGCTGGCGGAGGCCTCGGCGTTCGGCATCCTCGCCGTGGACCGGAGCGGCCGCGTCGTGGAGTTCGCCGAGAAGCCGCCCCGGCCGAGCCCGATGCCCGACGACCCGAGCCGCGCGCTCGTCTCGATGGGCAACTACATCTTCTCGCGCACGGCGCTGGTGGAGGCGCTGCTCGACGACGCCCGGCGCTCGACCGACCACGACTTCGGCCGGTCCATCATCCCCGAGCTGGTGCCGGGCGGCCGCGTGTACGCGTACGACTTCCAGCAGAACGAGGTACCGGGGGTGAAGCCCTACGAGGAGCAGGCCTACTGGCGCGACGTCGGGACCATCGAGAGCTACTGGGCGGCGCACATGGACCTGCTCGGCGAGTCGCCGCGCTTCGACCTCGACGACCGCTACTGGCCGATCCGCAGCGGCCACCACCCGGGCCCGCCCGCCCGCTTCATCGGCGGCGACGTCGACAACGCCCAGGTCGCCGAGGCGTCGCTGATCAAGCGGGCGACGATCCGCAACTCGATCCTCGGCCGGTCGGTCTGGGTCAACGAGGGCGCCGTCATCGAGGACTCGATCATCATGGACCACACGACCGTCGGCAAGGGCGCCCACCTCCGGCGGGCGATCGTGGACCGCTACAACATCATCCCGGCCGACACGCGCATCGGCCTGGACCCGGCGGCGGACCGGCAGCGGTACCACGTGGATCCCTCGGGGCTCGTCGTCGTCCCGCGCGGCGGGCGGCGCGAGTTCCTCCGGGGCCTCGACGACTTTTGAGCCGCTCGGTCGTCGTCCACGGCCACTTCTACCAGCCGCCGCGCGAGCATCCCTGGCTCGAGGCCGTGCAGGTCCAGGACTCGGCGGCGCCGTACCACGACTGGAACGAGCGCGTCACCGCCGAGTGCTACGCGCCGAACACGGCCGCGCGCCGGGTGGACGACGCCGGCCGCATCCTCGACGTCGTGAACAACTTCGAGAAGATCTCGTTCGACGTGGGGCCGACGCTGTTCGCGTGGCTCGCCCGCCACCGGCCCGAGGTGTGCGCGAAGATCATCGAGGCGGACTGGACGAGCGTGCGGGCCAACGGCGGGCACGGCAACGCGATCGCCCAGGCCTACAACCACCTGATCATGCCGCTCGCCACCCGGCGCGACAAGGTCACGCAGGTGTGCTGGGGGATCGAGGACTTCCGGGCGCGCTTCGGGCGCGCGCCGGAGGGGATGTGGCTGCCGGAGACCGCGGTCGACGACGAGACGCTCGAGGTGCTCGCCGAGGCCGGCCTCCGGTTCACGATCCTCGCCCCCCACCAGGCGCGGCGCGTGCGCCCGCTCGGCGGCGGGGACTGGCAGGAGGTGGGGGCGGGCGTGGACCCGGGCCAGGCCTACCGCTGGCAGGGGCCCCGCGGGACGAGCCTCGCGCTCTTCTTCTACGACCACGGGCTCTCGCACGGCATCGCGTTCGGGAGCCTCCTCGAGCGCAGCGAGCACCTCGTCGCCGCGATCGAGGGCGCCGTCGCCCCGGACCGGGAGGCGCCGCAGCTCGTCCACTGCGCGACCGACGGCGAGTCGTACGGCCACCACCGGCGCTTCGGCGAGATGGCGCTCGCCGCGGCGATCCACCGCTTCGAGACCGAGGCGCCCGGCGCGCTCACCTGCTACGGCGCGTTCCTCGCGGCCCACCCGCCGACGCACGAGGTCGAGATCCACGAGCGCACCTCCTGGAGCTGCGCCCACGGCGTCGAGCGCTGGCGCGCCGACTGCGGCTGCCGCACGCGCGGCGACTGGCAGCAGCGCTGGCGCGCGCCGCTGCGCGAGGCGCTCGACTGGCTGCGCGACCGGATCGACCCGTTCTACGAGGCCCGCGCCGCGGCGCTCCTGAAGGACCCGTGGGCCGCGCGCGACGCGTACGTGGACGTCGTGCTCGACCGGAGCCCCGACCGGCTCGCGGCGTTCTTCGAGGCCCAGCAGCGGACGCCGCTCGACGCGGCGGGGCGCGTGGAGGCCCGGCGGCTCCTCGAGCTCGAGCGCAACCGGATGCTCATGTACACCTCCTGCGGCTGGTTCTTCGACGAGGTCTCGGGGCTCGAGCCGGTGCAGATCCTCCGCTACGCGGCGATCGCGCTCCGGTACCTGGAGGAGCTCGGCGGCGACCGCCTCGAGGAGGCGCTCGTCGCGCGCCTCGCCGCGGCGCCGAGCAACGTCCCCGAGATGCGCGACGGCGCGGAGGTCTGGCGGCGGATGGTCGGCCCGACCGCCGTCGGGCTCGAGCGCGTGATCGCCCACTACGCGATCACGGACCGCGTGGAGGGGCACCCGACCGACGCCAGCGTGTACGCCTACCGCATCGCGCGGCTCGACGCGGCGGGCGACACCTCGGACGGCACCACGCTGCGCATCGCCCGGGTGCGCGTCGCCTCCGAGGTGACGGGCGAGGTGCGCGAGGCCGCGTTTGCGCTCGTCCACTACGGCGGCCCCGACTTCGCCTGCGGCATCCAGGTGGCCGCGGAGCCGGCGGCCTACGAGGCGATGAAGGCCGATCTCCTGCGCCGCTTCGCGCACCTGTCCGTCGCCGACCTCGTCCGCGGCGTCGACGAGCACTTCCCCGGCGGCACGTACTCGCTCGGGCACCTGTTCCTCGACGAGCGGCGGGCGGTGCTCGCGCGGGTCATCGCGACGGTGCTCGAGCGGCACGAGGAGACGTACCGCGAGATCTGGGAGGAGAACCGGAAGCTCATGCACTACCTCCGGCAGGTGGACGCGCCGATCCCGGACGCGCTGGCGCTCGTCGCCCGCCACGTGCTGGAGGAGCGCATCCGCGCCGAGCTCGAGCGGATGGGCACGGCGCTCCCCGCGCGCGCCCTCGAGCTGGCCGCCGAGGCGGGCACGCTCGGGGTCACGCTCGACCTGATGCCCGCCCGCTTCGCGATGCACCGCGCGGTCCAGCAGGCGCTCGCCGCCGTCGAGGCCTCCCCCGTCGCCGGGCACGTCGCCGAGGCGGCCGCGCTCGTCACCGGCGCCCAGCGGCTCGGCGTGCGCTTCGGCCTCTGGGCGACGCAGAACCGGTTCTTCGACCTCTGGCGCTCCCGCCCCGACGCGCGCGCGGCGCTCGAGCCGCTCGCCGAGGCGCTCGGCTTCGCCCTTCAGCGCTGACGGGGGGCGGTCGTGGCCGGCGCCGGGGCCGCCGGCGCCGGCGCGCTCGGCGGCGCCTCGGGCTGCGGCGGCGTGAAGACCATCGCCGCCACGTCGAAGCCGCTCTTGTCGAAGTAGACGAGCAGCCCTTCCTGGTAGAAGTAGACGTCGGCCTCGCCCTCGCGCCCCGTCTTCGTCGGCACGCCCCAGCCGGCGAGGATCGTCCGGCGGTCGAAGATGCGGGGCCTGGGCTCGAGCCGGAAGGTGCGCACGACGTCCGGCTGGTAGCCGCCCGGCATGAGCAGGCCGAAGTCGACCGTCATCCGCCGGATCCCGGCCGGCGCCTGCGCGCCCTCGTACACCCACTGCAGGGCGTCGTACTTGTCGATCTTGACCGGCGCCGAGCGCGTGGGCGCGCCGTGCCGGGCGCGCACGGCCGCGGCCGTCGTGGTCCCGGGCACGATCGCGCCCCACTCCTCCGCGACCGCGGTGCCGGCGAGGAGCAGGAGGGCGAGGGCCGCGACGGCCGCGCGCACGCTAGAAGCCGAGCGCGACGCCGTCGCCGCGCGGGTCGGCGCCGCCCATCAGCGTGCCGTCGCGCAGGACGATCCCGTGCGCGTGGCCGACCTTGGTGAAGAACGCGGGCGCGGGCTTGACGCAGTGGCCCTTCGCCTGGAGCGCGGCCAGCGTGTCCGCGGCCACGCGCGCCTCGACGTAGAGCGCGTCGGCCGGGTCGTCGGGCAGGAACGCGCCGATCAGGAAGCGCGGCCGCTCGATGGCCTCCTGGATGTCCAGCCCGTAGTCGAGCACGTTCGTGAGCACCTGCGCGTGGAACATCGCCTGGCCGTTGCCGCCCATCGTCGCGAACCCGAGCAGCGGCCGGTCGTCGCGCGTCGCGAGCGCGGCGATGAGCGTGTGGAAGGGCCGCTTGCGCGGCGCGAAGACGGCCGGATGCCCGGGCTCGAGCGTGAAGTGCCGGCCGCGGTTCTGGAGCGCGACGCCCGCGCCCGGCGCCACGACGCCGGAGCCGAAGCCGTTGAACAGGCTCTGGATCACGCTCGCCACGTTGCCGTGGCCGTCGGCCACGACGAAGCCGGTCGTGTCGCCCTCCGGGTCGCCGGCGGCGTAGACCTGCGCCTTGTCCGGGTCGAACTGCGCGCCGCGCCGCGCCGCGTACGGCTTGCCGAGCAGCGCCGCGACGGGCAGGCGCGCGTGGGCCGGGTCGCCGATCCAGCGGTCGCGGTCGGCGTACGCGAGCTTCGTCATCTCGACGAGCAGGTGCAGGTGCTCGACCGAGTGGAGCGGCAGCGTCGCGAGCGGGACGCCCTCGAGCAGGTTCAGCGTGAGCAGCGCGGCGAGCCCCTGCGTCGGCGGCGGCGTCTCGTGGACGGTGACGCCGCGGTAGGTGGTCGCGAGCGGCTCGCCCCACTCGCCCGTGTGCGCCGCGAGGTCCTCGGGCGTCAGGAAGCCCTCGGCCTCCAGGCGGCGCGCGATCGCCTGGCCCACGCGCCCCGTGTAGAAGAGGTCGGGCCCCGCGACGGCGAGGTCGGCGAGCGTGCGGCCGAGGTCGGCCTGGACGAAGAGGGCGCCCGGCGCCGCCGCGCGGCCCCGCGGCGCGAACACGCGGTGCCACTCGGCGTCGGGCGTGACCGCGACGTACTCGTCGATCGCCTGGCTCACGAGCGGGGAGAGCGGGAAGCCGTCCCGCGCGTAGTGGATCGCCGGCGCGAGCAGCGCGCCGAGCGGGCGCGTGCCGAAGCGCTCGAGCAGCATCCCCCAGGCGCGCACGCACCCGGGCACGCTCACGGTCGGCGGCCCGATGACGGGCAGCCGGTCCAGGCCGCGCCGGCGAAGCTCCTCGAGGCCGGCGCGCGAGCCGGAGCGGCCGCTGCCGTTCAGGAAGTGCACGCGCCGCGTGGCGGCCTCCCAGTAGAGGCAGAAGAGGTCGCCGCCGACGCCGCACATGTTGGGCTGGGTCACGGCGAGCACGGCGTTGACGGCGACGGCGGCGTCGGCGGCGGTGCCGCCCGCCTTGAGCGTGTCGAGGCCGGCGAGCGTCGCGAGCGGGTGCGCGGAGGCGACCATGCCGTCGCGGCCGAGCGCGACCTGCCGGTGCGAGTAGCCGATCTGGGGCATCGTCCTAGGTCCTCTCGAAGAGCCGGGTGATCTCGTCCCGCGGGAACTCGGGCAGCGGCGTCCGGCGGCTGCCGGTGACGAGCGTCACGCCCTCGGCGGGCGGCACCACCTGCCCGATGAAGTGGCTGTCGATCCCCTCGCGGGCGAGCGCGTGGATGACGATCCCCGCGTCGGCCGGCGCGAGCGTCAGCAGCAACGCGCCGGAGGCGAGCGTGCCGAGCGGGTCGAGGCCGAACGCCGCGCACAGCTCGCGCCCCTCCGGCAGCACGACGATCCGGTCGGCGTCGATGCGCAGCCCGACGCCCGCGGCCTGCGCCAGCTCGTGGAGCGCGGTCGCGATCCCGCCCTCGGTCGGGTCGTGCATCGCGTGGACCTCCGCCAGCTCGCACGCGAGCGTGGCCTCGGGCAGCACGCTGAGTCCGGGCACCCGCAGGAAGCCCCGCGCCTTCCGGAGCGCCGCCGGGCGCACGCCGCGGGCGAGCAGCTCGGCCTCGCGCTCGCGCGCGATGAGCGCGGCGCCCTCGAGCGGCACGCCCTTGGTCAGCACGATCGCGTCGCCGACGCGCGCGCCGCCCGTCGTCACGAGCTTGTCCCGGGCCACCTCGCCGAGCATCGTGCCCGCGACCACGGGCCGGTCGAGCCCGTGGGCGACCTCGGTGTGGCCGCCGACCAGCGCGACGTCGAGCTCGTCGCAGGCCGCGTGCAGCCCGGCGAAGAGCCGCTCGACCATCGCGTCGGTCGTCCGCCCCTCGGGCAGGAGCAGCGTGGCGAGGAACCAGCGCGGGCGCGCGCCGCGGACCGCGATGTCGTTGGCGTTCACCTGGAGCGCGTACCACGCGATCTCGTCGGTCGCGAACGTGATCGGATCGGCCGTCGCGATGAGGTACCGGTCGCCGAGGTCGATGACCGCCGCGTCCTCGCCGACCCGCGGCCCGACGACCACGCGGGGATCCTTCACCGGGCGCGCGTCCAGGAACGCCTGGAGCATCGTGGCGCGGAGCTTCCCGACGGGGAGGCTTTGCATGGCGGCGACGAGTAGTATACACGCGTGAGCGCCGCCGCCCCGCGGGCCGCCGGGCCCGTCGTCGAGTGCGTCCCGAACGTGAGCGAGGGCCGCGAGCGTGCCGTGCTCGACGCGCTGGCCGCGGCGGTCCGCGCCACGCCGGGCGTCACGCTCGCCGACGTCCACGCCGACGCGGACCACCACCGCGCGGTCTTCACGCTCGTCGGCCCCCCCGCGGCGGTCGAGGCCGGGGCGCTCGCGCTCGCGGCGCGCGTGGTCGCGCTCGTGGACATGCGCCGCCACCGGGGCCTCCACCCGCGCGTCGGCGCCCTCGACGTGCTGCCGTTCGTGCCGCTCGCGGGCGTCGGCATGGCCGACGTCGTCGCGCTCGCCCGCCGCGCCGGGCGCGCGATCGCCGAGCGCTGGGACCTCCCCGTCTGGTACTACGGCGCGGCGGCCACGCGCCCGGGGCGCGAGACGCCGCGGGTGCTGCGCCGCGGCGAGTACGAGGGGCTCGCGGCACGGCTGGCGACGCCCGAGGGCGCGCCCGACGACGGCCCCGCGCGCTTCGACCCGCGCGCGGGCGCGGTCCTCGTCGGCGCGCGCGCCGTCCTCGTCGCGTTCAACGTGTGGCTCGACGCGGGCGACCTCGGCATCGCGCGGGCGATCGCGCGCGCGGTGCGCGAGTCGTCGGGGGGCCTGCCGGCGGTCCAGGCCATGGGCGTCCTGCTCGCGAGCCGGGGCGTCGCGCAGGTCTCGATGAACCTCCTCGACCACCGCCGGACGCCGATCCCCGTCGTCTTCGACCGCGTCGCCGAGGAGGCCCGACGGCGCGGCGTCGGCATCGCGCGGAGCGAGCTGGTCGGCCTCGCGCCGCGCGCGGCCTTCGCCGGGCGCGCGCCGGCCTCGGTCGGCCTCGCCGACCTCGCGCCCGGGCTCTACCTCGACTCGTATCTCTAACGCGGATTATTCATGAACGGCTGCCGGGGGAGCCGGACGGGTGGCGCCGGGTGCGGTCCCCGAGGACCGCAGCGGAAGGGCCCCACTGGGGGATGGGTGGAGCGAGGACCGCAGGGGGCCGCACCCGGCGACAGGACCCGTCCGCCTCGCGCGACGGTCGTTCATGAATAATCCGCGCTAAGACGGCGGCGCACGCGTGCAGATCACGGTCCACGACGAGGTCGTGGCCGAGCTGCGCGCGGCGCAGCCCGAGCCCGCCGCGCGCGCTCGGAGCGGCGTCCGAGCTACGCGAGGAGCTTCAGGAGGTCCGCGGTGAGGTCGTAGAGCTGCGCGCACCCGGCCGCGCCGCCGAGGTGGGCCTGGATGCGCTTGCGCAGGCCGGCGTCCACGGTCTCGCCGAGCATCGCCGCGATCCGCCGCTGCGGCTCCGAGCAGAGGCCCATGTAGGGGAGCCGGGGCGTCACGTGCTCGGCGCGCACGATCGTGCCGCTCGCGAGGGCGATCTCGTAGGTCAGCTCGAAGCCGTGAGCGTTGTCGTGCATCGAGTGGAAGAGGGCGAGCCGCCCGTCGCGGCGCTCGAGCCGGGCGACCTTCCGGCGCTCGAAGACCCGCCGCTGGCCCGGCCGCGGGCTGTAGAGGTCGGGCTGCATGGGCGTCGCGATCGTCCGCGTGCCGAACAGCGCGCGGCCCGCGTCGCTGTAGGCGAAGCAGGAGTTCGGCAGGTCGATCCAGCCCGTCGTGTCGAGCTGCCAGCACTCCCACGGGTCGCCGCCCGCCGCGCGCTCCGCGCGCTCGCGCGGGAGCTTCGCCACCTGGCGCGCCAGGCGCGCGACCTCGACGAGCGCGTCCACGACGAGCCCGGCGCCCTCGCCGCCGCCCGTCGCCTCGGCGGCGCGCCGCGTGAGGCCGCCCACCAGCCCCGCACCGGCGAGCGCGGCGACGCCCTGGGCGATCGCCGGCCCGAGCGCGCCGCGCAGGGCCCGGCAGCGCGCCGCGCGGATCCCGTAGCTCGGCGAGGGCAACGCGACGACCGCCAGCTCGACGGCGTGGTCGGGGTCGTCGAGCCGCACCGTGTGGGTGAACGCGTCGGGGTGGGTGTTGTCCACCCACCCCTCCATCGTGCGCTCGTAGCGCTCGCGCCCGCGCAGCAGGAGCGGCTCGAGCACGCCCAGACTAGCGCCCCATCGCGCTGGTGCCACCGGCCAGGTACTTCTCCGGCTCCCGGTCGAACTTCTGCTTGCAGCCGACCGCGCAGAAGTAGTACGTCTGCCCCTTGTGGCTCGACTGCGCCGCCGCCTTCGCGGGCTCGACATTCATCTTGCAGACCGGATCAAGCGCCATGCTGTGGCCTCCATCGTTTGAGCCTGAGACTGTTCGTGACCACCGACACCGACGAGAACGCCATCGCCGCGCCGGCGAGGATCGGCGAGAGCAGCACGCCCCAGAACGGGTAGAGGACGCCCGCCGCCACCGGGATCAGCACCGTGTTGTAGCCGAACGCCCAGACGAGGTTCTCCTGGATCACCCGGATCGTGCGGCGGGAGAGCTCCACCGCCGCGACCGCGCCGCGCAGGTCGCCGCGCATCAGCGTCACGTCGGCCGCCTCGATCGCGACGTCGGTGCCCGACCCCATCGCGATGCCGACGTCGGCCTGGGCGAGCGCCGGCGCGTCGTTGATCCCGTCGCCGACCATGGCGACGCGCCGCCCCTCGGCCTGGAGCCGCTGGATCTCGCGCGTCTTGTCCTCGGGCAGGACCTCGGCGAGCACGCGCTCGACGCCCGCCTGGCGCGCGATCGCCTCGGCCGTCACCCGGCTGTCGCCGGTGAGCATGACGACGCCGAGGCCGAGGCGCTTGAGGGCGGCCACCGCCGCCGCGGCCTCGGGCTTGAGCACGTCGGCCGCGGCGACGAGCCCGAGCGGCCGGCCGGCGAGCGCCAGGTACATGGCCGTCTTGCCCTCCGCGGCGAGCGCCCGCGCGCGCCCGGCGAGCGCCCCGACCTCGATGCCGCGCGCGTCCATCAGCGCGCGGTTGCCGAGCAGCACGCGCCCGTCGGGCGCCATCGCGTCGATCCCCTGCCCCGGCACCGTCGTGAACTCGCCGACCGGCGGCAGCGCGAGCCCCCGCTCCTTGGCCCGCGCGACGATCGCCTCGCCGAGCGGGTGCTCCGAGCCCTGCTCGGCCGCCGCCGCGAGGGCGAGGACCTCGTCTTCCGAAACCATCTCACCGCTCGCCTCGGCGGTCGCACCGCCTGCGGCTCGCACGACCACGACATCGGTCACCGACGGACGGCCCACGGTGAGCGTGCCCGTCTTGTCGAAGACGATCGTGTCGCACTTGTGGAGCAGCTCGAGCGCGGCGGCGCTCTTGATGAGCACGCCGAACTCCGCGCCGCGCCCGGTGCCGACCATGATCGCGGTCGGCGTCGCGAGTCCCATCGCGCACGGGCAGGCGATGACCAGCACGGCGACGGCGTTGGTGAGCGCCATCAGGCCCGCGGGCGTGGGGCCGAGGAGCCACCAGGCGGCGAACGTGAGCGCGGCGAGCCCGAGCACGATCGGCACGAAGACGGCGGCGACGCGGTCGGCCAGGCGCTGGATCGGCGCGCGCGACCCCTGCGCCTGCTCGACGAGCTTGATGATGCGCGCGAGCGTGGTCTCGCTGCCGACGCGCGCGGCGCGGAACACGAAGCTGCCGGTGCGGTTCACGGTGCCGGCGAAGACCCTGGCCTCGGGCGTCTTCTCGACGGGCAGGCTCTCGCCCGTCAGCATGGACTCGTCCACCGTGGACGCGCCCTCCGTCACCGCGCCGTCCACGGGGATGCGCTCGCCCGGCCGGATGCGGATCAGGTCGCCGACCAGCACCGCCGCGGTCGGCACGTCCGCCTCGCGCCCGTCGCGCAGGACGCGCGCGGTGCGCGGCGCCAGGCTCACGAGCCGCCGGATCGCCTCGGACGTCCGCCCGCGCGCGCGGGCCTCGAGCCAGCGGCCGAGGACGACGAGCGTGATGACCACCGCGCTCACGTCGTAATAGGTCACGGCGCCGTGGCCGGCGAAGGCGTGCGGCCAGAGCGTGACCGCGACGCTGAAGAGGTACGCCGCGCCGGTCCCGATCGAGACCAGCGTGGACATGCTCGCGGTACGGTAGCGGAGGTCGTGGAGGAAGCCCCGGTGGAACTGCCAGCCGACCCAGAACTGCACGGGCGTGGTCAGCGCGAACAGGAGCCACGGCTCGCGGAGCGCGGCCGGCACCCACGGGAAGACGTGGGACATCCCGCCGAGAAGGACGGGAACCGAGAGGATCGCGCCGACGCTGAACTTGCGCCGCTGCGCGCGCTGCTCGGCCTCGCGCGCGGCGCGCTCGCGGTCGACCGCGTCGGCCGCCTCCGCCGGCGGCGGCGGCTCGCTGAGCTCGTAGCCCGCCGCCTCCACCGCCGCGCGCAGCCGGGCGAAGTCGGTCTGCGCGGGGTCGAACGCGATCGTCGCCCGCTCGGTCGCGAGGTTCACGCTCGCGGACTCGACGCCCGCCACGGACGTGAGCGCGTGCTCCACCTTGCCGACGCAGGCGGCGCAGTGCATGCCGCGGACGGGGGCGGTGACCTCGGTCGCCATCACTTGCCCCGGAAGCGGGCGAAGACGTCGAGCAGCTCGTCGATCTTCTGCTGCCGCTCGCTCTTCGAGCCGGTGCGCAGCGCGTCGGCGACGCACGACTCGATGTGGCGGCCGAGCAGGAGCTTCTCTACCTGCTCGAGCGCGCCCCGCGCCGCGGAGATCTGCAGCAGGATGTCCACGCAGTAGGCCTCGTGCTCGATCATCCGCTGCAGGCCCTGCACCTGCCCCTCGATGCGCCGGAGCCGGCCGAGCGCCTTCGCCTTCGTCTCCTCGTTGATCACGCCATATACCCCCCGGTAGTATCCGCCCGGCCCCGGGGATGTGTCAACCGGAGTATCCCGCGGGGGCCGGGGATCGGGCTCAGCGGCGCAGGCGCAGGGCGCCGGGGAGGACGCGCAGCGTGACGGGCGTGGGCGGCGCCGCCTCGCCGTCCACGTGGGTCGGCAGCGGCGTGGCCGCGCGGATCACGACCTCGCGCGCGCGCCGCGTGAAGATCTTGCGGTGGCCGAGGTGCTCGCCGCGGTACACCGTCGGCAGCCACCACACGAGCTCCAGGCGCCCGAGGGCGCCCAGCACCACGAGGTCGAGGCACGCGTCCGCGGGATCGGCGGCCGGGGCGATCCGCATGCCGCCGCCGTAGCGCGCGCCGTTGGCGACGACCACGGCGGTGACGGGCCCCCGCCACGTCTGCGCGCCGTCCAGCACGAGGTCGACCGCGAGCGGCCGCTGGGCCCGGAGCGCCTCGAGGACGCCGCGCACGTAGGGCACCGTGCCGCTCCCGCCGCGCGCGGCCACGCGCCGGGCGACGACGGCGTCGAACCCCGCGCCGCACGCGTTCACGAAGCAGCGGCGCGTGCCGTCCGGCCACTCGGCCACGCCGAGGTCGAGCGCGACATCCGCGCCCGTCAGGAGCCGCCGGGCGGCGAGCATCGGGTCGGCGGGCAGGCCGAGGTTCGCGCACGCGTCGCGCCCGCGACCGGTGCCGATCACGCCGAGCGCGGCGCGCGGACGGCCCCCGGCGTCGACGAGGCCGTTCACGACCTCGTTGAGGGTCCCGTCGCCGCCGACCGCGATCACGAGCGGCCAGCCGTCGGCGGCCGCGCGCCGCGCGAGCTCGGTGGCGCCGCCGGGGCCCGCGGTGGCAGCCCACTCGAAGTCGAGGCCGAGGCGCGCCAGCTCGTCCTGGAGCGTGCGCCAGGCGCGCGCCGTGCGCCCGCCGCCGGCGGCCGGGTTGACGACGACGAAGGCGCGGCTCACTCGAAGAGCGAGGGCTGCATGCCGGCGGGCTCGCTCCGGCGCCGGCGCGCCTTCGCCGGGACCGCCTTCCCCTTGCGCGGCTTCGCCGTCCTGGCTGGCGCGGGCCGCGGCAGCTTCCAGCCCTTCTGGTGGGCGACGCGCTCGCCCTGCTTGATCACGAGCAGGTCGACGAGCCTGGCGAGCGGGTTCGCGAGGAGCGTGAGGTACTTCTCCCAGTAGCGCGGCGAGTGGGCGAGGGTGCGCATGCGGTCGAGCGCCAGCGCGAGCGCGGCGCGGTCGCCGCGCCGCGCGGCGAGCCGGAGGTCGGCGAGGATCCGCGCCTGGCTGATGCGGGACGGCGGCGTGCGCGCCATCAGTCCCGGGGTCCGCCCCGGCGGCTCACTGGCCGCTCCCGCGGAAACGGACCTCGTGGCCCTCGCGGTCGGCGTGGTTCGGCTGGAGCGTGAGCTTCCGGTCGAGCAGCCGGGCGAGGCGCGCGAGGTCCTCCGCGCCGTCCCCCTCGAGGTAGCGCGCCACGTCGGGGTGCACGCGGATGACGATCTCGCGGCCGTTCTGGGCATCGGGCGGGGCCGCGGCCTTCGCCTGCACCGCGCGGTAGACCTCGGCGGCGAGCGTCGCGTCCGCCTTGGTCACGCCGCTGCCCCGGCACGTCGGGCACTGCACGGACAGGAGCGCGCGGAGGTCCTGGCGGACGCGCTTGCGCGTCATCTCGACCAGGCCGAGCTCGGAGATCTGCAGCACGTTCGTCCGCGCCTTGTCGTCGGCGAGCGCCTTCGTGAGCGCCTGGTAGACCTGCGCGCGGTGCTCCTCGCGCTCCATGTCGATGAAGTCGATGATGATGATGCCGCCGAGGTCCCGCAGGCGGATCTGGCGGACCACCTCGCCGGCCGCCTCGAGGTTGATCTTGAGCACGGTCTGCTCGAAGTCCCGCTTGCCGACGTACTTGCCCGTGTTCACGTCGATCGACACGAGCGCCTCGGTATGGTCGATGACGATGTAGCCGCCCGACCTGAGCCACACGCGCCGCCGCAGCGCCTTCTCGATGTCCTTCTCGATCCCGAAGGCCTCGAAGACCGGCTGCCGGTCCGCGTGGAGCCGGACGCGGTCGACGAGCGCGGGCGCCAGCGCCGCGACGTGCGCGGCGCATTTCCGATACCCCTCCTCGGCGTCGATGACGAGCTCGTCGATGTCCGGTGAGAAGAGGTCGCGCACGACCCGGAAGACGAGGTCGCCCTCCTCGTGCAGCACCGCCGGCGCGGCCGCCTGCTCGAAACGCACCTGGATCTGCGCCCAGAGACGCGTCAGGAACTGGACGTCGGCCGCGAACTCCGCCTCGCCCTTGCCCTCGGCGTTGGTGCGGACGATGAAGCCGCCCGGCGGCAGCTCGAGCGCGCGGAGCACCGCGCGCAGGCGGTCGCGCTCCGCCTCGTCGTGGATGCGCCGCGAGACGCCGATGTGGCGCGCCTGGGGCATGAACACGAGGTAGCGGCCCGGGAACGACAGGAACGACGTGACCCGCGCCCCCTTGGTGCCGAGCGACTCCTTCGAGACCTGCACGAGCACGTGCTGCCCGCGGGTCAGGAGCTGCTCGATCGGCGCGGGCGCCTCGGGCCGCGGCTGCATCTCGTCGGGATCGACGTCGGGGTCGGCGTCCGCCTCGTCGTCCCCGCCCGCCAGCATGGTCCGGGCGTAGTCGCCGAGGTTGGTCGTGTAGTCGCCGACGTAGAGGAACGCGTCCTTGTGGAGGCCGATGTCGACGAACGCCGCCTGCATCCCGGGCAGCACGTTCGTCACGACCCCCTTGTAGACGCTCCCGACGATCGAGCGCTGGCGGTGACGCTCGAGGTACAGCTCGGTGAGGAGGCTACCCTCCTGAACCGCGACGCGTGTTTCGGCGAGCCCGTCGTTGACGACGATCCGTTTGGCCACGGCAGCACCTCGCTGACACGGGCGGTCGCGGCGCGGGCGCGCGCATCCCGTGTCTCATTGGAACTGCCGCATTCGCACCGAGAGGAGCAGGCCCAGCGCCATCAGGGAGGCGAGCATCGAGGAGCCGCCGTAGCTCATCAGCGGCAGCGGAATCCCCACGACCGGCAGGAGCCCGGTCACCATCCCCACGTTGATCAGCACCTGCGTCGCCAGCAGCGACGTGGCGCCCAGCGCCACGAGGCGGCCGACGGGCTCCCGCGCCGACGCCGCGATGTCGAAGCCCCGGAGCAGGAGCAGGACATAGCAGACGAGCAGCACGAGGCAGCCGACGAATCCCCACGTCTCGGCGAATACGGCGAAGATGAAATCCGTGTGACGCTCCGGAAGGAACGCGAGCCGGCTCTGTGTCGCGCCGGCCACGCCCTTGCCCAGGAGCTGACCCGATCCGATCGCGATCTTGGCCTGGATCACGTTGTACGCGCTCCCGAGCGGGTCGCGCAACGGGTCCAGGAACACCAGAATCCGCTCCCGCTGGTAGTCCCGCAGGACGAGCCACGCCAGCGGCGCGGCGGCCACGCCGGCCAGCGCGAGCCCGCCGAGCAGGCGCAGGCGCATCCCGGCACCGACCAGCAGGATCACCAGCACGGGGAAGAGCATGACCGCGGTGCCGAGGTCGGGCTGCTTGACGATCAGCAGCGCCGGCACCGCGACGATCGGCAGCGTCAGGGCGACGGCGGTCCGGCCCACGGGCTGGGCCCAGCGGGACGTGATCACCCAGACCGCCATGAGGACGAAGCAGATCTTGAAGATCTCCGAGGGCTGCACGGACAGCGGACCCCAGACGATCCAGCGCCGGGCCCCGGACACGGTGCGGCCGAGCACGAAGACCGCGCCGAGCCCGGCGAGCCCGAGCAGGTAGAGCGCGGGCGCGGCGCGCACGAGCCGCCGGTAGTCGATGCTCGCGATCACGACCAGCGCCACGAGGCCGACGCCGAACCACACGAGCTGCCGCACGGCGGCGCCGCCCGTGCGCCCGACGTTCAGGTTCGCGAGCGTGACGGCGCTCGTCAGCACGAGCGCGCCCGCCGCGCCCAGCAGCGCCCAGTCGACGTTCTCGAGGAGCCTCCGGTCGATCCCGACCATGGCTATCCCGGGAATCCTATACTGGCGACGCGCTCGAAGAAGATCGCGTTGAGGATCTTCCGCGCGATCGGGGCCGCGACCTGGCCCCCCTTGCCGCCGCGCTCGACGAGCACGACGACCACCACCTCGGGCTCCCGCACGGGCGCGAACGCGGCGAACCACGCGTGGTCCTGCCCGAGCGCGGCCTTCGACTTCGCGATCATCTGGGCCGTGCCGGTCTTGCCGGCGATGTCGAGGCCGGGGATGCGCGCGCCGCCGCCCGTGCCGCCGTCGTTGACGACGCCCCACAGCGCGTGGCGGAGGAACGCCCACACGGCCGGCGAGAGCTCCACGTGGCCGTTCACCTCGCCGGCGTCGCTCCACACGACGCCCTGCCCGGGCCGCTCGACACGCTGGACGAGCCGCGGGCGCCAGAGCACGCCCCCGTTGGCCACCGCGGCCATGAAGCGCGCGACCTGCATCGGCGTGACGAGGAGGGCGCCCTGCCCGATCGACATGTTCACGGTGTCGCCGGCGGGCCACGGGTTGCGCCGCCGCAGCCGCGGCTGCGGGACGAGCCCGGGCTTCTCGCTCCCCAGCTCGACGCCGGTCGGCGCGCCGAAGCCGAAGGCGCGCGCGTACCGCGTGATCGCGGCGCCGCCGACCCGGAGCCCGGCCTGATAGAAGAAGACGTTGCAGGATTCGGCGAGCGCGCGGTACAGGTCCACGCGACCGTGCCCGCCCTCCTTCCAATCCTTGAACGTGACCCCGCCCAGGCGGAACTCGCCGGTGCAGGTGACGCTGTCCGCCGGCGTCAGCGTGCCCTCCTGGAGGCCCGCCGCCGCGACGATGATCTTGAAGACCGAGCCCGGCGCGTACTGGCTCTGGATCGTGCGGTTCAGGAGCGGGAAGTTCGGGTCCTGCACGATGCGCAGCCACGCCGCGCGGTCGATCGAGCCCGTGAACCGGTCGATCTCGAACGCCGGCGTGGACACCAGCGCGAGCACGTCGCCGCTGCGCGGGTCCAGCACGACGGCGGCGCCCGCGTGCCCCTCCATCGCGCGCTCGGCCGCCTCCTGGACGCGGCGGTCCACCGTGGTCACCACCTGCGCGCCCGCGTGCGGCTCCGTCTGCTGGACGAGGCGCACGGGACGACCCATCACGTCCACCTCGATGCGCTCGCCGCCGTCCTTGCCGCGGAGGTACTCGTCGAGCAGCCGCTCCAGCCCGCTCTGGCCGACGATGTCGCCGCGCCGGTAGCGGCCGCTCCGGAGCTGCTCCTCGCTGGCCTCGCGCACGTAGCCCAGCAGATGGGCGGCGAACCGGCTCGTCGGATAGACGCGCTGCGGCTCCACCTCGGTGATGACGCCCGGCAGCTCGAGCTTCCACTCCTCGATCTTCGCGACGTCCTCGAGCGTGAGGCCGCGGCGCACGCGCACGGGGAGGAGCGAGTCGGGCTGCACCCGCGCGACCGTGTCGAGGAGCTCCTGGAACGGGATCGCGAGCAGCGACGCGACGCGCCCGAGCACCGCGGCCCGGCTCACCGGGTCGCGCGGCAGCTCGCGCGGGATCAGCGAGAGCGTGAACGCGGGCCGGTTGTCCACGAGCGGCACGCCGCGGCGGTCGAAGAGGATGCCGCGCGGCGCGGCGATCGGCCGGACGCGGATCCGGTTCTTGTCGGAGGCGTCGAGGAACCGGCCGCCCTCGAGCACCTGCAGGTACCAGAGCTGGCCCAGCAGGACGAGGAACGCGGTCATGACGATGCCGGCGATCGCGACGACGCGCCGCTGGCCGTCGTCGCGGCGGGGCGGCAGCGAGCGGCGGCCGAACGGGGCGCTCACCGCCGACCGCTCACGCCGACCGCGCCCGGACCGACTCGATCCACGAGAGCGCGAGCACGAAGACGGCGCCGAGGAAGCCGTTGTACAGCGCCTGCGGCAGGACGACCCAGGCCATCAGCTCCCCGAGCGGAGCCGGGAAGCGGAAGAGCTTCAGCAGCGCGAACCGCACGAGCGCCTCGGCCACCGTGAGCAGCACGAGGCCCGGCACCTGCACGAGCGGCTGGGTCACCGCGAGGCGGCTGCCCGCCGCGCCGATCGCGAACCCGATCAGCGCCTTCGTGAGCGCCTGGACGCCCAGCAGCCCGCCACCGGCGGCGTCCTGGAGCAGCCCGGCGACGAACCCCGCGACGCACCCGAACTCGGGCCCGCGCCGGAGGGCGAGCAGGACGACCACGATCAGCGGCAGGTCGGGCGTCACGCCGGCGATGCGCAGCGCCGGCGCCAGCGTCGCGTGGGCGACGCCGCCGCCGAAGACCGTGAGCGCCAGGAGGGTGCGCATCAGCCGCCGCTCGGGAAGTAGGCGGTGAGGTCCTGCGGCGTCGGGCCCGTGACGAGCAGGACCTCGTCCACCCGGCCGAAGTCCACCGCCGCGTCGAGCGCCGCGTAGTTGAAGAGCGCCGAGCCCCGGTCGTCGATCGCGCGCACGCGCCCGATCGGGATGCCGCGCGGGAAGAGCCCGCCCTGCCCCGAGCTGACGAGCACGTCGCCGACCCGGATCCCGGCGCCGGCGCGCGCGAGGTACTTGAAGCGGATCGTGCCCCGCGGCTCGCCCTCGACGATGCCCGGCGTCCGCGTCCGCACGACGTGAGCCCCGACGGTCGAGGCGGGATCGGTCAGCACCTGCACGATCGCCGACCCGGGGCGCACGTCCACGATGCGCCCGACCAGGCCGTGGGGCGAGATCACCGCGGTCATGCGCGCGATGCGGTCCGCGCGCCCGCGGTTCACCGTGAGCGCGCGCACCCAGCCGCCCCACTCGCGCGCGATGATCTCGCCGGGGAGCGTCGCGAGCGGCAGCCGCTCCTGGAGCACGAGGAGCTGCCGGAGCCGGCGGTTCTCGTCGTCGGTCTCGCGCACGCGGAGCGCCTCGACGCGCAGCCGCTGCACCTCGGCGCGCAGCCGCCGGTTCTCGGCCCGGACGTTCTTCCAGTCCAGGTACGTCGTCCACACGCCGAGCGCGCCGCGCGTCAGCTTCGCGTAGCCGGCCTGGAGCGGGGTGGTGACGACGGCGACGAGGTCGCTGGCGCGCGAGCCGTAGCCGCGGGACTGGAGCGTGAGGAGCCCCAGGCACACGCCGACCAGCACGAGGAGCAACGCGAACTTCCGAACCCTCATCCTCCGCCCTCCAGCACCGACCGCGGTGACGCGCTAGGCGGGGATCGCCACCTTCTTCAAGAGATCGAGCTCGTCGAGCACTTTGCCCGTGCCGAGCGCGACGCACGACAGCGGGTCGTCGCCCTGCGTCACGGGCAGGTTGGTCTCCTGGCGCAGCAGGTGATCCAGGCCGCGGAGCAGCGCGCCGCCGCCCGTGATCACGATGCCCTTGTCCACGATGTCGGCCGCCAGCTCCGGCGGCGTCCGCTCCAGGCACGTCCGCACGGTCTCGACGATGGTCATCACGGGCTCCCGCAGCGCCTCGCGGATCTCCTCGTCGGTGATGAGAACCGTCTTCGGGATGCCGTCGATCAGGTCGCGGCCCTTGACCTCCATCGTGCGCCGCTCCCCGCCCATCGGGTACGCCGAGCCGAGCGTCATCTTGATCTCCTCGGCGCGCCGCTCGCCGACGAGGAGGTTGTAGTGCTTGCGGATGTACTGGACGATCGCCTCGTCCATCTCGTCGCCCGCGATCCGCACCGACTTCGCGTACACGATGCCGGAGAGCGAGATGACCGCGACCTCCGTCGTGCCGCCGCCGACGTCGACGATCATGTTCCCGCCCGGCTCCTGGATCGGCAGGCCGGCGCCGATCGCGGCGGCCATCGGCTCCTCGATCAGGTACACCTCGCGCGCGCCCGCCTGCATCGCCGAGTCGCGGACCGCGCGCTTCTCGACCTGGGTGATGCCCGAGGGCACGCCGACGACGATGCGCGGCCGCACGAGCGTGCGGCGGCGATGCACCTTCGAGATGAAGTAGTGCAGCATCTTCTCGGTCACGTCGAAGTCGGCGATCACGCCGTCCTTGAGCGGACGGATCGCGACGATGTTGCCCGGCGTCCGGCCGAGCATCGCCTTGGCCTCGTGGCCGACGGCGAGCACGGAGTGGTCGGCCTGGTGGATCGCCACGATCGAGGGCTCGTTGAGGACGATGCCCTCGCCGCGCACGTACACGAGCGTGTTGGCGGTGCCGAGGTCCACGGCGAGGTCGTTGGAGAACATTCCGGCGAGCAGGTTGTAGAACATCAGCACTCCGTCGTGTCCAAGATGTTTGCCGTCCGCGTGTGTCTTGCCCTCTGGGGACCTTACACTAGCACAGTCCGTGCCACAGCAAAACGAAAACTCCGTTTTTCCAAGGCTTTAGCGCCCATAGGAGCGCTGACCGCGGTGGAGCGTTCCGGAAAAGCGACAGATTTTCAGCGGGTTCGGGCGGTGCGGCGGCCGCCGACGCGCGGCGAGGGGCCGCGCGTCCCGGCGCGGGGCCCAGGGGCCGCGCGGTGCGGCGAGGCGGGCCCGGCCCGGGCCGTCACGTGCTCAGGCTGACACCCGCCGTGCCAGGGATGGACATGGAGGCCCCTCCCGCGTGACGCGCGAGGATCACCGGATGCCCAGCGCGTCCGGGAGCCACAGGGTCAGCGCGGGGACGTACACGACGAGGAGCAGCGCCACGAGCAGCGCCGCGACGAAGGGCAGCGCCCAGCGCGACACCTCCTCGATCGGCACCTTCGCCAGCCGCGCCGCCACGTAGAGGTTCACCGCGACGGGGGGCGTCACGGTCCCGATCGCCAGGTTCACGGTCATCATCACGCCGAACCAGATCGGGTCCCAGGCGAACTGCTTCATCAGCGGCAGGAAGATCGGCAGGAACACGTAGTAGATCGAGATCGCGTCGAGGAGCATCCCCGCCACGAGCAGCAGCGCGTTCAGCAGCAGCAGGATCACGTAGGGGTTGTCGCTCCACCCGAGCAGGCCGCGGGCCGCGCGGTCCATCACGCCGAGCGTCGAGCCGGTCCACGAGAACAGCCCGGCGAAGGCGACGACGATCATCACCACCGCGCTCGCGACGGCCGCGTCGCGGAAGGTCGCGTAGAGCTCACGCAGGCCGAGGTTCCTGAACACCACGAGCCCCACGAAGAGGCCGTACGCGACCGCGACGACGGCGGCCTCCGTCGGCGTGAAGACGCCGCCGTAGATCCCGCCCAGGATGATCACGGGGGCGACCAGCCCCCATTTCGCCTCCCACGCGGCGCGAGCGATCTCCCGGGGCGTGCCCCAGGGCTCGCCCCCCCAGCCATGGCGCCGCGAGAGCCACACGACGGGCACCACCAGCGCGAGCCCCATCAGCAGGCCGGGCACGACCCCCGCCGCGAACAGCCGGGCGACCGAGGTCTCCGTGATGACCGCGTAGACGACGAAGGCGACGCTCGGCGGGATCAGGACGTCGGTCGTGGCGGCGGCCGCCACCAGCGCCGCGGCGAAGCCCACCGCGTAGCCGCGGCGGGCCATCGCCGGGATCATCACCGCGCCGATCGCCGCGGTGTCCGCCGGGCCCGTGCCCGAGATCGCACCGAAGAAGACGCAGCCGCCGACGGCCACGAGCCCGAGGCCGCCGCGCACGGGGCCGACCAGGAGGTTCAGCAGCGTGACCAGCCCGCGCGACAGGCCCACGCGGTCCATCACGAAGCCGGCCAGGATGAAGAACGGGATCGCCAGCAGCGGGAACTTGGCGATGTTCGCGTAGACGTTGGCGGCCGTGACCTGGATGCCCAGGTTGAACTGCCAGAGGAACAGGAGCGCGCTCGCGCCCACCGCGGTCAGGATCGGCACGCCCGCCAGGAGCAGGACGAAGAACAGCCCGAACAGGAGGATCCCGGGCTCCACTCACGCCTCCCGGCGGCGGGCGGCGCGGACGGCCGCCTGCACGATCCGCACGACGATGAGCAGGCCGACCGCCGGGATCCCCGCCGTGTACCACCACTGCGGGATCGCGAGCGCCTCGGAGGTGGTCCCGAGCATGCGCTCGCTCCGGATCTGCAGGAGCCCGTAGTAGATCAGCAGGACGAACAGGGCGACGCTGAGCGCGGCGGACAGCCAGAGCGCGAGGCGCCGCGCGCCGGGCGGCGCCCGGTCCACCAGGTAGGTGAACGCGAGGTGGGAGCCCTCGCGGAAGGCGATGGCGCTCCCGAGGAGGGTGAGCCAGACGAACAGGCTCACCACGATCTCCTCGGTGA
>Ga0156246_1113_pt1 | contig 29612 bp, 32 predicted proteins | sample RifCSPlowO2_12_FD_107893 | JGI IMG/M metagenome (GOLD analysis project Ga0156246, IMG submission 107893) | Candidatus Rokubacteria bacterium RIFCSPLOWO2_12_FULL_73_47 | reverse complement strand
GGCCTTGGAGGTTGACCGTCCTCCAAGGCCCTGTTTGTTTTGGTTGCGGGGGCTGGATTTGAACCAGCGACCTTTGGGTTATGAGCCCAACGAGCTACCGGGCTGCTCCACCCCGCGGTGACCCATGCACCTTACCGTGGCCCGGCCTCTCAGTCAACCCCTCGGTTCCGAGCCCGCGCGCGCTCAGGCCAGGATCAGGTTGGTCAGGACGCCGAGCACCACCGCGCCGGCGAGGGCCAGGCCGAAGTAGAGCGCGAAGACGCGCGGCTTGACCACGCCCCAGACCGCCGACATCGCCGGCACCGTCGTCACCGGGCCCGCGATCAGGAAGGCGACGGCGGCGCCCGGCTGCATGCCCTGCGTGAGGAGCCCGGAGACGATCGGCAGCGCGCTCACGTTGTTGAGGTAGAGCGGGATCCCGACGGCCGCGGCGAGCGGCACGGCGAGCGCGTTGCCGCCGCCGAGCACCTGGGCGATCGCGGCCTGGGGCACGTAGCGGAGGATGAGCGCCTCGAGCACAAAGGCCAGGACGAGCCAGCGCCCGAGCCGCACGCTCTCGACCGCCATGTCGCGCGTGAGCTTCCGCCACTCGACGCGCCGGGCGACCGTCGCGAGCAGGCCGGGGCCCTTCGCCGGCGCGGCGGCGGACGCGGCGCAGCAGCCGCCCCCCGCGTCCGAGCCGCCGGCGATGCCGGCCGCGGCGACGGCCGGGCGCAGCGCGCCGACGGACAGCAGCGTCAACCCGCTGGCGACGAGCGCGGGCCGGCGCGCCGAGGGGCGCAGGACGTCGGCGCCGAGCACGCCCGCGCGGGTCAGCAGGAGCGTCAGGGCGCCGGCGCCGAGGCTCAGGGCGAGCGTCGCCCCGAGGCGCGCGAGCGCCAGCGGCCAGCCGAGCGTCGCGACCGTCAGCACGAAGATCTCGGGGTCCATGGTCGGCGAGGCGATCCAGAACGACATGACCGGCGCCAGCGGCACGCCGGCGAGCAGGAGCCCGCTCACCACGGGGATCACCGTGCACGAGCAGAAGGGGCTGAAGGCGCCGACCGCCGTCGCCAGCGCGATGGACGCCCCCGCGCGCGCGTCGAACGCGCGGCGGATCACGCCGTCGAGCTGGAGGGCGCGGATCAGCACGCCGAGCGCCACGCTCACCAGGAAGGCGGGCAGCACGCCCCACACCGCCCGGCCGACGAACCACGCGAGCGCGCCGAGCTCGCCCGTCATCGCTCGCTCCCTCCGCCCGGCGCCGCCGCGAGCGCCTCGAGGGCCTGGCCCACGCGCGCGCGGAGCGCCGCGAGCGCGGCGGGCTCGACGTAGTAGTAGGCGAAGAGGCCCTTGCGGGCGGTGTCCACGAGCCCCGCCTGGCGCAGCAGGCGCAGGTGGTGCGAGATCGTCGGCTGCTTCACCGGCAGCGCGTGCTCGAGGTCGCACACGCACACCTCGCCGCCCCGCCGGGCCAGGATCTCGAGCAGGCGCAGACGCACGGGGTGCGCGAGCACGTCGAAGTCGGCGGCGGCCCGCTCGAGGGCCTCGTCGAGCGCCTCGCGCGGCGCCACGCCCTCGCAGCAGCGCGTCCCGCGGCGGCGCTCCGCGGGTTGGGGTCGTCCGAGCGTTCGGGTCATGGCGTCCTCCCTCGCCGCCGAGCGTAGCCAATGAATCGAAGTCTGTCAATATGATTGAATCAGGTCGATGGAAGCGGGGCCTGGTTCGATGGACGCCGGCCGCGCCGACGTCTTGTCTAACGGCGGGATCCGCTCCGCCCGGGAGGAGCCGACGACCATGAGACGACAGGGCCTGCTGGTGACGGCCGCGGTGACCGCCGTGGCGCTCGTGATGGCGCAGGGGGACCTGGCGGCCCAGCCGCCGGGGGTGCAGGGTCCGGTGAGCGCGCAGCCCGCGCCGGGCGCGCTGCAGGCGACGCCCTGCGGCCTCGAGGTGGCCGGGCCGACCACGCTGGCGCAGCCCGGGCCGATCGGTGCGCAGCGGCCCCAGGTGGGCGCGCGCCAGGGCCAGGCCGGCCCGGCCCAGCAGGAGGGCGTCGTGGCGGCCAAGCCGAGCCTCACGCAGCTCCGCACGCCCACCGAGCTCAAGGTCCTCTACACGATCGGCGCCATCGGCGCGACGGTCAACCTGCGCGCCGAGCTCAAGCTCCGCGCGGAGGGCAAGCCCGTCCCCAACCACACGGTCCGCTTCCGCGTGAACGGCGCCAGCGTCGGCGCGGACAAGACGAACGGCCAGGGCGTCGCCCAGCTCGCCTACAAGGTGCCGAACGAGTTCGGCGCGCGGAAAGTCGAGGCGGAGTTCGCGGGCACGCAGAGCTGCACGGCGGCCAGGGACGACGGCACGCTCGGCGTCGTCAAGTCGTCCACGAAGATGACGCTGGCGCTGCTGAACCCCAACCAGCCCATCCGCGAGGGCGGCACCGTCCACGTCAACGGCAGGATCGTGCGCATCACCGACCAGACCGGCCTCGACGGCCGCGAGATCCCGGTCAAGGTGGACGGCAAGGAGGTCACCCGGCTCGCCACCTCGCCGAGCGGCGCGTTCGCGATCAGCTACAAGGTCCCGGCGGGCTACGGCGTCAAGACCGGCAAGATCGAGGCCGGGTTCGAGGGCGACACCCTCTACGTGCCGACCGTCGCGTCGCTCGACTTCAGCGTGAAGCCCAAGCTGGTGAAGGCCTGGCTCCTCTGGGGCGGCGCCGAGGGCAAGGTGGGCCAGACGGTCACGCTCAGCGCGATGCTCGGCACCACGAACCCGCCGCTGCCCAACCACGGGATCGGCGGCAAGAGCGTCCGCTTCTGGCGCGAGCGCGACGCGCGCTGGGCGGCGCCGCACATCGCCTCGAAGACGCTCGGGACCGCGACGACCAACTCGAGCGGGATCGCGAAGCTCTCCTTCAAGATCGACGACAAGGCGCTCGGCTACAGCATCTACGCCCACGTGGACGGCGTGCTGGACGAGCTGAGCGTCGAGAAGCTCTACGCGCAGGGCGGGATCCTCAAGGTGCACAAGGCCCCGGTGAACATCGCGGTGAGCGGCCCGGGCAGCGGCCAGATCGGCCAGACGCTCACGCTCAAGGCCCGGGTCACGCGCGCGACCGACGGCGCGCCGGTCAAGGAGGCGCAGGTCCAGGTGCCCGGCAGCCCGGCCAAGGTCACCGACGCGAGCGGCGAGGTCTCGTTCAGCTACACGATCTCGAGCGGGGGCGGCATCGGCACGCGCACCGTGCAGGTGACCTCGAAGGAGGACGACCGGCACCTGGCCGGCGCGGGCTCGAAGACCCTCCAGGCGACGGCGAAGACGAACTGACCCCGGCGCGCTCAGGCGCGGACGGCCCGGTCGGTCTTCCGCGCCGCGTAGCGGCCGGTGCGCGCGAGCGCCCAGAGCACGCGCCACGCCCCGCGTGTGGCGAGCAGCCAGTACGTCTGGCAGCGGAACGTCCCCCAGAACTTCTGCCGCAGGGTCGTGCGCGCGACCGAGACCGGCCGCGGACACCACGGCGTCAGGCGCTCGATCATCCGCTGGGTCATGATCCCGCCCACCCAGATCGTGAGCGCGAGCGAGAGCGTCGGTGCCGTCACGCCGAGCACGAACCACGCGGGGTGGTACGCGAAGCGGTACGCGAGGTGCCAGCCGAGGAAGCCGAGCACGGGGTAGAGGCACGCCGCGATCGGCCACTCGACCACCTTGTTGCCGACGTGGCGGGCGAGCTGCGCCAGGTTGTACGCCGTCGGCGCGCGGCGCCACGCGCGCCAGAGGAAGGCGACGTCGTCGAGCACGCCCTTGTACCAGCGCGCGTTCTGCCGGATCATCCCCTCCCGCGTCTCGGGCAGGTCCACCAGCTCGAGCAGCGGCAGCGGGGCCAGCAGGACGCCGTGCGCGCCGAGGGCCAGGCCGAGCGTCGAGTCCTCCGTCGCGCCCGAGGTCGGGAAGCCGCCGAGCGCCCGGAGCGTGTCCAGCCGCACGAACTGGTGGTGCCCGAGGCAGATCTGCGAGCGGCGGAAGCCGAGCGCGAAGAGCGGGCGCACGGCGCGCGCCAGCCGCGGCGCCCGCGCCTGGAGGCGCTGGAACCACGCGACGCGCCGCCGCTCGTTGATGAGCCGCGCGATCGAGACGCGGATGAAGATGGACGACTGCTGGATCGCGCACACGCGCGCGCGGTGGTCGAGGCGCTCGAAGTTCGCGAGCGAGAGCGTCACGCCCTGGTAGGCCAGGCGCTCGGCCGCGCCGCGCGCGCGCGCCGCGGCCAGGTCGGCGGCGATCCAGCGGTAGGTGTCCGGGTCGGGGATCGAGTCGGCGTCGCTCACGCCGATCCAGACGCGCGCCGGGTCGTGCGGCTCGCCGAGCAGCGCCCGGAGGGCCTCGGGGCGCAGCGCCCAGTTGAGCTGGTGCGCCTTCCGCCCGGGGCCCGGCAGCGCGACGAGCGAGAGCATCTTCTGCTGCCAGGGCGGCAGGCCCTCGCGGAAGCGCCGCACCAGCTCGGCCGTGGACACCCCCATCGCGAGGTGCGGGGCCCGCTCCTCCTCCTCGCGGGTCGCGACGACGACGTGGAGCCGGCCGTGCGGGTAGCGCGAGCCGAGCAGCGCGCGGAGCGTCGTCGCGATCGCGGGCTCCTCCCACGCCGGCACCAGGTGCACGAAGACGGGCGTCGCCGGGTCGCGCTCGAGCGCCGCCTCGTCGAGGAGCCGGGGCAGGCGCGCGTACGCCGCCTCGACGAAGCGGCACGTCGTGCGCATGCCCTTCCAGTCGAGCGCGAGCTTGAAGACCGCGCGGGCGTTCACGAGGAAGGCCGCCCAGAAGAGCACGAGCCAGAACCCGCCCGTGCCCCAGAGCCACGCGGAGAACGCGTCCATGCGGAGGGCTAGCGGCCGGTGGGCGGCGGCTGCGAGGGGAACTTCAGCACGGTCTCGCCCTCGCGCACCATCCCCATCTCCTCGCGGGCGAGCTTCTCGAGGTACGCCGGGTCGTGCCGCAGCCGGTCCACCGTCTGCGTGAGCCGCTCCTGGCGCGCGCGGAGCGTGGCGATGTCCGCCTCGAGCGCCTCGATCGCGCGCTGCATGCGCCAGACGCGAAGGGCGTTGGTCCCGCCGTAGACGGCGAGGCCCGCCACGAGCAGCACGACGAGGGCGACGCCGAGCCGGCGCGGGCTCACCGGCCGACGCGCGTGTAGAGGGAGCGGCCCGGCCACGAGGCGGCGTGCCCGAGCTCGTCCTCGATGCGCAGGAGCTGGTTGTACTTGGCCGTCCGCTCGCCGCGCGCCAGCGAGCCCGTCTTGATCTGGCCGGCGTTGACGGCGACGGCGAGGTCGGCGACGAACGTGTCCTCGGTCTCGCCCGAGCGGTGGGAGATGATCGTGCCGTACCCGGCGCGCTTGGCGAGCTCGATCGCGTCGAGCGTCTCGGTGAGCGTGCCGACCTGGTTCACCTTGATGAGCACCGCGTTGGCCAGCCCGTGCTTGATCCCCTGCTGGATGATCGCCGGGTTCGTGACGAACAGGTCGTCGCCCACGAGCTGGACGCGGCCGCCGAGGCGGCGCGTCAGCGCGCCCCAGCCGGCGATGTCGTCCTCGCCCAGGCCGTCCTCGATCGAGACGATCGGGTAGCGGTCGCAGAGCGTCTCGTAGCGCGCGATCAGCTCGTCGCTCGCGAGCACGACGCCCTCGCGGCGCAGGCGGTAGCGGCCGCCGGCCTCGGCGAACTCGCTCGCCGCGACGTCGAGGGCGAGCAGGACGTCCTCGCCGGGCCGGTAGCCGGCGCGCTCGATCGCGGTCATGAACAGGTCGAGCGCCGCCGTGTTGCTCGGCAGGTTCGGCGCGAAGCCGCCCTCGTCCCCGACGCCGGTCGCGAGGCCCTGCTCCCGCAGCAGCTCCTTGAGCGTGTGGAAGACCTCGACGCCCGTCCGGAGCGCCTCGGCGAAGCTCTCGGCGCCGGCCGGCACGAGCATGAACTCCTGGATGTCGAGACCGTTGTCGGCGTGGACGCCGCCGTTCAGCACGTTGAGCATCGGCACCGGCAGGAGCCGGCCGCCGACGCCGCCGAGGTACGCGTAGAGCGGCAGCCCCGCGTCGTCGGCCGCCGCGCGCGCGACCGCCAGCGAGACGCCGAGGATCGCGTTGGCGCCGAGCGCGGACTTGTTCGGGGTGCCGTCGAGCTCGAGCAGCGCCTGGTCCACCGCGGCCTGCTCGGAGGCCTCCAGGCCCTCGACCTCGGGAGCGATCGTCTCCTCGACGGTGCGGACCGCCTGGCGCACGCCCTTGCCGCGGTAGCGCTGCGTGTCGCCGTCGCGCAGCTCGACGGCCTCGCGCTTGCCGGTGCTGGCGCCGGAGGGCACCGCGGCGCGCCCCCACGCCCCCGACTCGAGCTGCACCTCGACCTCGATCGTCGGGTGGCCCCGCGAGTCGAGGATCTCGCGCGCGTAGACGCCGCTGATCGTGGACACGCTAGTTCTTCCTCTCCAGCACGTAGTCGGCCAGGGCGCCGAGCGGCGTGGCCCGCGGGCCGAGCGCCGCGAGCCGCTCCTTCACCCGGGCGACGAGCCGCTGCGCCTCGCGGCGCGAGGCGGGGACGCCGTGGAGCGCGGGGTACGTCGCCTTCTGCTTGCGCGCGTCGCTCCCCGCCGTCTTGCCGAGCTCCTCGAGGCTGCCCTCGACGTCGAGGATATCATCCACGATCTGGAAGGCGAGGCCGAGGTCCCGCCCGGCGTCGCCGATCGCCTCGACGGCCGGCGGCGCGCCGCCGGCGAGCAGCGCGCCGACGCGCAGCGCGGCGCGGATGAGCGCCGCGGTCTTGTGCAGGTGGATGTACTCGAGCGTCGCCGGCGTGATCGTCTTGCCCTCCGACTCGATGTCCACGACCTGGCCGCCGACCATGCCGAAGGTGCCCGCGGCGTCGGCGAGCTCGGCGACGACGTCGCGGAGCACGCGCGGGTCGCGCACGAGGGCGGCGTTCTCGGCGACGAGCTTGAAGGCGAGCGTCAGCAGCGCGTCGCCCGCCAGGATCGCCACGGCCTCGCCGAAGACCTTGTGGCTCGTGAGCCGCCCGCGGCGGTAGTCGTCGTCGTCCATCGCCGGCAGGTCGTCGTGGATCAGCGAGTAGGTGTGGATCAGCTCGAGCGCGCACGCCGCCGGCAGGACCTCGCGCGCGGCGCCGCCGACGGCCTCGGCGCCCGCGATCACGAGGATCGGGCGCAGGCGCTTGCCGCCCGCGAGGACGCTGTAGCGCATGGCCCGGTGCACCGTGGCCGGCAACACGTCCTCGGCCGGCAGCACGCGCTCGAGCGCCTCGTCCACGAGCGTGCGGCGGTCCTTGAGGTAGGCGGCGAGGTCGACACTGCTCACGCCTCGTCCTCCGGCTTCCAGGCGAACGGCTGGGTCCCGAGCGCGCCGGCCTCGTCCTTCGTCAGGATCTCGATGCGCTTCTCCGCCTCCTCGAGGTACCGGGCGCACCGGCGGGCGAGCGCCACCCCCTCCTCGAAGACCTTGAGCGACTCCTCGAGCGGCAGGTTGCCGGTCTCGAGTTGGCTCACGATCTGCTCGAGCCGCGCCAGCGAGTCCTCAAACGTGAGGTCGGTCATCCTGCTCCCTCGCCGCGGTCACGCGGCACTCGAGGCTCCCCTCGTGCAGCAGCACCCGCACGTCCTCCCCCGCCCCGACGTCCCGCCAGCTCCGCACGATCCGCCGCGCCGGGCCGAGCGTCAGGCTGTAGCCGCGCCCGAGCACGGCGAGCGGCGAGAGCGAGTCCAGCCGGGCGACCGCCGCGCCGACGCGGTGCCGCGCGTGGTCGTGCGCGCGCGCCATCTCGCCGCGCAGCCGCGCGTCGAGCCGCTCGAGGCGGTGCCGCCCGCCCGTCACGCGCGCGAACGGGCTCGCCGCGCCGAGCGCGCGCCGGGCCAGCTCGACGCGGTGGGCGACGCGGCGCAGCTCGCCGTGCATCCCGCGCCCGAGCCGCGCGACCCCGTCGTCCACGCGCCGCGCCAGGTCCCTGAGCGGTCGCGTGACCGCGCGGTCCAGACGCTGCCGCAGGTCCGCGAGCGCGTCCAGCACCGCCTGCTTCTCGCGGACGACCAGCTCCGCGGCCGCCGACGGCGTCGGCGCGCGCAGGTCGGCCACGAAGTCGGCGATCGTAACGTCCACCTCGTGGCCGACCGCCGAGATCACGGGCGCGGTCGACGCGGCGATCGCGCGCGCGACGACCTCCTCGTTGAACGCCCACAGGTCCTCGAGCGAGCCGCCGCCGCGGCCGACGATGAGCACGTCCACGTCGCCCAGCGCGTTGAGGTCGCGGATCGCCTGCGCGATCTCCGCCGCGGCCCCCTCGCCCTGGACGCGGCAGCCCGCGATCACGATCGAGAGCTCGCCGAACCGCCGGCCGATCACGCGGAGCATGTCGCGGAGCGCCGCGCCGCTCGGGGAGGTGACGATCCCGATCTTTCGCGGAAACCGCGGCAGCTCCCGTTTGCGAGCCGCGTCGAACAGCCCCTCCGCCTGCAGCCGCGCCTTGAGCTGCGCGAACGCGAGCTGGAGCGCGCCGAGCCCGCGCGGCTCGAGCAGCTCCACGACGAGCTGGTACTCGCCCCGCTGCGCGTACACCTCGACGCTGCCGAAGGCCATCACGCTGAGCCCGTCGGCGGGCTCGAAGCGCAGGCGCCGGCCGCGGTTCCGGAAGAGCACGCACCGGAGCTGGGCCTCGGCGTCCTTCAGCGTGAAGTAGGCGTGCCCCGAGCCGTAGAGCCGGAAGTTCGAGATCTCGCCCTCGACCCAGACGGCCGGAAACCGGTCCTCGAGGAGCGCGCGGAGCTGCTCCGTGAGCGCCGCGACCGTGAGGACCGCGCGCTCGCCGGTCATCGCCCCGCCGCGCGGCGCTCGGCCGCACGCAGCGTGTTGCGGAGCAGCATCGCGACCGTCATCGGCCCGACGCCGCCGGGCACCGGCGTGATCGCGTGCGCCCGCTGCGCGGCCGACGCGAACTCCACGTCGCCCGCGAGCTTGCCGGTGTCGAGCCGGTTCATCCCGACGTCGAGCACCCAGGCGCCCGCCTTCACCATGTCCCCGGTGACCATGCGCGCGCGCCCCGCGGCGACGCAGAGCACGTCGGCGCGGCGCGTGTGGGCCGCGAGGTCGCGCGTGTGCGTGTGGCACATCGTGACCGTCGCGTGCCGCGCGAGGAGGAGCTGCGCGAGGGGCTTGCCGACCAGGCGCGAGCGGCCGACCACGACGGCCTCCGCGCCATCGAGCCTGGCGCCGTAGTGGTCGAGGATCGCCATGCAGCCGGCCGGCGTGCACGGGACCACCGTCGGCGTGCCGGCGAGCAGCGCGCCGAGGTTCGCCGGGTGCAGGCCGTCCACGTCCTTCTCGGGCGCGAGCGCCGCGATCATCTCGTCCGCGTCGAGCCCCGGGGGCAGCGGGAGCTGCAGGAGGATCCCGTGGACACCCGGGTCCGCGTTGAGACGGGCGAGCAGCGCGAGCAGGGCGGCGCGGTCGAGGCCCGCCGGGTGGACGTGGTCCTCGGAGACGATCCCGACGGCGGCCGCGGCCTTCATCTTGTTGCCGACGTAGATCTGCGACGGGGCGAAGTCGCCGACGAGGACCACCGCGAGCTTCGGCGTGAGACCCGTCCGCTCGCGCAGGCGCGCGACGCCCGCGCGCACCTCGTCCAGCACCTTCTGGGCGACGAGCTTGCCGTCGAGGATCAAGCCGGGATGCGCAGGCGACGGATGTCCGAGGCGCGGCCGCTGTCCGGGTCCACGACGATCACGGCGCCGTGCAGGGCGGCCGGCCCCTTCGCCGGCTCGAAGCGCACGGGCATCTGCTGCAGGAACTTCTGGAGGATGAGGTCGCGGTCCACGCCGATCACGCCGTCGGTCGGGCCCGTCATGCCGAGGTCGGTGATGTACGCGGTGCCGCCCGGCAGCACGCGCTCGTCGGCGGTCTGGACGTGGCGGTGCGTGCCGACCACGGCGCTCACGCGCCCGTCGAGGTACCAGCCCATCGCCTGCGATTCGGACGTCGCCTCGCAGTGCATGTCGACGAGCACGATCGGGGTGTCCTTTCGAAGCTCCGGCACGACCTCGTCGGCCTTCCTGAACGGGCAGTCGATCGGCAGCATGAAGACGCGCCCCATGAGGTTCAGCACGGCGACCTTGTGAGGCCCGCACTTGACGGTGACGTGCCCCACGCCGGGCGTGCCGAGGGGGAAGTTCGCCGGGCGCAGGAGCAGGTTCTCCTTCGCGATGTACTCGACGATCTCCCGCTTGTCCCAGACGTGGTTGCCCGACGTCATCACGTCGGCGCCCTCGGCGAGGAACTGCCGCGCCATCGGCGGCGTCACGCCGAAGCCGCCGGCCGCGTTCTCGACGTTGACCACGCAGAAGTCGATCGCGTGCTGCTGGCGGAGCCCGGGCAGGAGCCTGGCGAGGGCCGCGCGGCCCGGCTCGCCGAAGACGTCGCCGACCATCAGGATGTTCACGGCGCGCTACTTCGCCACTTCGACCGCGCGGGTCTCTCGGATGACGACCACCTTGATGTGGCCGGGGTACTGCATCTCGGCCTCGATGCGCTTGGAGATGTCCTTGGCGAGCTGGTGCGCGTCGAAGTCGGAGAGGACGTCCGCCTTCGTCATCACGCGCAGCTCGCGCCCCGCCTGGATCGCGTAGCACATCTCGACGCCCTTGTAGGACAGCGCGATCTCCTCGAGCTTCGCCAGGCGCTTGATGTACGACTCGAGCACGTCGCGCCGCGCGCCCGGGCGCGCCGCCGAGATGCCGTCGGCGGCCTCGACGAGCACCGCCTCGATCGTCTCCGGCTCGACGTTCTCGTGGCCGCAGAGCGCCGCGTTGATGACCGCCGGCGACTCGTGGTACTTCGTGAGCACCTGCAGCGAGAGCTCGGGGTGGCTCCCCTCCTGCTCGTGCGTGAGCGCCTTGCCGATGTCGTGCAGCAGCCCCATGCGCTTGGCGAGCTTGACGTCGGCGCGGATCTCGGCCGCCATCATGCCCGCGAGCCACGCGACCTCCTTGGAGTGCTGCAGGCAGTTCTGCCCGTACGAGGTGCGGAACTTCATCCGGCCGACGAGCCGGACGAGCTCGGGGTGCAGCCCGTGCACGCCCACCTCGAAGCAGGCCTTCTCGCCCTCCTCCTTGAGGTGCAGCTCCATCTCCTTCTTGACCTTCTCGACGACCTCCTCGATGCGCGCCGGGTGGATGCGCCCGTCGGCGATCAGGACCTGGAGCGCGCGCCGCGCGATCTCGCGGCGGTAGGGGTCGTACGCGGAGATCAGCACGGCCTCGGGCGTGTCGTCCACGATGAGGTCCACGCCCGTGTGCAGCTCGAGCGCGCGGATGTTGCGCCCCTCGCGGCCGATGATCCGCCCCTTCATGTCGTCCGAGGGCAGGTCCACGACCGACACCGCGGTCTCGACCGTGTAGTCGGGGGCGAGCCGCTGAATCGTCGTCGCGAGGACTTCCTTGGCCTTCACGTCGGCGGTCTCGCGCGCCTCCTCCTCGAGCCGCATCGCGACGAGCTGCGCCTCGCGCCGGGCCTCCTGCTCCATCCCGGCGAGGAGCTGGCGCTTGGCCTCCTCGGCGGTGAGCCCGGCGATCGTCTCGAGCTTGCGCCGCTGCTCCTCGAGCGCCGTGGCGAGCCGCGTCTCCTTCTCGCCGGCGGCCTTCTCGCGGCCCACGAGCTCGCGCTCCTTGGCGGTGGTCTCGTCGAGCCGCCGCTCCATCTGGTCGAGCTTGCGGGAGAGCTCCTCCTCCCTCGCGAGCACGCGCTGCTCGATCTGCTGGATCTCGCGCTCGCGGCGGCGCGACTCCTCCTCGAGCGTGGCGCGCGCCTTGAGCGCGAGCTCGCGGGCCTCGAGCTCGGCGGTCTTGCGGCGGTTGTCGGCCTCGCGCGCGGCGTCCTGGACGATGCGCTCGGCCCGGACGGTGGCCTCCCCGACCTTACGCTCGCTGACGACCTTGTGGAGGAAGAATCCGGCGAGGAGGGCAAGGACGGCGATCAGCGAGTCCAGAATCAGCCAAACGCCTTGCATGGCAGGAGTATAGCATCCCCACCTCTGCCGTGTGCCGACGGTGTTTCGAACCTGGTATGACCAGGTGGGCGCCGTTATCTCGAGGGCTTCAGGCTTCCCCTTCGGAGAGGGGCTTGCGCACCGCCCTCTGCGACAGCTCCCGTTGTGTTCCCGAGGTTGAAACTTCCCCCCGGCATCACGAACAGCGCAGGGACACGTCCTGTGTACTGAGGATGCCGGTCGGCGTCAAGCGGAATATAGTCGAGCCGTGATGCGACGCGTCCTCGCGGCCGTGCTCGTCGCCGGGCTCGGCGCCGCCGCGGCGGCCGCCGCCCAGACGCCGCGGCCCGCGCCGCGCCCGGCGCCGCCCGCGGCGCCCGCGGTGCCGGCCCCCACGACGCTCGGGCGCATCTGCTCGACCGCGTGGGGCGCCTGCCCGCTGCCGGCGACGATCGCGCCGGGCACGCCGTGCTACTGCTGGGCGCCGCCGAACTGGTGGCTGCCCGGCGTGGCGCGCGAGCTGCCGCCGCGGGGCCCGTGGGACCCCTGGCCCGTGATCCGCTGAGCCCGGAGGAGAGCGCGATGAGCCGACCGGCCGTCAGGACCGAAGCGAGCGGCGCCGTCACGACGATCATCCTCGACCGCCCCGAGGCGCGCAACGCCGTCGACGGCCCGACCGCGCAGGCGCTCGCCGACGCCTTCCGCGCGTTCGAGCGGGACGCCGACGCGCGCGTCGCCGTGCTCTGGGGCGCCAACGGCACGTTCTGCGCGGGCGCCGACCTCAAGGCGCTCGGCACCGCGCGCGGCAACCGCCTCGAGGCGACGGGAGACGGACCGATGGGGCCGACGCGCCTGGCGCTCGCCAAGCCGGTCGTCGCCGCCGTCGCGGGCCACGCCGTCGCGGGCGGGCTCGAGCTGGCCCTCTGGTGCGACCTGCGCGTCGTCGAGGAGGACGCCGTCTTCGGCGTCTTCTGCCGGCGCTGGGGCGTGCCGCTCGTGGACGGCGGCACGGTGCGGCTGCCGCGGCTCGTCGGCATGAGCCGCGCGCTCGACCTGATCCTCACGGGGCGGCCGGTGGACGCGCGGGAGGCGCTGGCCATCGGGCTCGCGAACCGCGTCGTGCCGCGCGGCGGCGCGCGCGAGGCGGCGGAGGCGCTCGCGCGGCAGATCGCGGCGTTCCCGCCGCGCTGCGTGCAGAGCGACCGGCGCGCCGCGCTCGAGGCGGCCGGCCGGCCGCTCGGCGAGGCGCTCGACCTCGAGTTCCGGCTGGGGCGGGCGACGGTGGAGTCGGGCGAGACGCTCGAGGGCGCCGCGCGGTTCGCCGCCGGCGCCGGCCGCCACGGGCTCCCGGGCTAGCGCTCGGGGGGCTTCGGCGTCGCGCGCTCGAGGAGGGTCGCGAGCGCGCCGAGCCGCGCGCCCAGGTCGCCCTCGGCGCGCCCCTTGTCGCTCCGGGCGCGGAACAGCTCGTCGATGATGTCGAGGGCGGCGAGCGCGAGCGCGGCCTGCGGGTCCTTCACGCCCGAGCGCTTGAGCTCCGCCACGCGCTCCTCGAGGTAGGCGGCGAGCGAGCGCAGGTACTCGGGCGACTCCGCGCTCCGGAGCACGAGGGTCTGGCCGAGGAGCTGGAGCTCGACGCGCCGCGGCTCGCTCATTCCTGCGCCCGGTCGAGCTCGAGCTTCGCGATGTCCTTGAGGATCGCGTCCACCTGGCCGAGCACCTGCTTGCGCTCGTCGGTGAGGCGCCGCAGCTCGCGCCGGAGCGCGCCGTTCTCCTCGCGCAGCCGCGCGAGCGCGTCCACGGCCCGCCGGACCGCCTCCTCGAGCTCCGCCACCCGCTCGACGATCCCGTCGCCCATCAGGCGCTCCTGAGCGTGACGCCGAAGCGCTCGGTGACCCGCCGCGCCACGCGTTCCTGGACCTCGTTCACCTCGTCGTCGGTCAGCGTCCGGTCCTCGGCCTGGAAGACGAGTCGCCACGCGAGGCTCGTCCGGCCATCGGGGAACCGGAACACGTCGAAGAGCACGAGCCCGCGCAGGAGCGGCCCCGCCTCGCGCGCGAGCTCCGCCTCGAGCGCGGCGGCCGTCAGCGGCTGCCCGGCGCCGAGCACGAACGCGAGGTCGCGCTGGACGGCGGGGAAGCGCGGGAGCGGCTGGTGGCGCGGCGGCGGGCCGGGGTACGGCACGCGATCGAGCGGGAGCGCGGCGGCGAAGACCGGCACGTCGATGCCGAACGCCGCGCGCGCGGCGGCGGCGATCTCGCCGAACTCGGCGACCGCCTGGTCCCCGGCCAGCACCGTGGCGTGGCAGTCGGGCTCGAAGCCGCCGAGCGCGCCGCCCGGGCGCGTGCCGACCAGGGCGGCCGGCGTCCCGAGCGCGGCGAGCACGTGCTCGGCGAGGCCCTTGGCGTCGTAGGCATCCACGCGCGCCTCGCCGGCGTACCAGCTCGCGTCGGCGCGCGCGCCCGCGAGCGCGACGACCGCCCAGCGCGGCTCACGGGTGCCGGTCTCGCTCTCCGCCGGCTCGAAGGTGACGCCGATCTCGAAGACGCGCACGTCGGGCTGCTGGCGCCGGAGGTTCGTCGCGACCGCGCCGAGCACGCCCTCGAGCGGGCTCCGGCGGAGCGCGGCGGCGTCCTGGCTCAGCGGATTGCGGAGCGCCACGGCCGCGCCGTCCGCCGGTCCGCGCAGCACCGCGGCCCGCGCGGGATCGCTGAACGTGTAACTGATCGTCTCCACGAGCCCCGCGCCGACGAGCGCGCGCCGCACGAGCGCTTCCTGGCGCAGCCGGTCGGATTCGCGCGCGACCACCGTGGCCCCGCCCGAGAGCGTGGACGGGAGCTTGTCGTAGCCCCAGACGCGGATCAGCTCCTCGACGAGGTCGTCCTCCAGCGCGAGGTCGCGCCGGAAGCTCGGGACCTGCACGTCGAGGAGCGCGCCGCGCCCGCGCGTCGGGAGCCCGAGGCCCGTCAGGATGCGCCGGGCGTGGGCGGCCGTCGGCGCCACGCCGAGCACGCGCCTGACGCGCGCCATCCGCAGGCGCAGGCGCACGGGCCGGCGCCGGCGCGGGTAGGCGTCCACCACGCCGCGCGCCACCGTGCCGCCGGCCAGCTCGGCGATGAGCCCGGCCGCGCGCGCGCTCGCCTGGACCAGCGCCTCGACGTCGGCGCCGCGCTCGAAGCGGTACGCCGCGTCGGTCCTGAGGCCGAGCGCGCGCGACGTGCGCCGGATCGACGCCGGCTGGAAGTACGCGCTCTCGAGGAGCACGCGCGTCGTGCCGTCGCCCACCTCGGTGTTGGCGCCGCCCATCACCCCGGCGAGCCCGATCGCGCGGGCCGGGTCGGCGATGACGAGCATCGCGTCGGTCAGCGTCCGCTCCTGGCCGTCGAGCGTCGTGAACCGCTCGCCGGCGCGGGCGCGGCGCACCACGATCGTCCGCTCGGCGACCGTGTCGTAGTCGAAGGCGTGGAGCGGGTGGCCGAGCTCCCAGAGGACGTAGTTGGTGACGTCCACGACGTTGCTGATCGGCCGCAGGCCCGCCGCGCGCAGGCGCTGCGCGAGCCACGCCGGCGACGGGCCGACCCGCACGTCCGTGATCACGCGCGCCGTGAACCGGTGGCAGAGGTCGGACGCCTCGATGCGCACGCGGACGAGCCCGCGCGCCGGCGCCCGGCCCTCGCGCAGCGTGACCCGCGGCGGCGTGAGCCGGGCGCCGGTGAGCGCCGCGAGCTCGCGCGCCACGCCGAGCACCGACAGGCAGTCGGGCCGGTTCGGCGTGACCTCGACCTCGAGCACCTGGTCGTCGAGGCCGAGGGCCGCGAGGAGGTCGGCGCCCGGGCGCACGGCGCCGTCCACGAGCAGGAGGCCCGCCTCGTGCTCCTCGCCGAGGCCGAGCTCGCGCTCCGAGCAGAGCATCCCCTGGGACTCGACCCCGTGGACCTGCGCGACGCCGATCCGGCGCCCGCCCGGCAGCGTCGCGCCCGGCGGCGCGAACGCCGCGCGCGCGCCGACCCTGGCGTTGGGCGCGCCACACACGACGCCGAAGCGCTCGCGCCCGGTCCAGACGCGGCACAGCCGCAGGCGGTGGCCGCGGCTCTCGCCGAGCTCGCGCTCGATCGCCTCGATCTCGCCGACGACGACGCCCGCGAGCCCCGGCGGCGCGAGCGGCGTGACGCTCGCCACCTCGATGCCCGCGTTGACGAGCCGGTCGGCCGCCTCCGCGGGCCCGAGGTCGAGGTCCACGAACTCCCGGATCCAGCCGTACGGGATCTTCATGCCCTGCTCATGCGAACTGGCGCAGGAAGCGCAGGTCGTTGTCGAAGAAGAGCCGGATGTCGTCGATCCCGTACTTGAGCATCGCGATGCGCTCGATCCCCATCCCGAACGCCCAGCCGGTGACCTCCTCGGGGTCGTAGCCCACGTTGCGCAGCACCTGGGGGTGGACCATGCCCGAGCCGAGGATCTCGAGCCAGCCGGACTGCCGGCACACGCGGCAGCCCCCGCCGGCGCAGAGGAAGCAGAGCACGTCCACCTCGGCCGAGGGCTCCGTGAACGGGAAGAACGAGGGCCGGAAGCGGATCCGCGACCGGGGGCCGAACATCTCGCGCGCGAACAGCTCGAGCGTGCCCTTGAGGTCCCCCATCGTGATGCGCCGGTCGACCGCGAGCCCCTCGACCTGGTGGAACATCGGCGAGTGGGTGACGTCGGCGTCGCGGCGATAGACGGCGCCCGGGCAGATGATCCGCACGGGCGGACGCTGGGCCTTCATCGTGCGGATCTGCACGGGCGAGGTGTGGGTGCGCAGCAGCGCCGCGTCGGAGATGTAGAAGGTGTCCTGCATGTCCCGCGCGGGATGGTCCGGCGGGAGGTTCAGCAGCTCGAAGTTGTACTCGTCGGTCTCGACCTCGGGTCCCTCGGCGACGGCGAAGCCGAGCCCGACGAAGATCGCGACGATCTCGTCGTGGACGCGGGTGAGCGGATGCACGACGCCGAGCGGCGGCCGGCGGCCCGGCAGCGTGAGGTCGAGCCGCGCCCGCGCGCGCGCGTCGCGGCGCTCGCGCGCCTGCGCCGCGGCGAGGCGCTCGTCCAGCAGCGCCTCGAGCGCGCGCTTGGCCTCGTTCGCGGCGGCGCCGACGAGCGGACGCTCCTGGGGCGGCAGCGTGCCGAGCGCGCGCAGCAGCTGGGTCAGGAGCCCCTGGCGGCCGAGGTAGGCGACGCGGACGCGCTCGAGCTCGGCCGAGGACGCCGCCGCCGCGGCCGCCTCACGCGCCTCCCGCGCTATCGCGTCGACGCGCGGATGCCCCACGAACTAGCGGGCCTGCGCTCGGGCGGTCTCCGCGAGCTTCGCGAAGGCCTGCGGGTCGTTCACCGCCAGCTCGGCCAGCACCTTGCGGTCGAGTCCGATCCCCGCCTTCTTCAGCGCGGCCATGAAGACCGAGTACGACAGCCCCACCTGGCGGCACGCGGCGTTGATCCGGACGATCCAGAGCCCGCGGGCCAGCCGCTTCTTCTGCTTGCGGTGCCGGTACGCGAAGGCCCCGGCCCGCAGGACGGTCTCGGCGGCGGTGCGGTAGAGCTTGCGCCGCCCGCCGACGTACCCCTTCGCCTTCTTGAGGATCTTCTTGCGCCGCTGGCGCGTCTTGGCTCCACCTCTTGCGCGTGGCATGCTCCCGGTCCTCCTGGATCAGAGATAGGGGACGAGCGTCTTGAGCCGCGGCTCGTCCGCCTTCGCGACCACGCTCGCCTTGCGGAGCCTCCGGCGACGCTTCGGCGGCTTCGCCTCGAGCAGGTGGCCCTTCCAGCCCGAGTGCCGCGTGAGCCGCCCCGAAGCCGTCTTCTTGAGCCGCTTGGCCGCCCCGCGCTTCGTCTTCATCTTGGGCATCGCCGACTCCTCGTCGAGCTAATTGTGCGCCTTGGGGGTCAGCAGGATGTGCAGCATCCGCCCCTCCATGCGCGGATTGTTCTCGGTCGTGGCGATGTCCTGCACCGCCTCCACCATCCTGTTCAGCATCTTCCAGCCGAGCTCCGTGTGCGCCATCTCGCGGCCCTTGAAGCGCACCGTCACCTTGGCCTTGTGGCCCTCCTCGAGGAACCGCCGCACGTGCTTGAGCTTGAACTCGAAGTCGTGCTTCTCGGTCTTGGGTCCCATCTTCACTTCCTTCACCAGGATCGTCGTCTGCTTCTTGCGCGCCTCCTTCAGCCGGCGCGCCTGCGTGTACTTGTACTTGCCGAAGTCCATGATCCGGCACACGGGCGGCTGGGCCTCGGGCGCGACCTCGACGAGGTCGAGCTCCTGCGCGCGCGCCGTCTCGAGCGCCTGCTGGGTCGGCATGATGCCGAGCTGCGCCCCGTCGGCGCTGACGACCCGGACCTCCCGGACGCGGATGGCCTCGTTGATGCGGATTTCCTGTGCTTTGCTGATAGGCGTGACTCCTCGTTTAGCCGCGGGATCCGGCGTGGGTGATGGGGACGACCGGCCGCCCGCTCACGAGCGGCCCACGGTGAGACCGGAGGCGCGCGCGCCGAGCTCGCGCGCGAGGTCGGCGAGCACGCGGTCGAGCGGCAGCGCGCCGAGGTCCTCGCCGGTGCGGTGCCGCAGGCTGACCGTCGCGTTCTGCGCCTCGCGCTCGCCGACCACGAGCATGTAGGGCACCTTGCGGAGCTGCGCGTCGCGGATGCGGTAGCCGAGCTTCTCGTTGCGGTCGTCGAGCTCCGCGCGCACGCGCGCGGCGCGGAGCTTCTCGTGCACGGCGCGCGCCCAGCCCGCGTGCTTCTCGCTGATCGGCAGCACGCGCGCCTGCACGGGCGCGAGCCACGTGGGGAACGCGCCCGCGTAGTGCTCGGTCAGGATGCCGATGAAGCGCTCGTAGGAGCCGAAGATGGCCCGGTGGATCACCACCGGCCGCTTCGGCTGGCCGTCGGAGTCGATGTACTCGAGCTGGAACCGCTCGGGCACCATCGTGAGGTCCACCTGGATCGTCGCGATCTGCCAGGCCCGGCCGAGCACATCCTGGACGTAGATGTCGATCTTCGGCCCGTAGAACGTGCCGTCGCCGGGGGTGAGCTCGTACGCCAGGCCGTTCGCCCTGAGCGCGTCGTGGAGCGCCGCCTCCGCGGCGTCCCACTGCGCCTCCGTGCCGAGCCGCTTCTCCGGGCGCGTCGCGAGCCTGTACGACGGCTGGAGCTCGAAGGTCTTGTACCACACGCTCACCAGCTCCAGGAGCTGCGTGATCTCGTCCTGGAGCTGGTCGGGCCGGCAGTAGATGTGGGCGTCGTCCTGGGTGAACTGGCGGACGCGCACGAGCCCGGTGAGCGTGCCCGAGCGCTCGTTGCGGTGGCAGCGCCCCATCTCGCTGAGCCGCATCGGCAGGTCGCGATACGAGCGGAGCGCCCGGCGGTACACGAAGGTCGACTCCGGGCAGTTCATCGGCTTCAGGCTGTAGATCTCGTCCTCGACCTCGACCTTGAACATGTTGTCCTGGTAGTGCTCCCAGTGGCCCGACTGCTCCCAGAGCTTCTTGTTGACGAGCATCGGGGTCGAGATCTCCGTGTAGCCGCGCGCGTCGAGGTGCTCGCGCGCGAACCGCTCGAGCTCGCGGACCAGGATCATGCCGTTCGGCAGCCAGAAGGGCGCGCCGGGCGACACGTCGTAGAAGTCGAACAGGTCGAGCTCGCGGCCGAGCTTGCGGTGGTCGCGCTTCTTCGCCTCCTCGAGGCGCCAGAGATGGCGGTCGAGGTCCTCCTGCGTGAGCCAGGCGGTGCCGTAGATGCGCTGGAGCATCGGGTTCCGCTCGTCCCCGCGCCAGTAGGCGCCCGAGGACGAGAGGAGCTTGAACGCCGGGAGCGCGCCCGTGGACCGCACGTGCGGCCCGCGGCAGAGGTCGATGAAGTCGCCCTGCCGGTAGAGCGACACGCGCGGGGCGTCGAGGCCCTCGAGGATCTCGACCTTGTAGCGCTCGCCCCGCTCGCGGAAGAAGGCGATCGCCTCGGCGCGGCCGAGCTCCTGGCGCTCGAAGGGATGGTCCGCCTTCACGATCTCGCGCATGACCGCCTCGATCCGCACCAGGTCCTCGGGCGTGAAGGGCTCCGGCTTGTCGAAGTCGTAGTAGAAGCCGTCCTCGATCGCCGGGCCGATCGCGACCCTGACCGCGGGGAACAGGCGCTTCACCGCCTGGGCCATCACGTGCGAGGTCGAGTGGCGGAGAGTGGCGAGCGGCGAGGGATCGCAGTCGAACTCGCCGGCCAGCGTCAGGTGCCGTTCTTCTTCAGACAGAGGTGCGTCCGCTCCTGAGTGTGAATGGTAGGCTCGGGCGGTTTCGAACCGCCGACCTCCTCTGCGTCAGAGAGGCGCTCTCCCACTGAGCTACGAGCCTATCCAGAGTGTCGCCCATGCTACACGCGGCCCGCCGCGGGTGTCAAGGCAAGCTGGCGTGGATACAGGCCAAAACCACGCGGAATCAGCGGAGCACGTTCGTCAGCGACGTGTCGACGACGTAGTGGAACGTGGCCAGGATCGGGATGCCCTTCGTGGAGAGCGCGTCGGGCACCGGCGGGAACGGCGAGGCCAGCTTGATCGCGTTCAGCGCGTACTCGTCCATGATGTCGTAGCCGGACTGGCGCCGGAGCGTGACGAAGGGCACGCGGCCGTCCTTGGCGATGCCGAACTCGATCTGGAGCTGGGCCGAGTAGTACTCGCACCGGCCCGAGGCGGCGTTCTTCACGCAGGGGAACACCCACTTGTCCCGGATCATCCGGCGGACGCGGTCCAGGTAGTCGTTGTACTTCGGGTCCTTGCTGTCGAGCGGGATCGGCTCCCCCTCGATCCCGGCGCGGCCGTCCCCCCGCCCGCCGAAGCCGCCCGTCCCGGTGCCCGGGCCGCCGGGCCTGAGGGCCGACCGGATGTCGGTCACCGGGCCGCCGGGCGCCGCCGGGGGGCTGGTCCGGCCGGCGCTCGGCGCGCCCTCGCGCGCGGCGCTCTCCGGCGCGCGCGGCGGCTGCTTGGCGAGCGGCTCGGGCGGCGTGGGGGCCGAGGCGACGCGCGGCGGCTCGGGCTCCTTCGCGCGGGGCGGCGGCGCGGGCTTTTCCGCCCGGGCGACGGCCGCAGGCTTGGGCGCGGGCTCGGGCGCCCGGGCGCGCGGGGGGGCGGCCGGCTCCGGCCGGGGCGCCGCGGCCGCCCGCGGCGGCTCCGCGCGCGCGGCGGGCGGCCGGGCCGGCGCCCCCGGGCCGCCGGGCGTCCCGCGCCGCGCCGCCTCGTCGGCCGGCGGCAGCTCCACGAACAGGGGCTCCCCGCGCCGGGTCGTGTAGACGGTCGACGGCAGGCCGACGAGCACGAGCGATGCCAGCACCACGAGGTGCAGGAGCACCGAGCCCGCGAGCCCGGCCAGGGGCCGGCGGCGGAGCCAGGGGGGCAGGCTGACGCGCATCCCCTCGATTATACGGCGTCGGCGGCGTCAGAGATCACGGTCCAGGGCCTGGGCGACCCGGCGCACGCGCGCCATCAGCGCGGCGAAGCGCTCGGGCTTGAGCGACTGCGGCCCGTCCGACAGCGCCTCCTCCGGCCGCGGGTGCACCTCGATGATCAGGCCGTCGGCGCCCGCCGCCACCCCGGCCATCGCCATCGCCTCGACGTACTCCCAGTGGCCGGTGCCGTGGCTCGGGTCCACGACCACCGGCAGGTGCGAGAGCTTCTTCACGACCGGCACGGCGTTCAGGTCGAGCGTGAAGCGCGTCGCGGTCTCGAACGTGCGGATGCCCCGCTCGCACAGGATCACGTTCGGGTTGCCGCGCGAGAGGACGTACTCCGCGGAGAGCAGCCACTCCTGGATCGACGTGGCCATGCCGCGCTTGAGGAGCACCGGCTTGCCGGCCTCGCCGACCTTGCGGAGCAGCGGGAAGTTCTGGACGTTGCGCGCCCCGATCTGGAGGATGTCGGCGTGCTCGGCGACCGCGTCCACCTTGTCCACCGTCATGACCTCGGTGACCACGGGCAGGCCGCTCTCGCGCCGCGCCTCCGCGAGGAGCTTGAGCCCCTCGTCCTCGAGCCCCTGGAACGCGTAGGGCGAGGTCCGCGGCTTGAAGGCGCCGCCACGGAGGATGTGCGCGCCCGCGGCCTTCACGCGCTCGGCGGTCTCGAGCAGCTGCAGGCGCGACTCCACCGAGCAGGGGCCCGCCATCACCACGATGGTCTTGCCGCCGATCGTCACGTCGCCGACGCGCACCTGGCTCGGCTCGTGACGGACCTCGCGGCTCGCGAGCTTGTACGGCTGCAGGATCGGCGTGACGGCCTCGACGTACTCGAGCGACTCGAGCGCGCGCAGCCGCTCCTTGCCGCGGTCGTCGCCGATCGCCCCGACGACCGTCCGCAGCGTGCCGCGGATCGTGTGCGCCGCGTATCCCATCGCGACGATCCGCCGACAGACGTCCTCGACTTCCTCCTCCGACGCTCCCGCCCTCAGCACGATGATCATCGCCGTCTCCTTCCCCTTCCCGCCCTCGGTGTCGGACAAACGAAAAGGCCGCGGGGCGTGCCCGCGGCCTCGAAGGGGATCGCCGCCGCGGGCGTCGGTCCGCCCGCGGCGCTCGCTCAACTCAGGACAGAGCGCCCGGGCAGACCTCGGCGAAGTAGAAGGAGGACCAGCAGCCGTGCGCCCGGGTGCCCATACGCGTGCCGGGTACTGTACCGGGCGCGGGCCGGGCCCGTCAAGCGCTTTGTCGGGGCGCGTCCTTGCGGGGCCGGGGCTTCTGGAAGCGCCGGACGATGCGCTCGCGGTAGTAGTAGACGGGCAGGCAGAGCGCGACGACGACGGCCATGAACGCGATCGCCCAGATGTACTGCTGCTCGGCCACGTGGGCGCCGAAGTAGGACGAGATCAGCGTCCCGGGCAGCCGGCCGACCGTCGAGACCACCGCGAACACCCAGAAGGGCATCGGGCTGATCCCGAACAGGTACGAGACGATGTCCTTGGGGAAGCCGGGGACGACGTAGAGGATGAAGCAGAGGATCACGCCCTCGGCCTCGAGGATGAAGCTCATGCGGTTCCAGCTGTGCTCGCTGAGGAACGGGCGCACGAGCGGCTCGCCCCACTGGCGCCCGACCCAGAAGGCGAAGAGCGTGCCGGCGGTGAGGCCGATCGTCGAGTAGAGGAGGCCGAGCCACGTCCCGAAGAGCGCGCCGCCGACGGGCCCCGTGATCTCGCCGGGGACCGGCGAGACGATGACCTGCAGCGCCTGGATCACGATGAACACGAGCGGCGCCATGAAGCCCCACGAGCGCACCGTCTCCTTGAGGAACTTCTTGTCGCGGTAGAGGCGGATCAGCCAGTCGATCAGCGGCGCCTCGATGACGACGAGCCAGATCACCGCCGCGAGCAGGCCGAAGAGGATGCCGGTGGCGAGCGCCCAGCGCGCCCGGTCGCTCATGCGCGGCGCCCGGGGGGCGGGCTCAGAGCGTCGGACGGCGGTCGCTCCATGGGTGGGCCGCCTCGAACGCCGCCGAGGCGGCCAGCACCGTGCCGTCGGCGTGCCGGCGGCCCACGATCTGCAGGCCGACCGGCAGCCCCTCGTCCGTGGCGCCGGCGGGGACGCTCGCGGCGGGCTGCCCCGTGAGGTTGAAGGGATACGTGAACGGCATCCAGCCGAGCACGGAGACCCGCGCGCCCGCGACCTCGCGCGGCGGTGGCGCGCCCGCGGCGAACGGGAGCACCGCCACCGTCGGCATCAGCAGGAGGTCGAAGCGCTCGAGGAACGCGCGGACCTCGCTCCAGTAGGCGTCGATGCGCTCGACCGCGCGGATGTACTCGGGCGCCGTGATCGCGGCGCCGCGGCGGATGAGCTTGACGAGCGTCGGGTCCAGCAGCGGCTCGGCCTCGGGCAGGCGCTCCGACCACGCCGCGTGGAACTGCGCGGCGATCAGCGTGCCGAAGCAGTCCTCCGGGTTCTCCCAGCCCGGGCTCACGACCTCGACGTGGCAGCCGAGCGCCTCGAACTCCGCCGCCGCGTCCTCGCACAGGGCGCGCACGCGCGGGTCGAGCGCGGCGTAGCCGAGGTCGGGCGTCCAGGCCGCGTGCAGGCCGCGGACGTCCGCGTCGCACGCCTCGAGGTAGGCGCCGGGCTCCCGCGGCAGCGAGCGGCGGTCGCGGTCGTCGCCGCCCGCGAGCACGTCGAGCGCGAGCGCGGCGTCGCGCACGGTGCGCGCGAGCGGGCCGACGTGGGAGACGTGCGCCCAGCCCGGGAAGCCGCCCGCGTGCGGCACGCGCCCCCAGGAGGGCTTGAAGCCGTAGAGGCCGCAGAACGACGCCGGGATGCGCACCGAGCCGCCGCCGTCCGAGCCGAGCGCGAGCGGGCCGACGCCGGTCGCGACCGCCGCGGCGGCGCCGCCGCTCGAGCCCCCGGGCGTGAGCGCCGGGTTCCAGGGGTTCCGCGTGACGCCGAAGAGCGGGTTCTCGGTGACGGCCTTGTGGCCGAACTCGGAGGTGTTCGTCTTGCCGAGGATCACCGCGCCCGCGGCCCGCAGGCGCGCGACCGGGATCGCGTCCTGCTCGGGCACGTGCGCGGCGAACAGGCGCGAGCCGCCCGTGGTCGTGAGCCCGCGCGTCGCGAGCACGTCCTTGATCGACACGGGCACGCCGTGGAGCGCTCCGAGCGGCTCGCCCTTCACGACGGCGATCTCCGCCTCGCGCGCGGCGGCGCGCGCGGCGTCGGCGGCGACGAGGCAGAACGCGTTGAGCACGGGATCGACCGTCTCGAGCCGCGCCAGGGCGGCCTCCGTGACCTCGACCGGCGAGACGTCCTTTTTCCGGACGAGGTCGCGGATCTCGAGCGCGGACCGCCAGATCAGGTCGGCGTCGCTCATCGCGCGCATTGTATCATCACGCCTCGTGGAGACGTCCGTCCTCGACGTCCGCTGGCGCCCGGACGGCGCGCTCGCGTGCGCCTGGGTGCGCATCCCCGACGGCTCCTGGCTCGGCGTCGAGCCGGCTGCGACGCGCGACGCGCCGTGGGGGCTCGCCGACCGCCTCTGGCGCGCGCGCGGCGCCCCGGGCGCCGGCGCGGCCATCCCCGCGGACGCCGTGGCGCTCAGCGTGCTCGAGGCGCTCGACTGGCCGCGGATCGACCGCATCCCCGTGCTCGCGGAGCCCGGCCGGCTGCCGCCCGGCGGCGGCGCCGCGGTCCTGAACCTGCTCGCGACGCTCGCCGCGCGCCAGGGCGCCGCCGCGCTCCCCTATCGCGGCCCGTATCCCGGCGAGCGGCTCTTCCTCACGCTCCTCGAGGCGTTCCGCTACGTGCCCGCGGGCGTCGACGATCCCCTCGCCGCGTTCGTCGCGGGCGCGCTCGCGTGGGCGCCCGCGCCCTTCGAGCCGCGCTTCGTCGCCGACGACCTCTACGTCCAGTGGCGCGGGCGGATCGAGAAGGTCGTCCGGCGCGGCGTCGCCTACTACCGGCCCGACTGGCAGGGCGTGCGGCGCCACGCGCCCCGCCGGGTGCGCGACGCGCCCGACGGCGTGCGCTGCGGCCTCTGGGCGCTCGGGCGGAGCCTCGAGGACCACCTGCTGCTCGCGCCCGACGGATCGCTCGTGCGCGCGCTCGAGCCCCCGGCGCCCCGCGGCGTCGCGCGGGCGGCGGCCCCGCGCGTGTGGGCGGGCGTTGCCGCCGTGGTCGCGGCGCAGAGCGCGCCGCCCCTCGCCCCGTTCGTCCGCCGCGCCGCGGAGGCGCTCACCCTCGAGTGGGGGCCCGTCCCGGGCGACCTGGCGCGCACGGACGGCGGCCGCGCGCGCGTGGACGGGCGCGTCCTGACGGCCCTCGGCGACGCGCTCGCCGAGGCGCCGGACCGGACCGCGCGCGTCGCGGCCGCGCTCACCGCGCTCGCCGAGATCGCGGCACTCGTCGGCGACGCGCTGCGCGCGCGCGCGCAGGCCGCGCTCGCGGCGCTGCCCCCCGAGCGGCAGGCCGCGGCGCTCGAGGCGCCCGCCGGCACGGGCGGCGCCCGCGAGATCGTCGAGGGGGTCGAGGCGCTCCTCGCGGAGGCGGGCGCCGCCGCGTGACGCCAGCTCGGATTATTCATGAAGGGCGCTGGCGCGACCGGGCGGGTGGCGCAGGGTGCGGTCCCCGCGGGGCCGCGCGCTGTGGGCCCCCTTCGTCCCGTCCGCCGCGCGCAGCGCGGCGTTCGGGCGAATGGGTGACGGCGCCGGCCCCGGGGGGGCCGCACCCTGCGACGGGCCCTGCCAGCCTCGCGTGATGACCGTTCGCGAATACTGCGCGCTAGGACGTGGCCTTGACGATCACCCAGACGTTGAAGGCGACGAACGCCGCGATCGAGACCGCGGAGAGCAGCACGTAGCCGATCCAGAGCGCCGCCTCGCGATCGACGCGGACCCCGGCGCCGCCCCTCAGCAGCTTCCCCGCGTACGTCATCGCGTCGTGCTTGAGCGTCGGCACGCCGAGCGTGTCCACGAGGACGTGATAGCCGTCCATCTCGATGAAGCAGAACGGGTAGAGCGAGACGACGAGTGCCTGCCACTGGATGATGCCGGACGCGGTCGCGAACGCCTGGAAGAAGCCCGCCGGCGCCCGCGCCGCCGCGAGGAACCAGAGCGCGCCGAGCACGAGGTGCACGAGCGCCCCCGACACGGCCGTGACGACGCGCGCGCGGCGGGTCGTCATGAAGATGTCGGTGACGTCCACGAAGAAGGTCGGCACGAAGCCGTGCAGGAACGTGAAGCCGAACTCGCGCACGCGCCGGCGGTAGTGGACGCACGCGAGCCCGTGGACGAGCTGGTGCGCGGCGACGCTCGCGAAGAAGAGGAGCTTCACCGTGAGGATCGCCCGCACCGCGCTGCCGCCGAAGCCGGCCAGCACCGCGTCGAGCTCGTGCCACAGGCCCACGGCCGCGAGCGCGCCCGCGACGGCCAGCGCCGCGCACGCGACGGCCGCGACGCGCGTGAAGAGCAGGAACCCGCCCCAGCGGTGGAGGCGCTGGAAGAAGGGCTGGACGTCGCGGCTCGCGATCACGATCCGCTCGAGCCCGAACAGCGTGGTCTCGACGGCCTTCACGATGCGGCGCCCGCGGTTGCGGGCCAGCACGCGGCGCAGGCGCGAGGCGGGCCGCAGGGTGAGGAGCTCGGCGCGCTGGAGCTTGTGGATCAGGTTCGGGATGACCTCGAAGTCGAACTCGCCGTAGTGCAGCACGTACGCCGTCGCGAGCTCCTGGAGCGAGGTGTGGCCGTCCATCCGCTCCCAGAGGAACTTCTCGTGTGCGGTGAGCAGGAGGAAGCGGTCGGTCGCGGTGTTCTTGAGGATGCAGCGCCGCTCGCCGGCGACGCGCGACCGGACCTCGGCGAGCTCGAACGACTCCGGCGGGACCCGCTGCGGGCGCGAGTTGATGAAGCCGACGGCGCTGCCGACCTCGCGGAGCTCGAAGCCCTCCTCGTCCCCGCGGCGGACGAGCAGCTCGAGCCTGGCGGGGGCCGGCCGCTCGGTCACCGCGTCTCCACGTCGAGCCCGGTCGCCTCGAGGCCCCAGCGCGTGGCCTCCGCGACCTGGAGCGTCGAGCGCCGGAGCCGCTCGATGAACACCTGCACCATCGAGTAGAAGAACACGGCCGCGGCGTGCGGGGCGTGGTCGGTGAGCACCTGGAGGCTCTCGCGGCCCAGCACGAGCAGCGTCGCGTCCGTGTCGGCCTGGACCGACGCCGAGCGCGGCGAGCCGTCGAGCAGGCTCATCTCGCCGAAGAAGTCGCCCGCCTCGACGCGCACGAGCACCTGCTCCACCTTGCCGGTGATCTCCTTCGACACGAGCATCGTCCCGCGCCGGACGATGAACATCTCGTCGCCCCGGTCGCGCTCGCGGAACAGGATCTGGCGCCGGCGGAGCGTGCGCTCGCGGAGCAGCTCGGCGACGGCGAGCAGGTCGGGGTCGGCGAGGGCGGCGAAGAGGCGGACCTCGCGCAGGAACGCGAGGGTCTCGGACGACGTGGCCACGGGGCGCGTCCCCGCGGCCTAGGTGGACACGCGACGGATGAGCGCGTTGTGGAATTCGTGCCGGTGCCGGCCGGCCGGCGTCTTCGCGAGCCGGTCCAGGGCCTGCTGAATCTTCGCGCGCTCGGCGTCGGTGAGCTGGTACTGCGCGAGGAGGGCGTCGGGCGCGCGCTGGAGCTCGACGAGGAACTCCGGGTCGATCATCACGCGTCCCACCAGCTCCTTCAATCCCTGCGCCATCGCGGGGGATCATACCAATTTCCCCGGCACTTTGATAGGCTCGCCGCATGCCGGACGGCGGGCGGCTCCCCGCGATCGCGCGCGCGATTCCGAAAATCCGCGCCGGCGGCGGCGCGTGAGCGGCGCGCGCGGCGACGCCGACCGCCGGCGGGCCCTGCTCGTCGTGGCGCTCGCGTTCGCGCGGCTGGGCGAGCCCCGCGTGCGGCGCTGGCTCGGCGGCTGGACCGGCGTCGGCCTGGTCGCCGCCGGCATGGCCCGCCAGGGCTACGACCTGGCCCTCACGCGCTACGCCGAGCTCGGCTGGCGCGCGACCTTCTACGTCGCCGGCCGCGAGCACTCGCCCACGGGCGCGACCGGCTCGGCGTTCGCGCCGACGCCGTTCGGCGCGGTGCAGGCGGCCGCGTGGGAGTCGCTGGCGCGCGCGTGAGCGCGCGCGCGCGTGCGCTCGCGCTCGCCGCGCTCGTGCTCGCGGCCCCGGCGGGGTCGCGCGCGCTCGGCGCCCCGCCGTCGCCCGCGATCGGCTATCTCGCGAACGAGCCGACGCCCGCCTCGGTCCCCGTGCTGCGGCAGGCGCTCGCCGACCTCGGCTGGAGCGAGGGGCGCACGCTCCGGGTCTGGTACCGGTACGCGCAGGGCAAGCCCGCGCTGTACCCGCGGCACGCCGAGGACCTCGTGCGCCTCGGCGTCGCGGTGATCGTCGCCGCGACGCCGCCCGCGGTGGAGGCGGCCCGGCAGGCCACGGCGCGCATCCCCATCGTCATGGTCTCGACCGACGACCCCGTGAGCCGCGGCTTCGTCGCGAGCCTCGCCGCGCCCGGCGGCAACGTCACCGGGATCACCACGTTCGCCGCCGAGGCGTCGGCGCGGCGCGTGGCGCTGCTCGCGCAGCTGGTCCCCGGCCTCCGGCGCGTCGCCGTGCTCTGGAACCCGGCCAACCCGAGCGCGGCGCTCGACCTGCGCCACACGCAGGCGGCCGCGCGCGCCCTCGGCCTGGAGCTGGCGCCCGTCGAGGCGCGCGTGGACAGTGATCTCCGACCCGCGCTCGCCGCCATCGAGGCGCGGCGCGCGGGCGCGCTGCTCGTGCTCGGCGACGCGCTCTTCCTCGCGCACCGCCGGCGCCTGACGACCTTCGCCGAGCGCCAGCGCCTGCCCGCGGTCTACCCGCTCGGCGAGTTCGCGGACGTCGGCGGCCTCCTCGCCTGGGGCCCGTCCGGGCCCGAGACGTTCCGCCGCGCGGCGGTCTTCGTGGACAAGCTCCTGCGTGGCGCCCGCCCCGGCGACCTGCCGGTCGAGCGGCCGCGCCGCATGGAGCTGGTCGTGAACCTCCGCGCCGCGCGCGCGCTCCGGCTGCCGATCCCCGCGGCGCTGCTCCGGGAGGCGGACCGCGTGCTCCAGTGAG
>Ga0156246_1136_pt1 | contig 30079 bp, 26 predicted proteins | sample RifCSPlowO2_12_FD_107893 | JGI IMG/M metagenome (GOLD analysis project Ga0156246, IMG submission 107893) | Candidatus Rokubacteria bacterium RIFCSPLOWO2_12_FULL_73_47 | reverse complement strand
CCAGGGCGCGAAGAAGCACGTCCACGCCGCCTGCGCCCACCCGGTGTCGGAGATCGACCAGTGCAGGTCGTCGGGCGTGTTGTCGAGCCAGTAGCGCCCGGTGATCACGTGGCCGATCGGGTACGAGGCGTGCGTGTGGAGCACCATCTTCGGCGGGCCCGTCGTGCCCGAGGTGAAGTAGATCATCATCGGGTCGGCGCTCGCGTTGTCCGGGTGCCCCAGCCGCTCCGACGCGCGCGCCAGCAGCGCCTCGTACGCGAGCCAGCCGCCGCCGGCGCGGCCCACCACGATGCGGTGCCGGACCGAGGGGCACTCGGCGAGGACCTGGTCGACCTTCCACGTGTCGTCCTCGTCGGTGACGACGACCGACGCCTCGCTGACGCCGAGGCGGTACCGGAGGTCCTGCGGGGTGAGCAGCGTCGTGCCCGGCACCGAGACGGCGAGGCCGCGCAGACACCCGAGCAGGATCTCCCACCACGCCGGGACGCGGGGCAGCACGACGAGCACGCGCTCGCCGCGGCCGACGCCGAGGCCCGCGAGCACGTTCGCGAAGCGCCGCGACCGCGCGCCGAGCTCCGCAAAGGTGAACCGCCGGGGCTGGCCGTCCGGCGAGACCCAGAGCAGCGCCAGCTTGCCGGGGTCGCGCGCCCAGGCGTCGAAGGTGTCGAAGGCCCAGTTGAACCGCGCGGGCACCGCCAGGCGGAAGTCGCGTCGGGTCGCCGCGTAGTCCGTCATATAGTGGGCCATGATCGTCCTCCCGGATGAGGCGATTCTAGCCGTTCCCGGGCGAGACACGTGGAGGTTATGGGTATACTCGCAGCTGGGCGTCCATGGGGCCCCAGGGGAGGGACGGGCAATGCTCGACGTGACTGACGTCCGGACGCTCGACAGAGTCTTCCAGATGATCATGCGGCGCATGGTCGAGACGGGACGGGCGCCGCACTACGCCGAGCTGGCTCCGGCGCTCCGCTGCACCACCGAGGAGGCGCGCCAGGCGATCCACGCCATCTTCACGCGCGGCTACCCCGGATGGCTGCATCCCGGCACCGACCTCATCGTCTCGTTCCCGCCGTTCAGCAGCCAGCCGACCCAGTACCGCATCTCGGTCGGCGGCGAGCATCGATGGTTCGCGCAGTGCGGGTTCGAGGCCCTGGCGACGTGCTGGCTCTTCCCGGGCCGACTGGTCACGATCGACGCCGCGTGCCTGGACTGCGGCGACCCGATGGCGCTGGAGATACGCGACGGCCAGCTCGAGACCGTCACGCCGGCGACCACCGTCGGTCACTGCAACAGCCCCTGGTCGCTCCTGGCCGATCCCACGAACATCCCCTTCCTGTGAAGCGGGATGAACCTCTTCCGGTCGGAAGGGGACGCTCGTCGCTGGAGTCTCTTCGACCCGGCCTCGGAAGACGGCTTCATCTCGCTGCCGGACTTGCTGGTGCTGTTCAGCACGGAGAGCCGCCGGCACCTGCTGGGCGGCGACTATCTCGAGCGCTGGGCGGGCCGCCGCTGGCCCGAGCGCCGCGATGCCCTCCAGCGGATCGGCAAGGCGATCCCGTACTGGATGCCGGCCACGCAGTAGCGCGCCCGCCTCCCGCGTCGCACCGGGCGTTGGAGAGGCACCGTGGTGGCCCCAACGGGATTCGAACCCGTGTTTCAGCCTTGAGAGGGCCGTGTCCTGGGCCTCTAGACGATGGGGCCGGCTGAGCGTCGAGTGTGTGGCTGGGGGAGGAGGATTCGAACCCCCGCTACGTGGTCCAGAGCCACGCGTCCTACCACTAGACGATCCCCCACCAACCCCCCGAACGCCCGCTCAGCTTACCACAAAACCGGAAGCTCAGCGGACGGCGCTCTTGAGCGCGCGCGAGGGCCGGAAGCGCGGGACCTTGGCGGGCGGGATCTTGATGGCCTTGCCGGTGCGCGGGTCGCGGCCGTTGCGGGCGGCGCGCCGGGTGACCACGAAAGTTCCGAATCCGGAAATGGTGACCCGCCGGCCGCGGCGGAGCGCGTCGAAGATGTTGGCGAGCATGGCGTCCACCGCGCGCTCGGCCGAGGTCTTCGAGCCCCCGGACGTCTTCGCGAGGATGGCCACCAGGTCGGCCTTGGTCACCCCTCCTCTCTACTCGCGTCAGGTGGACGGTGTCAATGACGTCGTCACGCGGCGGACGGCGTCGAGGAAGAGCGCGGGCTGGAACGGCTTCTCGATGATCGGGACCTGGCCGTCACGCAGGAAGTGCCAGGCGCTGCGGTTGACCGTGTCGCCGGTGATGAAGATGAAGCGGCGCTGGAGCGCCGGGTCCTCGAGGATCGCGCTCCGGTAGAACTCCTCGCCGCCGCCCTCGGGCATGCGCATGTCCGAGACGACCAGGTCGAAGCGCCGCGCGCGCACGCGCTCGAGGCCCTCGCGCCCGCCGGAGGCGACGTCCACGTGCCAGCCGGTCTGGCCGAGCAGCGTGACGACCAGGTCGAGCACCGCGGCGTCGTCCTCGACGACGAGCGCCGCGCGCCCCTCCACGACGAGGGGCTCGCCGGGGGCGCCCGGGGCCGCCGCCGGGCGCGGGAGCGCGCCCGCCTGCACGGCGGGCAGCGCCAGCGTGAACACGGTGCAGCCGGGGCGGCTCTCGACGCCGAGCCGCCCGCCGTGCTCCTGCACGATGCCGTAGGACACGCTGAGCCCGAGGCCCGTGCCCACGCCGACGGTCTTCGTGGTGAAGAACGGCTCGAAGACGTGCGGGAAGGCGGCGGGCGCGATGCCGGGGCCGTTGTCCTCGACCTGCGCCTCGACGGCGCGGCCGGCCTCGGCCGGGCGCGTGCGCACGGTGATGCGCCCGCCCTGCTGGCCCTCGAGGATCGCCTGCTCGGCGTTCAGGAGGAGGTTGAGGAACACCTGCTCGAGCTGGTGGGTGTCGCCCGCGACGGGCGGCAGCTCGGGCGTCAGCTCGCGCACGACCTCGATGCCGGAGAGCGCGAGCTGGTTCTGCCGCAGCGCCAGCGTCTGCTCGGCGACGACGTTGAGGTCCACGGCGGTGCGCTCGGGCGGGCGCTGGCGCGAGAAGAGCAGGAGGTTCCGGACGATCTTCGCCATCCGGTCGGCCTGCGAGAGGATCAGCTCGATCGGGCGCTGCATGGGCTGCGGGATCTCGCGCGCGAGCAGGAGCTGGCCGTAGCCGATGATGACGCTCAGCGGGTTGTTGAGCTCGTGGGCGACGCCGGAGACGAGCTGGCCGAGGGCGGACATCTTCGCGGCCTGCACGAGCTGCGCCTGGGTCTCGTGCAGGCGCTGCAGGCTGTCGCGCGCGCTCGCGTACAGGCGCGCGTTCTCGAAGGCGAGCGCGGCCTGGTCGGCGAGCGCCCCGAGCGCCTGCAGCTCGGCCGGGCTCGGCTCGCGCCCGGGGGCGGCGCCGACGGCGAGCGCGCCGATGACGCGCTCGTGGGTGAGCAGCGGCACGCCCACGCTCACGCGGAAGCCGCTCGCCGCGATCCGCGCGCGCACGGCGGGCGTGAGACGCACGGCGGGGTCGTGCAGCACGTCGCGCGCGACGACGACGCGGCGCTCGGCGACGGCGTGGCCGGCGATCCCCTCGCCCGGCTCCAGCTCGAGCGCCTCGACCGCGGCGGCGTCCGGGCCCGCCCAGGCGAGCGCCAGCAGGCGCCGGGTCTCGGGGTCGTGGCGGAAGACGACGGCGGCGCGCGCGTCCACCAGCTCGGCGATGCCCCGGGCGAGCAGCTCGGCGATGCGCTCGGGGTCGAGCGTGGCGGTGAGCTCGCGCCCGAGCCGCGCGAGCCCCTCGTTGACGTCGCGGCGCCGCTCGGCCTCGCGGTAGAGCCGCGCGTTCTGCGTGGCCACCGCGGCCTGCGCGGCGAGCAGGCCGAGCACCTCCTGCACCTCGTGGCTCGGCGGCCCCTGGCGCGAGATGTAGGTGAGCACGCCGACGAAGGTGCCGCCGGCGACGATCGGCACGCCGAAGTAGGTCGCGCCCGGCCGCGCGGCCCACCAGTGGGGCACGCGCGTGCGCGGGTGCCCGACCGGCGCCTCGACCAGGACGGCGCGCTGCTCCTCCACGACGAGCCCGGGCAGCCCGGACTCCGCGGGCGGGGCCGGCGGCAGGTGCTCCCACTCGGGGCCCGAGTCCACGGCGTGACGGAGCAGGCCGCGCCCGGGCTCGAGCACGTGGACGGCGGCGAGCGCGCCCGGCGCGAGCGCGGCGGCGGCGTCGGTGATGCGCTGCATGACGTCCGTCGTGTCGAGCGCGCTGATGGCCTGGCTCACCGCGGCCAGCTCGCGCAGGCGCGCGGCGCGCGCGACGGCCTCGGCGTACTTGGCGGCGTTCTGCATCGCCACGGCGGCCTGCCCGGCGAGCGCGCCGAGGAGCGCGCGGTCCTCGTCCGACCACACGCTGCCGGCCGGCGCGTGCACGGTGAAGACGCCGAGCGTCGCCTCGCCGGCCAGGATCGGCACGGCGAGCAGCGTCGTCAGCCCGGCCTCGATCGCCCACGCCTTCGACGCGACGCGCGGGTCCTCGCACACGTCGGGGACGAAGAGCGGCGCGCGCGCGACGGCGGCGTGCCCGGCCGCGCCCTCGCCGAAGGCGAGCGCGTCGGGCATGCGGGCCGGGTCGGCGACGCCCGCCTGGAGGCTCGCGGCGCGGCGCCGGAGGCGCTGGGCGGCGGCGTCCGCGACCCAGACCTGCACGACCGGGACCTCGAGCAGGCGGGCGGCGGCCTGCGCGATCCGCCGGAGCACGTCGTCGAGGTCGAGCGAGCCGGTGACGAGCTGCTCGACCGCGGCCAGCTCGCGCAGCCGGTCGGCACGGCGGGTGGCGTCGGCGTAGAGCAGCGCGTTGTCGATCGCGAGCGCCGCCTGCTCGGCCAGGAGCTGGAGCGCCTCGATCTCCTCGGCGCCGAACGTGCGCTCGGTCCAGTAGTGGACGACGAGCGCGCCGTGCACGCGCCCCTTGGCCACGAGCGGCGCGCTCGCCACCGCCTTGTAGCCGTCGCGCTCGATCGCGGCGCGCCGCGCGGGCGGCAGCCAGACGCCCGGGTCGGTCAGGATGTTCCGCGTCGTGATCGGGCGCCGCTCGAGGACGGCGCGGCCGATCGGCCCGCCGCCCACCGGCAGCGTCCGCAGCGCCTGGTACTCGGGGCCGAGCCGCCCGGCGGCGCGCAGGATGGCGAACTCCGGCGCCGTGCCGTCCCAGGCGATGACCAGCGCGGCGTCCGCGCCCATGACCTCGAGCGCCTTGCCGGCGATCGTGTCGAGCACCTCGTTCAGGTCGAGGGAGGAGCTGAGCGACTGGCCGATCGCCTCGATCGCGTGCAGGAAGAGCGCGCGGCGGTGGCGCTCGGTGACGTCGGTGAAGACGAGGAGCCCGCCCGCGGGCCGGCCGGCCGCGCCGCGCCACGGCGCGCAGCGCGCCTCGAGCCAGGCGAGGCCGTCGCCGCCCGGGGGGGCGTGGGGCAGCTCGAGCGCGCCCGGCGTCTCGCCCGCGACGGCGCGGGCCAGGCGCGCCGCCAGCTCGGCGTCGCGCAGGAGCGGCAGGACGTCGGCGGCCGGCCGGCCGAGGGCGGCGGCGCGCGCCACGCCGGTGAGCCGCTCGGTCGCGGCGTTCCATTCGACCACGACCAGCGCCGGGTCCACCGCGACCAGCGCGGCGTCGATCGCGTCGAGGAGGTGCCTCGCCGGATCCTCCACGGGTCGAGTATCCTCCGCGTCGCAGGCGCTGTGCAATAATGAGCCGTCATGCGCCTCGCGCTCGATCCCTCCACGCTCGTGCTCGTGGCGATCATCGCGGGGAGCGAGTGAGCTTCACCGACCTCCGGGACTTCGTCGCCCACCTCGAGAAGTCGGGCCGCCTGCGCCGCGTGACGGTGCCCGTCTCGCGCGACCTCGAGATCGCCGAGATCGCCGACCGGGTGTCGAAGGGCGCGCCCGCGGCGAACGTCGCGCTCCTCTTCGAGCGCGTCGAGGGCGCGGCGATGCCGGTGCTGATCAACGCCTTCGGCAGCGCCGACCGGATGGCCGCCGCGCTCGGCGTCGGGCGGCTCGACGAGCTGGGCGAGCGCGTGGCGAAGCTCCTCGACGTCCGGATGCCGGGCACCTTCGCCGAGCGGCTCGCCAGGCTCGGCACGCTGATCGACCTGGTCAAGGCCGGGCCGCGGCGCGTGAGCCAGGCGCCGTGCCAGGAGGTGGTCGAGACGGCGCGGCCGTCGCTCGCGGAGCTGCCCGTGCTGCGCTGCTGGCCGGGCGACGGCGGCCGCTACATCACGCTGCCCGCCGTCTTCACGCGCGACCCGCGCACCGGGGCGCGCAACGTCGGGATGTACCGGCTCCAGGTCTTCGACGACACGACGCTCGGCATGCACTGGCAGATCCACAAGGGCGGCGCCGAGCACGAGCGCGTCGCGCGCGAGACGCCCGGGGCCGGCGAGCGCATGCCCGTGGCGATCGCGCTCGGCGGCGACCCGGCGCTGATCTACGCGGCCTCCGCGCCGCTCCCGCCCGGCGTGGACGAGGTGGTCTTCGCCGGCTGGCTCCGCGGCCGCGGCGTCGAGCTGGTGCGCGGCGTGACGCAGGACCTCGAGGTGCCCGCGCAGGCCGAGATCGTGCTGGAGGGCTGGGTGGACCCGCGCGAGCGCCGGCTCGAGGGGCCGTTCGGCGACCACACGGGCTACTACTCGCTCGCGCGCGAGTACCCGGTGTTCCACCTGACCGCCCTCACGCGCCGCGCGCGCGCGATCTACCCGACGACGCTCGTCGGCCGCCCGCCGCAGGAGGACTACTGGCTCGGCAAGGCGACCGAGCGGCTCTTCCTGCCGGTCATCCGCATGATGCTGCCCGAGGTCGTGGACGTGAACATGCCGGCGGAGGGCGTCTTCCACAACCTCGTGATCGTCGCGATCCGGAAGCGCTACCCGGGCCACGCGCGCAAGGTGATGGCGGCGCTCTGGGGGCTGGGGCTCATGATGCTGGCGAAGACGATCGTCGTCGTGAGCGAGCATGTGAACGTGCACGACCTCCGCGAGGTGGCCTGGCGCGCCACCGGCAACATCGACCCCAGGCGCGACCTCGTGCTCTTCGAGGGCCCGGCGGACGACCTCGACCACGCCGCGCTCCGCCACCGCTACGGCGGCAAGCTCGGCGTGGACGCGACCGAGAAGGGGCCGCTCGACGACGTCGCGCAGCCCTGGCCCGACGAGATCGTCATGTCCGACGAGATCCGCGCGCGCGTGACGCGGCGCTGGAAGGACTACGGGCTCTGAGCCGGCTGCGCCGCGTCCTCGACGCGATCAAGTTCGAGCACACGGTCTTCGCCCTCCCCTTCGCGTACATCGCCATGGCGCTCGCCGCGGGCGGCTGGCCGGGCTGGTGGGCCGTGGGCTGGGTGAGCGCGGCGATGGTCGGTGCGCGCACGTGCGCGATGGCGACCAACCGCGTCGTGGACCGCTGGATCGACGCGCGGAACCCGCGCACCGCCGGCCGCCACCTGCCCACGGGCGCGCTCCGCGTGGGCGAGCTGCGCCTGCTCGCCGTCGCGGGCGCGGCGCTCATGCTCGTGGCGGCGGGGATGCTGAACACGCTCTGCCTCGCGCTCGCGCCCCTGGCGCTCGCGTTCGTCGTCGGCTACTCGTACACCAAGCGCTTCACGTGGACCTCGCACTGGATCCTCGGCTTCACCGACGGGATCGCCGCGGCCGGCGGCTGGATCGCCGTGCGCCCGGCGCTCGAGGCGCCGCCGCTCGTGCTCTGGTTCGCGCTCACGGTGTGGATCGCGGGCTTCGACCTGCTCTACGCCTGCCAGGACGTGGAGGTGGACCGCGCGCAGGGGCTCCACTCGGTGCCGGCGCGCTTCGGCGTCGCGGCGGCGCTCGCGACGGCGCGCGTGAGCCACGCGCTCACGGCCGGGGCGCTCGCGCTCCTCGGCTGGCTCACCGGCCTCGGCTGGCCGTACTGGGTGGGCTGGGCCGCGGTGGTCGCGCTCCTCGTCTGGGAGCACGCGCTCGTGAGCCCGCGCGACCTCTCGCGCCTGGACATGGCGTTCTTCAACGTCAACGGCTACATCGCGGTGCTCGTGCTCGCCGCCGTCCTCGCGGGCCTCTGGCTGTGACGCTCCCGGCCCCCGCCCGGTCCGCGCGCGGGGCGCGGGGGAGAGCCTCGGCCGCGTGCAGCCGCGCCTCGGCCTTCGCGGGGCGGGCGGGCGCGGGGCCGGGGGCGGGGGCGTCCCCCGCGACCCGTGGAGGCACGGTGCACACCGCCGCCGACCGAGCGCGCCGACGCCCCGCCCGGTCCGCGCGCGGGTCGCGGGGGACGCCCCCGCCCCCGGCCCCCCGGGCACTCGGATGACGACGAAGGCCGAGGCCGTGCGCGCGATGTTCACCCGCATCGCGCGCCGCTACGATCTCATGAACTCGCTCATGACCGGCGGCCGCCACCACGCCTGGCGCCGCGCCGTCGCGCGCGCCGCCGCGGCGGCGCCCGAGGGCCCCGCGCTCGACCTGGCGACCGGCACCGCGGACCTCGCGCTCGCGCTCCGCGCCGCGGCGCCCGCGCGGCTCGTCGTCGGCGCCGACTTCTCGCTGGGGATGCTGCGCGAGGGGCGCGCGAAGCTCGCGGCGCGGGGCGCGCGGCGCGTGCCGCTCCTGGCCGCCGACGCCCTCGCGCTCCCGTTCCGCGACGGCGCGTTCGCCTGCGTCACGTCGGCCTTCCTGCTGCGGAACCTCGAGGACCTCGAGCGCGGGCTCGCCGAGATGCGGCGAGTGACGCGGCCCGGCGGACGCGTCATCACCCTCGACATCGTGCGCCCGGCCGCGCCGGTCTGGGGCGCGCTCTTCGGCGTCTACTTTCGCCGCGTCGTCCCCACGATCGGCGCGCTCGTCGCCGGCGACCGGCGCGCCTACACCTACCTGCCGCGGTCGGTCGAGCGGTTCGTCACCCCGGCCGAGCTCGCGGCGCTGATGGAGCAGGCGGGCCTGCGCGAGGTGAGCCGGCGGAGCCTGGGCCTCGGGACGATCGCCCTCCACGTCGGCGTCGCCCCGGAGCGCGTCTCCGGTCGGTGACACCGCCGTTGCGCGCGCGCCGGGCGTCGCCTAAGCTTGGCGCCGCTCACATGCGCCACGCAGGAGGCCTCGCATGGCTCTCAGGCTCCCCGGCATCGTGTGCGGCGCCCTCGCCCTCGCGGCGGCGGGCTGCGCCGAGGCCCCGCCACCCCGCCCGCTCGCGCTCCCGCTGGCCGAGCGCGACACCCTCCGCACGGTCGTGAAGCGGACCTTCACCGCCTACGGCGTGGCGCTGGAGAGCGGCCGCGCGCTGCCCGAGCTGACGCTCGCGTTCGAGGTCTACGGGCGCCTGGCGCCCGACGGGCGCAACGCGATCCTCGTCACCCACGGCTTCACCTCGAGCCACCACGCGGCCGGCACCTACCGGCCCGGCGACCCGCTCGCCGGCTGGTGGAACGCGCTCATCGGCCCGGGCAAGCCGATCGACACCGACCGCTTCTTCGTCGTCTCGTCCAACATGCTCGGCTCCTCGTTCGGCTCGACCGCGCCGGCGAGCGTGAATCCGGCGACGGGCAAGCCCTACGGCCCCGAGTTCCCCGACATCACGCTGCGCGACATCGTCGCCGGCCAGAAGCTCCTGCTCGACGCGCTCGGCGTCCGCCACCTGGTCGCGGTGGCGGGGCCCTCGTTCGGGGGCTACCAGGCCTTCCAGTGGGCGGTCACCTACCCGGACTTCGTGAGCGGGGTGGTGCCCGTCGTGACCGCGCCCAGGGGCTCGGGCGGCGAGGCCGCGGTGGAGGCGCTGATCCGCCGCTTCGCGAGCGATCCCGGCTGGAACGGCGGCTGGCACTACGACCGCGGCGGAATCCCCCGGACGATGCTCGCGCTGCGCATCGAGACGCTCCGCCGCTACGGCATGAACGAGCTGCTCGCCCGGACGCTCCCGCAGCCGCGCGGCCGCGACGCGCGCATCCGCGCGCTCGCCCGGGCGTGGGCACGCCGCTTCGACCCGAACTCGATGGTCGTGCTGCGTCGCGCCTCCGTGCGCTTCGACGCCGCGCGCGACTTCGGCAGGATCCGCGCGAAGGTCCTCTACGTGCTCTCGCGCACCGACCGCCTCTTCCCGCCCTCGCTCGCGCCCGGCGTCATGGACGGGCTCGCCCGGGCCGGCGTCGAGGCGCGCTACGTCGAGATCGACAGCGAGCTCGGCCACCTCGCGAGCGGCCCCGAGGCGGCGACGTGGGGGCCGGCGCTCCGCGACTTCCTCGCGACGCTCGCGCCCTAGCCTCCGGCGTGCTTCAGGAAGGCGTCGAGCACGCGCACGAACGCCGCCGGCGCGTCGAGCACCAGGTGGTGCCAGGCGCCCGGGATCTCGGCGAGCGTCGCCCGGGGCAGCGCCGCGACCATCCGCTCGGCCATCGCGCGCGGCAGGATCGGCGAGTGCTCCCCGCGCACGACGAGCGCCGGCGCCGTGATGCGCGGCAGGAGCGGCCAGGCGTCCACCGGCGCGCGCGCCGCGTAGCACGCCGGGTCGAAGCGGTACCGGACGCCGCCGTCGCGCGCGACGAGCCCGGCGCGCGCCAGGTGCGCGAGCAGCGCGGGGTCCGCGGTGGTGTCGGGCGGCAGGAGCCGGAACGTCCGCACGGCGTCCTCGGCGCTCGCGTGCAGGCGCGGCGGGCGGCGGCCGCGGGCGTGCATCCGGTCCACGCGGTCCGGCGGCAGCGCGGGCCGCGCGTCCACGATCACCGCGGCGCTCACGCGCCCGGGGTGCCAGGCGGCGAACGCCATCGTGTTGTGGCCGCCCATCGAGTGGCCGACGAGCGCCATTCGCGGCACGCCGAGCGCGTCCATGAGCCCGACGAGGTCGGCGGCGAAGTCCTCCGTCGCGTACGCCGGCGGCGCGGCCCACGCGCTCTCGCCGTGGCCGCGCTGGTCGAGCGAGACGACGTGGAAGCGGTCGGCGAGCGCGGGCGCGACCAGGTCGAACCAGTGCGCGTGCGCGGCGCCGCCGTGCAGGAAGCAGAGCGCGGGGCGCCCGGGCGCGCCCCACTCGAGGAACGCGAGCCGGAGGCCGCCGATCTCGAGCGCGCGCCGCCGCGCGCTCTCGCAGCCGGGCGTGAGCGTGGACATGCGACGGATTGTATCCCGCAAAAAGATTTTCTTGGTGCGCCTCGCGCGGCGCAGTATTGTCGAAATTACCCATGGATGCAGCGCCGGAGCCGGCCACGCGAGGACGACACCTCCTGGACGGCGGGTTTGTGCTGGCGCTGCTCGGCGTGGCGATCGTCGGCGGCTGGGTCCTGCTGGCCCCCCCTCCCCTCCTGGCGACGACGCTCGCCCGCCCCCGCCCCGAGCCCAGGCCGCGCCCGGCCGTCGCCGAGCTGCCGCCGCGCCCGGCGCTCCGCGTCGAGCCCGCGCCGACGCCGCTGCCGACCTGGTCAAAGACGGTCACCGGTCAGGTTCTGGACGACGCGCGCCGGCCGCTCGCGGGCGCCGCGGTGGTCGTGGACGGGCGCGAGCACCGCACGGACGCCGACGGTGCCTTCGCGCTCGAGGGCCCGCCGCCCGGCGCGCCCCTGCTCGTGCGGATGCCGGGGTTCGCGAAGGCGACGGTCCGGCCCGTGCCGGGCCCGGTCGAGGTCGTGCTCCAGCCCAGGGTCCACCGGGCCGCCTACCTCACCTACTTCGGCGTGGGCGACCGGACGATCCGCAACCGCGTCCTCGACCTCGCGGCGCGGACCGAGCTCAACGCCGTCGTGATCGACGTCAAGGGCGACCGCGGCTGGATCGTCTACCGGACGGAGATTCCGGAAGCCCTCGCCGCCGGCGCCCAGGGCCCGGCCACGCTCCGCGACTTCGACGCGCTCATGGCCGACCTCAAGGCGCGCGGCATCTACACGATCGCGCGCATCGTCGCCTTCAAGGACAACGTCCTCGCCCGCCACCGGCCCGACTGGGCGGTCATCGACACCCGCACGGGCACGCCCTGGATCGACAACGAGAAGCTCGCGTGGGTGGACCCTTTCCGCGAGGAGGTCTGGGACTACAACATCGCGATCGCGCGCGAGGCCGTGCGCCGCGGGTTCGACGAGGTCCAGTTCGACTACGTGCGCTTCCCGACCGACGGGCGCCTCGGCGCCGCGCGCTACGCCCGGCCGAACACGCGGCAGACGCGCCTGCCGGCCGTCGCCGGGTTCCTCGCGCGCGCCCGGCGCGAGCTGGGCGCCATGGGCGCGTTCGTGGCCGCCGACGTCTTCGGCTACACCGCGTTCAACGAGAACGACACCGACATCGGCCAGCGGATCGAGGAGCTGGCGCCGCACGTCGACTACTTCTCCCCGATGCTCTACCCGTCCGGCTACCACCGGGGGATCCCGGGCTATCGCAACCCCGTCGAGCACCCCTACCAGGTCGTGCACGAGAGCGTGCGTCTGATCCGGCAGCGCGCCGGCCACGCCACGGTGCGCGTGCGGCCGTGGCTGCAGGACTTCCGCGATTACGCCTTCGACCGCCGGCCGTTCGGGGTCGCCGAGATCCGCGCCCAGATCCAGGGCGCGCTCGACGCGGGCGCCGCCGGCTGGATGCTCTGGAACCCGCGCAACGAGTACACCGCGGCCGCCCTCCGGCAGAAGGAGGCGCTCGTCGCGAAGTGAGGATCGTCCTCGTGCTCGTCCTGCTCCTGACCGCGGCCCTGCTCCTGGCCTCCTTCGCCTGGGCGGAGCCGCTGCTCCCCAACGAGCTCGGCCGCGTCATGATCCTCGAGTACCACAAGATCGACTACCCGGAGGAGCGCTGGACGCGCACCCCGGAGAACTTCCGCCGCGACCTCGAGACGCTCTACGCGCGCGGCTACCGGCTGCTCGGGCTCAACGACCTGCTCGACGGGCGCGTCGCGCTGCCGGCGGGCACCACGCCGGTGGTCCTCACCTTCGACGACTCCTCGCCGGGCCAGTTCCGCTACCTCGAGCGCGGCGGCGCGCTCGAGCTCGACCCGAAGTCGGCCGTGGGCATCCTCGAGGCGTTCGCGCGCGAGCGCCCGGACTTCGGCCGCGCCGCGACGTTCTTCGTGCTGCCCGGCGCCGCGCCGCCGAACCGCCTCTTCAACCAGCCGGCGCACGCGGGCGCGAAGCTCCGCTGGCTCGCGCGCCACGGCTACGAGATCGGCAACCACACCCTCTGGCACGCCAACCTCGGCCAGTACGGCGAGACGACCGTGCGCGCGCAGCTCGCCGAGGCGCAGCAGTGGATCCGCCGCCACGTGCCCGACTACCGGCTCCGCACGCTCGCGCTGCCGCACGGCGTGTACCCGAAGGACGTCGCCTGGGCGCTCGCGGGTGCGGCCAAGGGCGAGACCTACCGTCACGACGCGATCCTGATGGTCGCCGGCGGCGCGGCCCCGTCGCGGTTCGCGCGCCGGTTCGACCCGGTGCGGCTGCCGCGCATCCAGGCGGTCGAGCGCGAGCTCCGCGGCTGGCTCGCGCACTTCGCGAAGCACCCCGAGGACCGCTTCGTGAGCGACGGCGACCCGGGCGTGGTCACGGTGCCCGCGGCCCGGCGGGACCAGGTGCGCGCGGACCTGCCGAAGACGCTGCGTGTGGTGGAGCGGTGAACCGTTCGAGCCGAGGCCTACGGATACATGAGATACGACGCGCGCCGCTTCAGGAAGCTCTCACGGTCCATCTCGGCCCAGGCCCTCAGCCGGCTGAGGGCCTCGCCCCTCAGGAGGGCCCACATCGTGGGCCGGTTCACGAGGAGGTTCTGGATCTTCTCGGGCCTGAACTGGTCGCGGTGACGCGCGCGTAGCTCGCGCGCGAGCGCGAGCGCGACCGTCACCGGGCGGAGCGCGTCGCGGTCGGTGACGACCAGGCGCACGCCGCCGCACGGCACGTGCGCGTACCGATCCTCCGACGGCGTGAACCACGCGGGCTCGAACCGGACGCCGGGCAGCCGCCGCGCCTCGAGCGCGGCGGCGAGCCCCTCGGGCTCCACCCACGGCGCGCCGACCACCTCGAACGGCGTGTCGGTCCCCCGCCCGACCGAGACGTTGGTGCCCTCGAGGAGCCCGACGCCCGCGTAGAGCAGCGCCTGGGTCACGCTCCGGATGTTCGGCGAGGGGTTCACCCAGGGCAGGCCGGTCTCGTCGTACCAGAGCCGCCGCTGCCAGCCCCCGAGCGGCACCACGCTGAGCGAGACCGGGATCATCCGCTCGGCCGCGGCCATCTGCGCGAACTCGCCGATCGTGAGCCCCGTGCGCACCGGCAGCTCGTGGGGCCCCGTGAACGACTCGAGGTCGCGCTCGAGCAGCGGCCCCTCGACCACGGCGCCGGTGATCGGGTTGGGCCGGTCGAGCACGAGCACCGGGATCCGCGCGCGCGCCGCCTCCTCCAGCACGTACACGAGCGTCGTCAGGTACGTGTAGTAGCGCGCGCCCACGTCCTGCACGTCGAAGACGAGGCGCGTCAGGCCACGGAGCATCTCGGGCGTGGGCCGGCGCGTGGGGCCGTAGAGGCTCCAGACCGGCACGCCCGTGGCCGCGTCGCGGCCGTGCGGCACGTCCGCGGTCGCGGTGCCGCCGAGCCCGTGCTCGGGCGTGAAGATCGTCTTGAGGCGCACGCGCGGCGCGGCGGCGAGCAGGTCGATCGCGCGGCGCCCGCGCGCGTCCACGCCGGTCTGGTTGGTCACGAGCCCGACGGTCTGGCCGGCGAGCGGCGCGAAGTTCTGCGCGACGAGCCGGTCGAGGCCGGTGAGCACGCGCCCGGCGCGCGGCGCCGCCGGCGCGGGCTCGGGCGCGTCCGCCGCCGGCCCGCTCGCGGGCGCGCCGGCCGACGCCGCGAGCGGCGGCTGGAAGAGCGCGGCGCCGGCGGCGGCCGCCACGCGCATGCGCAGCTCGCGGATGCGCGCGGCGCCGCCCCCGTTCGGGTGGACGCGGTTGGTCAGCAGGATCACGTAGGTCCGGCTCGGCGGGTCGAGCCAGACGGCGGTGCCCGTGAAGCCGGTGTGCCCGACGGAGCCCTCGGGGAAGAAGGGCGCCAGCGTGGACGAGTACGGCGAGGCGAGGTCCCAGCCGAGCGTGCGCGTGCCGCGGCCGTCCGGCGCGCGCTCCCACATGAGCGCGACCGTCGCGGGGCGGAGCACGCGGCGACCGTCGAGGCTCCCGCCGTGCAGGAGCATGCGCAGGAGCCGGGCGACGTCGGCCGCCGTCGAGAACATGCCCGCGTGGCCGGCGACGCCGCCGAGCAGGCGCGCGCGCGGGTCGTGCACCTCGCCCACGAGCAGCTGCCCGTTGGCCCAGGCGGTCGGCGCGACGCGGGGGCGCGCCGCCGCCGGCGGGTGGAACGAGGTGTCACGCAGGGCGAGCGGGCGGAAGATCTCGCGCTCGAGGTAGGCGTCGAGCCGCTCGCCGCTCACGCGCCGGACGAGCTCGCCGAGCAGGATGAACCCGGTGTCGCTGTACTGGAAGCTCGAGCCCGGCGCGTAGTCGAGCGGCAGCCGTGCGATCGCGCCCGCGGCGCGGGGAAAGCCGGCCGCGACGACGCCGTTCGAGGGGTAAGCGGCGAGGCCCGCGCTGTGCGTCAGCAGGCGCCGGAGCGTGACGCCGCGGAACGCCCGGCCGCGAAACTCGCGCAGGTACCGCCCGAGGGGTGCGTCGAGCGCGACGCGGCCGCGCTCGACGAGCGCCATCACCGCGAGCGTCGTGCCGAGCGGCTTGGTGAGCGAGGCGAGGTCGAAGATCGTGTCCTCGGTCATCGGCTGGGGCGCGGGCAGGAGCCGGCGCGCGCCGTACGCGCGGTGGAAGAGCACGCGGTCGCCCTGGCCGACGAGGACGACCGCGCCGGGCAGCTCGCCCGAGGCGACGGCGTCGCCGGCGGCCTCGTCGACGGCGGAGAAGTCGCGCGCGCGCGCGGGGGCGGCGACGAGCAGGAGGACGAGCGCGAGCGGCGCCGCGCGTGTGACGCGAGCGGCCATCACGCGGCCATCTTAGCACTGCTATAGTGCAATCCGTGGATCTCGCGGCGCGGATCGAGGCCGAGCTGCGCGAGCGCCTGGAGGCGGCGGTGGACTTCGTGTGCCTCGGGGCGCTGGTCGAGCGCCGGCGCGCGCGGGGGCAGCCCCCGCTCGACTCCGACAGCACGCGCGACCGCGCGGAGTACGAGGCGAGCGTGCGCGCGTTCCTCACCCACCTCGAGGCGAGCGTGGCGTGGGACCTCGCGCCCGAGCAGGCCGCGCGCGTCGAGGCCGCCGGACGCGCCGCGGCGGACGAGCCCACGCGGCTCGTCGCCGTCCAGGTGGCGCTCGCGCGGGCGCTGCCCGACTACTGGGAGCGCTTCGAGGCCGGCCGCGCCTCGTTCAGCGTGGACGCCGCGCCCGCCTCAGGCGGCGAGCGCCGAGGCCGGCTCGGCCGGCTCTTCCGTCGCCGCTGAGCGCCAGGCCGCCAGCGCCCACAGGTTCTCGACGTCCTCGAGCGCGCGCCGCCACCTGCCGTAGCCCTCGAGCAGCCCCGCCCGCTGAGCGGCCAGGGTCGCCTCGGCCTCCTCCAGCCGTGCCCGGAGCGTCGGGTTCGCCGCACGGATCGCGTCGAAGCTCGTGTCCGGCACCGACACGGCAAGCCGGTCGAGGAGCCGGGTGATCTCGTCGTAGAGGACACGCTCCACCGGGTTCATGGGACACCTCCGCCTTCGATCTCATAACTAAACACGTGGCGACTATTTCAGTCAAGTGGCAAGAAACCTGGCTTGCATCATGTGTTGCGTTCAAGTAGCATCGGTTTCTGCCAACAGGGAGGCGCGATATGAAAGCCGAGCGGAGCGGTGAGCCGTGCACGGAGCTCCTCGCCCGGTGAGCGCGTGGCTCGTGCTCGTCGTCCGCCTGCCGTCCCAGCCCTCGAGCCTGCGCGTGCGCGCCTGGCGCCGGCTCCGCACGCTCGGCGCGGTCGCGCTGAAGAACTCGGTCTGGGTGCTCCCCTGCTCCCCGGAGAGCTACGAGCAGCTCCAGTGGCTCGACCAGGAGGTCCAGCGCGACGGCGGCGAGGCGACGCTGCTCAAGGTGGACCGCGTCGAGAACATGGCGCCGGAGACGCTGCGGCGCCTGTTCAACGACACGCGCGACCACGACTACCGCGGCCTCGCCGAGCGCTATCGGGGGCTCCTCCACGCGCTCGAGCGCCGCGGGGCGCGGCGGGCGCCGGGCCGCCCCGCCGACGAGGCGAGCCGGCTCGCGCGCGAGCTGGAGCGCGTGCGCCGGATCGACTTCTTCGACGCGCCCGGCCGGCGCGAGGTCGAGCGCCTGCGCGAGGCGGTGGAGCTCCGGCTGCGCCCCGCCGCGCCGGCGCCCGCGCCCCCGGCGCCCCTCGGCGCGCTCCGGGGCCGGCGCTGGGTCACGCGGCCGCGCCCGCACGTGGATCGCATCGCCTCGGCCTGGCTCATCAAGCGCTTCGTGGATCCCGACGCCGAGTTCCTGTTCGCGCCGGCCGACGCGCTGCCCGCGGACGCGATCCCGTTCGACGTGGTCGGCGCCGAGCTCGGCCACGCGGGCGAGGACTGCACGTTCGAGACGCTGCTCCGCCGCGGCGGGCTCGCCGACCGCCGGCTCGCCGCGCTCGCCGAGATCGTGCACGCCGCCGACCTGCGCGACGACAAGTACCAGCGGGAGGAGGCGCGCGGCCTCGACGTCGCGCTCCGCGGGCTGCTGGCCGTGACCACGGACGACCACGAGGTGCTGGCCACCGGCCTGCGCCTGTTCGACGGGCTGTACGCCACGCTCGGAGGCGCCCGGTGAGAGGAGGCTGCCATGAAGTGGATCACTCGCGAGAAGGCGCGCGTGGACCGGATCGCCTGCCCCTGGCTCATCGCGCGGTTCATCGACCGGACGCCCGAGTTCCTGTTCGTCCCCGCGGGGGAGGTGCTGGCCGTGGCCGCGCGCGAGGGCGCGACCCCGTTCGACGTGCCCGGCGCCGAGCTCGGCCACCACGGCGACCGCTGCTCGTTCGACGCCTTCCTGGACCGCTACGGCCTCGACGACCCCGCGCTGCGCGCGCTCGCCCTCGTCGTGCGCGGCGCCGACACCGAGGCGCGCGCCCTCGCGCCGGAGGCGCCGGGGCTCTACGCGCTCGCCTCCGGCTTCCGGGCCCTCGCGCGCGACGACCACGAGAACATGCGCCTGCAGTTCCCCGCGTACGACGCGCTCTACGCGTACTGCCGCGCCCGCGTGCATGGCGCTCCCGCCTGAGGTCCGGGCCGTCTTCGCGGCGAAGACGGCGCGCACGTTCTGCTACGGGTTCCTCGGGATCCTCCTGCCCGTCTACCTGAGCGAGCTCGGCCTCGGGGCGGCGGCGATCGGCGTGGCCGTGACGGCGACGCTCGCCGGCAGCGCGGTGCTCACCTGGGCGGTCCGCCGGCCCGCCGAGCGCTGGGGCGGGCGCGCCGCGCTCCTCGCGCTGGCGGGCCTGTCCGCGGCCGCGGCGCTCGTGCTGCTCGCCACGCGCGCGCCGTGGCTCGTCGTGCTCGGGGCGATGCTCGGCAACGTCGCGGTGGGGGCGGGCGAGACCGGGCCGTTCCTCGCGCTCGAGCAGGTCATGGTGGCGCGCGCCGTCGCCCCGGCGCGGCGCACGCTCGTGCTCAGCGTCTACAACCTGCTGGGCTACGCGGCGGCGGCGCTCGGCGCGGCGGTCCTGCGCCTCGGGCCTGCCCCCCGCCTGCTGTTCGCCGTCTTCCTCGCCGCGGCGGCGGCGCAGGCCCTGGCGTACGCGCGGCTCGGCGCCGCGGCCCGGCCCGGGCGGCGCGCGCCCGCCGGCGCGCCGCCGTCGGCCCCGCTGATCCGCAAGCTCGCCGCCCTCTTCGCGCTCGACGCGTTCGCCGGCGGCTTCGTGCTCCAGTCGCTCGTCGCCTACTTCCTGCACGAGCGCTACGGCCTCGGCCTCGAGACGCTCGGCCTGGTCTTCTTCGCGACGTCGCTCCTCACCGCGGCCTCCCTCCTGCTCGCCCCGCGCGCGGCCGCGCGCTTCGGGCTCCTGCCGACGATGGTGGGCTCGCACCTGGTCTCCAACGTCGTGCTGATCGCGATCGCGGCGGCGCCGACCGCAGCGGTGGCGGTCCTGCTCCTGTGCGTGCGGCACCTGCTCTCGCAGATGGACGTGCCGACGCGGCAGGCCTACGTGATGGCGATCGTCGAGGACCGGGAGCGGGAGGCGGCGGCCACCGTCACGAACCTCGCGCGCACCGTCGCCCAGGCCGTCACGCCGTCGGTGACCGGCTGGGTCATGCAGGCCGTGGCGCTCTCGGCGCCGTTCGTGCTCGGCGGCGGGCTGAAGATCGTGTACGACCTGCTGCTCTGGTGGACCTTCCGCGACGTGAAGCTCCGCGACTCCGCCTGACGCCGACGCGCCCCTGCCCGCAATCGCCTCCGACGATGGTGGCTGGCGTGGTCGCCGCGCGAGGAGCTCGGCTGCGGCGGGGGCCGGGGGGCGGGGGGCCCTCGGCGACCCGTGGTGTCAGGTCTCGACCCGACGCGCCCCTGTCCGGAATCGCCTCCGACGATGGTGGCTGGCGTGGTCGCCGAGGGCCCCCCGCCCCCCGGCCCCCGCCCCGCCAGAGCTACTTGATCGCGACGGCCTTGACCTGCCGGAAATCCGTCGTCCCGGCGAGCGACTTGAGCACGCCGTCCTGCACGAGCGTGGTCATCCCCTCGGCCTTCGCCTGCACGAACATCTCGGCGACGCGCGCCCGCGTCTGGATGAGCCGCTTCATCTCCTCGGTGGTGACGAGGAGCTCGTGGATCGCGACCCGCCCGCGGTAGCCGCTCTTGTTGCACGAGGCGCAGCCCTTGCCGCGGTGGAGCACGAACGCCTCGTCGTACTTCTGGCCGAGCCCCTCGAAGGCCTCCTCGCCGTACGCGGCCGCGAGCTCGTCGAACTCGGCGCGCTCCGGGTGGTATTCCGCCTTGCAGTCCACGCAGATGCGCTTGACGAGCCGCTGCGCGAGCACGCCGAGCAGCGCGTCCGCGAAGTTGAAGGGGTCGAGGCCCATGTCGAGCAGCCGGACGACGGTCTCGACCGCGCTGTTCGTGTGCAGCGTGCTGAACACGAGGTGGCCGGTCAGCGAGGCCTCGATGCCGGTGGAGGCCGTCTCCTCGTCGCGCATCTCGCCGACCATGATCACGTCGGGGTCGGCGCGGAGGAACGAGCGCATCGCGGTGGCGAAGTCGAGCCCGATCTTCGGGTTGACCTGGAGCTGCCGCAGGCCGTACTGCGTGATCTCGACCGGGTCCTCCGCCGTCCAGATCTTTCGCTCCGGCTTGTTGATGTGGCCGAGCAGCGAGTGGAGCGTGGTCGTCTTGCCGGAGCCCGTCGGCCCCACGCAGAGGACGAGGCCGTAGGGCTTGTCGACGATCTTCTTGATCTCGGCGAGGTTGCGCGGCGTCATCCCGAGCCTGTCGAGCGAGATCGGCTCGCTCGCCGAGAGGATGCGCATCACCACGTCCTCGTTCTGGTTGGCGGTGGGGACGGTGGCGACGCGGAGCTCGATGTCCCGCCCGTCCGGCATCCGGAACTTGATCTTGCCGTCCTGCGGCCTGCGGCGCTCGGCGATGTCGAGCTGCGACATGATCTTGAGCCGGGTCACGATCGCCCGCCGGTAGGCGCCGGGGATCTTCTGGTACTCGAGGCAGCCGCCGTCCACGCGGTAGCGGATCACCGTGTCCTTCTGCGCGCCGTACGGCTCGATGTGGATGTCCGACGCCCGAGACTTGTAGGCGTCCATGATGATCTGGTTGGCGAGCCGGATCACCGCGCTGTCGTTCTCGTCCAGCTCGCCCAGGCCGGAGTCGAGCGACTCGTAGCCCCCCTCGTCCTTGAGCTCGCCGAGGATGTTGCCGATCGAGTCCTTCGACGCGTACTCGCCGCTCGCGGCGCCGAGGTAGAGGAGGATGTCCTTGCGCAGGGCGACGGCCAGCTTGATCTTCCGGTTCCTCAGCGCCTGGCTGATGCTGTCGACGCGCTGCAGGTCCTGGGGGTTGTCGATGAGCACCAGGATCCCGTCATCCTCGCGCCGGATCGGCAGCCAGTAGTTGCGCTTGAGGAACTCGTGCTTCAGGTCCTTCATGAGGTCCGGCGGCGGCAGGATCCGCTCGTCGTACTCCATGAACGGGCACCGGTAGAACTGCGAGAGCGAGATGCCGAGCTCCGACTTCGGCACCTTGTACTGCTCGATCAGGATCGACTCGACGTCGACCTGCCGCCGGCGCGACTCGGCGACGGCGGAGTTCAGCTCGTCCTGCGAGATCCGGTGCTGGGCGAGCAGGTAGTCGAACTTGGTCTTCGGCCGGTTCTGGCTCTGGGAGATCTGGGTCTGGTTGTAGAAGGCGATCCCGAGCGTCTTCGCGATCCGCGCGGCGCTGGCCTCGTCCTCCTTCGTGAACCGCCCCCCGTGCTTCTTGTTGAGGAGCTGGATGACGCCGATGGCCCGTCCGTCGTGCATGATCGGCATCGCGAGAATCTGCTGGGTGCGGAAGCCGGTCTTCTTGTCCCACGAGCTGTCGAAGCTGAGCGTCGGCGAGATCTTCGAGATCTCGGCCAGGTCGTACGCGTCGGCGATGTTGATCACGCGGCCGGAGGCGGCGACGAAGCCGGCGATGCTCTTCTCGGCGATCGGCAGCCGGATCTCCTTGACGGTGTCGATCGCCAGGAACTTGGAGTAGAGCTCCCTCCGGTCGGCGTCGACCGCGTACAGGGTCATGCGGTCGGCGTCGAGGAGGCCGAGGATCTCGCCCTGGAGCTCGATGAAGATCGAGTCGAGCCCGCGGGCGGAGTGGATGCGGTCCACGAGCTGCACGAGCCGCTGCTCGTAGGCCAGGCGTTCCTGCAGGACCAGGACGGATTCTTGCTGGGCCACGGCACCCCCGGCGTTCCGTAAACCTGGCCCAGTGTAGCAGATCGCGGGACACCGGGGGCAAGGGAGGCCGCGGGCCAGGGCCGCGCCGTCCGGAAACGCCCGTCAGCGGCCGAGCGCGGCCAGCATCTCCTCGACGCGGGTGAACTTCACGCGCGGACGCCCCTGTGCCCGGCCGCGAGCCACCTCGAGCTGGTTCAGCGTGAGCCAGTCGGCGTACGAGACGTAGCTGGGCCGGCGCTGGCGCACGAGCGCCTCGGCGGCCGCCGCGGTCGCGTGCGCGGGCGCCCGCAGCGCGCCCTGCGCCAGGTCCTCGAGCATGCACTCGACGGTCTCCGCGGCGTCGGGCTTGTTGGTGCCGATGACCCCGCTGGGGCCGCGCTTGACCCAGCCCGCCGTGTACTCGCCGACGACGGGCCGCCTGGTGTCGGGATCGAGCACGCGGCCCTTCTCGTTGAGGATCACGCCCCACTTCTCGTTGAACGGCACGCCCGGCAGGGCCACGCCGCGATAGCCGACGGAGCGGAACACGAGCCCCACGGCGAGCTCCTCGAAGCGGTCCGTCGCGCGCGCCTGCAGCGCGCCCGTCGGCGTGGCGTAGAGCTCGTTCCGCACCAGGCGCATCCCCACGACGCGCCCGCGGGCGTCGCCGAGCAGCTCGACGGGCGAGACGAGGAAGCGCAGGGTCAGGCGGCGCGACTTGCCGGTCGGCGCGCGCAGCGCGTAGCCGTGCAGGATCTCCACCTTCTTGATGGCCGCGCGGTCCTGGCTCGTCTCGATGGACTCGCGGCTCACCGGGTCGAGCTCGACCTCGGCGGGCACGACGCCGACGTCCGCGTCGGCCAGCTCGCCGAGCTCCTTGACCTCGGGATTGGTGAACGCCGCCTGCGCCGGCCCGCGCCGGCCCAGGAGGTAGACCTCCCTGACGCGGCTCCGCCGGAGCGCCTCGAGCGCGTAGTCGGCGATGTCGGTCTTCGCCAGCTCCTCGGGCGAGCGGCAGAGGATGCGCGCCACGTCCGCCGCGACGTTCCCCACGCCGACGACGGCAGCGCGCTCGACCGAGAGGTCGAACTGGTAGTCGCAGTAGTCGGGGTGGCCGTTGTACCACGCGACGAACTCGGTGGCCGGGTGGCTGCCCTCCAGGTCCTCGCCCGGGATGCCCATGCGCCGGTCGGTCTGGGCGCCCGTGCAGTAGAGGATCTGGTGGTAGTGCGCGCGCAGGTCGGCGAGCGTCACGTCCTTGCCGAACTCGACCCCGCCGAAGAACCGGAAGCGCGGGTGCGCGGCCACCTTGTCGAACGCCGCCGTGACCGACTTGATCTTCTGGTGGTCGGGCGCGACGCCGAGACGCACGAGGCCGTACGGGGTCGGCAGCCGGTCGTAGAGGTCCACCTCGACGACCACCCCCTCCTGGCGCAGCAGCTGGTCCGTCGCGTAGTAGCCCGTCGGCCCGGCGCCGATGATCGCGACGCGCAGCGGCTGCTCGGCCGTCCCCGCTCGCGCCATCAGTGGCTCCGCCCGGGCTGGTCCGCGAGGAGCTGCGCCTGGAGCGTGTCCACCTCGCCCTGGTAGTGGTCGCGCTGGGCCTTGACGATGTCGCCGATCGAGACGATGCCGACGAGGCGGCCCTGCTCCACCACGGGCAGGTGACGGATCCGCTTCTCGGTCATCGTGTGCGCCACGACCAGCAGGTCGTCCTGCGCCTGGCCCGTGATGACGTCGCGGGTCATGATCTCGGCGACCGTGCGGTCGAACACGCTCTCGTTGCGCGCCGCCTCGCGCACGATGTCGCGCTCCGAGAGGATGCCGACGGGCCGGTCGGCCCCCTCCACGACGATCAGCGCACCGATGTTGTGCCGGGCCAGCAGCCCGAGGGCTTCGCGGACGGACAGCTCGGGGCGCACGGTCACCGCCTGGGCGCCCTTCGTGGCGAGGATGCTCGCGATGTTCATCGGCCGCCTCCTTCCCTGACCCGGACATAGTACGTCAGCCCGGTGCCGGCGCGGAGGCGTGGTGCACACGGCCTAGACGGGGGCGGCCTCCGCAGCGCCGCGCGGCTCGGGGCGGGCCCGCGACCCGGCGGCCAGGCCGAGGCTCCGGCAGCGCTTGCGCAGGGTGTTGCGGTTCAGCCCGAGCAGGCGCGCGGCGCGGAGCTGGTTGCCGCCCGTCAGCGCCAGCGCGTGGGCGAGCAACGGCCGCTCGAGCAGCGCGAGCGCCTGGCGGTACACGCCCCCCGGGCTCGCCGCCAGCAGCCGCTCGACGAGCGCGGGCACCGCGTCGGCGAACAGCCGGGCCGGATCAGAAGAAGGCGTAGTGGAGGGCAACGGTGACGGTGTCCTGGGTCGTGGACGTCGGCACGAGCCCGGGGGCGCGCACCTTGAAGACCTTCTCGTCGGCGCTGTCGTGCCGGTACTCGAGCCGGCCGACGAGCCCCCGCCAGATCCTGTACTGCACGGTCGCGGTCCCCGACCAGAGCGAGACCTTGCCGCCGGCGCCCGCCACGGTGGCGAGCGTGCGCACGCCCTCCGGATCCTGAAAGGACTCGGCGCGCACGGCCGTGCGCAGCTTCTCGGTCCAGTCGTACGCCGCGTAGAGGGCCCAGCCCCACCAGCGGGCGTCGGCGCTCTGCCGCGTCCCGGCGGCGAGCAGCGAGGCCTCGTCGTCCTCCCAGCCGTAGTCGGCGTTGAGCCCAAGCGTCAGGCGCTTCACGCCCGTGTACGTCGCGGTCAGGTCGAGCACGGTCCGGCGCTCGCCCTGGCCGGCCTGCTCGGGCCCGGTGATCCAGTTGAGGTTGACCGCGAAGTCCTTGACCGGCGTCGTGGCGACCTGGCCGGTCCAGGAGAGCTTGTCGTTGGTGTCGTCGGCGACGTCCCAGCCGACGACGGGGCCCGCGGTGACCGCGAGCCAGTCGGCGACCGGGTACGACGCGAGGGCGCCCACGTGGGTCAGCGGGATCGCGAAGCCGTAGAGGAAGGAGCGCGAGAAGTTGAGATTGCTCGGCGCCTCGATGACCTCGTAGCCGAGCAGCGTGACGAACTTGCCCGCCTTGAGCGTCAGGCCGCCGCCGAGGGGGATCCGGTACGACCCGTACGCCTCCTGCAGGTCGTACTTGCGCGTGTTGCGGAACGGGAACTGGTCGTCGCCGTCGCGGAAGATGCCGAGCGCGTGGTTCTTCTGCGCGTCGAGGCCCGCGGTGACCACGAGCCCGAAACCGAACGGGTACTTCTCCGAGGGCTCCTTCTTGACGGCGAGCTCGGCCATGTTGAAGCTCCAGCCCGCGTCGAAGTCGTAGAGGCGCAGCTCGTTGACGTCGTCGCGGCCCGTGTGGCCGAGGTTCCACACGTAGCTGTTCTCGACGTACGCCGAGAGCGCGACCTCCTCCCACAGCGTCTTCGGCTTCTCCTCCGCCTTCGCCTGCGCGTGCGCCGCCGCCGTCGTGGCCGCGAGCAGCAGCCCGAGCACGACCGCGCCGAATCCTCGCCTCATGGGACTCTCCTTGTCAGAGCGCGCGCTCGCCCCGCTCGCCCGTCCGGATGCGGACGGCCTCCAGCAGAGGCGTGACGAACACCTTGCCGTCGCCGATGGCTCCCGTCTTCGCCGCGGCCGCGATCAGCGCGAGCACCTGCTCGCCCAGGTCGTCCGGCACGACGACCTCGACCTTCAGCTTGGGCAGGAAGTCCACGCTGTACTCGCCGCCGCGGTACATCTCCGTGTGCCCCTTCTGGCGGCCGAAGCCGCGGACCTCGCTCACGGTCATCCCCACGATGCCGGCGGCCGTGAGCGCCTCCTTCACGTCGTCGAGCTTGAAGGGCTTGATGACGGCCTCGATCTTCTTCATGGCCGCCCTCAGCGCCCGCGCTCGACGGCCGGCGCGCCGACGCGCGCGCCGCTCGTCGCGCTCGCCGCGGCCGGGACGCCCGGACCCCAGGCCGGCGCCGCGTGGAACTCCGGGTAGGCGCTGATCCCGTGCTCGCCGAGGTCGAGGCCCTCGCGCTCCTCCTCCGCGGAGACGCGGATCCCCATGACCGCCCCGAGGAGACCCCAGACGAGGGTGGCCGCGACCGCGACGAAGAGGCCGACCGCGACGACGCCCGTGAGCTGCGCGAGCAGCAGCTTCGCGCCGCCGCCGAAGAGGAGGCCGTTGCCGGTCGTCCCGGGCGAGAACTGGTCCTGGGCGAAGAGGCCGAGCGCCAGCGTGCCGAAGCCACCGCAGACCAGGTGGACGGAGACCGCGCCGACCGGGTCGTCCACGCGGACGCGGTCGAAGAAGAGGACCGAGAGCACGACGAGCACGCCCGCGGCCAGCCCGATCACCAGCGAGCTGGGTACGCTCACGAACGCGCACGGCGCCGTGATCGCGACCAGGCCCGCGAGCGCGCCGTTCAGGATCATCGTGAGGTCGGGCTTGCCGAGGAGCAGCCACGCGACGACCGACGCCGCGACGGCGCCGCCGGCGGCCGCCGTGTTGGTCGTCACCGCGATCCGCGCGATCGCGCCGGGGTCGGCGGCCATCGTGCTGCCCGGGTTGAAGCCGAACCAGCCGAACCAGAGGACGAACACGCCGAGCGTCCCGAGCGCGATGCTGTGCCCGGGGATCGGGTGGACGCGCCCGTCCTTGCCGTACTTGCCGATCCGCGGCCCGAGCATCAGCGCGCCGATCAGCGCCGCCCAGCCGCCGACCGAGTGGACGACGGTGGAGCCGGCGAAGTCCCAGAACCCGAGCTGCGCGAGCCAGCCGCCACCCCAGATCCAGTGGCCGACGACCGGGTAGATGAGCCCGACCATGCAGAAGCTGAAGAGGTAGAAGGCGCCGAACTTGACGCGCTCGGCCACCGCGCCGGAGACGATCGTGCCGGCGGTCCCGGCGAAGACGAGCTGGAAGAAGAACTTCGCCCAGAGCGGCACGCCCGTCCAGTTGAGCGCCGCGTACACCCCCTGGTAGGCGTCGCCCGTCGCGGGGCTGCCGTCGGCGCCGCCCACGAACCAGAGGCCGTGCGTGCCGAAGAACGGCGTCCCGTCGCCGAACATGATGCCGAAGCCGACCGCCAGGAAGGCGATCGACGACACGGCGAACACGACGAAGTTCTTCGCGAGGATCGTCACGGTGTTCTTGGCGCGGCAGAAGCCCGACTCCACCGCGGCGAAGCCGAGGTTCATGAAGAAGACGAGGAACGCCGCCGCGAGTACCCACACCGTGTCGATGGCGACCTTGGCGTCGGCCGCCTTCGCCTCGAGCGTCTCGAGCGGGTCCACCGGCTTGTCCTGCGCAAGCGCGGCGCCGCCGGCGGCCAGCAAGCCCCCGACGGCGAGCGCGAGGAGCACGCTCCGTCCCTGTCTCGTCATGTCCCGGTCCTCCCTGTCGTCCCTCGAAGAGGGGAATGGCGCTGCTTCGGGCGCCATTGGCCGAGGACCGCGACGGCGTCGTCGCGAGCGATTCCGTGGGGAGCAAGCGACGTGCCGCGGGGCGGCGTCGCCGCATCGTGAGCCGCGACGGCTACTTACGCCCGTGCCCGCGGCAGGGCCGGGCGGGGCGCGCTGCCCAGCGCGTCAGCAGCCGCCCGCGGCTGCCCATCCGGGAGGCACGGCTCCCGCGGGCTAGAAGCTCCACTCGCTGAAGAGCTTGCGCTGGAAGGCCGCCAGCTCGCCGACCGGCGGCGGGCAGTCCTGGCGGCTCGAGAGCTCGAGCACCTTCGCGTCGAGCCGCGCGACGCGCCCCGCCAGCACCTCGGCGATCGTGGCGACGAGCTTGTAGGCCGCGAGGCTCTCGCTCGCGATGAGCCGCTCGAACTGCGAGCGGGTGAGCAGGGCGAAGTCGCACTCCGTGACCGCCGCAACCGTCGCCGAGTGCGGGCGCGCGGTGATCAGGCTCATCTCGCCGAGCACCGTCGGCGCGCCGATCGTCCCCAGCGACTGGGGCGTCCCGTCCGCGCCGCGCTTGACGATCTCGACCTCCCCGCGCAGCAGCAGGTAGAGGCCGCCCGAGGCGTCGCCCTCGTGGAGCACGGCGTGGCCGGCGGCGATCTGCACCGGCACCGTCGCCTTGACGATCTGGTCCGCCTGCGCCGCCGACAGCCCCTTGCAGAGCACCGAGCGGACGATCTCGCGCACGTCGGCCTGGAGCATCACACCCCCCGGAGGACGGTCGCCCGGCCGACGCGGCCGATGGCGACGACGAACGCCGCGGTGCGGAAGGACACCTTGCGCTCGCGGGCCACGCGCGCGAGCGTGGCGTACGCCTCGCGCATGTGGCGGCGCAGCTCCGCGTTGATCTTGTCCTCTTCCCAGGTGAACTGCTGGATGTTCTGCGCCCACTCGAAGTAGGAGACCGTCACGCCGCCGGCGTTGACCCAGATGTCCGGCAGCACGGCGACCCCGCGCGCGGCCAGCAGCTCGTCGGCCTCCGGCGTCGTCGGCGCGTTGGCGGCCTCGAGCACGATGCGCGCGCGGACGTCCCGGGCGTTGGCCCGGGTGAGCACGCCGCCGAGCGCGGCGGGCACGAGCACGTCCACGTCGAGCACGAGCAGCGCCTCGTTGGAGATCGGGTCGCTGCCCGGGAAGCCGGTGACGGTCCGCGCCCGGCGCGCGTGCTCGACGAGGGCCGGGACGTCGAGCCCCTCGGGGTTGCGCACCCCGCCCCGCGAGTCGGCGACCGCGACGACCTTCCCGCCGCGCTCGTGGAGGAAGCGGCACGCCCAGGAGCCGACGTTGCCGAACCCCTGGACGGCGAACGTCTTGCCGCGCACCTCGCCCGCGCCCGCGTCGGCCAGGTACTCCTCGAGCGCGAACACGGCGCCGCGGCCGGTCGCCTCCTCCCGCCCCTTCGAGCCGAACAGGTCCACGGGCTTGCCCGTGACGACCGCGGGCGAGAAGCCGTGGAACTTCGAGTACTCGTCCATGATCCAGGCCATCACCTGCGCGTTCGTGTTCACGTCGGGCGCCGGGATGTCGGTGTGCGGGCCGATGATGTCGTGGATCTGCTCGACGAAGCGGCGGGTGACCCGCTCGAGCTCGCGGGGCGAGAGCCGCGCGGGGTCCACGGCGATACCGCCCTTGGCGCCGCCGTAGGGCAGGTTCACGACGGCCGTCTTCCAGGTCATGAGGCTCGCGAGGCCGAGCGCCTCGTCGAGGTCCACCGTCGGGTGGTAGCGGAGGCCGCCCTTCATCGGGCCCCGGCTCTTGTCGTGCTGGACGCGATAGCCGATGAAGGTGCCGAGCTCGCCGTTGTCGAGGGTGACGGACACGTCCACCTTGACCTCCCGGTAGGGCGTGATGAGCATCCGCTCGACGTTCGCCGAGAGGTCCATCACCCGCGCGGCCTTCCGGAAGTAGTAGTTGACCTCCTCGAAGCCGGACATGGTGGTTCGATTGTACGCCACGCGCGCCGCGGGGCCGTGGGAACTATGGGCGGGCGGCGGGCGCCCAGCCCGCACTCTTCGCGAACGGCGCTGGCGCGCCCGGGCGGGGGGCGCCGGGTGCGGTCCCCGCGGGGGCCGCACCCGGCGCCAGGCCCTGCCCGCCTCGCGCGATGACCGTTCGCGCATGATGCGGACTAGGCGCCGGCGAAGAGGCTCTTCTTGATGATGGCGTGGACGCCCCAGTTGCCGTCCACCACCTGGGTGATCCCGAAGTCGACCGCGATCGACATCAGCGAGACCGCCTCGTCCTCGCCGAGCCCCCGGGTCGTCATCAGAAAGTGGCGCATCTTCCGGAACGCGTCCCGCATGGCCAGGTCGATCGACGACTTCTCGTAGATCTTGCTCTGGGCGTCGGGCCCCAGCTCCTTGAGGTAGTTGGCGTAGCTGAAGCCGTGCAGGACCCACTCGTCCTGGGTCTCGAGCAGCGGGTAGGCGAGCCCCGCGAGCGCCGTGCCGGCGAGCGCGGCCTGCTTGTGGAGCACGAGCTGGAATGTCCCGGTGAGCGAGCACTCGATCGCGGTGCCGCAGAGCTCCGAGTCGCCCTGCGAGGCGTGGCTGTCGCCGGCCGAAAGGAGCGCGCCGGGCACCGCCACCGGGTAGTACATCGTCGCGCCCTTGCCGATCCGCCAGTCGTCGATGTTGCCCCCGACGTAGCTCGGCGGGATCGAGTCCACGATGTCCGCCTCGGCCGGCGCCAGGCCGAGCACGCCGAAGTGGGGCCGGATCGGCACGCGGACGTTCTTGAGCACCCCGTGCTTCTCCTGGACGGTCCGGTGGTCCACCGGCACG
>Ga0156246_1149_pt1 | contig 31066 bp, 28 predicted proteins | sample RifCSPlowO2_12_FD_107893 | JGI IMG/M metagenome (GOLD analysis project Ga0156246, IMG submission 107893) | Candidatus Rokubacteria bacterium RIFCSPLOWO2_12_FULL_73_47 | reverse complement strand
GCCGGCACGCGAACGAGATCACGTAGAAGTTCACGAACATCCAGAGCATCGTCCAGTAGAGCCGGCCCGTCGAGACCCGGTCGGCGTAGGACGGCGCCTTCTTCGTGTAGAAGTCCATCGGCGAGACGAAGAACGCGTCGTCGAGCTGGAGCTTGCCCTCGCGCTGCAGCCGCTGGAAGAGCTCGGAGCCCGGGTACGGCACGAACTTCGACACCGCCACGTCGTGCACGCCGAGCACCGCCATCCGCCGGATGAGCCGGAGCGTCTGGCGGAGCGTGGCGGGCGTGTCGTCGGGGAACCCGATGACGATGAAGCACGAGAGCTTGAGCCCGCGCCGGACCGCCGCGCGCATCGCCGCGAGCATGTGGCCGAGGTCCACCTGCTTCTTGACGCGCTTGAGGATCGCGGGCGAGCCCGACTCGGGCGCGAACGCGAGCGCGCGGCAGCCGGAGCGGTAGAGCAGGTCGGCGACCTCCGCGTCGAAGACCTCGGAGCGCGTCCCGCTCGGCATCTGCCAGGTGACCTCGAGGCCCCGGGCGATCAGCTCGCGGCAGAAGTCCACGATCCACTGCCGCTTGACGATCGCGGTGAGGTCCTGGAAGTCGAAGTTCGTCGCCCCGTACTTCGCCCGGTAGAGCGCCATCTCGTCGGCGAGGAGCTTCGGGTCGCGCGGGATCCAGCGCTGGGTCCACATGGCCGGGTTCGAGCAGAACGTGCACTGGAAGGGGCAGCCGCGCGTGCCGAGGATCGGCATCGAGCGCCCGAGGTTGATCCCGTTCATCTGGTGCCGCGCGACGTACTCCTCGATCGGGAACGCGTCCCAGTCGGGCAGCGGGATCGCGTCCACGTCCTTCGCGCGCGGCGAGAGCCCCGTCTGCACCACCCGGTCGCCCTCGCGCACGGCGATCCCGGGCACGCCCGCGAGCGGCCGCCCCGCGGCGCGCGTGCGGAGCAGGCCCACGAGCGTCTCCTCGCCCTCGCCCAGCACCACCACGTCGAACGGGCTCGCGTGCAGGACGTGCTCGGGCACCGCGGTGCCGTGCTCGCCGCCGAGCACCAGCAGCGCCCGGGGGAACCGCGCGCGGACGCGCTCGGCGAGCGTGCGCGTGAGCGGCCAGAGGGTCGAGAACATGCAGGAGATCCCGATCACGTCCGAGTCCGACGGGATCCGCTCGACGATCTCTCCGAACGTGAGCCCCTGGACCATGAAATCGCGGCGGTCGGGATACGGGCTCACGGCGTCGAGGGCCTCGCCCGTGCCGTCGATGACGCGGTACGGGAACCCGGCCTCGCGCACCGCGGCCGCGACGTACGCGAGCCCGAGGGGCGGGTTCGGGGTGTGCATCTGCAGCCCCGAGAAGGTCTTCAGGCCCGGGGGATTGATCAGGGTGATCATGAACCTGGGCCGATTTTATCAGGGTTTCCCGGCACCTCGCCCATCTTCGCAGCCGCCGACGGGGATCAGGAGGGGCGACGGCGCGAGCACGTAGCGATACCAGAGCCGCGCCGCTCCTGCCGTCTCGCGGTAGAGGTCGAACGCCCTGCCGCCGATCTCCACGCGCTCCGGGGGCGGCAGCGGACAGACGTCGAGGTGCCGCCACTCGTCCGTGCGAACCGGCGACGGCCGCTGGGTGAGCCAGCCGGCGCCGCGCTGTCCGAGCATCACGCGCATGCGCTCGTTGCGGCGACGTGCCTCGGCGTCGAGCGGCCCGACCCGCACGCCGTCGTCCGTGAGGCAGGCGCCGGGCGGCGACGGCATCGGGCCGAGCGTGCGCCAGACCCACGACGGCGCGAGGAGACAGCCGCGCTGCCGCTCGCCGAGACGGCAGGCGCCCTCCGCCGTCGCGCTCGCCGGGTAGAGCGGCGGCACCGTCGGCAGCATGCCGTAGTGCCCGCCGAACTGGACCGGGAAGAACAGGACCCCCACCGACCGGTCCGCGCGGTCGGCCTCGGCGAGCACGCGGTGCAGCGCGTCGAGCGACGCGCGCATCCGGGGCAGGTCACGGTGGAAGAGCGCCCAGCGCGCGCTGCCGTGGATCCCGGCCCACAGCACGAGCAGCGCGAGCGCCACGACGGCGCGCCGCCGGGGCAGCGCGCTCCAGGCCTCGCCCCAGAGGAGGAAGACGCCGCCGAGCGCGCCGGTCAGGTGGAAGGCCTCGGGCACGCCGAACGGCAGCAGGAGCGGGAGCGAGCCGAGCGCCACCCAGACGAGGCAGAACGCGGCGCGCCGGCGCGCCACGGCCTCGCGGCGCGCCGCCGCGAGCGCGAGCGCGGTGAGTCCGAGGCCGGGCGCGAGCGCCAGGACGAACGTCGCGACGCCGGCGGGCGTCAGCGCGAGGTCCCGCAGCCGCTGGAACTCGCCGAGCCAGGGCGCCGCGCGGAGCGGGTCGAGCGGGAGTCCGCCCGTCCCCAGCGTGAACAGCACGCGGAGCGGGAACTCCACCAGCAGGGGCGCCGCGTCGCGGAGGGTCCGGAGCACGCCGAGGTAGACCGGCGCCCCCGTGCCGTACGCGGCCGCGAGCAGCCAGCTCGTCACGACGTACGCGGGGACGACCGCCGCGTACGGCAGCGCGCGCCGCACGGCGGCGCCCTCCCGGCGGACGACGGCGGCCCACGCGAGCGGCACGAGCGCGAGCGCGAGGAGGGTCTCGTGCGCGAGACCGCCGACGAGCAGCAGGAGGAAGCCGCCCGGCGCGCGCCACCGACCGCCGCGTCGCTCGCCGCCGAAGGAGAGCGCGAGGCCGCCGAAGGCGCTGGCGGCGCTCACGCCGAAGCTGAAGAACGGCAGGATCGAGTACACGCTGACGTAGCTCACGCTCGCGCACGCGCCGGCCGCGAGGCCGCGCGCCAGGCTGCCCGTCGCGTGCCACGTGACGCGCGCGATGGCCCACGCGACGATCCCGACGGCGAGGCCGTTGACGACGAAGTACGCGAACGGGTCGCAGCCGAGCAGGCGCGCCGCGAGCCACCACTGGACGGCCCGCATCGGCCGGGTGAGCCCGGGCGTGTGGACGGTCGCCTGCCATTCGATCGCCGCCCGGAGGCCGTCGAGCCCCGCCGGCAGGGACAGCATCCGGTAGACGACCGAGGGATACTCGCCCCAGAAGAAGCCCGGCGGCGGATGCAGGAGGAAGACGAACGCCCACGCCGCGAGCAGGACGCCGAGGTCGAACCGCCATCCCGGCCGGCTAGGGCTCACCCACCAGCCTTCCCGACGCCGACACCTGCCGCGTGCTCGAGAGCAGCTCGACGCCGGTCTCCGCGAACCAGCGGCGCACCTCGCCGAGCGAGTGCTCGCGCAGGTACGGCGTCGTGAGCCCCTCGTAGGTCACGCGCCCGAGCCCCAGCACGTCGAGCCGCCCGAGCCGCCGGAGGGCGCGGCCGACGGCGAGCCGCGGGCGCCGCGCCGGGTCGTAGCCGAAGCCGTACGCGTCGCAGAGCCGCCGCACGCGCTCGCGGTCGGCGCGGAGGCTCCAGCGGCGGAGCGGCCAGATGACCCAGGGCAGCGTCCGGCGGCCGTAGACGAAGATCGTCACGAGGCCGCCGGGCGTGAGGTGGCGGACGATCGCCCGGTACGCGCGCTCCGTGTCCTCCGTGTGGTGCAGCACGCCGAGGCTCAGCACGCAGTCGAAGGCGCGGCCGAGCGGCAGCGCCATCACGTCCGCCCGCACGAACGAGACGTTCGCGAGCCCCCCCGCGCCGGCCCGGGCGCGCCGCAGGGCCGCGCGCGAGGCATCCACCGCGACGACGTGCGCGGCGCCGAGGACGGCGGCGAGCCAGGTGAAGCGCCCCTCCCCGCACCCGGCGTCCAGCACCACGCGGCCGCGGAAGTGCGCCTCGAGGGGCTCGGGCAGGCGCGCGAAGGCCTGGAACTTCGCGCGGTACTCGGCCTCGCGTCCCGCGTAGCGCTGGTCCGCGTGCGCCTCCCAGAGGGTGTCGTAGACCGCGCTGCGCGCCGCGACGGCGTCGTGCGGCTCGACGAAGTCGGGGATGCCGTCGGCGATCGCGAAGGCGTGGCCGGCGGCGCAGGCGAGGCGCCCGGCGACGATCGCCTCGCCCCGGCGCTCGGCGGCGTCGAGCGCGAGCCGCGCGGACAGGCCCGGACAGACCGGGCAGCGCAGCAGCTCCAGCAGCGCCGGCTTCATTCCCTAGGGCAGGCTCAAGAGCTGTTCTTTGCCGACCTTGCAGAAGAGGGTGTCGTCGATCAGGACCAGGTCGAGCTCGGTCGTCTCGAGCATCGCGAGCCCGACCGCGCCGAAGTTCAGGATCGGCTCGCCGCGGGGGTTGAACGAGGTGTTCAGCATGATCGGCACGCCGGCGAGCCGCTCGAACGCCTCGAGCGTGTCGTAGAGGAACGCGTGCTGCGCGCGGGTGACCGTCTGCACGCGCGCGGTGCCGTCCGCGTGCGTCACCGCCGGCAGCCGGTCGGCCCACTCGGGCCGCGTGTGGCAGATCACCGACATGTACGGGATGTCCGCCGTGTTCGTGAAGTACCGCGGCGCGGCGTCCGCCGTGACGACGGGCGCGAAGGGCCGGTACCACTCGCGGTGCTTGACCTTGCGGTTGATGATCTCGCGCATCTCGCGGTTGAGCGGGTTGCAGAGGATCGAGCGGTTGCCGAGCGCGCGCGGCCCGACCTCGTAGCCGCCGCGGATCACGCCGACGATCCGGTCGGCGTGCACCAGCCGGGCGAGCACGCGGTGCGTCTCTGCGGGGTCGAGCGCGCGGTGGGGATACGCGCGGCGGAACGCGGACAGCTCGCCGCGGTCGAAGGCCTCGGGGCCGAGGTACGGCGTGGAGTAGCCCGGGTAGCCGCGGAACGGCCGGCCGCTCCGCGCGTGGTGGAGCCAGAGCGCCGCGCCCGCGGAGAGCCCGCAGTCGGTCGGGTTGGGGACGAAGTGCGTCCCGGCGAACAGGCCGCGGCGCTGGATCTCCCAGTTCGTGATCCCGTTGAGCGCGCAGCCGCCGGTGACGCACAGGTTGCGGCTCCGCGCGCGGTGGGGTTCGAGGAGCGCCAGCACCTCCGCCGTCCACGCCGCCTGCACGGTCGCCGCGAGGTCCTGCGCGGTCTTGTCCTCGGGGCCCGGCAGCTTGAGCTCGGGCACCGGCGCCCGCTCGCCGAGGAGCTGCCGCGTCTTCCCCCAGAGCGACTCCGGCCCGTCCTGGACGAGGTACTTCTGCAGCTCGGGCACCTCGGCGAGCGCGCCGGGATTGATCCGGTGGCCCCGGCCGTACTCGTTGAGCCCGTCGGTGACGCGTGAGGCGAGCTTCTGGTACTCGCGCACGTAGCGCCGCGCGCGCGGCAGCCAGTCGCCGCGCACCTCGCCGTAGGCGACGAGCCCCATCAGCTTGCCCGAGGTCGTCCCCGAGATGTCCGGCTTGATGCCGCAGACGAACCCCGCGTTGTTGTAGCTCTGTCCGAAGCGGATGCGGTTCTTCTCGACGTACTCGAGCCCGGCGGGGCCGGCCTGGAACACGATCGTCTGGCCGTCGTTGCCCTCGCCGTCGTAGCTCAGCACCACCGCCTGGTCGAACGGCGACGTGTAGAAGGCGAGCGCCGCATGGCTCAGGTGGTGGTCCACCTGCCGGCGCTCGCCGAACGTGAACCCCTCCTCGCCGAGCACCGCGAGCAGGTTCTTGAATTCCTCGGCGCGCCCCTGGTTCTGCACGGCGACGGCGTCGTACGTCCGCCCCCACGCGCGGGCGACGAACGAGAGGAACAGGCGCAGCTCGGCGAGGTCCACGTACTGGTAGCCGCTCGGCTGCGGGCCGGGGCGCCGGTTGAGGGCGTGGAGCTTGTAGCGCTTCTGGCGGAAGTAGCGCTCGGCCTCCATCGTGCCGGTGACGACGCCGTCGACGACGAGGCTCAGGCTCGTGTCGTGGCCGAGCGTGACGCCCAGGATGTTCACCGCTCCGATCTCCTCTCGTTCCGTCGGAGTCTAGCACGGCGCACCGCGCGCCGAAGCGCGCCGGGCAGTGCGAGCGCGAGCACGGGGCGCACCGCGAACACCGCGCACCACCACGGGTAATCGCCGCGCCGCACCGCGGTCCAGCGCACCCGCGCCTCCGCGGCGAGCCGCTCGGCGTCGCGGGCGACCGAGACGCGTCCCGCGACGAGGCGCCGGACCACGAGGACGTCGGGCAGGTTCGCCAGGCGGGTCACGCGGCCGAGCCGCATCCACAGCTCGTAGTCCTGGGCGACGGGCACCCGCTCGTCGTAGCCGCCGGCGGCGCGCAGCAGCGCGGTCCGCACCATCACCGACGAGTGGACGAACGGGTTGCCGCGGATCAGCGCGCGGCGGATCGCCCGGTCCTCCGTCGGCGGGTCCATCCGCCCGACCTCGCGGCCCGCGGCGTCGACCTCGCGGGCGGCGGTCCCCAGCACGCCCACCTCCGGGTGCGCGTCGAGGAAGGCCCGCTGCCGCGCGAGCCGCTCGGGCAGCGCGACGTCGTCGGCGTCGAGCCGCGCGGCGAGCGGCGCCCGCGCCAGGCCGAGGGCGCGGTTGAGCGAGGGCGTGAGCCCGCGGCGCGCGTGGCGGACGATCGTGAGCCGCGGGTCCTGGACCGCGGCGAGGATCGCCGGCGTGCCGTCGGTCGAGCCGTCGTCCACCACGAGCAGCTCGAGGTCGGCGAGCGTCTGCGCCAGCACGCTGCGGATCGCCTCGCCCACGAACGCCTCCTCGTTGTGCACCGACACGAGGACGCTCACCGCGGGCGCCGTCACCGCCTCACCGCCGTGGCCAGGATCATGTGGCCGAGGAGCGCGAGCGCGGGCGGCGTGTAGAGGAGCCGCCGCACGGCGCGCCGGAGCGCGGCCCGCGCCCCCGCGCCGTCCGCCGCCCGCGCCGCCGGCGCGTCCGGCGCGGTGCCGGCGCCGCGCCGGCGCAGGCGGCGGAGCCCCCCGCGCAGGAGCCGCGCGGGGTCGTACGGCACGAGCGAGCGCACCTCGAAGCCGCGCGCGCCGAGGAACGCCCGCACCTCGCGCGCGGTGAAAGCGAACTGGTAGAAGCGTCCGCCGCGGGCGCGCACGCGCGCGCTCCGCCACCGCAGGCACGGCAACGCCGCGCGCCGCAGGCCGTTCAGGTACGGCACCGAGAGCACGAGCGCGCCGCCGGGCGCGAGCACGCGGGCGGCCTCGGCGACGAGCGCGCCGGGGCCCGCCGGGTCGTGCTCGACCACGCCGAGCGAGACGTACCCGGCCAGACTCCCCGGCGCGAGCGGGAGCCGCGCCAGGTCGCCGACCGCGAGCGGCGTGCCGGGGTACGCGCGCCGGCACGCGGCGAGCGCCTCGAGGCTCCAGTCGGCGCCGAGCGCGCGATGCCCGCGGGCGCGCAGGAGCACGACGTACTGACCGAGCCCGCAGCCCGCCTCGAGGACGCGCCCGGCGCGCGGCAGCCCGGCGAGGACGAGGTCGGTCAGCGGCGAGGCCTCGGCGATGCGGAGGAGCTCGGCGGGCGAGTGGCGGCCCCAGTGCTCGGTCCAGAACTCGCGGTCGGCGGCGAGCGAGTAGTACGCGAGCGCCACGGCTCAGCGCCCCCCCCGGGCGCCGGCGCCGCCCACCGCGCGGAGCAGCGCGATCTCGCGGGCGACCAGCGCGGCGAGGTCGTAGCGCGCGACGACGAGCTCCCGCGCGGCCTTCGCGAGCGCGGCGCCGAGCGCCTCGTCGGTCAGGACCCGCTCGAGGCCGGCCGCGAGCGCCTCGGGCCGGCCCGGATCGAAGAGGAGGCCGGTGACGCCGTCGGTCACGAGCGAGCGGTTGCCGACGCAGTCCGAGGCAACGCAGGGCACGCCGGCGCTCATCGCCTCCAGGAGCACCTTGGGGTGCCCCTCGGTGAACGAGGCCAGCACGAACGCGTCGGCGGCGGCGTACGCCGCCGGCAGGCGCGGCTGGTCCACGACGCCGGGGAACTCGGCATGGACGCCGGCCGCCCGCGCCTCCTCCCGGAGCGCCGCCTCGAGGGGCCCCGCGCCGACGAGCACGAGCGTGAGCGGCACCCGGTCCCGGAGCCGCGCGGCCGCCTGCACGAGCGCCGAGAGGTTCTTCTCGGGCGAGAAACGCCCGACGTAGAGCACGCGCCGCACGGCGTCGCGCCGGCGGCGGCCGGGCGCGGGCGCGAAGCGGACGACGTCCACGCCGTTCGGGATCAGCTCGACCCGCGAATTGAGCGCGGCCGCGCGCGCCCGCAGCTCCTCGGTCGTCGCGATCACGGCGGCCGCGCGCCGCAGGCCGACGCGCTCGACCACGGCCTTCGCGAGCCGCGTGGGCCCCGGCCGCGAGAGCCGTCCGTACCAGAAGCCGTACGTCGTGACGTACGGCACGCCGAAGCGGGCGTTCGCGAGCAGCGCGGGGATCACGCCCGTCACCTGGAACACCCGGAGCGCCGCGCACTGCCGCAGCTCCGGCGCGTGGGCCCACGCGAGCGTCACGGCGCGGCGCGCGCGGCTCATCGGGCGGCCCGGGCCCAGCACCCACGCCCGCGCCAGGAGCGCGGGGTCGTCGGTGAACTCGGCGAGCGACTCCGCGAGGTAGCTGAAGTAGAGGAGCCGGTCGAAGGCCGCCGCGTACGGCCGGAGGTAGCCGTCCACCAGCCGCGAGGCCTGGCCGGTCCGCGCCAGCTCGCGGAGGCCGCCGCCGAGCGCGGGCAGGAGACCGAGGGTCATCGCCCCCGCACCTCCGCGTAGAGCGCGAGCAGGCGGTCCACGCTCCGGTCGGCCGCGAGGCGCGTCGTCACGTGGCGGCGCGCGCCCGCGCCGAGCCGCGCCCGCAGCTCGCCGTCGCCGAGCACGCGCTCGATCGCCCGGGCAAGCGCCTCCGGGTCGCCGCGTTCCACCAGGAGCCCCGTCTCGCCGTCCACGACGAGCTCGGGCGTGCCGCCGACGCGCGTGCCGATCACCGGACGCCCGGCGCTCATCGCCTCGAGGATCACGCGCGAGAGGGAGTCGGGGATGACCGACGGCACGACGACGACGTCGGCCGCCGGGTAGAGGGCGAGCACGTCGGCGTTCGGCAGCGCGCCGAGCCGGAGGCACCACGGCGCCCCGGGCAGCGCGACCTCGCCCTCGCCCACGAAGACGAAGACGGCGTCGGAGACCTTCTCGGCGACGCGAGCGGCCGCCCGAACGAGGTCCGCCGTCCCCTTCCCCGGCGAGAGCTTCCCGACGTAGAGGACGACACGCCGGCCCTCGAGGCCGAAGCGGCGCCGCGCGGCGGCGCCGGCGGCCTCCGACGCGGGCGCGGCGAGCGGCGGGACCGTGTAGACGGTCGCGACGCGCGGGACGCGATCGAGGAGCCCCGAGCGGCGGTAGATGCCGAGGATCCCGTCGCTCACGCCGACCACGGCGTCCACGCGCGAGAGGAAGCGCTGCCTGGCGCAGGCGTCGAGCCACCCGTAGAGGAACGCGAGCTTGGTGGCGAGCCGGCCGCGTCGGCCGCGCTGGTAGAGTGCCCAGTACTCCTCGGAGCACTCGCGCCAGAGCTTGCGCACGCCGCAGTCCGGCGGGCGCCGGTCGCCGTGGTGGAGGCACATCGGCGCCGGGTCGATCAGGCTCCCGTCGCGGAGCGTCAGCACGAGCGGCCGCCCCGTCAGCGCGCGCGCGAGCACGCCGGGCACCAGCATGTGCTTGTTCTGCGCGTGGAGCACCTCGAGCCCCTCGGCGCGCGCCGCGCGCGCGAGCTCCCACCCCGCCCAGAGCGCGAAGAGCGGGTTCGCGACGGCGCGCTGGCGGAGCCCGCGGCGCCCCGGCGGGAGCTTCAGCGGGAACGGGAAGCGCAGGACCAGCACGCCGCCGTCCTCCTCGCGCGGCGGGGCGCCGTAGTTCGGCGTGACGACGACCGGCCGGTGGCCGCGGGCGGCGAGCGCGCGGGCGAGGGCCTGCGTGGACCACTCGGCGCCGCCGGGCGCGTGCGGCGGGTAGTACTCGTTCGCGAGGCCGACGATCATCCGCCGCGCGGCTCGCGGGGCCGCCGACGCCACGCGGCGAGCGTCTCCTCGTAGACGCGGAGCGTCTCGCGCGCGCAGCGGTCCCACGTGAAGAGGCGCCGCACCCGCTCCGCGTTCGCCCGCCCGAGCTTCTCGCGGAGCGCGGTGTCGGCCAGCAGGAGGCGGAGGCGCCGGACGAACGGCTCGGCGCCCGTCGGCGCGCAGAGGAACCCGCCCTCGCCGTCCACGAGCAGCTCCGGGATCGAGCCCCGGTCGGAGGCGACGACCGGCAGCCCGCACGCCATCGCCTCGCCGACGGCGAGGCCGAAACCCTCCAGCGCCGAGGGAAACAGGAACACGTCGGCGAGGTTGTAGTGGTCCACCTTGTCGGCCTCGGGGACGTAGCCCGTGAAGACGACGCGGTCGCCGAGCCCGAGCGCCCGCGCCCGGGCCCGCAGGCCGTCGAGCAGCGCGCCGCCGCCGGCGACGACGAGCCGCGCGTCGGGCGCCTCCGGCGCGGCCGCGCGCCAGACGTCGAGCAGGAGCGGCAGGTTCTTGCGCGCCTTGAGCCCGCCGAGGAACAGGACCACGCGCTGGCCGCGGAGGCCGTAGCGGTCGATCAGGTCCTCGCGGCGCGGCCGGGGCGCGAACTTCGCGTCGATGCCGTAGGGCACGACCACCACGTGGTCGGTGCGCCCGCCGAGCTCGGCGGCGAGCTGGCGCCGCGAGAACTCGCTGCCGGTCACCACCCGGTCGGCGGCCGCAATCACCCGCTTCTCGATGAGCCAGTTCAGCGGGCTCGGGTCGAGGTGGTGGTGGTGCGCGATCACCGGGACATCCAGCCGGTACCGCCGGCGCGCGGCCAGCGCCGCGGGGCCGATGAACCGAAGCGAGTGGGCGCGGAGGACGTCGAAGGGCGCCGCGTCCCAGACGCGCTTGATGTACGGCGGGAGCAGCACGCGCGCGACCGGCCAGCGCAGGCCGCGCCGGATCGGCAGCCGGTGGACCGTGAAGTTCGCGACACCTTCGGGGACCGGCTTGCCGCGCGCGAGCAGCAGCTCGATCCGCACGCCGAGCGCGGCGAGCGCCGTCAGGATCTCGCGCTCGTAGGTCTCGCCCCCCGAGGTCGTCTCGGGTGCCAGGCCGCAGTGGGGCGAGCAGACGCTGAGCCCGCTCACGTGGCGTCGGACAGGTCCTGCGCCCGCACGTACTCCCGGAACTCCGCGTGCTTCGCCACCAGCTCGCCGAAGGTTCCGGAGCACGCGATGCGGCCGCCGGACATGAAGTGGATCTCGTCCGCGTCCCGGATCGTCGAGAGGCGATGCGCCACCGAGACGATCGTCACGTCGCCGCGCAGCTCCTCGATGGTCTGCTTGATGAGCGCCTCGCTGACGGAGTCCACCGCGCTCGTCGCCTCGTCGAGGATCAGCACCTGCGGCTCCCGCAGCAACGCGCGGGCAATGGCGATGCGCTGGCGCTGGCCGCCGGAGATCGCGGTGCCGAGGTTGCCGACGTTCGTCTCGTAGCCCTGGGGAAACTCGGCCACGAAGTCGTCGGCGTGCGCCCGCTTGGCCGCGAGCCGGACGTCGGCGTCGGCCGCGTCGGGCCGGCCGTAGGCGATGTTCGCCCGGACCGTGTCGTTGAGGAGCACGGGCGTCTGCTCGACGAGCGTGATCGCCTCCCGCAGCGACGCCAGGTCGAGCGCCCGCAGGTCGGCGCGGTCCACGCTCACGCTGCCGCCCGTCGGGTCGTAGAGGCGGCAGAGGAGCAGGCAGAGCGTGGACTTGCCGCAGCCCGACGGGCCGACGACCGCGACGTGCCCCCCGCGCGGGATCGTGAGCGAGACGTCCCTGAGCACCGGCGCGCCGGGCTCGTAGGCGAACGACACGTGGCGGAGCTCGAGCGCGCGGAAGTCCGCCGGGAAGCGGCGGTCGCCTCCCGCCATCCGGCCGCCGCGGAGCGCGGCGAGCTCGGTCTCGAGCTTCTCGTACGACGCGAAGCCGTCGGCGAGGTAGCTCAGCGCGAGGTTCATCTCGTTCAGGACCGGCAGGAACCGCACGAACAGCAGCACGAACGGGATCACCCACGCGGCGCCGCCCGGCGCGCCCGCCGCGAGCCAGACGCCCAGGAGGACGATCCCGAGCACGACCAGCGCGCCCGCCGTGTGGTACACGGGCGTCACCAGGGTGTTGACCGCGTACAGCCGGAGGTCGCGCTGCGTCACGTCGCGGTAGCGGGCCTCGAACCGGGCCACCTCCTGGCGCTGGCTCCCGAACACGTGGACGCTGCGGAGGAAGGGCATCAGCTCCGCGAGGTAGTTGACGATCTCGATCCGGGACTGGACGCGCCGGGCCCCGGTCGCGTGCACCCAGCGGAAGAGCCGCACGAGGGGGAGCGCGAGCACCGCCAGCACGACGACCACCAGCACGACGAGCCGCGCCGAGATCAGCGCCATCACCGCGACGAGCGTCGCGGCCACGATCGCGGTCTGCGCCAGGGACATCAGCTGGGTCACGAGCTGGCGCACGCGGTTCGCCTCGGTGTGCAGGTAGTTCTGGAAGTGGCCGTGCGGGTACCGGGATGTCAGCTCGAGCGGAGCCTCGACGAACGCGCCGTGCAGGCGCGCGCGGACCACATCGGCCGCGCGCATCGAGACCAGGAGCTTGAGGTAGCCCACCGCGTAGAGGAGCGCCTCGCGCCCGGCGACGCTCCCGACGATCAGGACGCCGAGGATCAGGAGCTGGGCCGAGACCGGGAACCCGTTCAGCCACAGCTCGAGCGCGCGCGCGCGGGCCAGCGGGAGCGCGAGGGGCTCGGCGCCCCCCTGGAGGACGCGCTGCAGGAACGGCAGCAGCATGACGACGCCGACGCCCTCGAACGCGGTGGCCGCCGCGGAGGCGACCACCGCGGCGGCCGCGAGCGGCGCCCCGGGACGCCAGGCGGCGAAGAGCCGACGGGCCTCGGCGACGCGGCGTCCGATCATCGCGCGAGCGGCACCACGCGCAGATCCCGCCCCCCGCGGCTCACGGCGCGCGACGCCATCCCAGCGCCTCGAGCGGGATCAGCGTGTCGCCGGTGATCGCACGCTCGGCGACGGCACCCACGAGCCGGTCCAGGTGACGCGGCGAGATCCCCGTCCCCGGCCCCTTCACGACGAGGTCCTCCCGCGTCACGGTGCGCCCGGCGGGAATGTCACGGGCCGCGACGACGCTCTTGGCCAGCCGCTTCCGCACGGGCACCTCCGACGGGAGCAGTCGCTTCTCGGCGGACCCGAGGGCAGCTTCGACATGGCGGATGTCGCGCACGAGCAGCTCGAGCCCGCGCGGCTCGAGCGACGCGGCATGATCGGGGCCGCGCATGGTCCGATCGAGCGTGAAGTGCCGCTCGACCACGCACGCGCCCAGCGCCACGGCCGCCTGCGTCGTCGCGAGCCCCCGCTCGTGGCCGGAGTACCCGACGAGGCAGCCGAACCGCCGGCGCAGGGTATCGATCACGCGGAGGTTGAGGTCGGGATACTCGCAGGGGTAGGCCGAGGTGCAGTGGAGCAGCACGAGCTCGTCGTGGTGGCGTCGCACCGTGTCCACGGCGTCCGCGATCTCCTCCATCTCGCTCATCCCGGTCGAGAGCAGGACCGGCCGCTTCTTCCGGGCGACGTGCTCGACGAGGGGCAGGTTGGTCAGGTCCGCGGACGCGAGCTTGAATGCCGGCACGCCGAGCGCCTCGAGGAAGTCGGCGCTCTTCGGGTCCCACGGACTCGCGAGCAGCATCATGCCCGCCCGTCGGCAGTCGGCGTCGAGCTCGCGCCACGCCGCCTCCGGCAGCTCGAGCCGCTCGCGGTGCTCGCCGTACGTGGCGCCGAGCGAGTTCGGTCCCGCGTAGGGGGCCTCGAGCGCACTCTTGATCAGGATGTCCGCGACCGACCGCTTCTGGAACTTCACGGCGTCGGTGCCGGCCTGCACGGCCACCTGCACCAGGCGCTTCGCGACCGCGAGCTCGCCGTTGTGGTTGACGCCCGCCTCGGCGACGACGAAGCACGGCTCGCCGTCGCCGACGCGGCGGTCGCCGATCAGGATCGTTCTCACCGTCGCTCCTCCTCCCAGCCGAGCGCCCGCATGAGCGCCTCGGCGATCCCGAAATCCCGGAGGGAATCGAGGTTCACGTACGTCGCGGGGTCCGTGAAGTACGGCACGATCGAGCCACCCTCGGTGGAGCCCATCTCGACGGTCTCGCGCCGCACGACGTCCACGACGCCGGACGAGAGGTAGACGGACTCGAGGCTCTGGCGCGGCACGTCGGGGCCGCGCCGTCGCCGCTCCTCGCTGTCGAGGTACGGGACGAGGCGCTCGCCGACGAGCCGGTACATCTTGAACGGGTGCTCGGCGACCGGCCGGACGGACTTGACGCAGTCGGCGCCGCTCCGGCGCCAGAGCTCGACCGCCCGGTCGATCTCCGCCGCCGTGCGCAGCGGCTGGGTCGGCCGGAGGTGCACGACGGCGTCCGGCACGTAGCCGTCCGCCTCGCGCAGCGCGCGGAGCGCGTGCTGGAAGACCGGCAGGTCCGGCGTGTCGTCGGCCGCGATCGCCGCCGGCCGCAGGAACGGCACCTCGGCGCCCCAGCGCCGGCTGACCTCGGCGATCTCCGCGTCGTCGGTGGACACGATCAGGCGGTCGAGGCTCTTCGCCGCGGTCGCCGACTCGATCGTCCACGCGATCAAGGGGCGGCCCAGCAGCGGGCGGAGGTTCTTTCGCGGCACGCTCTTGGAGCCGCCGCGCGCCGGCACGATCCCGAGGAAGCGCCCGCGCTCAGGCATGACGCCCGCGCCCGATCCACGCCGTGCCGTGCTCGGCGTACCAGCGGTAGGTGTCGGCGAGCCCCGCCTCGAGGGACAGGGCCGGCGTCCAGCCGAGGACCCGCTCGAGCTTCTCCCCGGAGAGGTGTTCGAAGAAGTCCTTCTGCGAGAGGTCGGTCGCGGCGACGACGGGCTCGACGCCGGCCTTGCCGGCCACCGCGATGAGCGTCCGCACGAGGTCCCGCACCCGCACCGGCGCCGCCGGCGTCACGTTGAACGCCTCGCCGCGCACGCCCGGCTCTCCGGCGTGCTCGCCCAGCAGCAGGTACGCGGTCATCGTGTCGCGCGCGTGGAGGTACGCCTTCATCGGGCTGCCGTCGCTGCGGATCACCGGGGCCTCCCCGCGGAGCAGCGCCAGGACCGAGCCCGTGACGATGTGACTCGTGTGCGGGTCGCCGGGGCCGAAGCTGTTGACGTTGCGCACCGCCACCACCGGCATGTCGAAGCTGGTCGCGAAGCAGCGCGCGAGGATGTCGGCGCACGCCTTGGAGGCGCCGTAGACGTCGAGCTGGTTCATCGACGCTTCCTCGGCGAACGGCGCCGTGCGCTGCGGACCGTAGGCGTGGTTCGAGGAGGCGCAGACGACACCCCGCAGCGGGCCGGCGCGTCGGCACGCCTCGAGCACCGTCCAGGTGCCGCGGATGTTGACGTCGAGCGCGGCGACGGCGCCCGCCGCCGCTCCCTCGATCATCGACTGGCCGGCCAGGTGGAAGCACACCTCGGTGCCCTGGTCGCGGAGCGCGCGCTCCAGCACGGCGAGGTCGAGGACGCTCCCGTGGGCGATCGGCAGGCGCCCGTCGAGCCCGTGCGCGGCGAGGCACACACCCGTCGCCAGGTCGAAGCCGCGCACCTCGGCGCCGCGCTCGAGAAGGAGCCGCGCGAGCCACGCGCCGAGGAAGCCGCTCGCGCCGGTGATCAGGACCCGGCGTCCCTTCCAGAACTCGCTCACGACGCTCGCCCCTTTCGCAGGAAGTAGACGGCGCTCGCGCCGAAGGCGCACACGGGCGGGACGTCCGAGTAGTACGGCTCGCGCCAGCCGTCGTAGGTCAGGTACCGCTCGAGCGACGCCCACAGGGCGCCGTCGAGCCCGGCGGGGCGTGTCGCGCGCAGCGGCGCCGGGCGCGGCACCGGCTTGAGCGCGCCCGCCGCGACCCAGGCATCGAGCAGCGCGTGGTTCTGCTCGACCCGCTCGGCGATCCAGGTGAAGAACCGCTCCCACTGCCAGCCGCTCCCCTGGCCCGCGTCGCGCGCGGCCGCGGGGACCCGCTGCCGGAAGTCCTCGAGCACGCGGTCGAGGAAGGCGAAGTGATAGTGCCCGCCGACGAGCCGCTCGAGCTCGAGCCCGCCCGCCACGGCGATCGCCTGCACGCCCTTCGGCGTCACCTGCCAGAGGTCGGTGAGCGACATGGGCAGCCCGAGGAGGTTGCCGAGCGTGTTGTAGACGTCGCCCCGGAAGTTCGCGAACGAGGGCGTCTGCACGCAGAGCAGGCCGCCCGCGCGCAGGAGCCGCGCCAGCGCGCCGAGCTGCTCCGCCGGGCGCTCGAGGTGCTCGAGGACGCCGGCCAGCACGATCACGTCCCAGGGCCGGCCCTCCGCCACGACCGCGTCGAGGTCGCCCGCGGCGAAGCTCGCGTTCGCGACGCCCGCCGCCCGCGCCAGGAGCCCGGCCATCTCGACGCCCGGCGCCGAGTAGTCGACGCCGCGTACCTCGCCCGCGTGGCGCGCGAGCATCAGCGAGAGGCGGCCGGGCCCGCACCCGAAGTCGAGCACGGTGCGGCCGCGCACCTCGGGCGCCAGCAGGTGCTCGAGCAACGGGAACTTGTCGCTGTAGTTGCGCGACAGCGACAGCTCACCGCTCGCGTACAGGTCGTCGTACACGCCCTGGATCTCGCGGCTCGTCCGCGCGGCGCCGGGCGGCTTCACGGACGTCCCGTCCGGCGCTCGGCCGCGAGCCGCTCGAGCGCGTCCACGATCCGCGTGCGCGCCCCGCCGTCGCGGTTCCGGGCGATCGCGTCCGCGCGCGCCCGGAGCGCGTCGGCGAGCTCCGCGTACTCGCCCGCGCACACGCGCTGCGTCTCGTGGAGCAGCGCCTCGAGGCTCCGGCAGAGCACGACGCCCGGCGTGCTCAGCAGGTGGAGCGAGTGCTCGTATTCCGCGTGCTGGACGAGCCGGCCGGCGTGGGCCTGATCGACGCCGAAGCCGATCACGAGCGACGGCTTCCCGCGCAGCGCCGCCTCGACGATCATCGTCGAGAAGGCGGTCACGACGCCGTCGACGGCGTCCATCAGGCTCCGGTAGTGCCGAAGGTCCTCCGGCCGCATCGAGTACGAGCTGATCCCCTCGGCCTTCTGGCGGCTCGCCTGATCGTCCAGGACGACGTGGGGGAGCCCGCGCACGTCCGGCAGCTCGCGCAGGGGGCGGCGCGGGTGCGGCCGGTACCAGATGACGCAGCGCTTGAGCCGCCCGTCCTCGATGGCCTCCGAGAGCGCGCGCAGGAGCCGCGGCTCGTCCTCCCAGTAGGTGACCGTGGTGCCGGCGAAGAGGAGCACGCGGTGGTCGGCGGGAATCCCCCGCCGGGCGAGGAACTCCGCCCGCGGCTCGGCCTCGAAGCCGTCCGCGTACACGTCGAGGTGGGGCGCGCCCGTGACGATGACCCGCGCCTCCTCGAAGCCGTGATAGACGACGGCGTGCCGCCGGTTCTCGGCGCCCCAGACCAGCAGGTAGTCCGGCCGCACCGCGAAGGCCCCCTTGGAGGTCAGCGTGTCCCAGGACGACGCAAAGCCGACCGAGGGGACGCCGAGCCGGCGCGCGGCCTTGACCAGCTCGATCTCGGCGCCGTCGTGGATGAGCGTGGGCGCGAAGAGGACGTCCGGCGCCACGGCGCGCACGAGGGCGAGCGCGCTCCGGCGCGGCGCGAGCCGCTCTTCCCACCGCCGCCACATCGCCTCCACGTCGCCGAAGCGGCCGAGCAGCGAGAAGGCGCCGAGCTGGAGCGCGAAGGTCGGCGAGCCGCGCGCGAGCCGGATCTTGTGCCGGTAGGTCTTGAGGTGACGGCGCGCGCTGAAGCTCCCGACGCGCCAGCGGCGCCGGAGGAAGGTGCGCAGGCGCCCGCCGACGTACGGCTCGAGTGCCTCCACGGCGAGGGCCCGGCGGACCGCCGGCGGCGTGCCGATCGCCTCGCGCAGGGCGCCCGGGACGAGCAGGTGGAGCTCGTGGCCGCGTCCCGTGAGCTCGTCCAGGCAGCCGGAGGCGAGGAAGTTACGCGCGTGGAGGTTGTGCGTCAGCGCCACGAGGTAGCGGGCCGGCCGCAGCGGCGCGCTCATCGCCCGATCGCCTCGCCGCGCGGCGCGGCGCGGCCGCGCTCGAGGGCGACCTCGACGAGATCGAGGAACCGTCCGGAGGCGTTGCAGTCGTCCTCGCCGAGGAGCCGCCGCACGACCGCGCGGCGGGCGGCGGGGTCCACCGGGCCCGGGAGCGGCGCGGCCTCGCTCCACTCGACGAACGCGCGCCACTCGCGGGCCCGGTAGGTGTGGAACGCGGTCGCCAGCCCCGGTGTGTTCCAGACGCCGCCGGGCTTCAGGTAGAACTCCTCCCGCACCGGCAGGAAGCTCGGCGCCTCGTACGCGTCCGGCGGGAACGGCAGCACGTGGACCATCGGCAGCCCGATGAAGGCCGCCTCGATGGCCGACGACGAGGACAGGCCGACGTAGACGTCGGCGAGCGCCATGAGCTCGAGCGTCCGGAACGGGAAGAACGCTCCGTCGGGGAGCAGGTGGTCCACGGCCCGGGCCACCCACGCCGGGTCGCGGTGCTTGGCGCGGGTCTTCGCCACGACCACCGCGTCGTGCCGGCGCGCGAAGCGCCGCACGGCGGCCAGCACGTCACGGTACGACGTGAGGTGGTCCAGGTCCGGCCAGCGGCGCCGCCACGGCGCGAGCCCGGCCCGCGCGAGGGCGCGCGGGACGCGCCCGAAGAACGCCGCCTCCAGCAGCCGGATCGGCGCGTGCTCGAGCCGGATCCGCGGCGGGAGCGAGCGGCCGATCACCCGGCGGTCGAAGCGCCCCGCGGTCGAGAGGTAGACGACCGGCCGATCCAGCGGCAGGCCGTAGCGCCGCCGCAGCTCGGCGCGATCGAACTCGCGCACCTGGTCGAGCTCCACGAAGCCCACGGGCACCATCCTGCGCAGCGGCGCGACGTCCGTCACGCCGTCGCGCCGCAGCAGCGCGGTCACGAAGTCGAGGCCGTCCCGGCTCAGCGTCGTCGCGAGGTCCCACGGCCCGAGGACCGCCGGCCCCGGCGGGAGCAGGAGGTCGAGCAACTCCTCCTGGACGTGGCCGAGCGCACACCAGAGCGTGCCGGCGCGCCGGCTCGGGGCCATCACGCCGGCGACGATGGCCGGGTCCAGCCGCAGCCCGACGCTCACCACCGCCCCCACGCGGGCGCGGCCGATCCGCTCGAGGAGCTCGGCCGCCCTCGTGACCGGGACCACCTCGACGCCGGCGCCGAGCTGCGCGCGCACCTCGCCGAGTCTCGGCCAGGCCCCCAGCGCCGCCGCCTTGCTCCCGAGGCCCAGGAGCGGAGGGCCGGGCACGAAGACCAGCGGCGGGCCGCCGAGGGACCGGCGGCGCTGCTCGGCGATCACGGGCCCGAACATCTTGAGGTGGTTGATCCGGGGACAGAAGTACGCGATCCGCATCATGCCTTCCGCACCCGCAGCAGCGCCGAGAGCTCGCCGCTCTGCAGCCGGTCGTGGAGCACCTCGACGCGCCAGCGCGCGAAGTGCGCGAGCAGGCCGTCGAGGTTCTTGACGTCCACGCGGTCGTGCTCGCTGAGCTCGAAGTCGACGGGCACCGCGCAGAAGATGTAGCCCGGGTCGGCGAGCACGCGGACGCACTCCCGCACCACGCGGTCGAAGTCGAAGGCGTGCTCGAACACGTGCGAGGCGAAGACGAGGTCGAAGCTCGCGTCCGGGAACGCGAGCGCGTGCATGTCCATCGCCTGGATGCGCGGCGACGAGGACCAGAGGTCCACCGCCGTGACGCGCGAGAACCCCCGGCGCTCGAAGATCCGGATCTCGACGTCGTTGCGCGCGCCGACGCACAGGATGCGCGCGTCCCGCCCCAGGTCCGGACACCGCTCGACGACGAGCTCCACGAACGGCTCGAGCCGGAACGACGCGTCCTTGTGCCGCTTGGCACGGGACTGACGGACCTGGGCGCGCCGGTAGCGGCGGTACTCGAGCCGGCGCCGGAGCGACTCTAGCACCGGGCGAGCTCCTCCCGGTGGGTCCAGAGCTTGTGCACGGCCGTGGCGATGTCGTCCATGTCCCGCTCGCCGGCGGGCGGGCGGACGACCACGAGCACGATGGCCTTCTGGAAGTGCAGGTCCTCCGTGACCGGGCAGATCCCCCGCTCGTAGCGGACGCTGCCGCGATAGCTGCCGAACGCCAGGGAGCGCCGGTCCGCATAGAGCGGGTTCAGGTAGAGGGGCTTGACGTAGCCCGGCGCCGCCGGGACGCCCTCCGCCCCGAGCGCGGCGACGAACCGGTCGCGTGGCGCGCCCCACGCCGCCTCGTCGTACGTCAGCGTGTACGCGTAGAAGACGTGCTCGCAGCCGGGCCGCACGACGGGCGGCCGCAGGCCCGGCACGCCGGCGAGCGCCCGGGTCAGGTGCGCCGCCAGGCGCTGGCGCGCGGCGTTCTGCGCGGCGAGGCGGCCGAGCTGGACGAGGCCGAGGGCCGCCTCGAACTCCGTCATGCGATAGCCGTAGCCCAGGATCTCGCTCCGGTAGGTGCGGCGCGCGCTCGACGCCTCGATCATCTCGCCGTGGTTGCGGACGAGCTGGGCCACCTCGGCGACCTGCGGGTCGTTGGTGATGAGCATGCCGCCCTCGCCGGTCATGAGGTTCTTGGACTCCTGGAACGAGTAGACCGCGCAATCGCCGAGCGTGCCCACCCGGCGGCCGCGATACATGGCGCCGGGCGCCTGCGCCGCGTCCTCGATCACCCGGAGCGAGTGGCGGCGGGCGACGTCGAGGATCTCGTCCATCGGCGCGGGATGGCCGAAGAGGTGGACGGGGATCACGGCGCGGCTGAGCGGGCTCACGGCCGCCTCGAGCGCCTTGGGATCGAGGCAGAACGTCTCGGGCTCCACGTCCACGAACACCGGGACGGCGCCCGCCATCAGCGCACACGTCGCCGTCGACGTGAACGTGTAGGGCGGCACCAGCACCTCGTGGCCCGCGGGCACGTCGAGGGCGACCACGGCGGCGTGGAGCGCCGACGTCGCGGAGTTGAAGGCGACGGCGAACCGCACGCCGTGGTAGTCGGCGAACGCGCGCTCGAACGCCCGGATGCGCTTGCCGCCGAGGAAGTGCTCGCCCGGGCTGGCGATGAATGTCGAGAGGCGTCCTTCGTCGAGGACCTCCATGACGGCCCGGCGCTCCTCGGCGCCGATGACGGGGTACGGCGGAAACGGGGCGGTCCGCGTCTTGGGGCCGCCGAGCAGGGCCAGCTCACTCGTGGGCATGAGGACCTCCGGTGTGCTGCATGAACATCCGCGCGCCGCCGCGCGACGCGCTCTCGCGCAGCGCGTGCAGGGTCTCGAGCGCGGCGAGGCCGTCCTCGCCGCGGCTGACCGGTCGGTCCCGTCCGTCGAGGCAGTCCACGACGTGCGCGGCCATCGACGCCATGAAGCTCCGTGCGCACCCCTCGCGGGTCCGTCCGTCGAAGTCGAGCTCGGGCGCGCCTGCCACGTCGACCCGCGGCGTGAGCCGGGTCCACGCGACCTGGTAGCCGGATCGCGTGAGCGCGAGCGCGCCGGCGCGCCCGTAGAGGTGGACGTCGAAGATCCGATAGTCGCGCACGTCGAGGCACTGGAGCGCCGCGCGCGCGCCGGACGCGAACTCGACGAGCGCGTCGACGGCGACGTCGCCCGGGGGGACCGCGCCCCGGTCGTTGGGGGCGCCGAGAACCCAGCGGACGTCGCCGAGGAGGAAGCGCAGTAGATCGACGAGGTGCGTGCCGGTGTTGAACAGGCCGTTGGTGTAGTAGCACGTCGCCTGCACGACCTCGCCGATGGCCCCGGCCGCGAGCTCGTCGCGCACGCGGCGCACGGTGGCGTCGAACCGCCGGGTGTGGTTGACGAAGAGCAGCGCGCCGGCGCGCGCGCAGACATCGATCATCCGCCGCGCGTCCCCGACCGCCCGGGCGATCGGCTTCTCGCAGACGATGGCCCGGACGCCGAGCCCGGCACACGCCTCGACGACCTCCGCGTGCGCCTCCTCCTGCGTCGCGACCGCGACGATCGCGGGCCGCACCGCCGCGAGCATCTCCCGGTAGTCGGCGAACGTCGCGACGGCCGGGAACAGGCTGCGGGCGAGGACGAGCGCGTCGGCTTTCACGTCGGCGACCGCCGCCAGCTCGACACGCGGATGACACGCGAACGCGCCGGCATGCGTGGCCGGTTTCGGCTGCGCCTCCTCGGGCCGCTCCCACGCGAGCCCGATGCGCCCGCACCCGATCACCGCCGCCCGGTACGTCGGGTCGCTCATCGCGGCGGTCTCGAGACGGCGGGACGCACCTGGAAGCGCCGCGCGTGCCTGCGGTGACGCTCCGGGTAGTACTCCGACCGGAGGACGGACATGCGGATCGCGTCGTAGTACCGGCTGTTCCGGTAGAGCTCCTCGCGCAGGCGGCCTTCCTCGCGGAAGCCCGCCTTCACGTACGCGCGGTGGGCCCCGACGTTCTCGGCGGTCACGCCGAGCCAGACCTTGTTCAGGTTCAGGCGGTCGAAGCCGTAGAACGTCAGCAGCTCGGTCACCTCGGTGCCGTAGCCGCGGTTCCAGGAGCGCTTGTCGCCGAGCAGGACCCGGAACTCGGCCTTGCGGGCCGCCGGGTGGATGTCGTACAGGCCCGCGGTGCCCACGGCGCGGCCGCTCTTGCGGTCGACGACCGTGAAGACCGCGTTCGCCGGGTTCGCGACCGCCCGCTGGAGGTCCTCCGCCACCTGCGCCTCCGTCAGCGGGCGCTGCCCGGTGAACATGAAGAAGGTGACCTCCTCGTCACTCGCCCACCGGGCGAGCAGCGGCACATCCGCCGGGACGACCGCGCGCAGGGCGACGCCCTCGCCCCGCAGGAACTCCTCCACGTCGCGCGCCGGCGTCACCGGTGCGCGTGCGCGGCGTTGATCGCCGCGACCTCCGGGTGCGCGTCGAGGAACTCGACGACGTCCTGCATCAAGAATGCCCTTCCTCGTCGTGGGACCAGGGCGCCGAACACGCGATCCGCAAAGGCGAGATCCTCGGCGTAGTCCACCGTCCAGCGGTGATGGGACAGGTCCACGGGCGACGGGACGTTGACGATCCGGTACTCTCCGCGCCGCTCGCGCCACCAGTACGGGAACCACTCGCGGTAGTAGGGATCGGCGATCTCGGCGTCCAGGCGCTCGAGCGTCGTCAGCGGAATGACCTCGGCGTCCAGCCCGTGAGGGAACGACGGTGGGTCGTTGTTGACGACGACGTCGACCCGCCCCTCGTGCTGCCGCCAGGTCGCGACGAGCGCGTCCACGACGGCGGGGTCGACGAACGGGCAGTCCGCCGTCACGCGGACGAGGGCGCCGGCGTCGGTCCGCCGCGCGGTCGCGAGCAACCGGGCGACCAGGTCCACCTCGCTGCCCCGTACGCACGGCGCCCCCTGCGCCGCCGCGAGCTCGGCGATCGGATCGTCGCGCCGCTCCACGGACGTCGCCACGACCACCGCCTCGGGCCCGCGCGCGAGCCGCAGGCGGTCGATCAGCCAGACCAGCATCGGCCGCCCGGCGAGCAGGCGCAGCACCTTTCCCGGGAGCCGCTGCGAGCCCATGCGCGCCTGGACGGCGGCGACCACGCGCGGCCGGGGCCCGCGCGCCATCAGCACCGGATCGCCGTCCTCGACGACGGCGAACCCGGCGCGCGCGAACGCCGCGCGCGAGGCCGGGTTGCCGGGCTTGACCCGCGCGACGAGGCGCTCGAGCCCGGCCTCGCCGGCCTCCGCCCGGCAGAGCAGGCGGAGCGCCTCCGTGCCGACCCCGCGGCCCCGCCACTCGGGCGCCACGCTGATCGACACGCTCGCCTCGCGACCCGCGCGGTCGAGCCGCACGGTGCCCGCGGCCACGCCGTCGGCCTCCACCACGAAGACCCGGCGGTCGGCGCGCCCGAGCGCGTCGGCGAACCAGCGCGCGTGCTCGGCCCACGGGATCTCGCGCTCGTCGAACGAGGCCCGCCGGGTCGCGGGGTCGTTGCGCCAGCGCCAGAGCGCCTCGCCGTCCGCGGGCGTCGCCGGGCGCAGCGTCACGCGCGGCGCGCTCACACGAGCTCCCACGTCAGCACCGTGTCCTCCTCGATGTCGGCCCTCGCGGTGCGGCCGAGCACGAGGTCCAGGTACTTCGGCTTGATGCCGTGGCCCGGCCGCTTGATCGTCACCATGTCGCGCTCGATGCGCGCGCCCTTCGGGATCGCGCGCGCGGCGACCAGGCTCCGCCGCGCCTTCTGGTGCATCTCGAGCTCGTCCGGCGCCGGCCCGGCCTTGCGGCCGTCGCCGAGCGCCGCCTCCACCTCCCGCAGCTGGCGGACCAGCTCGGCGAGCTCGCCCGGCTCGACCGCGAACGGGTGGTCGGGGCCCTTCAGCGCGCGGGAGAGCGTGTAGTGCTTCTCGACGACGCACGCGCCGAGCGCGGGCGCGGCCGCGGCGACGTGGACGCCGAGCGTGTGGTCGGAGAGGCCCACGAGCGTGCCGAACGCGCGTCGCATGGTCTCCATCGCGCGCAGGTTGATCCGCGCGGGCGGCGCGGGGTACAGCGAGGCGCACTGGAGCAGCACCGCCTGCTCGTTGCCCGCCGCGCGGCAGGCGGCGAGCGCGTCCTCGATGTCCTCGTAGTCGGCGAGGCCCGTCGAGAGGATCATCGGCTTGCCGCGTGTCGCCGCGTCCCGGATCAGCGGCAGGTCGACGATCTCGAACGACGCGATCTTGAACGCCGGCACGCCGAGCGCGTCCAGCTCGTCGACGGCGCGGTGGTCGAACGGCGTGGACAGGAAGATCAGGCCGCGCCGCCGCGCCTCCGCGGCGAGCTCGGCCTGCCACTCGCGCGGCAGCTCGATCTCCTTGATCAGGTCCCACGTGCTCTTGTCGCCGAGGCCCGCGAGGTAGCTGAACCGCGGCGTCTGCCGGGAGTAGAGCGTCTCGGCGGAGTAGGTCTGGAACTTCACCGCGTCGGCCTTCGCCTCGGCCGCGACCGCGATCAGCTCCCGCGCCATCCCGAGGTCGCGGTTGTGGTTCGCGCCGGCCTCCGCGATGACGAAGCACGGCTCGCCGTCGCCGACCCAGCGCTCGCCGATCCGGAGCCTCAGCACGCCGCGCCGCCCACCGCCGCCGGCGCCGCGAGCCGCGCGCGCATCGCGTCCGCCACGCGCGCCGCGCCGAGCCCGTCCACGAGCGCACGCCCGCGCGCGCCCAGGCGCCGGCGGCGCTCGGGGTCGACGGCCAGCGCCGCGACGGCGGCGCGCACCGCCGCGGGCAGGCCGGGGTCGTCCGCGTCGCCGGCGGCCACGAGCGCGCCCTCGTCGGCGAGGCCGAGCAGGTTCCGCCGCTGGTTGGCAGCCAGGCAGACGCCGACGGCCGGCGTCGCCGTCGCGGCGAGCTCGAGCGCGGTCACGCCGCCCGCGGACACGGCCAGGTCGGCCCGCAGCATGAGCGGGCGGAGCGACGCGGGTGCGGCGTGCACCGTGACGTCGCCGAGGTCGGCCAGCGCCGCCCGCACGGCGTCGGCGGCGTCGCCCGCGGGCCCCGCGACCGCGTCGAGCGCGGCGCCCGGCAGCGCCTCGCGCACCGCCCGCGCCACGCGCCCCATGAGCGCCGCCGGCGTGGCGCCGCCGAGCGCGACGAGCACCCGGCCCACGCGGGCCACGACGCTCCGCGCGGGCGCCGCCGCGAACGCGCCCGCGAGGAGCGCGTAGCGCGGCCCGAGCAGGTACTGCGTCGCGCCCGGGTCCGCGGGCGGCCGCACACCGAGCGCCGGGTTGACGACGACGTCGGCGGGCAGCGGGAACCGGCCCGCGTCGTCCACGCGCACCGTGAGCCGCACGGCCGCCCGGGCGGCGGCGAGCTCGCGCGCGCTCACCCGGTAGCTGTCCACGACCAGCGCGGCCGCGGCGAGCTCGCGCGCCGCCGCGAGCGCGCCCGCGAGCCCGGCCCCCTCCTCGACCAGCACGCGGCACTCCGCCCACGGGGCGAGCGCCTCGGCGAGCGCCCGGCAGCGGCGCGCGTGGCCGAGCCCCGCGGCGCGGCCGCCGTCGGCGCGCAGGACGACGCGCGGGCGCTCAGCGGGTGAAGTGGCCAACGACCTTCGCGACCGCGGCGACGACGTCGTCCACGTCGCGGTCCTCCATGGCGGGAAAGAGCGGCAGCGTGAGCAGCCGCTCGTAGGCGCGCTCGGCGACGGGGCAGAGCCCCTTCGGGTAGCCGAGGCGCTGGTAGTACGGGTGCCAGTACACCGGGATGTAGTGGACGTTCACGCCGATCCCCTCGGCGCGGAGCGCCGTGAAGATCGCGCGCCGGTCGGCGGCGAGGCGCTCGAGGTCGAGCAGCAGCGGGAAGATGTGCCACGCGTGGCGGACGTCGGGCGCGACGGCCTGGAGCGCGACGCCCGCCAGCGAGCCCAGCGCCTCGCGGTAGCGCGCGGCGATCGCCGCGCGGCGGGCCAGGAAGCGGTCGAGCTTGGCGAGCTGCGAGAGGCCGAGTGCGCACTGCACGTCGGTCAGCCGGTAGTTGAAGCCGAGGTCCGCCATCTCGTAGAACCACTCGCCGCTCTGGAAGCGCTCGGCCGCGCCCGTGGTGATGCCGTGGTTGCGGAAGCGCGCCGCGCGCGCGGCGAGCGCCGCGTCGTCGGTGACGACCATGCCGCCCTCGCCCGTGGTCACGTGCTTGACCGGGTGGAAGCTGAACGTCGTGAGGTCCGCCTGGCCGCCGACGGGCCGGCCGCGGTACTCGGCGCCGAGGGCGTGCGCCGCGTCGTCGAGCAGCGCGAGCCCGCGGGCCCGCGCGAGCTCGCGCAGCTCGTCGAGGTCGGCCGGGTGCCCGGCGAAGTCCACGGCGACGATCGCCCGGGTCCGCGGCGTGAGCTTCTCGCGCACGCGGCCGGGGTCGAGCGTCAGCGTGTCGGGCCGGACGTCGGCGAAGACCGGCGTCGCGCCCTGGTACAGGACGGCGTTCGCGGTCGCCGCGAAGGTGAGCGGCGGCACGACCGCCTCGTCCCCCGGGCCGAGCCCGGCGGCGAAGGCCGCCGTGTGCAGCGCCGCGGTGCCCGAGGACACGGCGACCGCGTGGCGCACGCCGACCCGCTCGGCCACGCGCCGCTCGAACTCCGCGACCCGCGGCCCCGTCGTGAGCCAGTCGCCGCGCAGGCACTCGACGACCGCGGCCACGTCGGCCTCGTCGAGCTGCTGGCGCCCGTAGGGCAGCAGCCGCGCGCGCACGGGCGCGCCGCCGTGCAGGGCGAGCCGCTCAGCCATCCACCAGGCTCCGCATCTCCGCGGGCGCCAGGAAGTGGCCGTTCGTGTCGCTCGCGTAGCTCGCGCCGGCGGCCAGCCGCCGCCCCTCCGTCCAGGGCCGGTATCCCCAGCTCGGCGACAGCGGCTCGACGACGAACATGTCGTCGAGCTCGCGCGCCTGGCGCGCCTCGTCCTCGGAGATCAGCACCTCGTGGAGCTTCTCCCCGGGGCGGATCCCGACGAAGTCGACGCGGCAGCCCGGCGCCACCGCCTCCACGAGGTCCAGGATCCGCGTGCTCGGCAGCTTCGGGACGAAGATCTCGCCGCCCCGCATCTGGCCGAGGCAGCGCGCGACGAAGTCCACGCCCTGCTGGAGCGTGATCCAGAAGCGCGTCATCTTGGGATCGGTGACGCTCACCGAGCCGTTCGCGCGCTGCGCCTGGAAGAGCGGGATCACGCTGCCGCGGCTGCCGATGACGTTGCCGTAGCGGACACACGCGAAGGTCGTGCCCCGCGCGAACCCGTAGGTGTTTGCCTGCACGAACAGCTTCTCGGCGCAGAGCTTGGTCGCGCCGTAGAGATTCAGCGGGTTCACGGCCTTGTCGCTGCTGAGCGCGATCACGCGCTTGACGCCCGAGTCGATCGCCGCGTCGATCACGTTCTTGGCGCCCATGACATTGGTCTGGATCGCCTCGAACGGGTTGTACTCGCAGGCGGGGATCTGCTTGAGCGCCGCCGCGTGCACGACCACGTCCACGTCGTGCATGGCGCGGAGGAGCCGCTCGCGGTCGCGGACGTCGCCGATGAAGAACCGGAGCGCCGGGTGCTTGAAGCGCGCCTGCATCTCCGACTGCTTGAGCTCGTCGCGGCTGAACACGGCGAGCCGGCGCGGGCGGTGGCGGGCCAGCACGGTCTCGACGAACCGGGTGCCGAACGACCCGGTGCCGCCGGTGACGAGGATCGAGGCGTCAGTGAGCTCCATTGGTCCTCTTGGGCGGGTGCAGGGTGAGCAGCTTCTCCGCGGCGATCCCGAGCGCCAGGAGCTCGGGCACGTGGAGCCTGGGCTTGTCGAACGTGGCCACGACGATCCGGTCCACGTCCTCGGTCGCGAGCTCGCGCCAGTCGCGGACCGGCAGGCCGAGGAAGACGCCCTCGGCCTTCCGCGCGAACACGCCCACGGGCTCGAGGCCGGCCTCGCGGAGCGTGAGGTACGCGAGCTCCGCGGCCTCGCCCGTGCCGTAGAGCGCGATCCGCCGGTCGCCGTTCGCCGGCAGGTGCGCGAGCGCCTCGCGCAGGGTCCCGCGGGCGCGCCGGTAGAGCGCGAGCGAGCGGTCCATGTACTGGTACGTGAGGCGGGTCTTCTCGGCGAGGCCCCGCGGGGTCAGCAGGTAACGCAGCCGCCGGCGGGCCTTGGGCTTCCGCGGGAACTCGACGACCTTGATGAAGCCCTTGTGCGCCAGCCGCTTGAGGTAGAGGTTCGTCAGCCCCAGCGCGACGCCGAGCCGCTGCGCGAGGGCGCGCTGGGTCAGCGAGTCGGCCTCGCCGATGACGGTCAGGATCTCGAGATGGCGCTCCTCGCTACGCTCCATGGGGCGTTCAATAATTGAACATGATGCCCCCGTCGGTCAAGCAAAAGGAAACGGAGGGCCGGGGGGGGCGGCGCTACTCGCCGATGACCTGGACCGAGATCTCCCGGCGCCGCGGCCCGTCGAACTCGGCGAAGATGATCGACTGGAAGCGGCCGAGCGTCAGCTCGCCGTGGTTCAGCGCGACGGCGATGTTGCGCCCGAGCAGGGCCGCCCGGAGGTGCGCGTGGGCGTTGCCGCGCTCGCAGTCGGACACCCGCGGGTCGTCGTGGCGGTAGCCGCTGCGCTCGGGGACGAGCCGCTCGGCCAGCGCCTTGAGGTCCTCGATCAGCGCGCTCTGGAACTCGTTGACGAAGAGCGCGCACGTGGTGTGCAGGGTGTTGACCAGGGCGATGCCCGCGGAGACGGGGAACTGCTGGACCGCGTCCCGCACGAGCTTGGTGATATCGGAAACCTCGGTGCGCTCCTCACTCGACAGCGTGAACGAGGTGCTGAAGACCTTCATGTCGTGCTCTCTCCGGGGCGCATCACCCTGGATTCGCTGGCGCGAGCGTCAGCGAGGCTGCGCCGAGACCAACCGATACCATAACGACACACCGCGGTAAAAGTCAAACGCCTCATCGGCCCGCCCCGAGGCCTCACGCGCCCCTGGGGTCGAGCAGGTCCCGGAGCCCGTCGCCCAACAGGTTGAGCGGCGGCTGGGTGCCCAGGCCCAGGTAGGCGAGCTTCACCAGGCACTCCTGGATGTTGTAGCGCACGACCGCGGCGATCTCGGAGGCGAGTCGGCGCATCAGCCCGCCCGCCCCTTGCGCCCCGGCGACTCCCGGAAGTGGTCGACCGTCCGCCGGAACCCCTCCTCGAAGCCCACGAGCGGCGTGTACGCGAGGAGCCGCTTGGCCTTCGCCACGTCGGCGAGCGTGTGCGGCACGTCGCCCGCGCGCGCCGGCGTGTGGCGGCGCGCGAGCGGCCGGCCGAGGATCGCCTCGAGCGCCGCGACGATCGCCAGCAGCGTCACGCGATCGCCGCAGCCGACGTTGAACACCTCGCCCGCCGCGTCGGGCGCCCGCGCCGCGAGCACGTTCGCCTCGACGACGTTGTCGATGTAGGTGAAGTCGCGCGACTGCGTGCCGTCGCCGTGGACCTCGAGCGGCCGGCCGCGGAGCGCCCACAGGATGAAGCGCGGGATCACCGCGGCGTACTCCGACTTCGGGTCCTGCCGCGGGCCGAAGACGTTGAAGTAGCGGAGCCCGACGGTCTCCACGCCGTACAGGCGCGTCCAGACCTGCGCGTACTGCTCGCCGGCGGCCTTGGACACCGCGTACGGGGACACGGGCGCCGGCGGCTGATCCTCGCGCTTCGGCAGGTCCGGCCGCGCGCCGTAGACCGACGAGGAGGACGCGTAGACGACGCGCCGCACCCGGCAGCGCCGCGCGGCCTCGAGCACGTTCAGCGTGCCGGTCACGTTGTTCGCGTTGGCGCCCAGCGGGTCCTTCACCGAGCGCGGGACCGAGCGCATCGCCGCCTGGTGGTAGATCACGCGCGCGCCGCGCGCGGCGCGCACGAGCGTGTCGAGCCGCCGCACGTCGCCCCGTAGGATCTCGAGCCGCCCGCGGAACTTCGCGGCGAACGGGAAATTCGCGCGTGTCCCGGTCGAGAAGTTGTCGAACACGCGCACGCGCGCGCCGTCCGCGAGCAGCCGCTCGACCAGGTGCGAGCCGATGAATCCCGCGCCCCCGGTGACGAGCACCGCGTCGTTCACGCCGCCGATTGTAGCATTTGACAGTCCCGGCGATTTCGCCCCATCATGGCGGCACTTTCGAGCAGCCCTTCGACCCGGGACCCGCACCGCAATGGAGGACCCTATGGGCCGCAGCCGCCTCGCGATGCTCCTGCTTCTCGCGCTCGTCCTCGTCCTGCCGGCCGCTCCCGCGGCGCAGACGAAGGACGACACCCTCGTCTACGCGCTCCAGTCGGACGTGGATAGCTGGGACCCGCCGAACTCGGTCCTGCGCGAGGCGATCATCCTCGGCTACCACGTCTTCGACCACCTCGCCGTCCGCGACCTCAAGACGGGCCGCGTGGGCCCGAACCTGGCCACGTCCTGGAAGGCGCTCGACGACACCACGTGGGAGGTCAAGCTCCGCAAGGGCGTCCGGTTCCACGACGGGCATCCCTTCACGGCCGCCGCC